>Ga0206867_1001_pt2 | contig 70265 bp, 60 predicted proteins | sample Alteio_BWOrgCont_37_FD_152905 | JGI IMG/M metagenome (GOLD analysis project Ga0206867, IMG submission 152905) | Enriched cells from forest soil in Barre Woods Harvard Forest LTER site, Petersham, Massachusetts, United States -... | ecosystem: Environmental > Terrestrial > Soil > Temperate forest >...
GACTCTTGCTGCGCCGACATTATAAAACCTAATAGCGGTTGTTGCCAAACCTGAAGGGCGGACTTGTGCGTGGCGGGAGCAGTTCAGCATGGTCTGGAGCGAGCGACGCATGTTTTTTTCGTCGTCCACGATGAGCACGGATGGCAGCGGTACGTTCATTTTTTGAATGGTCTGGGCAAAGCCTTCGCGGGAAAGCTTACCGTGAATTTTGCGCCATTTCCAAGTCCCGATTCGGCGGGTTTTGATGCCGCTGGCGGCGGCGATTCCAGTCGCACGGTGCCGCCGTAAAGTTCAATGTTGTGTTTCACGATCGCGAGGCCGAGGCCGGAGCCTTTTTTCTTGGTCGTATAGTAAGCCTCAAAAACGCGCGCAATCTTTTCCGGCGGCACGCCCGGGCCATCGTCGCCGATGGAGATCTCCACCGCCAAATCGCGCTGGCACAGTGCGGTCACAAAAATATTACCCTGGTCGCCGAGCGCGTCGCGGGCGTTCTGAAAAAGGTTGACGAGAATTTCCGACAGGTGGCCGTGCTGCATGAGCAGCGGTGGGAATGGGGGCGCGTATTCGCGGTGCACTCTTATTTTCGTCGGTATCGCCACTGGAAAAACCTGGGCGATGGCGCGGTCAATCTCTTCCACGACATTCAATTTTTCCACGCGGCCTTCGCTCAATTGCGCGTAGCCCATGATTTGTGTGATGACCTTGTCGGCGCGCGCAACCTCTTCCTGGATGATCTCAATCTGCTGCGCGGCGGAATCTTTGTTTTCACGCAGCGCGCGTTGCAGCGAATGAGCGGTGTTATTGATGACCGCGAGCGGGTTCTTGATCTGGTGGGCGAACTCGGCGGCAAGCCGTCCGGCGGCACGCAACTGGCCCTCCCGGGCGGCAAATTCATCCGCTTCTTCGGCCGCGAGCCGCTGTTTTTCAAGAAACGCCTGCGCTCCATAGCAACTGATCGTCGTGAGCCAGAGCACCAGCATCCGCAGGACAAACGGCTCCCCCAGGCCTTCGTGTGGCGACAGGTCGTTCGCGTTGCGCGTGGTGTCATCATTCAGGAGATTGGCGTTGATGGAAGCGTCCAGCACGGCCACCAGTGCGTAGCAGAGGCTGATGGCAAAATTCAAAAATAACTGCGAGAAACCCGGCGGCAAACTCACGGCGTTCCGCAAAATCAGCCCGATGAACAGCCAGAACAAAATACTGTCGAGTGAGCCGGTGACATACGTCATTCCCGCCAGCATCAGCCCATCCGTCAAACTGCTGGTCACCACCGTCCACTGTAATAGCGCGAGCGGCAGCCGGTTGGAAAACAGTATCGGCAGCGCCAGCAGCACGCTGAACAAAATATAAAACCGGAAGATCAACTGCACGGTCTCCACGGCCACGTCCAGGACGCTGGAGAGCTGGAACATCCACGGGGAATTATAATTGAACGACTGGAAGACAATCGCGATGAAGGCCACCTTGACCGGCAGCATCAGGTTGCGTTCCATCAACCCGATGCGGCGGCGCGCGCGCGCCGGATCGGGCGCGGGGATCTCAAACAGCGCCGGCAGCCGTTTTAAAAATTCCGAACGGCTTGATTTCATGTGGCTCGGGGATTGAAATTGAAAAATGGCAGATGCACCCGGCGGATCGGTCCATTTTGCATTTTTATTTTCTGCTATTTGACCGGGATAGTACCCATGCCGCGATTTTTTCCACCGGCCACAAACGACCGATGCCTTCGTAGCCGCACGATAACATCCCCTCGTCCGGCCCGATGAATTCCGCGCCGCGCTTTTTCAAGGTCGCGACATTTTCCTCCGTCGCCGCGTGCCGCCACATTTTTCCGTTCATCGCGGGCGCGATCAGGATTTTCGCCTTGGGATTCAATGCCAGGGCGAGGCAGCTTAAAGCATCGTCGGCGATTCCGTGCGCCAATTTGGCGATGACATTGGCTGTCGCGGGCGCGATCAAAAGCAAGTCAGCCTCATCCGCCAGACGCACATGGGCCGGTTGCCAGCCCGCTTCCTCGTCATAAAGATCCGTGACGACCGGATTGCGGGTGAGGGTTTTGAACGGCAACGGCGTGATGAAATGCTGCGCATCGGCGGTCATCACCACGCGCACGTCACAGCTGGCTTTCGTCAGCAGCGACGCCAGATCCGCCGCCTTGTGCGCGGCGATGGAGCCGGTCACCCCGAGGACAATTTTTTTTGCAGCAGCCATTTCACAAATCTGAACTTAAATCCGCAATCCGCAATCGCAAATCTGCGATCCTAAAATTCCGGCGCCGGTGAACGCGCCACGCGCATTTTTTCCGCCGCGATGATCTCCAGCATCCGCCGCAGATCCTCCGGCTTCGTCGTGCTCTCCAGCAGATATTCAAAATTTTTCCATTGCGCGATCTCTTGTTTGGCCACGGCCAGCCGTTTTTGGATCACGGCTTCCGCGTCCGCGCCGCGTTTTTTCAAACGCGCTTCGAGCACCGCCATGGAATGTGGTGTCAGAAAAACCGTCACCAGCGCGCGTTTCAATTCCGGCTCGCTTTCCGCCTGTTCGCGGATCGTGGCCGCGCCCTGAACGTCCACGTTGAGCAAAACGTCCTTGCCTTCGCGCAATTTGGCAAGCAATTCCGATTTTAGAATGCCATAGCTGTTGCCATAAACCGTCGCGTGTTCCAGAAAATTTCCCGCCTGCAAACGTTTCAAGAATTCGGACGCGCTGAAAAAATGATAATCCACCCCGTCCTTTTCACCTTTGCGCGGTTCGCGCGTCGTGCAGGTGATCGCGCGCGTCATGTGCGGCTGCGCTTTGAGCAATTGATGGCACAAGGTCGTCTTGCCGCCGCCCGACGGTGCGGAGATCAAGATCAACAACGGCGCGGACCTCTTCGCTGGCGCCGGTTTCGACTCCTGGCCGCCGGCGGCTGGCTGCTGGTTGCGGTTATTCATTCCACGTTCTGTGCCTGTTCACGAAATTTTTCCAGTTCCGCCTTTAACGTCACGACTTCGCGCGAAATGACGGCGTCGTTCGCCTTCGAGCCGATGGTATTGATCTCGCGATTCATCTCCTGCGCGAGAAAATCCAGCGTGCGCCCGACCGGTTCCTTCGCTTTGCGACAATCCTCGAACTGTTGAAAATGGCTTTGCAGCCGTGTCAGTTCCTCGGAAATATCCGACCGGTCGGCGAACAGCACGATCTCCTTCAACAATCGTTCGTCGTCCGGCGCGATGTTTTCCAGCCCGGCGCCTTTGATGCGGGTGAGCAATTGCTGCCGGTAATTCTCCGCCGTCTGCGGTGCTTGTTTCTGAATCTTTTCGACCGCCGACCGCATGACGCCGGTGCGCGCCGTCAAATCCTTCGCCAGGTGCGCGCCTTCGCGTTCACGCATTTTCACCAGCGCGGCGAGCGCCTGCTGCAACGCCTTTTCCACGACCGGCCAGACGTTTTCCGCGTCCACCAATTCCTCATCCGTCTGGAAAACGCCCGGCGCGCGCAGGACATGATCCAGTGTGATCGCGCCGGACAATTTCAATTGTTTCGCCAGCTTGCCGAGTTCCGTCGCGTAAGCCTTCGCCAGCGACGCGTTCAAGTGCGCCTGCGCCGCCGATTTGCCCTCGGCGGCGTGGATGCTGATGCGTGCCGTCACGCGCCCGCGCGCGACCTGGCGGTTGATTGCGTCGCGCACCTGTGTTTCAAGCAGTTCCAATTCGCGCGGCAGGTTCACGGAAATCTCCGATTGCCGGCGGTTGACCGCGCCCAGTTCGACGGTGATTTTGAACCCGTCCTGCGCGCATTCGCCGCGACCGTAGCCCGTCATGGATTTCATCCCGCGCACTATGCAAAAATCCGTTGCGGCAGGCGAATCAATTTTTGGCAGTCGAAATTAAAACCAATGCGGACGAGTTAAGAATAAAACTGGCCGTGTTTCACCTTAGTTTTTCACCCGCAGTAATTTTAACGCCGCCAGAAAATCTTCCGGCAAGGGCGCTTCGAAACGCATCTCTTTGTTCGTGCGCGGGTGGACGAAGGTCAGTTCGCGCGCGTGCAGCATCACGCGGGGCGCAGTATAGCCAGTCAGGGCAGTCACCTTTTTGTTCTGTTTCGCTCCGTAAGTTTCATCGCCGACGAGCGGATGGCCGAGGAATTGAAAGTGCACGCGGACTTGATGCGTGCGGCCGGTGTGGATCTGCGCCTCCATCAAGGTCGCGGCGTAAAGGTGTTCGAGAATCCGGTAGCTCGTGTGCGCGGCGCGGCCTTCGCCGTCGGGAACGGCGGTCATGCGTTTGCGTTTGGTGGCGTGGCGTGCGATGGCAGCTTGGATTTCGCCGGTTTTGCGCGCGGGTTCGCCGCAGACGAGCGCGTGATAAATCTTTTTCACTTCGCGCGCGGCGAATTGTTCCGACAGAGCCAGGTGCGTTTCGTCATTTTTGGCGACCACGAGGCAGCCGCTGGTTTCCTTGTCGAGCCGATGCACGATGCCCGGTCGCACCACGCCGCCGATGCCGCTCAACGAACCTTCGCAATGGTGGAGCAGGGCGTTGACGAGCGTGCCGTCGCTGTGGCCGGCGGCCGGATGCACGACGATGCCGGCGGTTTTGTTCAACACAAGCAACGATTTATCCTCGAACAAAATATCGAGCGGAATTTTTTCCGGCTGCGCGACGGCGGGTTTGGCTTCCGGCCAGTGAACTTCAATCTGCTCGCCGGCGCGCGGATTGTGCGTGGGCTTCGTCGGCTTGCCGTTGACGCGCACCTGGCCTTCTTCGATGAGGCGTTGCATGGCGCCGCGCGAGGTGTCGGGAAATTTTACGCGCAGAAACGTGTCGAGCCGGACCCCGGGCTGCGATTGTTCGACCGTGAAATGTTCGGTGCGCATTTTCATCCGCAGATAACGCTGGTTTTCACGGATAAATCCGGAAAAGTATCGCGCGAAGGACGTGATGAGGGCGAAGGAATTAAAATCTTTTCAGCCTTCGTTTTCTTCGCGTCCTGCGCGCGATATTCTTCTGCGCAAACCGGCGAAACCTGCGGGAAAATAAAACAACTTTTCATTTCGATGATTCCGCCGGTTTCGGCGCGTGTTCGTTTTTCCAGGTGATGATAAAGATCAGCGCGACGCCGGTGCAGATGGCGGAGTCGGCGACGTTGAATGCGGGAAAATCGAGCGGTTCGTAACTGCCGCGCCGGTGCAGGTAAAAATGAAGAAAATCCACGACGGCATGGCGGCCGGGCAACAGGCGGTCGGTGAGGTTGCCGATGATGCCGCCAAAAATCAGGCCGAAGGCGATCTGGCCGGAGAGCCGGTCGGCGCTGAAATGCCGGCGCGTGAGGAAAAGTGCGACGAGCGCGGCGATGGCGATGAAGGCGAGCAGCGTATTATTGCCCGTGAACATGCTCCACGCCGCGCCGGTGTTGGCGCGATGCGCGAGGTTGAAGAAGCCGGGGATGATGATCTTCTCATCGCCTTCGCTGATCGAACCCAGCACGAGCCGTTTGGTAAACTGATCCAGGGCAAGAATGACGAGCGCCAGCCCGAAGATGCGGCGGTTCGATTTCTCGAAGATGGGATGATTGGCGGCCATGATAAATTTGTGGACACGGATTAAACACCATTTTGTCCAAAAAACAATGGGATTTACGCTTTGAGACCGGGCGAATTAGCGTTTCATCTGGCACAAAAAATGGTTATCATGCGGGCATGGCGCTGGTGAGAATTCTCGTGGATGGCTACAGCCTGTTGCACAATTGGCCGGAACTGGCCGAAGGCGCACCGCGGCATTCCGAAACGGCGCGCGACGCGCTGGTTGAGATGCTTGCGCATTATCAGGACGCTAGCGGCACGCCCGTGACGGTTTTCTTTGACGGTGCGGGCGCGCGGCGCAAACCGAAAAATGAATCCGGCGGTGTGGTGGAGGTTTTATTTTCCAGCAGCGGCCAGACGGCGGATGATTTGATCGAACGCGCGGCGCATCGTTTTCAAAGTTACGGCGAGGTGCTGGTCGTGACGGATGATTTTGCGGAGCGCGATGTTGTCGGCGGATTCGGCGGGTCGGTCGCGAGTTGCGCGAATTTCATCCGCATGATCCATGGCGCCCTGGCGGAGCTGGCCGAAAATCTGAACCGTCATAACCGCAGTGAAAAAAACCGTTTTTCCCGCTCACGCTGAATTTATGATCAATCCGAAACCTCACTCAAAAAGTTCCCGCGCGCGACGGCTTTTCGCCGTGCTGTCCGCGCTGGTTTTATTTGCCTGCGGCGCGGTGCAATCCGCGCCCGAATCGCCGCAACGCTGGCTGTTCATTTTCGACACATCGTCGGCGATGAAAAGGCGGCTGCCAGCGACCACGGCAGAATTGGAGAATCTTTTTGTCAAAACCATCAATGATCAATTGTCCGCCGGCGACAGCATCGGTGTCTGGACGTTTGATGAAAAGTTACATACCGGCGAGCTGCCGTTGTTGACTTGGAACCCGCAGTCCGCCGCCGTTATCTCATCGAATCTGGCCGCCTTCATCCACCGGCAACATTATGCGGGCAAAACCACTTTCGCCGCATTGGAGCCGGCGTTGGAGCAGGTGATCGATGGTTCCAAGCGGTTGACCGTGATTATTTTTTGCGACGGCGCGGACGATCTTCAATTGACACCTTACGATGATGGCATCAACCAGACTTTCCACCGGGCGCAAGTTGAACGGAACAATTCACACCAGCCGTTCGTGCTGGTGGTGCGGACGCAAAATGGAAAATTCATTGGCGCAACGGTGAATTTCCCGCCAGGCAGTTTCGACCTGCCTCAGTTTCCGCCGCCGGAGGAAATTGAAATGGCTCCCGCCAAAATGACTCCCACCAATCCGCCGCCGCCGATGGTCGCGGCACCACCACCGGTGATCCCGTTGCCGCCGGTGATTTCATTGCCGCCTCTGATCATTGTCGGCACGAATGTCGGAACCAATCTGGCTGAACTGGAAAAAATTTCCGCGCCCGCCGCGCCCGTGACCGACGCGGCGCCGCCGAACGATATCGGAACGGCGAACGTCATTTCGCCAGTGCCGCCACCCGCCGCCGCCCCGCCCGCGCCACCGGCACCCGCGCCCGTCACAAATTTGCCGGCAGTGGAAAAAATCAAGCCGATGGCGACGGTTCCAGCCGCAACCCCGATTCCCGCAGTGGCCGCGTCAACCAACCACGTGACGGCCACCACCGGCGGCAGTGACAACAATGGCGCTGGCGGCACGCGCACCCTGATTTTTTTTGGCGCCGGGTTTTTGCTGGCGGCGATCCTGCTGATCCTTTTTCTGGTGGTACGCGCTTCCCGCGCCCCGCGCGCCAGTCTCATCACGAGTTCAATGGAGAGCGGGCAGCGCCCGCCGTCAAAGAAATGATTTCATTCCGCGCGTGACTTTTGCGCGCCGCTCTGGAAAATTTTCCAACCATGAAAATGTTCAAATTAAACCTGTTTTGCGCCTTCAGCTTTGCCATTCTGCTGGCGGCGGGTTGTTCCGATCAAAAACCGGCCGCGCAGCCTGACATCATTACGCCCGCGGCCATAACCAACCAGCCGCCTTCAACGCCGGGCACCAATGAGGTCGCCGTCATCACGACAAGTGAAGGCGTGATGGTGCTGGAGTTCTACCCGGACGTCGCGCCGCATCATGTTGACAATTTCAAGAAACTCGCGCGCGCGGGATTCTATGACGGCACGGCGTTTCACCGTGTGATTCCCGGCTTCATGATCCAAGGCGGTGACCCGAATACGAAGGATGAATCGGCCAAAGATACCTGGGGGCAGGGCGGCCCCGGCTATACGATCAATGCCGAGTTCAATTCCAAGCATCACGCGCGCGGCATCCTTTCAATGGCGCGTGCCAACGACCCCAATTCCGCCGGCAGCCAATTTTTCATCTGTCAGGCTGACTGCGGCCAGCTTGACGGTCAGTACACGGTTTTCGGTAATTTGATCAAGGGTTTTGACGTGCTGGATAAGATCGCCACCACGCCGACCGAAGCGCCGGATCGCCCCATCAAACGGGTGAACATTGACAGCATCAAGATTGTCCCCGCTGATTCCAGCAAATAAAATCCCCAACAAAAATTTTATGAGCGAAATTGCAATCATCAAAACCACCGAAGGCGAAATCACTTTGGAATTCTGGCCGGAAGTCGCGCCGAAAACCGTCGGGAATTTCACGACTCTCGCCAAAAAAGGCTTCTACGACGGCACGGCGTTCCATCGCATCATCAAGGGCTTCATGATCCAGGGCGGCGATCCGCTGACGAAGGACGCGAGCAAGGAGCGGCATTGGGGCACGGGCGGTCCCGGCCACCAGATCAAAGCCGAGTTCAATGACCGTTCGCATCAGCGCGGCGTCATTTCGATGGCGCGCAGCGCCAGTCCCGATTCCGCCGGTTCGCAGTTTTTCATCTGCGACGGCGACGCCTCGTTTCTCGACCGCCAATACACCGCGTTCGGGAAAGTCATCAAGGGCGAAGATGTGCTCGCGAAAATCGCCGGCACGCCCGTCGGTTCCAGCGGTTCCGGTGAAAACAGCAAACCGCTCAAGCGCGTCGGGGTCGTCAGCATCACCATCGCGCCCGCCGCGTGATGAATTCGTTTTAGCCGCAGATTTTCACAGATAAAACACGGACAGGACGCTAAAAGCTGCGCCTTAAAAAATCGTGCCCATCGTTAGTTAAGTTGTCAAAGCCCTTTATTTAATAGGGTTTGCTTGACGGGTGGACGGCCACTGTCAGTGAAATTGTCAGTCCGGTGGTGGTTCAATTTACGATTCACCACTAAGCTGTCAGAACGTCACTGAAACTTGCCTGCTACGCTTTAACGCGGAGCGACCCGACTCGGGCATGATTTGGAACTTGTTATGAAAACCAAATTCATCCTGTTCCGTCGTGCGGCCGTATTCTACATTGAGGATACCGCCACCGGCAAGCAAACCAGTCTGCGCACCAAAGACGAAACCGAAGCCAAGAGCTTGCTCAATGCCCGCAACGAAGCCTGCCGCCAGCCGGTGTTAAATCTGCAAATCGCCCGCGCCTACCTGACGGCGAGTGATCCGGCCTTCGTGGAACGCACTTGGCAGAATGTCATGGCGCAGTTGCAGGCACGCGGCAAGGACAGCAGCCGCGAGCGTTACGCCTGCGTGTTCAAGTCGAAATCGTTCGATGCGTTGCGGCATAAAAAATTGCTGGAAACCACCGCCGATGATTTTCTGACGGTGTTCAAAGGCGGCCAGGTCGCCATCACTTATTTTCTGAAACGGCTGCACAATTTTGCCTTGAGCCTGGGCTGGCTGGCCGTGCCGGTGTTGCCGCCGTATCTCTGGCCAAAGTATGAACCCAAGTTGCGGCGGGGCGTCACGCTGGACGAACATCAGCGCATCATCGCGGGCGAACGCAATCCCGAACGAAATTTGTTTTATCAATTGCTGTGGGAAGTGGGCGCAGCGCAGGGCGACGCGGCGGCGCTCGTGGCCGGGAACATTGACTGGCCGAGCAAGACGATCACTTATTTTCGGGCAAAAACCGGCGCGCGGGCGCAGCTGACCATCAGCAAAAATCTGGAAAAGATATTGAACCAGTTGCCGACGGCGGGGGCACTGTTTCCGAAACTGGCGACGTGGGCGGCGCATGACCGGGCGCGGAAGTTTCAATTGTTGTGTCAGAAGTTGAAAGTCAGCGGCGTGTCGCTGCACAGCTATCGTTATGCGTGGGCGGAACGGGCGAAGGTGGCGGGGATGCCGGAACGGTTTGCCCAAGCGGCGTTGGGACACAACAGCAAGGCCATTCATCGCGCCTACGCCATGTTGAGTGTGGGCGGGGAACATCTTGCCAGCCCGCCGCCCGCAAGGGCAAAGTGCAGTTGATTGACGCCAGCAGCTTTTGGCAAAAGATGCGCAAAACTCTCGGCAGCAAACGCAAGGAACTCAGCCCGGAACACATTGAGGAAATTACCAAGCTGTTTGGCAGTTTCAAGAAGTCCACCAAGGACGGCCTGCCCATCAGCCGAATTTTCAAGAACGAGGATTTTGGCTACCTCACTATCACCGTCGAGCGACCGCAGCGTGACGCCAAAGGCAACATCATTCTCGGCACCAAGGGCAAAGGCAAAGACAAGCCCCTGCCGGATTCCAAGCTGCGCGATACCGAGACCGTCCCATTGAGCGAAGATGTGGAAACATATTTCAAGCGCGAGATTTTACCCCACGCGCCGGATGCGTGGATTGACCACGAGAAAACCCAGATCGGCTACGAAATTCCTTTTAATCGCCATTTCTACGTTTTCCAACCGCCGCGCCAGTTGAGTGAAATTGATGCGGAGTTGAAAGGCGTCACCGACCGTATTTTGAAGATGATAGGAGGTCTGACGAAATGAGCTTCCCACCCTACGGCTCATGGTGAATCTCCTTTTCATCGAGGACGATGAAGCCCTGACCAAGCCCGGCGTCGTGCGTTCGCTCTACGATCCGACGGCTGGCACCGGCGGCAAGAGCGCACAAATCATTGTGCCATCGCTGGAAGCTTACGAAGCGAAATTGAATCAACCGGCGATGGCGAGTGGCACTTGAGCGTGTTCACGCTTGCGGGCGTTTTGCTTGTGCCAGTGTTGATTGATGGCGAGTGTAACGCGCGTCAACCAGTTGCGATCTTTGGTGAGTTCCAGCAAATCGGACGTGGCGAAGAACTTGATGCCGTTGGGCGGCGGATTGCCCAGCGGTTTCAATAATTTTGTCGCCACGAGCACTGGCACGTCATGCGGTTGGCAATTCAGCACCCAAGCCGCCTGCTCCGCCGTCAGGCGGGCTGGCAACTGGTTTAGCAACCGCAAAAATTGATGTTGTTCTTCTTTCATGGCCATCACCGTTCGTTTGCGCCCGTCCGTCATTGGATTTGGGCATAGGAATTCTACAAGGAGCCTTCGCCAGTGGTCGGTGGGCGGGGCTGCGCCCCGCCCGCCGATCCACCGGCCAAGGGATCCCTTTCAAATTTGACACGCGCCACAGTAGCTTTGGCGTTTTATCGGCGGCATCCGCTGGCGGATTTTCAATGACGTGTTTTTACAGCAACCCCAGGGAACAAGTCCCCGTAAACGAGCCGCCTCACGTCACCCTGCCCGCCTCCGTCGAGGCTGTCTCATCGCAAATCCTACTTCGCCCGGTAAAAAGAACCCGACGTTTCAGAACCAGCCCGTTTTTTCAGGTGTCCCGACCGCAGCGTCTGTCTCCACTCGCATCAATACCCGCTATCAGGCGGATAACAGATGCAGACAGCGTCACCGTGTTCGCAAAACTGTATTTGCCCAGTTCGTATGCGTTTGCCCCAAGGCACTTCACAACGTATTCCGCTCCGGCCAGTGAGCGGTCATATTGCCGAACCTCTACCCGCGCCCCACCCGATGGAATCTTCCACAGATGTTCCATCTGATGTTGCAGCGTGTGATAGTTGCGCGTAGCAGTTCCCCCCACCAGACAGTGGAAGTGGAAACGCCCATTTTGTTCACCGACTTCACCACGCAGTGCAATGAGCAGGCGATTATAGGGGACACCACAGATTTTGGCCGTTTCTTGCAACCAGCGCCAAGCTAGACCATACGCAATATTCGTTCTTGGGACATTGCCCGCGAAGGTCGGAGTTGCAAAAAAGTCCCACTGCACCCTTGCCAGTGAGAGGCCAAAGTCCGTGGCGGTCTCGGATTTGCGGATCGGATCGCGCCAGTCTCTGTCTATCCGAGGATTTTTAGCCATAACGATTACTTTTTGGCTTCGGTGATGATGCTGCCAAGCAGCGTGGCTTTCCCGCCGTTCTCACCATGGCGGATTTTCGACACGCCGACCTGAATCGTGGTGCCGACCGATTTGCCCCACACTTTGGGACGCTCATCGTCTTTGGTGCGGTAGTAGAGCATTTCTTCCATGCGGCATTCCGCCGGGTTGCTCATGTCCATGCACAGCAAATCATACGATTCACCCGCCGCCTTGCCGTTCTTGGCTGGCCACGTGTTGTGGACTTCCTTGAACACGGTTAATTGCATTATCATTGTATTCCTTTGTTATTTCGGCGTTGTTGTTGTCCCACCCATTGCCGAACACGGATGGGAAATCATTGACTGTAAGGCATCACTTTGGGCCAATTAAAGCGGTTTCATTGATCGTGGCTTGCGCGTGCTGAAAAACCGCTTCCAGTGGCTGCCCCAAATACCGCGCAATGCGAAACATCATTTCCCCGCTGGGCTGCAGCGTGCCTTGCTCCAGCTTCGTCATATACGAACGGGCCACGCCCACCCGCCGGGCCAGATGCGCCTTGGTGACGCCCTTGGCCGTCCGCCATTTTGCCACAGAGTTTGTTACCATAAAAAATTTATGGTCAGACTTTAACGTTGTGATGACTTTCAGGCAAATACAATTTGCCTTATAGGCGCATTTTATGTTGACTGTCAGGGAGCATCTGCTAGATTCAATGCCGATGACGATCCAAGAACCAACGGCGGCGCCCGACCGGTTTATCCGGTTACTGGACAGATCCATTGAACAACAAGGGCTTTCGCTGCGCGAAGTGGCCAGCCGGGTGGGCGTTTCGATTGCCTACCTTTCGCGGTTGCTCGGACGGCAGCGTGGATTGCCCGCCGACGGAACCATCATGAAATTTGAAAAGGTTTTAGAAATTGAATCCGGCCGGCTTTTTGATGCCGCCGGTCGTCATGATGCCTTGGCATCGAAAGTCTTTAAAAACGAGGGGGCGCGCCGTTTGCTGCGATCCCTGGAACCGCTCTCGGACGAGGAATTTGCCAAGGTTATCAAACAAGCGGAACTGCTCGCCAAAAAATATCATCCTGAAGAACATGAATAATAAAATCTTTGCCGTGGTTAAGGACAAATTTGTCGCCCTGCGGAAGAAGTGGGGCTTTAAGAATAAATATGACATGGCCGAGCTTGCGCAGAAAGCGGGTTTGCCGGTGGAATATTGGGAAAGTTGCCCCGCGAAACTGGCAGGCTTCCTGGACTCGCACGATGACCCGCGGTTTATTACCGTGAATCGTGATTTACCTGCGCATGAACAAGCTTGGTTCATCGCCCGACAGATTGCGTTCTGTGCGCAACGGCGGCGGTGTAATTCTTCGGCTCTGGATCGCCCTTGGAAATGGGAAATGTTCAATGCCGCCCCCGAAAGATTGCAGCAAAAAATCAGTGCGATGGACATCGAACACCGCGCCCACCGGTTGATGCTGCTTTTTTCAACCGGTGATGAATATCGGGCTTTTATCAGCGCGAATCCAAAACGGCTTTGGTCGCATACGTTAAGCGACAACGTTGTCTTGTATCACCTTTCGATGCTTCGCGTAAAATTATGGTTCAGCAAGTTTTGCCGCGAAATTGTTACCGTTGCGTTCCCAGTTTCTTGACAAACTCAAGGGCGATCCGGTCGCCTGTCGTTTCTCAGGCTGAAATTGACTCAACCCAGATCTCGTCGCAACAAGGCTGGCACAATTTTAACCGCTTCTTCCAAATTGACGTGGCTTTTTCTTGCAGTCATTTGCCAGCAGCATGCCCCTCCCACACGAAGTTAGTCAGACCGATGCAGCCCCAGAATGGATGCCCCCTTGGGAAAGTAACATTTTTTGGAATCGTCAGGTTAGCCAGACTGATACAGTCAAAGAACGCACAATCCCCAATTGTAGTGACACTGTTGGTTGGAATCGTTACGTTGGCCAGACGCTCGCAACGAGCAAACGCCCACTCCCCGATGCTGGTGACGCTGTTAGGAAACATCACGCTAGTCAGGTTGGTGCAATTCGCAAACGCCCATTTCCCGATGCTGGTGACACTGCTTGGAATCATGATGTTGGTCAGGTTACACCCCCAGAACGCATTAGTTCCAATGGCAATGACTGGCAGACCGTTTATTATGCTGGGGATGCTTACTAATCCACTAACGCCTTCGTATTTTGCAATGGTGATCGTGCTGTTGTTGGTCGTGTAATCGAATTGGGCTTCCACCACGGTTGGTAGTATCAGCAGCAAAAAGATGGGAAGGAGCTTCATGATTTTTAAGGTTACGGTTCTGATTCTAAGTTTCGTGAACCAGATGGATTTAAATAACCTTTCAAGGTAACAAGCGCAGTGCCATTTCTAACAACATCGGTATCGACCTCCAGCCATAATTTTCCATAGCATTTGCTGCCTTGGCTGGTAAAATAAAAATCATCGTTGAAACGGGGAGTCCACTGTCGGGTGTTTTTTTGAAAACTTAAATCAAATTCAGGTTCATAGCCGGAATCAGGAGCTTGAAACATTTTTTGTAATCCAAGTCCGCTCGAATCTTGAATTATTCCACCGTCAACCATTTGCATTGACACTTGCCAATCGTATTCCGCCCGAACGCTCGGCTTGGTCACACTTTGGAGTCGGATAGTCAAATCTCCCCCACTTGCAACTTGCTGACCAGTTTGAAGGTCAAGTGAAACCGGCGTTCCATCCACGGGAATATATTTTTCAATACGAAAGCTAATTAAATGCTCTGCTCCTTGTAACTTCCACATTTTAATTACGATTGGATTATCCGGGTCAGACGCAAACGGACGGTCTTCCATGTGCGAGTATTTGAACAATGTGCTGGCTATCGTTAACACATAACCCGCTTTTTGAGGAACAACACTTAAATCTTGCCCGTGGTATCCTGTAATTGTGAAAAATCCGTTAGCATCAGAAACTGCTTGCCCGTTTGTAACCGTAGCTTCATAACCATTGATGATTCGCACTCCAAAATTGACTGTGGCGTCCGAAACGGCATTGCTGAACTGATCTTCCAGCTTTCCGTAAAAATCAATCGGCACATCATTATAGGCGGATAAAATTCCTGTCGCTCGCTCTGCTTTGCTTAACGGCGGTGTTTCTGACAAGTCCGCACCTTTGGCAAGATGCGCTACCGGCATATTAGTATGAACTAAAGTGCTTGGCGATGGTAAATTCGGCGCGGTGACTGTTGGCTGTGCAAGACTTGTGATTTTCGTCGAATTTGCTTGCGGGATTGACACCTGTCTTTCTCTTCCAGACCAAAACAGCCATACAATCAGCATTGCTGTGATTACAACGAGTAAAATAACTGACGGTCGAATTTTCATGTATTCATTTAAGCCGAAACGCTTGCGCGCTTAATAGATAGTTCCAATAGCCCTGCATTTGCACGTTGTCGCCACGGAATTCACCACTATGCCAAAAGTGTTCAACATAATCATTTCCGGTTGGATCAGGTGGCCAAATCCCGTTATCTGGACTTGTTAAATCAACAGGTGAAACATTATGAACTCCCGGCGTTGCCCCCAAAGCCGTCGTCCAAGATTGCGCGGCGAAACCCATGACTTCATAGCGGTTGAGCAAATCGTCCACAATGTCAAAATTCACCACCGTGCCGCCAAAAAAGGTCTCCTTGTAAAAACTATTCCACGGCGGCGGGCCATTGACGCTGCCACTGTAACCGTAATACCACCAGTTCGTCGAACCGGTCGAGCTTTCATAAACAAATTTATCCGGCTTGAGCAATTCATCCAGCTGCCAGACGGAATGCTGCAATGCGTAGTCGTTCACGTTGTAAAAGCTGATGACTTGTCCTGCACCGCAGCCGTTGTTGGTCGCAAACCAGTTTCCATAAATGTTCGGTGTGTCGGCGGAAGCCGACCACGGCGGATAATAAAATGAATAATCCGGCACATCGTTGGTGTCCTCGTCGTAGGTGTGGGCGGAAACCGCCGCCTGACTCGCCACATAGGTATTGACCACCTGAGTGTCATTGGCCAAGCGCAAGGCTTCACTCGCCACGATGTTGCCCATGCTGTGCGCCAGCAGATAAACCTGACCGGAGTATTCCGCGTTCAAATTATTCAACTTGTTCAGCAAGCCTTGCCCTGACTGCCACGCCTGATACTCGCTGCCATCGAAGTTATCCTTTTCGGTGATGTTGGTCGCGATGATTTGCCAGAGACCGGAAAACCCATAATCCGTCGGCCACCTGAACTCGCCGAATCTGCCCTGATACCCCTGCCAGTAAAGGCGTTTGAAGGCGGTTTCCGCGAAGCGGTCTTTTTCCCACGACTCCATGTTCCAACCATGCACGAACAAAATGTAAGGCGTGTTGGTATTTTGCAGCAGCGGGTATTGGAAGGTGGGCACACCGGTAGGGAAGCCGTCGTCCGCTGCTAGAACGGCATTGGTCGTTGGCGCATTAGTCGGACTATCGCCGACCGTCCACCGTTCATACATCTGCTTGATGTCCACGATTTGAATGTAAGCCGTGGACTGCGCCAACACATTGCTATTCGCATCGGCAATCGTCATGTTCAACCCGCCCGTGCCATTGCTCACGCCGCACCAGATGAAATAATTTCCAGCCCAATAGTTGCTAAATTGAATCGTGTTCAACTGGATGCTGCCGCCCGGCGCGAGCCGCCCAACGTAAAGATTTTGAAAGACGTTGGTTTGTTCGGCAGCGACGGTTGCGTTGGTCAGATAACCGATACCGCCATCAGTATCCGCCGCTTGGAACACGTCAATGGTCGGATTGCCAGAGTTCGGACTGCCCACGTCGCCCCAATTCAAGGTGATGGTGCTGCCCTCTGGCAACTTTGCCAGCAGATTGGAAGTGATGCCGCAGACCCATAGCCGAGCATAGTCTTCCAAGTCGCGGGTGCAAGGGATTGCCCGGTATCCGGCAGCGTTGGTGTAATTGAAATCCGGTTCCGGTGTGGAAGTCCCCGGATTAGAGCCAATCAACACGTCATCCATGTAATTGGTGTTGTCATTGACATCGTAGGCCCACCGATCATAGTTATTATTGGCCCAAAAGACGTAGGGCGAATTGGCGGAAGTGACATCCGCTCCATTATAACTGGTGTCCACCTTGCCATCATGGTTGGCATCCAAAGCGATGCTGACGGCATAGACCGCGCAAGTGCCCTGCGCGCCAGTGTCCACGTCCGGCATTGTCAGCAACGCCGCCGTGCCGGGTTGCGTGGCGAGGAAATTCCCATACGGCGACAGCACGCCCGCCGTGTTCGTGGTCACGTTTCCATTGGTGCCCATTTCAAAGGCGTTTGTGAAGTATTGGGCGAGGTAGCCATACACGCCGGAATAAACGCTGTTCGTCACTTCCAGCTTCGCATAACCGGCCACCTGAAAATAGTCATTGCCAACCGTGGTCAGCAAAAACTGGCTCTGGTTGGTGGGCGCAAAAGATGGATTGCCGGGCAAAATGGGGTAAGTCCACGTCTGCAAGCCGGTGTTATAGACCGCATTGGCATTCCAAAAATCATATTCCGCAGTCTGAAATTGCGGCTGCGCCGGTTCAAAATAAATGTTCTGGTCGCCAAAAACGCTCCAAAATTTATCCTCATTTGCCGAGAGGGAATAATCAAGCGTGTTGCCAGCAGTCAACACGTCTGTTTGTAATCCCAAAGCGTCCCCGGTGTTGACATCGTAGAGCTGATAAACCACGTCGGCAGCGACGTAGGGCAAGCCAAACCAATTCTGAACGTTGTTGGGCATGGAAATATCATAGTAGCTGCTATAATCAGTGGCCACACCGATCAAACCGTCAAAGTCGGGAGAATTGTCACCATAAAACAGCCAGCTTGTATCGTTGGTGTTCAACATATTAGGCAACGGCGAAACGCCCGCCTCGTTTGGGAAGCCATACGTGGGCGGACTGTTTAATGCCACCGAGCCATAAGCAACGCTCGCGTTGGTAAAATCGCCATTCATATCCACGTCCGCCGTGGTGAAAACAAGGTTGCGGAACAAATAGTTTTCCTCAAAGGGCAGGTCAAAATCAAACGTCCCGTAATCAATGTTCGCCACCGCTGAATTGGCGAATTGATAAAAGCCTGCATACGCATAATTGGTCGGGTAACCATATGACCCCCAAAAAGCCCCAAACGGGCCATAGTTTTCATCGTCAAGGGCTGGAATCGAGAAGTTCAATGTCCCGGTCACCGTCGCCGCCCGCAGTTGAAAAATCAGGTTTTGTTTCAATTGCACTCGCCCATCGTAAAACGGCGTCACCATCCAGTTGGTCTGATAGCTATAACCTGTATTCACATAAGCCTCGCCCAAAACGACGGAACTCGCACTCAAACTGCCGTTGGCACCAAGAGCCTGACCCACCCAATAAGATTGGTCACCACTGGCCGTTTGTACGTTAGGCAGCGCACTGATTCCGTTCGTGAAATCGCTGATAGGAATGGTGATGTTGGTCACATAAACATCGGCATAATTCTCATCGTTGACTTCCAATTCATTGATCTCTGTCAGTTCGATGGCCGTCGTGTTGGTTGGCATGGCTGACACCACCAAGAGCGGTGTTCCCTGCGCTCCGGCGTTGATGCTGCCCGCAAACGTGACCGCCTCCAAAGGCACGGCGGCACTCCAAGCGGAATCGCCGTTAGTATAATTTGCCTGCACGCGGTAGGTGACAGTGATGGTGCCGTTATACCACGGGTCGGGCTGATTCATCGCCACACTGTTGGTATAGGTTGTGGCGGTGGTATTGAAATCATTGATTTCAGGCGTTGAATAAACGTAAGGCGTGTAATTTTTTTCCACGGTATAGCTGGTCACATTACCCGGCGCAGGCAGCCAGCTTATCGTTGCCGTTTCGGTGTTGGCATTGTAGGAAACCGTTACTGCTCGTGGTGCGGCGGGCGTGTAAAATACGTTGGGATTCACTCCCATCGCAAATTTCTGGTAGATTGTCCAGCCGTCGCCCGCCGAATCCAGCGCGTTCGGGTTAATGCCGGTAGTGCCAAAATAGTCGGATTCCCACCAATTTGGCAGTCCGCTGGCGTCGCTGCTCTGCTCTGACTGCAACCGGAGAAACAAATTGGTCGTCAAATTCACTGCCAGCGGATTCAATGGCGTCCAGTTCGTCGTTTCCGAACCCAAAATGAAATTGCCGGTGGACAGCCAGTTCGTCTGCGTTAAATCTGTGATGGTTTGCAACTCATATGAAACGTCCGCCACGGTGTTGCTGGCGATGCCTGTCAAGATGTTTGAAACCACGCCCACTTGCGCAATCCACAGGTTCGTCCCGTAATCCGGTGCGGCTCCGCCGGACATGCCCGTGCCGCTGTCCAGATTGCCACTAGGAAACGGGGGCGTTGAATTGGAGTAGTCCGTGCCCATAATCAGCAAGCCGTCCCCGTAATCATTCGTGATTTCAGCAGTGCCGATGACATAATTGTAGGTCGCCAGATCATCCATCCGTCCGTGGATTTGCGCCAGCCCCGTGACATCGCTACCCACATAAAACCCCGTTACATTGGTGGCCGGAAGATAAAACACGCCCGCCCCGTTCGTCGCCAGTTGCCCGTCCACATACAGTTGCGACTCCGAACTGTCATAAGTCAGCGCAAGGAAATGCCAGGTGTTCGTGTTCCATGAAATGGGATAATTCAGGTAATTCGTGAACACGCCGTTGGTTTCGCTGGAAAAATAAAGGCTCGTGCCGGTGGCGTTGACATACAACGACCACCAGCTTGACGGGTTGTTCGTGCTGTATTCGCCCACGTCAATCAGCCGTCCCGAATCACCCGGCCCTGTCCCGCTGTTCCAGTCCGGCAACACCCACAGTTCAATACTGCCCACATTGAAGGTCAGGTTTGTGGTGCTACTGCCAAAGCCATTGCTTTCTACGAGGCTGTATTGCAGCCAAGCAACGTTGGTGGAATCCACCTGCAAGGCATTGCCGTCCCAATTGGTCGGGTTGTCGAGATTGGTGAAACTCAAGGGTGGAAAGCCCGAATCGGAAAACCAGTTGGTGTTATTAAAATTCCAAGTGTCGAGTTGAAGGTCTGAAAGCGAGGGTTGGGCAAACGCCGAAATCCCCGTCAATAAGAACAGCAGCCACGCAAGCAGTCTAAAGTTTTTTCCGTTCATTTTTTCTTTCGCTGCGGCTTCTTAACGGAACTAAAAGGGCGCGGACTTGACGCACCCTGACCCAGGCACCGCTAAGCGCCCTTCCAGAAAGCACGCCAAGCCGCGCCGAGTGGCGGCTTGGTTTCTGGAAGGGCCGGGAAAATTAGCGGTTTCGGGTCAGCCCCGTAGCCAAAAGCTACGCAAATATGTTTTTGGTTGTTAAGTTTGTTTCTGTGAAACGTCTTGCCTGACGTTTCGGATTTTCCCTATTCCCCGGAATTTGCCAAGCACTTTCGCGCACTTTTTTCCGCCGATACGATGACTTGATGGGTTTTGTTGCCCGTCCAAGAGGCACAAGCAGCCGCTCGCTTTCAGCGTGGCAGGCCACCGCGCAATTTGTGCCACTTGTCCTTGCCCATTTTAAGTCTGACATTTGGCTGTCGGTGTTCCGCCGTCCGCCTTGAGGCTTGCCCCATTCCCGCCAAGCCACGGCTCCCGGCTACTCACCGCCAGCCAAAAGTCAGAGCAGACCAGATTTGAGCCTTTGGCAACTCTGCGAGGCTAGAGAATTTTTGTTTTGTATTTTTGACATGGCGCGTTTTGTTTTAAGGGAACGCCGCCGAGGTCTCACCGTCTGCCGCTTGCTGCTACGCCATCTTTTTCAAACTGCTCATTCCCGCGCGCGCGGGGCGTTTTATTTCCGGCGACGAAAAGCATGGGTCACGCCAGCGACCCGGCTATCCGGTAACGCCCAACTTTCGCTGTCATGCCCCATGCACGCCGCAAATAAAACTAATTCTGCTCAAAAAATGTCTCCGCCAGGGGTGAAGCAAGCGGCAGACGGCGAGACACGAGCGGCGAACATCAAAAAAAAGCTTATGAAAAACAAATTATCAGTTGAAGCAGCAGCACCAGCAAACGCCGATCAGCAATCATCAAAGCAACGCGCTTTTGCCAAGCATTGCGCGAACCGCGAATTGCCAACGCAGAAAGTCTTGGACTTTTTACGGGCGCAGTTGCCGCAGCAATACGAACTGGCGGAAATTGTTGGCCGATGGATATGGCTGGAATTTGACGGCCAGCACGCCGCCGCCAATATCCTTTGGCGTTTGGGTTTCCACTGGAATCAACGCCGCTCCGTCTGGCAACACCCTTGCGGCGCGTGTGCGCCCTTCGCTTCGCACCCCGCCGACCCCCGCACCAAATACGGCAGCTATTTCGCCGCCGACCTGAAACCCGTTTGAAAATTACCATGAATACGAATCAAAATGAATCGCCTTTTGGCGAAATTATCTACGCCTACACGCGGGCGCAGGCCATTGCCGACGGGGTGCAGGTGGACGTTTCGAGGGTTGCCATCGAAGCGGGCATCCAATTTCCCGTCTTTCTCACCCGCCGCGTTTTTGATACTTATGTGACCGTGCCGCCAAACGTGAACGGACAGGACGAGGCGGGACGGCTTTGGGATGTTGTCTGGATGCTCAGTTTTGCCATCCTCAAAGCCAAACAGGGACAAAACCGTTTGCCCTTCGCGCTCTACGTTCGCAACGATGACCGCGCCCCGCAATTGGTTAAACTCATCGCCATTTGTGGCGCGCTCGATGCGGGCGACCCGCGACCGGCCATCACGGTCATGCTGCCGGACGAGAATTGACCCAATCACGCGGCTGGACTGGCAACGGTTCAGCCACCTTTGTTTTTGGGAACTCACGGCGTCCCCAAACCCCGCCGCCAGAGGCGCGCCTCTGGACGCCGTTTCTCGCTGCGCTGGCTTTAACGCTTCGCGCCCTTTCCGAGAAGCGGAAAGGTAAATGTGACAGCAGCACTGTCAGTGAAAACGTCAGTGAAAATCCGAATAAGTTATGAAAAATTGTCGCGCGTTAAGGTAAATAACCATTGATTTTACAGGCAATTTTGCTATTCTCTCGTTATCTGAATCAGTGCCAAAGTCCGTGCCCATCTGTGGCTGAATCTCTTTTGTGGAAATTTCCGAACTGGCAAAAATGCTCATCGCGCTCGGTTGTCCGGCGGAAAAATCCGCTGAGATGGCCGCGCAATTGGACAAACGCGCCCGGCAGCTTGCCGCGGAAAAGGGCCGGAGCTATGACGCCGCGTTGACGCATTTGCTGGCCTTGATGAAACAAGGCTGGGCGGCGCAGCAAAAGGGTCTTTGAAAATTCCAGCCTTGGGATCAATGGGATTTTAAGACTGGCGGGATTGAATCCATTGCATCGTTTTCCCGGCGAGTTTGTCAAACGCGGTGACGCAGAGTTCGAGATGATCTTCCTTCGTGTCCTCGATTTTATTGTGACTGATGCCGTGCAAACTTTGGACGAACATCATCACGGTCGGAATGCCCGCCGCCGCGACTTCGGCGGCGTCGTGCAACGGGCCGCTTGGCAGGCGATGAGTTTGGCCGCACGTTTCGCGGATGGCTTCTTCGCACAACGCGATGAGTTCGCCGTTGAACGGCCGCGGGGCGATTTGCCAAAGGCGTTCCCATGAAACTTTCACACTGCCTTCGCGCGCAAATTTTTCGCCCGCAGTTTTGGCTTCGGCCAGCATTTTTGCGAGCGCAACCGGATCCAGGTGGCGTTGATCCAGGGTGATCCGGCATTCCTCGACGACGCTGGTGACAATGCCGGGCTTCGTCGTGCAGGCACCGATCGTGCAAACGCCATTGCCGCTGCGTTCGGCGATTTTATAGATCTCGAAACTCATTTTCGCGGCGGCGAGAAAAGCGTCTTTGCGCCGGTTCATCGGCGTGCTGCCGGAATGCGCGGCCTGGCCGTGAAATGTGATTGCGTGTCGTTCGACCCCGAAAGTTCCCAGCACCGCGCCGAGCGGCAGACCCAAATCCAAAAGCACCGGGCCTTGCTCGATGTGCAATTCCAGATACGCGGCGGCATTTTTGAGCTCCTGGCTGCTGTCCTTCACGCGTTCAAAATCAACGCCGATTTCGCGCAACGCGTCGGGCAATGAAATCCCATGCTTGTCTTGCAAGCCGCGCGCTTCGTTCACGTCCAGATTGCCGGAACAAGCGGACGAGCCGAACAAACTTTTGCCGAAGCGGGCGCCTTCTTCATCGGCCCAATCCACCAGCCGAACGGTAATTGGCGGCCTGCGATTGTATTGCGAATGGATGCGCCGTAAAATTTCCACGCCCGCCAGCACATTAAGACAACCATCAAGCCAGCCGCCGTTCGGCACGGAATCCATGTGCCCGCCGATGAGCAGGGATTTTTCCGATTCCCCGCGCAAGGTCGTCCAAAGATTTCCCGCGGCGTCGGTGTGGCTTTCGACGGGGAGCGTTTCGAGTTTTTTTTGGAGCCACGCGCGGGTTTTTGTCCACATCGGCGTGAAGGCGACGCGTTGCGCGCCGTGCTCATCGCCGGTGAGCGCGCGCAGTTCCTTCAGTTCGGCGACGGTGCGTTTTGGATTCAGCGACGGATTCATATTCCGCGGTTATTTTTCCCTTGGTGCAAAATTATTGTAGCCAACGCGTCCAAAGCGAGTTAAAAATAAAAACAAGTTACAAGGAAAAAATGTTATGCCGACATTAGCCACAACTGTAGACGGGCTTAAACTGCCGAATCCTTTTATCATTGGATCAGGCCCGCCTGGGACGAATCTCAACGTCATCGCCAGGGCTTTTCAAGAAGGCTGGGGCGCAGTCATTGCCAAGACGGTCAGCCTTGATGCCTCGAAGGTCGTCAACGTCACGCCGCGTTACGCGAAGTTGCTCGCGACGAGCGGCGAAGTCATCGGCTGGGAAAACATCGAACTCATCAGCGACCGGCCGTTCAAGATTTGGGAGGAGGAATTCAAAAAGTGCAAGGACATGTTCCCTGACCGCATTCTTATCGCATCCATCATGGAGGAATATTCCAAGGATCGCTGGGTGGAACTGGTTGAGCGTTCGCAAGCCTGTGGGGTGGACGCGTTTGAATTGAACTTCTCCTGCCCGCACGGCTTGCCGGAGCGCAAGATGGGCGCGGCGATGGGGCAAGACCCGGATATTCTCGAAGAAGTCTGTTCGTGGGTGAAAGGCGCCGCGAAGAAACCGTTTTGGGCGAAGATGACACCGAACATCACGCATATCGAAGACCCTTCGCGCGCAGCGCTCAAAGGCGGCGCGACTGGACTGGCCGCAATCAATACCATCCGCAGTGTCTGTGGGGTGAACCTCGAAACGCTTCGTCCCGAACCGAGCGTGGAAGGTTACACCACCCCCGGTGGTTATTCGTCGAAAGCCGTGCGTCCGATCGCGTTGCGCATGGTCATGGAAATCGCGCAGCTTATCCGCAAGGAATTTCCCGGACGTTCGCTGTCCGCCATCGGCGGGGTCGAGACCGGCAACGACGCCGCGCAGTTTATTTTGCTCGGCGGCGACACCGTGCAGGTTTGTACCGGGGTGATGAAATTTGGCTATGAAATGGTGAAACCCATGTGCGACGAACTGCTCGCGTTCATGGCGAAACACAAGTTTGAGACGCTGGCCGATTTTAAAGGCAAGAGCCTCAACTATTTTACCACGCACGCCGATCTGGTGAAGCGCCAGACGGAACGCAAAGCCGCGCAAAAAGCCGCGGCTGCCACCAGGATGGTCCAAGCCGACGGCGAATGGAGCGGCAACGACTTCGTGAAACAATCCAACGCGCTGGCGCGATAAAATAAATTCGTCCCAGCCAATCGTGATCACTCATCGCGTCAAGGTTTCACCGTCAAAAGTTGCGCTGCCAAAAAGCGGACAACTCGCCTGGAAGATCGCCGCCGTGGCCGCGGCCAGCACGGCGATTGATCCGCTGGCCGGCGACATGGTGATCAATCGCATCATTGATAATGCCGCCGTCGCGCTGGCGGCCATCGACCGGACACCCGTGGCCAATGCCCGCACCCAGGCGCTGGCGCATCCGCGCATGAATGGCGCGACCTTGTTCGGCGTTCCGGCGGCGCAACGTTTCGATTGCGAATGGGCGGCGTGGGCGAACGGCGTGGCCGTGCGCGAACTTGATATGCACGACACGTTTCTCGCGGCGGACTATTCGCATCCGGCGGACAACCTTCCGCCGTTGCTCGCCGTCGCGCAGCAATGCGGTCGGAGCGGTGCGGATTTGCTGCGCGGCATTCTCGCCGGCTACGAGATCCAGATGGATTTGGTGCGGAGCATCTGCCTGCACGAATACAAAAAAGATCACATCGCGCATCTTGGTCCATCCGTCGCCGCCGGTTTGGGCGCGATGTTGCAGCTCGACCCGGAAACCATTTTTCAAGCCGTGCAACAGGCGGTGCATGTGAGCTTCACCACGCGGCAATCGCGCAAGGGCGAGATTTCCAGTTGGAAAGCCTACGCGCCGGCGCACGCGGGCAAGCTCGCGATTGAAGCCGTTGACCGGGCGATGCGCGGCGAAAAAAGTCCGTCGCCGATCTACGAAGGCGAGGACAGCGTCATCGCCTGGATGCTCGGCGGCAAGGACGCAGGCTACGACGTGCCGTTGCCCGTGCCCGGTGAACCGTGCCGGGCGATCCTCGATTCTTACACGAAGGAACATTCCGCCGAATATCAGGCACAGGCGTGGATTGATCTTGCGTTCAAGCTGCGGTCGCAGATTCCCGACCTGAAAAAAATTCACGAAATCATCATCCACACGAGCCATCACACGCATTTTGTCATCGGCACGGGCGCCGGTGATCCGCAGAAATCTGATCCAAACGCCAGTCGCGAAACGCTTGATCACAGCATCATGTTCATCTTCGCATCGGCGCTGCACACGGGTTTTTGGCATCACGTCAAAAGCTATGCGCCCGAAGTCGCGAAGCATCCCGGGGTTGTCGCGCTTTGGAAAAAAATCACCACGCGCGAAGACGCAGAATGGACGCGGCGTTATCACTCGACCGACCCGAAGGAAAAGGCTTTCGGTGGTCGCGTGGAGATCATTTTTGACGATGGCAAAAAAATCATGGACGAAATCGCCGTGGCCAACGCGCATCCACTCGGCGCGAAGCCATTTGGCCGGGCCAATTACATCCGCAAGTTTGAAACGCTCACGGAAGCTTTGGTTTCCGCCGCCGAATCAAAACGCTTTTTGGATCTCGTTCAACGGTTGCCCGACCTTTCACCGGCGGAAATCGGCGAACTGAACGTCGTGCTGCCGCCGAACAAACTGACTTGCTCACAACGCGACCAAAGGGGCATTTTCTAGCCATGCTTCAAGCCACCCAATCCGTTTCGGAAAAGCGCAAAGACTTTCGCGCGGCGCTCAAGTCAGGAAAGCTGCTGCGCTTTCCCGGCGCGTTCTCGCCGCTCGTGGCACTGGCAATCCAGCGGCATGGCTTTGACGGCGTTTACGTTTCCGGCGCGGCGCTGTCAGCGGACTTGGGCTTGCCGGACATCGGCTTGACGACGTTGTCCGAAGTCGCGGCGCGCGGTGGCGCGATCGCCCGCGCGACTGATTTGCCTGCGCTGATCGATGCGGACACGGGCTTTGGTGAGGCGTTGAACATGGCGCGCACGATCCAAACACTTGAGGATGCGGGCTTGTGCGGCTGTCATCTGGAAGATCAGGTGAATCCCAAACGCTGCGGCCATCTTGACAATAAATCGCTGGTGACGACACCGGTGATGGCGGAAAAAATCCGCGCCGCCGCCGGTGCGCGGCGCGACAAGAATTTTCTCATCATGGCGCGGACTGATGCCCGGGCGGCCGAAGGTTTGGCGGGCGCGATTGCGCGGGCGAAGGCCTACATTGATGCGGGCGCGGACGCAATTTTCCCTGAGGCACTGGCGGACGAAAGCGAGTTTGAAAAATTCCGCAGGGCCGTCAAAGTTCCACTGCTGGCGAACATGACGGAGTTTGGCAAAAGCAAATTGCTGACGGTGAAACAGCTTTCCGATCTTGGCATCAACCTCGTGATCTATCCGGTGACCACGCTGCGGCTGGCCATGAAGGCCATTGAGCGCGGGCTGGCAACGATCAAAAAAGAAGGCAGCCAGGCGCCGCTGGTCGGCGAGATGCAAACGCGCGCGGAGCTTTACGAATTGTTGCGTTACGAGGATTACGCGAAGTTCGACCACGATATTTTTAATTTTGAGTTGTGAACGGATAAGATGGAAGCGTGGGCCGGTGAGCCGCAGCCGCCTGGTTTAAACCGGCGGGCGGTGGCTCACCGGGCCGCGTTCCAGAACAAAAGGAAAACCATGATCGACGAATCAATCATCCATCGCGGCCTGGACGGAGTCGTGGTGGATACGACGCGCATTTCGAAGGTGATGCCGGAGATTAATTCGCTCGTGTATCGCGGCTATCCGGTGCAGGAACTGGCGGAGCATTGCAGCTTCGAGGAGGTCGCGTGGCTCATTTGGAATGGTGAGCTGCCGAATGCGAAACAGCTCGCAGAATTTCAAAAAACCGAACGCAGCCAGCGCGACATCAGTAAAGACTTGCTCGCGGTCATTCAAAAATCCCCGCGCACAGCTCATCCGATGGATGTTTTGCGGACAGCAGTTAGTTTCCTGGGCATGGAAGACGGCGGGTTGAATCATAGCGACGCAATCACGAACCGGAAGCGCTCCGCCGCCATGCTCGCGAAGATTCCGACGATGGTTGCGGCGTTTTATCGCTTTCGCAAAGGACAGGAATTTATTCCGCCGCGCAAGGACATTGGCTTCGCGGAAAATTTCTTTCACATGGTTTTCGGCAAAGTGCCCGCGCCGGAAGTTGTGAAGGCGTTCAACGTTTCGCTCGTGCTTTATGCGGAGCACGGCTTCAACGCGTCCACTTTCACCACCCGCGTCATTGTCTCGAGTTTGTCGGATATTTACAGCGGCGTGGTCGGCGGCATCGCGTCGCTGAAAGGTCCGTTGCACGGCGGCGCGAACGAGGCGGTGATGCACCTGCTGCTGGAAGTTGGCGAACCGGCGCGCGCGAAGGAATGGCTGCTGACCGCGCTGCGCGAAAAACGCGTGGTGATGGGCTTTGGCCATCGCGTTTACAAAAGCGGTGATTCGCGGGTGCCGACGATGACTAAATACATGCGCCAGATGGCCGACTTCACCGGCAACAAGAAATGGCTGGAAATTTCAGACATCCTGGCGGCAACGATGATCGAGCAGAAGAACATCCACCCGAACCTCGATTTTCCCAGTGGCCCGGCCTATTACATGATGGGCTTCGACATTGACATGTTCACGCCGTTCTTCGTGATGGCGCGGATCACCGGCTGGACGGCGCACATCATGGAACAACTCGCGGACAACCGGCTTATTCGTCCGTTGTCGCAATACAACGGCCACGCGGAACGGCATGTCGTGCCGCTTGAAAAAAGATGAACTGAATTTTATGAGCAAAACACTTGAACCTTGTCCCAGTTTTATCGGCGGTGAATGGCTTCAGCCAAAAGTCGCCGGTACACCGGTCTTTAACCCATCAACCGGCGACGTCATCGCCGAATGTCCCATCGGCACCGCTGCCGATGTGAATGCCGCCGTCGAAGCCGCGCACGCCGCGTTTCCCGCGTGGATGGAAACGCCGCCGGTTGAGCGCGCGCGGATTCTTGGACGATTCCGCATGTTGCTTGAAGATAATTTTGAGGACATCGTCCGCTGTAACACACGCGAGCATGGCAAGACGTTGGTCGAGTCGCGCGGCGACGTGAAACGCGGCATGGAAGTCGTCGAGTTTGCGCTCGGCGTGCCGTCGTTGATGATGGGCGAAGTGCTGGAGAACATCGCGCGCGGCATTGATTGCGAGGCGATCCGTCAACCGCTCGGCGTCTGTGTGGGCATCACACCATTTAATTTCCCTGCGATGGTCCCGCTCTGGATGTATCCGATCGCGATTGCGTGTGGAAATACGTTTGTGCTCAAGCCGAGTGAAAAAGTTCCACTCACGGCCATTAAAATCGCGAAATTGCTCGAAAGAGCCGGTTTGCCAAAAGGCGTGCTGAACATCGTCCACGGCGGACGCGAAGTGGTGGACGCGCTGCTCACGCATCCGAAAGTGAAGGCGATCTCGTTCGTCGGTTCGACGCCGATCGCCAAATACATTTACGAAGCCGGCACGAAACACGGCAAACGTGTCCAGTCCAACGGCGGCGCGAAGAATTATGTCATCATCATGCCCGATGCCGATGTGGAAAATTCCACGCGCGGCGTGATCGAAGCCGCGTTCGGCTGTGCGGGCGAGCGTTGCATGGCCGGTTCCACCGCAGTGATCGTTGGTGGCGCGGAAAAAACGGTTTTGCCCACGCTCATCGAAGCCACGCGCAAGATCAAGGTCGGCCCGACCGACCGCGAAACCCAACCGGACATGGGCGCGCTCATCACGCGTCAGCATCGTGACCGCGTGCTGGAATTGATCGAAGCCGGCGTTCACGAGGGCGCAAAGATTCCCGCCGACGGCCGCAGCGTGAAAGTCAGCGAAGCGCCGAATGGATTTTACGTTGGCGCGACGATTCTTGACCACGTCCAAAACGGCATGACGGTGGCGAAGGAAGAAATTTTTGGCCCGGTGCTGAACGTGATGCACATGGAAGATCTGGATCAAGCCATCGGACTGGCAAACAAATCATTTTACGGCAATGGCGCATCCATTTTCACGCGCTCTGGAAAAGCCGCGCGCGAGTTCAAGCATCGCGTGAACTGCGGCATGGTCGGCATCAACATCGGGGTGCCGGCTTCGATGGCGTGGTTTCCGTTCAACGGCTGGAATGATTCGTTTTTCGGCGACCTGCACATGCAGGGCAGGGAAGGCATGCAATTTTTCACCCAACAAAAAGTCACCACGAGCCGCTGGTTCAGCTATGGTGAAGGGGATATTTGGCATACGGAAAGAAAATGACGAATGACGAATGGAATTACAGAAAGCTTTGAGGATTGTTCGGTTGAGGAACTAATGTTCTGGGACTTTGATGCGCCGTCTGAAGAAATGATGTTGCGCGATGAACCGCCGGTGCGGGTTTATGATTTGGAAGAACGGACGGCAAGGTTTGGAGAAGCGATTATTATTTTTGCAAAAAAAATTCCGTGGAATCCGGTCAACAATCGGCTGATTGACCAAATCGTCGGCGCGGGAACCAGCGTTGGTGCGAATTACTGCGAGGCGGATGACGGAGTTTCGCGCGCTGATTTCAAACATCGCATCGGCATTTCCCGCAAAGAGGTGCGCGAAACCAAATTTTTTCTGCGTATGGTTGCAACGGCTGAACCTAAGTTGAAGCTGGAAGCCAGGGAAATCTGGCGCGAAGCGCATTCGTTGCATCTGATTTTCAGCCGCATCTGGCGAAGCACGAAAACATGAAACCTAAAGGAATGATAAATGACGAATGGCCAATCAACACCGTTGGCACCATTCGTCATCCGTCATTCGTCATCAACTTATGAGCTTTTTAATAAAGAACGGTGAAATCGTCACCGCTGACTCGCGTTACATCGCGGACATCTTGTGCGAAAACGAAACCATCACGCGCATTGACCGCGACATCGCGCCGCCGGCGGGCGCGGAGGTCATTGATGCGACTGGCAAATTTGTTTTCCCCGGTTTCATTGATCCGCACGTCCACATTTATCTGCCGTTCATGGGCACGCTGGCGAAGGATGATTACGCGACCGGCAGCCAGGCCGCGCTCGTCGGCGGCACGACGACGCTCATTGAAATGTGCTGCCCCTCGCGCAAGGAAGACACCCTCGCGGGTTTTGAAACGTGGATGACGCAGGCCGCCGGCAAATCCGCTTGCGATTTCACGTTCCACATGGGCGTGACCAAGTTTGACGAAAAATCCGAGCCGCAGCTTCGCGAGATCGTGCGGCGCGGCATCAGCTCGTTCAAAATCTTTCTCGCCTACAAAGGCGCGTTCGGGATTGATGACACGGAATTGTATCGCACGCTCAAGCTGGCGAAGGAACTGGGCGTCATCGTCACGGCGCATTGCGAAAATGAAACGCTGGTGGCCGAGCGCCAGAAGGAATTGCTCGCCGCCGGCAAAACCGATCCCGGCCAGCATCACGAAAGCCGCCCGCCCGCCGTTGAAGCCGGGGGCGTGCATCATCTGATGACCTTTGCCGAACTCACGGGTGCGGCAACTTATATCGTCCATTTGAGTTGCCAAGAGGCGTTGGACGAAGCCGTCGCTGCGCGGCAACGCGGCGTGCGGGTCGCGGTCGAAACGCTTATCCAATATCTTACGCTCGATAAAACATACGCTGAGCGGCCGGATTTTGAAGGTTCAAAATACATCATGTCGCCGCCGCTGCGCGACCAGCGGAATCAGGAAGTTCTCTGGAACGGTCTGCGTGACGGTTTGGTGCAAACGGTCGCCACCGACCACGCGCCGTTCGATTTCAAAACGCAGAAGCCGATGGGCAAAAATGATTTCACAAAGATTCCCAACGGCATTCCGTCGCTCGAAGAACGTATCAACCTGCTTTATACTTACGGCGTGAAAACGGGGAAGATCGACCTGCATACGTTCGTGAACGTCGCCAGTACGCAGGTCGCAAAGCTGTTCGATCTGTTCCCGCGCAAAGGCACGATCCAGCCCGGCGCGGACGCCGATCTCGTGGTGTTCGATCCCGATTATCGCGGCACAATTTCTGTTGCAACACAGACGATGAACGTGGATTACAGCGCGTTTGAAGGCTGGAAAATTGAAGGCCGTCCGAGTGTTGTCACTGTGCGTGGCGAAGTTGCGGTACGCGATGGAAAATTCGTCGGCAAACTGGGGCGCGGGAAATTTTTGCAGCGCCAGCCGAGCCATTTCTAGCCACAGACCAGCGTGACGCTGGTCTCGATTTTTGGGACGGAAGCAATCGCCAAGACGCCAAGGTCGCAAGCCGGGCTAAATCCTCCTCGCGATTCATCCTCATCGTCACTGTTTTAATCACGGATGAAACTCGGATTTAATTGAGGACGACGTGTCTTGTCGCGTTGACTCGTCTCGCCGAAGTGAAACGCAGGCGGAAGCGAAGCGAAAACGGACGCCGTCCCAAATTAATCCGCCTGTTTATCTGTGACGGATTTAATAAAACTCGTCCCTTGTCACTTTATATGTCTGTTTTATGGGCAAATCCACCCAAACTATCTAAATTCTGGACAAATTCATCCAGTTTATCTAAAGTCGCTCCCTGTCGGAAGTTATACGAGGCCTATTCAATAAATATCAATCAAGAACGCTTTAAAAATATGCGGACGCTACATTCTTTTCTAACTTGGCTTTGCACATCCATGGCCCTGCTCGCGCTTTCCAGCCGGGCAGATTCGATTCCCTTGGCCGACTTGGGAACCAAGGCTACCGCCCAATATCACGGGAACGGTCTGGCCATCACAGCCACGCCGGATGGTGCCTTGCTCCATTGCACGTTTCAAAAGCTCGAAGCCCAGGCCACGCCCACCGGTTTATGGTTGGATTCCACTGCGGCCAACGGCAATGATCGTTTTCAGGTGGTCGCCCAAGCGTTGGGCCGCGCTCAAGCATTGGAACCGCTTGCATCATCCGGTCAGGTGCTCACTTCAGACAAGCTGGTGCGGCTGGTGCGGCCGCAGGTGACGGAGGAATATGCGGTGGGCGTGGACGGGGTGCAACAGGATTTTGTGATTGCGACCAAACCGGCGGGGTCGGGTGAATTGTGGATCGCCCTGGTGGTAAGCGGCGCGCGGGCGGAAAACTCAGTGCAAGGGGTGCAATTGGTTTTGGAGGGTTCAAGCCGGAAGATCGCGTATGGCAAGTTGCAGGCGACGGATGCGGCGGGGCACATCTTGAAAGCGACGTTGACGGCAGCGGCGGACCACCGGCTGGTGGTGACTGTGGACGATGCGCAGGCGGTGTATCCCGTGCGGGTCGATCCGACGTTTAGCGATGCGAATTGGGTGAGCATTAGTACTTCCCCCGGTGCCTTTGGCGTAGGGGAGGCGATGGCAATCACATCGGACGCGTCGGGAAATATCTACATAGGCGGTGCCGGAGGCATTGACAACGTGGTGTTCAGTGGCGTCGGCATGTGGAATGGCACCAACTGGTTAAGGGTTGGCGGCGGGCTGAGCAGTACGGTACTTGCCTTGACTTCGGATGGCACCAACATTTACGCAGGTGGTAATTTCACATATGCCACTAACTCCGGAACTGTTTTGACGGTCAATCATATCGCCAAATGGAATGGCACCAATTGGTCGGCTTTCGGCGGCGGCGTGAACAAAGCCGTGGATGCGCTGGCGATTTCGGGTGCCAATCTGTATGCGGGCGGTACTTTCACCTACGCCACCAATTCCGGCGTCGGCACCTTCGTCGGTGGCATGGCCCAATGGAACGGCAGCGTCTGGGTGACAATGGGCGGTGGCTTCAACAACACCGTACTGGCGGTGACAACCCTCGGTACCAATGTGTACGTCGGCGGCGAGTTCACCTCTGCCACCAATTCCGGAACCGGGACACCGGTATCTTATATCGCTCAATGGAATGGCAGCACTTGGTCAGCTGTTGGCGGCGGGGTAAACAATTCCGTGTATGCGCTGTGTCCTTATGGCACCAATCTATGTGCGGGTGGCGAGTTCACGTCTGTTACCAATGCCGGGGTGGCTGCCTCTATCGATGGTATAGCTGAATGGAACGGCAGCATCTGGTCGGAAATAGGCACGGGGTACCCCGAGGGTTATACGCTTGCGCTGTGCTCTGATGGCACCAATTTGTATGCCGGTAACGGTTTACATTTGGTTGAACAATGGAATGGCAGTACTTGGACAACGCCTGGCGGCGGAGCAGGCGGCACCACTCTATTCGGCGCCAGTGGCAGGGTGTATGCACTGGCCATGTCTGGCACCAATTTATTGATGGGTGGTACTTTCGCTGAAGCCGGCGGCAGCGGCGTCTCTGATCTCGCGGAATGGAATGGCAGTTCCTGGTCAAGCCTCGGCTCCGGCTACGGGTTAAACGGACCTGTGACCGCCGCGGTGATATGCGGCTCCACGCTTTATGTGGCCGGCGAGTTCATCGTGATCGGCAACACCAATCTCGGTTCTATCGCCCAGTGGAACGGCACTACTTGGTTACCGGTCGGTGGCGGGCTCGGTAGCGGCGGGCCGTATATTGTTATAGAGGCCTTGGCCACGGACGGTGCCAACGTTTACGCGGGTGGCGGTTTCTACAACGCCACCAACTCGGGAACGGCTCTGCGGGTAAATTACATTGCCAAGTGGAATGGCGTCCAGTGGTCGGCGCTCGGCGGCGGGTTGAGTGGCTCCGTGAGTGCGCTGGCCGTTTCTGGCGCCAACGTGTATGCGGGTGGCACTTTCAACTACGCCACCAATTCCGGGGTGGCTGTCGTCGCCAACGATATCGCTCAATGGAACGGGACGTCCTGGACGGCACTTGGCGGTGGGTTGAACAGCCAACCGCAGACATTGGCGTTGCTGGGTACCAACCTATATGCAGGAGGTTCTTTTACCTACGCTACCAATTCTGGAACCGGGGTGAATATACCTTATATCGCCCAATGGAATGGCACTATGTGGGCGCCGGTCGGTGGCGGCGTCAGTGGCTCCGTGACAGCGATGGTGCCCGCCTATGGCACCAACCTTTATGTAGGCGGTGGTTTTTCCCATATCACCAATTCCGGGGTGGCTGCCGCTGTTGATAATATCGCCCAGTGGAATGGTTCTGTCTGGGCTGGCATGAACGGCGGGCCCTCCGCCGCCGACCCAACAGCATTGGCAGTCTCCGGTCCTTACTTGTTGGTCGGCACCGAGAGCCCCGGCACATATTATCAGACCAACGGGGCAACTAAAACTTCCCCTGACAACGGCTTGCTCGTCTGGGACGGCCAGACTTGGACTACCAACGGCTCCGGCCTGGGGGCAGGGAGTGTATCCGCTTTGGCGGCTTCTGCCGACGGCACTGATCTCTATATCGGCGGTAGTTTTGTATCCGCCGGCACCAATACTTTCTCAGCTTTTATCGTCGAATATACCAACTTCCCGGGCGCACCCAGCGTGTTCGCACCGGTGATCACCAGCACCAACATGGCTGGCGGCATCTATGGCAATGCCTTTACTTATACCGTCACTGTCTCCAACAGCCCGGTGATTTACGGCGTCAGTGGTCTGCCCTCCGGCTTGAGTGTCAATTTCACCAACGGTGTCATCTCCGGCACACCCTCGCAATCCGGCAACTACATGCCCACCATCAGCGTTACCAATCCGGGCGGCTACGGCACCCTTACCCTTAATCTCGCTGTCACCCAGGCCAACCTCACCGTCAGCGGCCTTCTCGCCAGCAACATGGTTTATAACGGCACCACCAACGCCAGCCTCAATTTCAGCGGCGCATCTTTGCAGGGCCTTGCTTTCAGCGATCCAGTTACCTTGAACCCGACGGCTTATACGGCTAGCTTTCCCGCACCGGATGTCGGCAATAATCTTGCCGTCACCGTTTCCAGCCTGACGCTGAACGGCACTACATCCACCAATTACACGCTGACCCTGCCGACCGGCCTCACGGCTGACATCACGCCTGCCCCGGTCACCGTGTCACTCAACACCTCGGAACAAGCCTATGATGGCACCGCCAAATTCGTTTCTCCCGCCACCTCGGTGTCCGGCCTGCCGGTGACCATCACCTACAATGGCTCCAGCACCGTTCCCTTCGCTACCGGCGCTTATACCGTCATTGCTACCATCTCCAACCCCGATTATTCCGGTAGCACCACCAATAACCTCTACATCGTCGGCCCGCCGAACATCCTCACGGCGGTGACCACCAATCTTGTCACCGACCAATTCATCTTCACCTGGACCGCAGTGCCGGGCGCGACCTACCAGGTGCTCAATGTCCCTGACCTCTCTCAGACCTGGCTCGACTTGAACGGCCCGGTGACCGCCACCAACAGCATCATGGTGACCACCGATCCGCTCGTTCCAACCAACCGGTTTTACAGCGTGCAAGCGGTCTTGCAGTAAAACAGTGACAGGTGGAATGATGGAAGTACATTGTCTCGGCAGCTTCCGACCCGACCGTTACCAGTTGCGCCGGTGCCGATAGACTCTGTGGACGGAATCGCAGGTTTGCTATGACGAATGCATAGCAAACAATTATTCAAACAACTTCATGTCGCATTCAGTGGATTCGTCAGTGAAAGGGCTGGGAAGTAACGGAAAACAGTGGCGAGAAATAGCGATTTCGCCTTGATTCCACAATGGTTTTTGCTGTTTTATAGGGGTTCTGATTCGAGTTTGCAGACTATGCCCGTCTGTGGTTCAATTCTTTTTTAACATGGATTCCGTCCTTGCAACAAACGCTCCCGATGTCGCAGTGGACATCGAGCAGAGCCATTTGTGCAATGCCGATCTTGCGCCTGTGCCGGAATCGCGGCGCAAATGGCGCACGGGCAGTTTCGCGGCACTGTGGATTTCCATGTCCGCGTGCATCACGACTTACATGCTCGCGTCGTCGCTCATCAGCGGGGGCATGAATTGGTGGGAAGCCGTGTTCACGATTTTTCTGGCGAACCTCATCGTGCTCATGCCGATGATTTTGAACGCGCACGCGGGAACGAAATATGGAATTCCATTTCCGGTTTATTGCCGTGCGTCGTTTGGAACGAAGGGCGCAAATGTACCGGCCATTTTGCGCGCGCTCGTCGCGTGCGGTTGGTTTGGCATCCAAACGTGGATTGGCGGCGAAGCGATCTACAAGATCAGCGTGACAATTTTCAATCTGCATCCCGCGCCGGTGACAAACTGGCTCGGCATCACCGGCGGACAATTTCTGTGTTTCCTATTTTTCTGGGTCATCAACATGTGGGTGATTTATCGCGGCATCGAAACGATCCGCTGGCTGCTGAACATCAAGGCGCCGTTGCTCATCGCGCTCGGCCTGGCGTTGCTTTGGTGGGCCTGGCGGGCGGCGGGCGGCTTCGGGCCGATCCTGTCGCAGCCGTCGCAATTTGAACCCGGCCAGCCGCAGGCCGGAAAATTCTGGATCTACTTCTTCCCCGCGCTCACCGGCATGGTCGGCTATTGGGCGACGCTGTCGCTGAACATTCCAGACTTCTCGCGCTACGCAAAATCCCAGCGCGACCAGGTGCTTGGCCAGACGCTCGGCTTGCCGTTGACGATGGCTTTATATGCGTTCATCGGCGTCGCGGTCACTTCGGCCACGACCATCATTTACGGGAAAGCCATCTGGGATCCGGTCGAGGTGCTGACCAAATTTTCAAATCCCATCGTGCTGGTCATCGCGATGCTGGCGCTGTGCATCGCCACGCTCGCGACGAACATCGCGGCCAATGTTGTTTCACCGGCGAATGATTTCGCGCAGCTTGCGCCGAAGCGCATTTCTTTTCGCATCGGCGGATTCATCACCGGCATCGTCGGTATTTTGATGATGCCGTGGAAATTGGTGGCGGATCCGAACGGCTATATTTTTACCTGGCTCATTGCTTACAGCGCGTTGCTGGGGCCGATCGGCGGGATTTTGATCGCGGATTATTTTGTCTATCGCCGGCGAAAATTAAACGTGACCGCGCTTTACAAATCCGACGGCGAATATCGTTTCACAAACGGCATCAGTTTCGTTGCCTTGATTGCTTTGGCAATTGGCGCGCTGCCGAGTCTGCCGGGATTCCTGGTGAATGTGAAATGGGTCAGTGCCGCGAGCGTGCCCGTTGTGCTCACGCAGCTTTATAATTACGCGTGGTTCATCGGCTTTGCGGTGGCGTTCGCGGTTTATCTCGCGCTGCGCAAAGTCGCGCCAAGATTTTAATTTAACCAAACGAAATATGAAAAACATCCCGTTACCACCAACGAACCATCAACCGAAGAAATACACCGGGCCGTCCGCCACTGAAATCGCGGCGTTGCGCAAGCAGTTCATGAATCCCGGCATTTTCCTTTATTACAAAAATCCCATCATGCTCGTCGAGGGTTTGATGCAATATGTCTGGGACGAAACCGGCAAGCGTTATCTCGACGGCCTCGGCGGCATCGTGACGGTGAGCGTCGGGCATTGTCATCCGCATGTCATCGCGGCGGCGAATGCGCAGAACCAGCTCATGCAACATTCGACGACGATTTATTTGCAGCCGAACGTGACGTTGTATGCGGAAAAACTCGCGTCAAAAATGCCGGGCGACCTGAAGGTTTGCTATTTCGTCAATTCCGGTTCCGAGGCGAACGATCTTGCGCTGTTGATGGCGCGCGCCTGCACGCAAAATTATGATGTCATCGCGCTGCGCAATGCGTATCACGGCGGCAGCACGGGAACGATGGCCGTCACGGCGCACAGCACCTGGAAATACAATGTGCCGCACAGTTTCGGTGTGCATCACGCGCTCGCGCCGTATCCGTATCGCGGCGTCTATGGCTATGGCGATCCCGAGGCCGGGAAAAAATATGCGGACGATGTGAAGTCGCTGATTGATTTTGCGACGCCGGGAAAAGTCGCCGCGTTCATCGCCGAATCCATCCAGGGCGTCGGCGGTTTCGTGGAATTTCCGAAGGGTTATCTTAAACAAACTTACGAATACGTTCGCGCGGCGGGCGGCGTGTGTATCGCGGATGAAGTGCAGACCGGCTTCGGCCGCACGGGCACGCATTTCTGGGGCTTTGAAACGCAGGAGGTGATTCCCGACATCGTCACGATGGCGAAAGGCATCGGCAACGGCGTCCCGCTGGCGGCGGTCGTCACGACGCCGAAAATCGCGCAGTCGCTCGTCGGCAAAGTCCATTTCAACACGTTCGGCGGCAATCCCGTCGTCAGCGCCGTCGGCAAGGCCGTGCTCGAAGTCATCGAAAAAGAAAATCTACAGGCGAACGCGCTGAAGCTTGGGAATTACATTCTGGCCGGGTTGAACAAATTGAAAGACAAACACAAGATCATCGGCGACGTGCGCGGCAAAGGCCTGATGCTGGGCATCGAAATGGTCACCGACCGCGTGACGAAAGAACCGGCGAAAGCCGAATGCGCGCAAGTTGTCGAAAATGCGCGCGAACTCGGCCTGTTGCTTGGCAAAGGCGGTTTGTGGGGACAGACGATCCGTTTCGCGCCGCCGATGTGCATTACGCAGGCGGACGCGGATTTTCTGCTCGCCGTATTGGACGAATCTTTTTCCGCGCTCTGATTCAATCGTTAAAACGGGAGGGACGGCGTGTCGCCGTCCCTCTTTTTCATTTTGGCTTTCGGGAAAATGGAACACCGCCACGGCGGCCCTCCCAAATTTACATTCACAAACGGGACGCTGGCGGATAAATTGTGCCACCAAAAAATTATGGCTGAACCGATTCCTTACCTTGACCTGAAGGCGCAGATCAAACCGTTGCGCGCGGAGATTGACGCCGCCATTGCGCGCACGATCGACAATTGTTCCTTCTGCCTCGGCCCGGATACGGCGCAATTTGAAAAAGATTTCGCGAAGTATTGCGGCGCAGAATATGCCATCGGTTTCAACAGCGGCACGTCCGCGCTGCACGTCGCGCTGTTGCTGCTGAATCTCAAGCCGGGCGACGAAGTCATCACCACACCCTACACGTTTGTCGCGACGAGTTGGGCGATCTCCTACGTCGGCGCCAAACCGGTGTATGTGGACATTGACGACGCAACATTCAATCTCGATCCGAAGAAGATTGAAAAAGCCATCACGCCGCGCACCAAAGCCGTCATGCCCGTGCATCTTTACGGCCAGCCGTTTGACGTTGATCCGATCCTGGAGATTTGCCGGCGGCACAAATTGCCGCTGGTCGAGGATGCCTGCCAGTCGCATGGCGCAAAATACAAGGGAAAAACCATCGGCACGTTCGGCGAGATGTCCGGCTTCAGTTTTTATCCCGGGAAAAATCTCGGCGCGTTTGGCGAAGGCGGTGCGCTTGTGACGAACAGCGCGGAATTCGCCAGGCGCGCGAGATCATTGCGCGAACATGGCTCGTCCGTCCGTTATTATCATGACGAAGTCGGCTTTAACTATCGCATGGAAGGCATCCAGGGCGCGGTGCTGGGCATCAAATTGAAGCATCTGGAAAAATGGACGCGCGAACGCCGGCGCGTGGCGAAACGTTACGCGGAATTACTGGCGGGAACGCCATTGCAACTGCCGCAGGAAGCAAGTTTTGCCGAAAGCGTGTGGCATCTTTACGTCGTGCGCCATCCGCAACGCGATGCGCTCAAAAAGTATCTGGATGAAAACGGCGTTGGCAATGCCGTGCATTATCCCATTCCGCTGCACTTGCAAAAATGCTACGCGGAACTTGGCCACAAAGTTGGCGATTTTCCGGTCGCGGAAAAGGCCGGCCGCGAATGTTTGAGCCTGCCGATTTATCCCGAATTGACAGACGCACAAATCCAGCGCGTGGCGGAAGCGATCAAAGGGTTTTTCAGCAAATAAATTGCCGGGCGATGGGATTTTCACAGCGGCCTGAATTTAAGGATTAAAAATCCCAGCGTAAAAGCCGCCTCTTGCGAAAAAATCCGGTAGTGGGTTGGTTTGGAACCGTTGATCGACCTTTATTGGGGTAAAAAACACTATAGGCATGAGCGCCTAAAGTTGGAGCTCAACCTGTTTCGCCACCAAATCGCTGGCCAAAGCGTGCCGCTGGTTATATGCGACCGCGCAATACAGCCAGAACAGTGAGGATGACAATAAAACCGGCTCCGCTGCCGGTGACCAATACGCCGTCTGCAAGCATCGGCGAGAACAATACTGGTATCATAATTTACCTTTCATTTTTTGACGGCAATCCGTCTGCCGTCAAGGGCAAAACTACGATTAAATCCGAATAGGATAATAAGCAAGTCAAATATTATATAGTAGGTGTTCAGTTGGATCGCGGCTTTGTGAGCTGCAGCCCGGGCGAAGGTTTCAAGCTGCTACCGTTTCTACCAATGGCGAATGACGAATGACAATTTACGCGCCGGTCTCGAAATCAAAACGGTCTCGTAAATCGTAAATCCAGAATCGCAAATGTCAGATTAGGTGGCAGAACATCGCGTCGCGCAGCTTCGGCTCGAACCAGGTGCTTTTCGGCGGCATGATGCCGCCCGCGTCGGCGATGTTCATCAAATCCTCGATGCTCGTTGGGAACATTGAGAACGCGCAGGCGTATTCGCCGCTGTCCACGAGTTTTTCCAATTCCGCCGTGCCGCGGATGCCGCCGACGAAATTAATGCGTTTGCTCGTGCGCGGATCGTCAATGCCAAAAACCGGCGCAAGTATTTGCTTCTGCAAGAGGGTGACATCAAGTCGTTCAATGGGATCGTTCGTCGCGGTGAACTGCGGCTTGAAAACCAGCGTCCGCCACTGGCCTTGAAAATAAAAACCGAGTTCGTGCTTGCGCGCCGGCTTGGCTGCGCCGCCGGGTTTGATCTCAAAAATCGTTGCCACTTGTTCGAGCAATTGCTCCGGCGACTGACTGTTCAAATCTTTCAGCACGCGGTTGTAGGGCAAAATCTGCATCTGGTTGTGCGGAAAAATCACGGCGAGAAATTGTCCGCTGTGGCCCGCGCCGTGGCGTGACTGAAAAACGCGCCCCGCCGCCGCGCTGCGGTGATGTCCGTCGGCGATATACAGAAACGGGATTTGTGCAAATTGCGCTTCGACAAATTTAATTTCGTCCGCGCTGGAAATGATCCACGATGTGTGGCGAACGCCATCTTTGGCGGTCAAATCCACCGCCGGCTTTTCGGAAGTTTTCTGATCAACGAACGCATCGAATTTTTCCGACGCCTGATAAGTCAAAAAAACCGGGCCGGTCTGCGAGTTCAAAGCTTCAATGTGACGCACGCGGTCGTCTTCCTTGTCTGGTCGCGTGAACTCGTGTTTTTTGATGATATTCTTGAGATACTCTTCGCAACTCGCCGCGGCGACCAGGCCGATTTGCGTGTGGCTGCCCATGATCTGGCGATACAGATAAAAATTCGGCTGGTCGTCCTGCTTGAGCGCGCCTTGCGCAATAAGTTTTTGGAAATTCGCTTTGCCCTGCGCGTAAACTTCCGGCGAATACAGATCGGCGCCGGGCGCGAGGTCGATTTCCGGTTTGCTGACATGCAAAAAGCTCAACGGATTTCCGCGCGCGATTTCCCGCGCTTCGTCGGACGACATCACGTCGTAAGGCAGTTCGCAGATTTGGGCGGCGAGTTCGGGTTTGGGTCGCAGGGCGGCAAAAGGTTTTAATGTGGCCATAAAAAATGCGCGCTGAAGATAAACGCATGCGCGCGCCGGCGCACGAAAGAAAAATCAAAAACCGCTCACTGGCCGGTGGTGATGAGCCTGTCCGCTTTGGGATTCACTTCAATCGAGACGTCCTTGTATTCGTCGAACAAACCCTTGTTGTGCATCTGCAAGGCGATCGGGCCGGTCTTGCCGGCGTCAGGAACATTGAAATCGAGAACCTCCACGGCTTGACTGCCCGGCGGCTGGGCGACGGCCATGCGCGCCGTTCCTTTTGCCGCATCCACCAGAATTTCAACCTGGCTCCACTGGTGGACATCCACCTTGTTGGTTGTCAGGTTCGTGAATTCTCCCTTGCCGCCATTATTGTGGCCTTTGCGATAATCCCAGTGGCCGCCGTTGGGAACTTGAAATTGAATGCCGCCGAGTGCGTCCAGCGGCTTCTCGCCGGCTTTTGGCCGCGTGCAAAAAATCAGTACGCACGCCTGATGGTCTTTATTGCCGGAAACATGCCGCATGGTGAACATCAGCCGGTAATGGCTGTAATCGTTCGCGGTGTAGGCGACGCCGCGCGCGAGGCCGAGGCTGGCGATCGCGCCGTTCGTGACCGTCCATGAATTCGTGGGTATCTGGATCCAGCCGTCGAGGGTCTGACCGTCAAAAAGGGAGGTCGCGTTGGATTTGCCGGCAACGTTACCAGTGCCGGTGGTAGAGCAGCCGACGATGCCAAACACGGCAAGGCATAGGCACAATAAAATGGATTTCATAGATTTGCCGGATGATTCCACCGGGACAATTTTTGTCAAGTCATGGTAGTGGCTTGATTTGATTTTCTCCCATCAAATGGAGGCGAGAGCCGGGGGTGGGTGGGGCGCTTGATCCTTAAACTTATCTGGCTGCAAATAGTGCTTGCCACAACGGATTTCGCTGCTAGGCTTTGCGGCTCTTTAACGAAAGAAAAATTTATGGCACGCATTTGTGAATTGACCGGCAAACGCCCGATTAAGGGCAGCATTATCTGGCGCAGTGGTAAATCCAAAAAATCCGGCGGTATCGGTACGCACATCACCGCGATCACCAAGCGCAAATTCCATGTGAATTTGCAGCGCGTGAAGGCGGTTCTGCCCAGCGGCGAAGTCCGTTACATCCGCGTCGCCGCCAGCGCGCTCAAAAAAGGCCTCGTTACCAAAGCGCCCAGGCGCACTTGGAAAAAGGGCGATGAAGCCAAAAAGAAAGCCTGAGCAAAAGCGGGCATGGGGATTTGAAGATGGAAAATGGCGTTCCACGCGGAACGCCATTTTTCTTTTCCATCAGCCGCTTTCAATCTGCCAGCTTCGCTTTTATTTGCCCTTCGTCCATTTCATCGTCGCGCGTTTCAGTTCGCGGTCGGAATCTCGTTTTTTGATGTCGTCGCGCTTGTCATATTCCACTTTGCCTTTGCCGACACCGAGCGAAACTTTCACTTTGCCGTTCTTCCAGTAAAAAGCCAGCGGCACGAGCGCGTTGCCTTTCACCGAGGCCAGTTCAAACAGCTTGCGGATTTCCGAGCGGTGCAACAGTAGTTTTCGCGGCGCCTTCGGAATGTGATTTTGGAGGTTGCCGTGCGAGTATTCGTCAATATGGACGTTGTAAATCCAGGCTTCATCCTTGTCCACCCGCGCGAACGCATCGGCGATCTGACCCTTGCCCGCGCGCAACGACTTGACCTCCGTGCCGTGCAGCACGATGCCCGCCTCGAAGGTTTCGAGGATATGATAATCGCGCCGGGCTTTATGGTTGGTCACGATGTCGGCCATGAGTCAAAGGTAGAATGAAAAATGAAGAATGGAGAAACAAAAATGCTTCATTCAAATCAATGAATGAAGCGGGAAATTTCAGGAAACCAACCTGGCAGAATGAATCATTTCTTCATCCTTCATTCTGCTTTTGGCGTTGGTTTTAATGCTTCTTGCGTTTCTTGGCGATGGGACGAACCGCCGGCGCTTCGGCGGGCAATTCCCAGCCGATTTTGTCTTCCAGGATTTCGCGCAGCGCGATGTCTGCCAGCCCCAGCGAGCCGACATTTTGGATCAGGGGACGGTTCAAACCGCCGCCGCCGGAACTCAACTGGCGTACGCGGCGCGAGACAATGTTCACGAGGACGTTCGGGTTGCCGACCTTTTCGGCGGCTTTTTTGCAAAGTTCAGCGTTCATTATTTTTTTCAGAAAACGAGCGGGTCAAAGTAGCAACTGGATCAATCCGATGCAATCATAAAATAAAACCAGCCAGCCTCAAATGGCGTCAACGCCCGCGCAAATAATTTTGCACTTCATCTTGGCTGCCAGCGAAGTCGAAGGTAAGAACCCCCTTTTGCAATTCAAAAACCAGCCGCCAATCCAGACTGGTCCGGCATTCATAAAGGTTTTTCCCCAGTTTGCGGATGGAAAGCCCGTTGTGGATGTGCGGTTTGCCAAAGCCTTCAATCACCAGTTTGATTGTGGCGGAAACTTCTTCCTGCCGCTGCGTTGCCCGGACGTTTTTTCTGAACCGCTTGGTCAGTTCAACGGAAATCATCCTTGCCCCCGGTAAATTTGGTGATTTCACCGCGCGCACGGGCCGACTTGATTTCGCGGCTGATGCGTTGTTCCGTTTTTTTCATTTCCACCGCCGTCAGCCCATACTCCTGCAAGGCGTAATCCGCCGAATGAACCTCCACCGGACGCAACGCGACGATTTTATCGCCAAACACAAAACCGATGTCCTCGCCGGCGACGGCTTTCTTGAGCCAGAAGCCCAGCCGCCCGCGCCCTTCGGTGATTGTCAAAGTCTTCATAAGCTCATTTTAACGTCTCTGGAAAAAATGGCAACTTTAGAATGGTATTAAAAAGCCATTTCCGGCACTTTTTTGTGACAATTTTATGCCCGCAAAACCGTCATCGTTCGACCTGAACCAATTTCTCGCCACGCGCGCGGAAATCGTCAACGCCGCGCTTGACCAATTTCTGCCCTCGGAAAAAACCAAACCGGCCACGATCCACCAGGCGATGCGCTATTCGCTCTTCGCCGGCGGCAAGCGGATGCGCCCTGCGGTTTTGCTCGCGGCGGCGGCGGCCTGCGGCGGTTCGGAGGCAGACGCGCTGCCGCTCGCGTGCGCCGTCGAGTGTATCCACACCTACTCGCTCATCCACGACGATCTGCCCGCGATGGATAATGACGATTTCCGTCGCGGCAAACCGACGAACCACAAAGTTTTCGGCGAAGGCATCGCCGTGCTCGCGGGCGACGCGTTGTTGACGCAGGCGTTTGAGATTGCCGCGCAGGCCAGAGGCTGGCCGCGTTATTCGCATCGCGATCTGATTTTGGAGCTTGCCAGGGCTTCCGGCTCGCTGCAACTCGTCGCCGGGCAGGTGGCAGATCTGGAAGGCGAAGGCAAAAAACTTTCCGTGGCTGAACTCCGCTATATCCACGAGCGCAAGACCTCTGCGTTGCTGTGCTGTTCCGTGCGGCTCGGCGGCATGAGCGCGAATTGCCCGCCCGCGCAACTTAAGGCCTTGACCGATTTTGGCTATCACGTCGGTCTCGCGTTCCAGGTGATCGACGACATTCTCGACGTGACGCAGACGAGCGAACAACTCGGTAAAACGGCAGGCAAGGACGTGGCCGTGCAAAAGGCGACTTATCCGGCGATTGTCGGGCTGGAAAAATCGCGGCAGATTGCGGCGCAACTGACGGCCAAGGCATTCGCCGCGCTGAAAATTTTCAAAGGCAAAGCCGTCGCGCTTGAATCGCTGGCGGAATTTCTTTTGAAGCGGGAGAAATAAATTTTAATTCCCCGACCATTTGTAATCGTAGCCGGCGGGCGGTTCGTAAAAGGCGGAAAACCCGCCGATTCCCTGCGTGCCGTTCCAGTAAATTTTGAGGTAACTGACGTGACCGTCCACGAAACTCATCACGTTGAGGGCATTCTGAAATTGCAGCGGCTGCCGGCGGTCGTGGCTGCTTAAACTGCCGCCACCGGAAATCTCACCGAGGAGTTCGGTTCTGGTCGGCTCGCGCGTGGTCGCGAATGGTTTTTGCGCCATGCCCACATCGTTCGTGTTGTCGCCGCGCGCAAGGCCGTTGAACCAGTAGCTGGAAAACTCCGTCCATGACTGGTTGCAAAAACCCTGGCCGCTTAACGGGGGATCCGTGAACCACGAACCCAGCGTGCCGGTAAAAACCCAGTCATCGGCAGCGCAGACGAAGACCGCATTGTTGTTGGACATCGAAGTCCCGGTCTGGCCGAGATACGGCATGATGTTTTTCTTGTAGTCGAAGTATATGGTGTTGGTATAGAAACCGAAAACATCGCCGTGGTCGTCCGTATACAGCCGGATGGCGAGGTTGATCTCTCGTTCGTTGCTGGTGCAAACAATTCGTTTGGCGGACGCTTTGGCGCGGCTCAACGCGGGCAAAAGCAACGCCGCCAAAATGGCGATGATGGCGATGACCACCAGCAGTTCAATCAATGTGAAAGCGCGCTTCATCTGTTTTCACAGGGTCTGACTCGAAGGTAACTTTGTGCGTGGCCGGGTTGACTGTCCAGCGCAATTGATTTCAATCCGTCCATTCGCCGGTTTGCAGGTACGGCTTGAGTTTTTCCTTGAGCGTTTCGCGGCCGCGATGGATCAGCGATTTCGTGGCGGAAAGCGAGCAGTCCAGAATCCTGGCGATCTCTTCGTAGCTCAATTCGTCCTGGCGGCAGAGCAAAATGGCGGTGCGCTGGTTTTCCGGCAGTTCGGCCAGTGCCGCCTCGATTTTTTTGGTGAGTTCGCCGTGCAACACGTTTTCCGTCGGCAAAAAGACTTTTTTGTCCTCGTATTGCCGCTGGGGCTGGTCTTCGTTTTCGGAATGTGTTTCCTCAAGTGATTCGGCGGGATGCCGCGAACGGCGGCGGATTTCGTTCAGGCAAAGGTTGCGTGCGATGGTGAAAAGCCAGGTGGAAAATTTTGCGGTGCGTTCATAGCGCGCGCGGGATTTGAAGACCTGTAAAAAAACATTTTGCGCCAGATCTTCCGCCTCGGTCTCATCCCGCAACGAGCGGCAGACGAAATTCATCACGGGCTGCTTGTATTTCTCGACCAGGACCGTAAACGCCGCCCGGTCACCGCGTTTCACACGCAGCATCAGCACGGCATCAGGGTCGGTTTGGTCGGCCATTTCTGGAGGAGTCTATTCAACTCCGCGCATCCGAAAAAGTTTTAACGCAAAGGCATAAATAAAAACAGGGGGTGGCAGCTTGGGCATGGTCACGGGCAAAAGACCCGCGCGCACGGCCGGCTTTTTCCCGCTGGCCAGCTTCAGTCCCCGCCCGGTGTCCGGCGTTTTTGCGTTAAAAATCTTTGCCTTGAAATCGTTTTGCCCGCAATTTATCCGTCCGTGCAGGATTTAATCAGAAAAATCGAAGCCGCCGCCGAAGTGCGTTTGAAATTTCCGCCCAGCAGCACCGTGGCGGACAGGCTTGCGGGCTACAAAACTTTCCTCAAGGTCCAGGCGCACCGGTTGAAGATCGAGCATCGCGCGGGCGCGGGCGGACGCAAGATCTGCGAGGGCCGCGCGGCGATCCTGGACGCGTTGCTGCGGCATCTTTGGGAATCGGCGCGCGCCAGCCTTTCGCCGCAGGCGCAAAAAGAATTTCCGCCGCTCGCGCTCGTGGCCATCGGCGGTTACGGTCGTGCGGAACTGAATCCGCACAGCGACATCGACTTCATGTTTTTGCACGACGGCCAGGTCGCCGCCGGCCGGCCGCTGCCGCACCTTTCCAAATTGATCGACGGCGTGCTGTATCCGCTGTGGGATATCGGCCTGAAAGTCGGTCACGCGGTGCGGAGCATTGACGATTGCGTGTCGGTCGCCAATTCCGACATGCAGTCCAAGACCTCGTTGATCGAGTCACGGCTGATCGCGGGCGATGAAAAATTATTCCAGAAATTCCAGAAAGCCATCGTCGCCAAGTGCGTCGTCGGTTTTGAGGAAAAATACATCGCCGCGCGGCTCGAAGACCAGGCCACGCGCCGCACGAAATACGGCAACTCCGCCTGCATGCAGGAACCGAACCTCAAAAACGGTTGCGGCGGGCTGCGCGATTTTCAAAATCTGCTGTGGATGACCTTTTTCAAATATCGCACGCGTTCGTTGCTGGATTTGCAGGCGCGTGAATTCGTCAGCGCCGCCGAGCGCAAGCAGCTTGAGACCGCCTACGATTTTCTGCTGCGCGTCCGCACGGAATTGCATTATCACGTCAACCGTCCGCTCGACGTGCTGGGGAAAAACCTGCAACCCGTCGTCGCGGGCAATCTGGGGTACGGCGATCGTTCACCGAGCAAGCGCATCGAGAAATTCATGCGCGACCTTTATACGCACACACGGAACATCTTTCTCATCACGCGCACGCTGGAGGAACGCATGGCGTTGCTGCCGCCGGAACAGAAGAGCCGGCTGGACCAACTGCGCCGCCTGCTGCCGCGCCGCCGGCGAAAACCGCTGGAAACGGTGGATGGCTTCCGGTTCATTGCGGGCGAAATCCATGCCGCCTCAAACCGTATTTTTCGCGATTCACCGCGCCGGCTCATGCGGGTTTTTTTGTACGCGCAGCAGCGGCAGTTGAAATTGCATCCGGATCTGGCGCAACTCATCCGCAACCAGCTTTCGCTCGTGGACCGCGCATTTTTGAACGATGAACACGTCCGTGAAACTTTTTTGACCATTCTCGAACGGCGCGGCGAAGTGTCGGCCATCCTGCGCGCGATGCATGAAGTGAACCTGCTCGGCAAATATATTCCCGAATTCGGCAAATTGACCTGTCTGGTGCAGCACGAATTTTATCATCAATATGCCGCCGACGAACACACGCTCGTCTGCCTCGAACAATTGGACAAGATCTGGGAGGCGAAGGAGCCGCCTTACAAACATTATGCGCCGCTCTTTCAAAGCCTGGATCGGCCGGGACTGCTTTACCTGGCGTTGTTGCTGCACGATGTCGGCAAGGCCGCACCGCACGATCAAGGCAAACATCCTGAAGCCAGCGCGGCCATGTCGGCGCGCGCGGCGCGGCGATTGCAACTCGACGGCACGGCGGCCAATACACTGCGCCTGCTCGTGGAAAATCATTTGCTGCTGGCGAGCGTTTCGCAGCGGCGCGATCTGGACGATCCGGCGGTCGTCCGCAATTTTGCGCGGCAAATCGGCACGCCGGAAAATTTGAACATGCTCGCGCTCCTGACGTTCGCCGATTCGCAAGGCACGAGCGATAAATTGTGGAACGGCTTCAAGGATTCGCTGCTGTGGCAGCTGCATGCACGCGCGATGACCCTGCTCACAGGCGGTTCGGAATTTATCCGCGCCGGCCAGGAACAACGCGAGTCGCTCCTGCAGGAAGTCCGCACTCTCGCGGCCAAGGAGATCAGCGACGACGAATTGAACGCGCATTTCGAAAAATTGCCGCCGCGCTATTTCGAGATCCGCACCGCCCGGGAAATCTTTGACGACCTTGAGCTCGCACACCGCTTCATCCACCGGCTTATCCTGGAAAATAATCGCGCGCTGGCGCCCGTGACCGCATGGCTGGATGAACCCGATCGCGGCTACAATCTCGTGAAGATCTGCACCTGGGATCGCGCCGGGCTGTTCAGCAAAATCGCCGGCTCGTTGAGCGCCTGCGGCCTGAACATTTTGGGCGCGCAGGTCTTCACCCGCACCGACGGCATTGCGCTCGACACCTTTTTCGTCAACGACGCGCGCACCGGCAATCTCGGCGCGCGCGAACAACACGACAAATTTGCCGCCCTGTTTGAAAAAGTCCTGGCGGGCGACGACATTGACCTGCGCACGCTCATCGCGCGCCAGATCACCAATCGTCCGGTTTACCAGGCTTATCTCGGTGAACGCATGGCGACGGAAATCCATTTCGACAACGATGCTTCCGAGACGCGCACGCTCATCGAGATTGAGACCGAAGACCGTCTCGGCCTGCTTTACGCCATCTCGCAAACCTTCACCGAACTGGCCGTGGACATCGTGGGCGCGCGCATCGTCACCGAACGCGGCGCGGCCATCGACACTTTTTATGTGCGCGAACGGGATGGCGATAAAATTATTTCGGAAGAACGGCAAAAGCTGGTTAAAAATAAATTGCTCGAAGCCATCAGCTTGTTTGACCCCGCGCCGTGATTTGCCGGCACAAACCCATTGCCACCCGCCCGGCGGTTTGATAGAAAGCAGCCACACACAAGAAGCGGGTGTGGTTCAATGGTAGAATGTGGCCTTCCCAAGGCTGAGACGAGGGTTCGATTCCCTTCACCCGCTCCATTATAAATCAAGCACTTACGACGATGTGCAAGTAAAGTGCAAGTAAATTACCGGTTCAAATACGTTAGGTGCGAATCGGAATATTTGAAGCAACAACCCGATTTTCAGCGTCGGCCACTCCGATTTTTTTCAGAGCCACTACAAACGCCTCGTAAATTGCGGGGGCGAACTGAGACGGGCCGATTATCAGCCGGTCGAATATGCGGGCCAAATCTAGGTCAGCAAGTTCAGGCGCAACGCCCACATCTAGTGGCACCTTGTGAACAACCTGTGGAACCCCTGTTAAAACTTCCGTTGACGATTCCATAAGCGGAGATGGGTTGCGCGTTGGTGAATAAATTCCCCTCCATTCGCGTTCCTCCCGAAATCCTTCATGTTTCAAGCAGGTATACATCGCAAGCGATGTTCCGCGCTAAAGGGACTCCAAAGCCGTCCCTTAGAATCCCTGCTTTCACCGCCAGACGTTGTCCGGCCAAGGGGCTGTCCGCCCCCTGACCCCGGACACAAAGGCGTTCCGCCCTTGTGAAACCCTGACCAAAGGACAGCGTCCCTTGGAACACGCAAACCAGAGCCGTGCCGTTCCTGGCATCCTTGCCCAACCGTGCGCCGGTTGGAATCGCGCCCACATCCCAGCACCGTCGGACTGGCCGCTATGGGGCTTTTCTGCCCCAACTAACCCCGGCAACCGATCCGGCTGGAACCCTTCACCTACCGCCCATCCTTCATTCCCTAAAACCGTGCTTTCCGCCCGTCTGCCCGCCCCCAACCGGAGGGCTTTTAGGGTGTGACCAGACGAGGCGCGAAACGCGCGTTGAAAAGTCAGACTGTGCTTCTGTCGCTCTCAGCCGCCGCGACGGGCGGCAATTGGAAAAATGCCCCCGCTAATAAGAAATCGCCTTATTTTCGTTTTTTGGCATTTTCGATAATAGTGGTTCGTGCCACCCCCGCTTCCACCGGCAGAGAGGCGTTAATTGAGAGAATTTAGATAAAAATATAAAAACGTGCCGTTTATTGAGTAAAATCTGCACAAAACAGCTTTACTTTTTGCTTTTAACACATAATCTGTCCCCATGCTGATAGATTTCAAAGTGTCAAACTTCCGATCCATACGCGAGGAACAGAAGTTTAGCCTCGTAGCCGGGAACACGGACAAGGATTTGCCGTCGTGCGTGATTGATCGCGAATTACCCGGACTCTCCGGCGTCAAATTCCTGAAAGGTGCCGCGATTTATGGTGCAAATGCGTCTGGGAAATCAAACGTTCTTGCCGCCATACGGTATATGACGAACTTCGTCGTGCGCTCTGCTACACAGATTCAGCCCGGGGCCAACACCGGGGCCGAACCGTTCAAACTTGATAAGGAATCCGTCACAAAGCCATCTGAGTTTGAGATTACATTTGTGGCCGATGGTGTGCGCTTCGTGTTTGGTTTTGCCGCCACGCCGCAGCGAGTGGTCGAGGAGTATTTGATTGCGTATCCGAAAGGCGCACCGCAAAGGTGGTATCAACGCACATTCAACGCAAGCAATGGAAGTTATGACTGGGCCAAGCCATCGACGGCGTTCAATCAAGATAAGAGCCTACAAGACAAAACGAGAGAGAACTCCTTGTTTCTTTCCGTCGGGCCGCAATTCAATCACACACAACTAACGCCAGTTTTCAACTGGTTCAAAGACAGCTTGCACTTTATACACCTAGGGGTGGAAAGGAGAATGGGTCACGCCCTTCATCACGGCTTTACTGCGGAGCAGATTAAAGACCCGATGCAACACGACCGAATAGTCAATCTGCTCCGAAGCGCTGAATTCGGGGTGGTCGACGTGACCGCGCAAGAAAAAGAGATCACATTCGAGGAAATAAAGTTATCAATGCCTCCGGCACTACTGGCTAAACTGGAAAAGGAACATGGCTCGAAGCCGCTCAGAGGATTGGAAATCAATTTGACTCATAAAGCCGAGGGAATCGAGCCGGTGACTTTAGACTTCGATGACGAAGAATCGGATGGGACTCGCCGCTTTTTTGCGCTAATCGGTCCGTGGCTCGACATCCTCGACAATGGCTACACAGTGTTTGTTGATGAAATCGAAACGAGTTTGCATCCAATCTTGGTCAAGGAACTTTTGAAACTGCTATTTTGTAGCAAAAATAATCCCAAAGGCGCACAAATTGTGTTCACCACGCACAATCCAGTGTTCTTAGACAGCACTCTGATACGGCGTGACCAAGTATGGTTCACAGAGAAGTCTCCCAGCGGCGAAACACACCTCTACCCATTGACTGACTATCAACCACGCAAAGATGAGGCTCTAGCGAAGGGTTATCTCGCCGGACGTTACGGCGCGATTCCGTTCTTGGAGGAAGGTTTAAAGTTGTGAGCCGGCGAGGTTCATTTGTGCGGCGAGGGCCAGCGGCTTATCGCCGTGGAAAGCCGCGATTTCCCTCATCAGGTAAAGCATTTCTCATTGTCACAGAGGGCAAAAAAACAGAGCCAAATTACTTCCTTGCGCTCCGAAACCGGCTCCAACTCGCGGCGGCAGACGTGGAAATTCTGCATCCCAATGGAACAGACCCCCTTACCCTTACTCGCGCAGCGATTGGCATTCGAGACAAGCGAAAGAAACAGGCAAAAAAGGGGTTCAACATTGCTTACGACGAAGTGTGGGTCGTTTTTGATCTGGAGAAACCGCACGACGAACGCAGGAAACTTGCGGCTGAAGCAATGAAAATGAAGGGGGCTGCGGCTATCAAATTCGCTTTTTCTGATCCGTCATTTGAATTCTGGTTGTTACTTCACGAGGAGTATACAACTGCGCCTTTAGAGGACTGTGACCAAGTGATTAAACGGTTGGGGGCCTTTTGGAAAAACTATGCCAAGGGACTATCGCCTACACTTGAGTTCCTTGAAAAAATCCCCATCGCCGTTGTCCATGCAGAGCGTTGTCGGAAACACCACGAGACTTCCGGAGGTGACGGGAATCCTTCCACGATGGTGGATATTTTGGTTAGACAGCTCAACTCAGCGACGCGCAGCCACTGTCAATTCAAGTTGAACGCTTAACCTATACGGGAAATTGCACAGCATCCCGCCATTGCGCCACGTCCTCGACTTTTTCCCGCTGGTAAACTTGGTGGATCAATTCTGACGAGTGATTGACCAGCCGCATAGCGGCTTCCCGAATCTCGCCAATTTCCTTGTCCGTCAGTTCCGGCTTTTTAGGGGATTTATCCCGCCGTAATTTGAGGCTGACCAGTGGGTTGGCGTCGGCATGGCCGAGGCGCACCGCTTCCCCCATAATCATGGCAAGAAGTTTCAATTCCATGATGGCGGTATTGCGCCCAACGCTTTTGCCGCTTTTCTTTTTGAAGGCCGTGCGCCAGTCAACGTATTCAAGGGCATTGCGGTAGGTAACGGAATGGTTAGAAGAAGGTCTGTCTTTGACTGCCGCGACACCCTTAACACTTCTAGTAGCAGGTTTTACATTAGCAATTTCTGTGCCAAAATACTTTGTCTAGTATTCAGTGCGTAAGAAAACACTAGGAAAAGGGGTAAGTCTGAAACTACCTTTCTATTGCCCGCTAAATGACTACAAACAGTAGGCTAGTTTCAACTCTTTTGAAGTGATGGAATCTTTTTGATGGCAGCGCGGAGATTGTCCATTTCGTGATGAGTGTATTTCCGATGCTCGCCTTCGGTAGTGTGGCCGGTAAGTTTCATCCGCAATTCTTGCGATACGTTTTCATTTGCCAGTGCGCTTGTGAAGCTATGGCGCAACGCATGAAACGAACGACGGGAAAACATTTGATTGCCAGCACCCTTAACCGTCTGTGAATCCACGCCCGCTTTCCGCATGATTTTCTTGAAGGTTTCAGAAAGTCCTCGCCGTCCACTTGTGCGCTGACTGGCTAGTTGCGGCATGATGAAAACGTCCGGCTTGTCTGTCCCTGCCAGCTTGTTCAATGCCCGTTGCTCCGCCCAATCAAAAACTAAAAGACGGTTTAATAGTGGTGACACAGCCGTTCCTTCCATCTAAGTTTCTCGCTTCGGCGAAACCGCTCACGTGCCTTGCCCGGCAGGTACGATATATGCGGCTTACGGGCGACGTCTGTCATGCTCCAATTATCTACTCTCAACCCTTAAAAAGCGTAAAAGAGCAAAACTAAGGCCCTCTCACACAACGAACACCATTATCGCCGTAGTAGGGGTCGTTCGGGGGGTAGTCGCCTCGGCGGTAGGCGCACCGCGCGTAGACGGCGAGATAGTTCCAATTGCCGCCCCGCAACACACGGTTGCTCCCGGATGCTGGCCCGGTTGGATTATTGGTGGTGGGTTGACCATATGGCGTTCCATACCAGTCCCAACACCATTCAAAGACATTCCCAGCCATGTCGTAGAGTCCATAACCATTTGGCGCAAAATATCCCACCGGACTAACACCAGAGAAGTTCGCGTTGCGGCCGTATGGTCCCAAATCGAAGTTGGCGTCCACACTATCTTGAGTGCCGTCGGGGTCTCCATAGTAGTTCGCCTGGCTTTCACTGATGGTATTGCCCCACGGAAATCGTTGTCCGGTCAACCCGCCCCGCGCCGCCTTTTCCCACTCCGCCTCCGTCGGCAAACGGTAGCCACTGTTCGTCCAATTCACATAAACCGCGTCCACATCCCCATTCGTATAAACCGCCGTCAACGCCGCATTCGTGTAATACACCGGGGTCAAACCCGCCAGTTGCGACCGCGCATTGCACCATTTCACCGCGTCATACCAGTTGACCGCTGAAACCGGATAATTCGTGCCCTGGCCATAACCCCCATCATCAAAGGCATAGCCGTTGGTTATGGCCCAATTATCGACCGTCTGCCATTGACTGTAGGACACCAAATTTGTGTCCATGTAAAACGCCGACACTGTCACGTTCGTGGGGTTTGCATCAGTAATGTCGCTATCACCGATGGAGTTTCCCATTGTAAATGACCCCGCTGGAATGAGCGCCATTCCGTCGGGTGTGGTCGCCGGGACATAAGCCACCCCGCGCACGCGGTAGAACATCGGCACGCCGACCGTGATCGTCCCGTTTGATCCCACCGCTACCGCTTCCAGCCCCGCCCAGTTGGTATTCCACGGCCCAGACAACGACGATGCCCATTCCACCGAGGCGACGGTGCCGGTCGCCAGATTCGCGCAGACCAACTGCCCATTCTGGCTGAAGGAGGTTATGACCGGCGACTGGGCGACGGCCTGATGCAGGCCGGCAAGCAGGGTCAGTGCGATTAAGAAACTTTGAAAGCTGGTTTTCATAAGCAATGCAAACCGATTTTACACCTCTGACTGATGATAACAAAAATCCCATACACCAGCCGCCCCGTCAAATCTTAAATCAAGCGGCTCTCTGTTTCGGACAAGGCGAAATTTTTACCTTTAATTTTTCAATGGTTGAAGTGTCCACTCGTTCCGCCAGTTCCTCCAAAAGCGACTGCGGTTCTGTCAATTCTTGTTCAAACACTTCACGCCCCATTGCTACTTTTGCGCTCTGAAGATATTTCGGCAGTGGCACGATTTGAACAGGCTCGTTAGCCTGTCCCCAAAAGACTTCAATCGCCTCGTTCGACGCCCACCACGGATATGAATACGCCGCTTTTACTTGAGCCATCGTTTTGTTGCCATTCGTCAAAGTCACAACTGCCGATGGATTTGGTTTGGGAAGTGATACAATGTCCGATGTTGCGACCTCTCCGAAAACAACTTTCTGCGCCATGTTGAGCGAATGACGGATTGAATTTGCGACGGGTAACAATCCTTTTTCGCGGGGCGACCCGTCCCCGCCAGATGCCGGGGGAGGGGGAAATTCACACCAGCCATCCGCGCCGGAGTCCTGCCTTTGATGGAGAAGGCCATTCTTGACAGGCTTGACTCGGTGATACATATTTGTCTCACGATGAAAACAGCCACCATCAGAGATTTGCGAAACCGCTTTACCCGCGTCGCCGCGTGGATTGCCGAAGGCGAGCCGGTGGAGATCACCAAGTCGGGAAAATTGTTTGCCCACCTCATGCCGCCCGCACCCGTCAAAACGCCCAGACTCGTCAAGCCTGACATCATGGCGCGGTTGAAAGAAACGTGGGGCGACCGCATTTTTTCCACGAAGGAAGTCGCCGCCATGCGCGCGGCGGAATTGGAAGGCGAAGAAGGATGATGGCCTTCCCGGACACGTCGTTTTTGTGCGCGCTCTACCGGCGACAGGACAATTCCCCGCAGGCGGCGGCGTATTTCAAGGCCATGCCGGAAGCGTTGCACGTCTCCGGCCTCCTGCTTTACGAATTTCGCCAGAGCGTCCGCTTTCAAGTCTGGCTTCATGCGCGGGATAAGACCAAAGGCTACCCGCAGGCCGATGGCGACCGCGCGCTGGCCGACCTGCAAACCGATTTAGATACCGGCGCGCTGGTGGTGGTGACTGCCGACTGGCCGGACGTTCACCGGCTGGCCGAAATTATTTCCAAACGCCACACGATGGCGGGCGGGCATCGCAGCTTGGACGTTCTCCATGTGGCGACGGCGTTGCATCTGGACGCGCGGGAATTTCTCACGTTCGACGCCAACCAGCGCAAACTCGCCGCCGCCGAAAAATTAAAGGTCAAACTGTGAAACTAACGGCGAACAAACTGACGCCGATCACTGCAATTGGATTGAACGGTAAAATCTCTGCCCTGTGCCAGTGGAACTGGTATCAACCCAAATGAAGGGGCTGTATGGCAACATGAAGTTTGTGAGCGTTTGCCATGTATTGAGGTCGGTGCTGTATTGGATTTGATAGACCGCGCCAGCCGTCCCGTTGATTGTCACACCCAGATATGTGGAAATTCCGAGAGTGGTGGCGAGTGAATTTGAATTGGTTGCAAATACTCCCGATTGATAAATGTTTCCGCCGGTAGTTGTCGTAGCGGTTGCCACAAAAGTCCCTTGGCCGTATGTGAAAGCATTTATTACATCAATGCTAGGCACAAAGCTACCATTGGTGTTCCATATGTATCCATCTGGACTTGTTAAAATAATGGATGGACTCGAATTGGGAATAGTAGTTATGAACTGATTTCCACCAAAGGCAAAAGGTATAACGGTTCCTGCAAAGGCATGTATTACACGCACTCAAAAATATGTGGTATTCATAGTGCCATTCTCCCGCCCCGGGTCCGGGTCCAGAAAATCCAGGAAGCGCTATAAGGCCATCAGAATCATATAAATTTATAGGATTATCCCACACGAATAAATATGGCGGTAAATCACTATTTTCTTTTAGAATTTGTTGAGTCAGCCATGATTTATCTTGTTCATAATTCGTAATAAAAGCCTTCTCTCCCAACGGGTCTCTATTTGGCCAGAGTTTGATCCGCTCGCGGGCGGCATCGAAGCTGTCGAATTGGGCTCGTGACAGGAACTCCTGCCAAATCGTCTCCCAGAAGCGTTCAACCTTGCCCAACGTCATTGGATGATGTGGTCGCGATTTAAAATGCGCCACACGATCTTTTTTAAGCTCGGCCTCGAACCGGCTGACGCCACGCCAACTGGTGTATTGGCGGCCATTGTCGGTGAGCATCTCCTTGGGTGGCTGGAACTCGGCCACTGCCACGCGATACACTTCGATCACCGACGGTGCCGTGGGACTGCGAAACAAGTCCGCGCCCACGATGAACCGCGAGTAATCATCCATGAAGGCGATGAGGTAGGCGTAACGTCCGCCCAGCCGGAACGTGAAGATGTCCGTTTGCCACATCTGGTTGGGCGTGGCCCGTTCAAAAAAACGTGGTCGGGTGAGGTTGCGCTTCTTGGGTGGGGAACCTTTTTCCATCAACTCGGCATCGTGCAGCCGCTGCCGCACCGTCTCCGGGCTGGCCGGCAGGAAAAAACATCGGCGCAACAACTGCGAGATGCGTTTGATGCCGAACGTCGGGTTCTCCCGCTTCAACTCGATGATCTTGTCCGTGATCGGTGCTGGCAACCGATCCGGTCGTGGACCGGGCACTCCCGGTTGCAATCCAGCCTCGCCCTGTTCGCGATACTGGCGTCTCCAGCGGCTCAAGCCGCTTTGCGCCACGCCAATCTCGGCGCAGACATCCTCCAGACGGAACCCTTCCTCCAACCGCAACCGCACAGCTTTGAGTTTTTCGTCCGGCGTGAAACGGCGCAGTTTTTTCGCGCCGCCAGCCCCCCGCGGGGGGCTGTTCCTCTTCTTCTCCACTACTGTTTGTTCATTCATGTTGACACTCCATTTATCATTGGAGTGTCAACCACTTTCCGGCTTAAATCAGTCTCATGATCCGGTCGTTAGCACACTCATCGTCAACCGCCAGCAGGTTTGGTGCATCATTCCGACCGGGGCGTCCAATATGCCAGCGAAAGTTATCGGCAACGGCTGGCACTGGCGGGCGTCGTTCCAAGCATGAGCCGGCGCGGCAACTGCTACGACAACGCCGCCATGGAAAGCTTCTGGAGCAGTCTCAAACGCGAGTTGGTGCATCGCTGCCAGTTCGCCACCCGAGCGCAAGCCAGAGCCGCCATCTTTGAATGGATTGAAGTCTTTTACAACCGCGAGCGGCTCCACAGTGCCCTCGGTTATCATTCCCCTGTGGACTTTGAAACCAAACTCAACTAAAAATACCCATGCCTCATGCACTCACTCTCTGTCCACACAATCGGGGCAAGGCCAGGTTTGCGTTTTCGGCCAAATCTTCCTGCGACCAGCCTTTAGCTTCCCTCAATCGCCGAACATTAGTGCCCAATATTTGTTGCGGCTTCATCCCGCCGATTCTGGCAGAAGTAGCCGATTGTTCCACAGCCAATCAGTCACAATCATTTTTCGGCGGTAGATAAAACCAGCCCGTTTTTGAAGCGATTTTGAGGGGATTTGCGTTGCCCCAGCCGTCCAAAAAGCGCAAGCAGCCGCTCGCTTTTAGCGTGGCAAGCCACCGCGTCAGCCGTGAGAACAAAAGTCTAAGCGGGAAATTTTACTTTTGTCAGTGCCAATCAATTCACTTTCCGGACACCATTCAACAGTAATTGCTTGAGTCGTTTTGCGGTGGGCGCTTTTGATCCTGAACTTTTGGGCGCGGATTCGTTGATTTGTTGGATTCGCACCAAAAAAACGGCCATCCCCGATTTCGGGGATGGTTTTGACCGGGATTTAAGTTCAGAGTGCATCGACAGCCCTCTAAACAAATGAAACACAAAACTGTTCCAGCTTATATTTCAAAATGAAACCCCCCGTATCAATAGTAGCCGGCGTGGCCGCTGCCTGCATCATGTTATGCGGCAGCATTGTTCAGGCGCAATCGGTCATTGGCAGCGTTTACCCAAACGGAGCCTATCAATTCCAGTCGTCCAGCGCCTTGTCCTTCACTGCCAGCTCGCTGGCGGGCATTACCAACATTTCAGTGACGTTGACCGCCACTACGTTACAGGGACAGCAAGGTTTTCCAGAAACATTAACCCTTGGAAACGGATTGATCGTCACGGGGCCATCCGCCGGTGAAACCGTGAGTGCTGCGCTGGCAAGTAACATGCTTTATTTGGCTGACATTCAAGTGACCGATGCCAATGGCAATTCAGCCAGCACCAACCTCTCTTTCGACACCATCAATCCAGCCTATACTTTTGAGGCAAGAGATTGGGACTATACCAGCAACGGAACCAGTGGACTGTTCATTGATAATCCGCAGACCAATGCTTATGCCGGCCTGGCTTCCGCTGCCCGCAGTGATTTTTACATAGACAATTCAGGTGGAAGTGCCTCATACCGTCCTCAAGGATTGGAAACAGAAACCGCCGGTGATGTGCCGCGGCTGGCGTATATCGGCACGACCAATGTGGATTTCGATGTGGGATATAATAACGGTGGCAACTGGGGAAATTACACACGTCATTACCCGGCTGGCACTTACAATCTTTACCTGCGCGGCTCCGACGGCAATAGTTCTCAGTCAGATGCGGCCAGCCTGACGGTGGTGTCTGGCACAGCCGCTTTAAGCGGCACCGGCCCGTACCAGTTTTCCGTTACGGCGAAGGGCTGGCAAACTTATGGCTGGTGTCCTTTGATTGACGGGAGCAGTGGTAATCCCGCCCAAATTACTTTTGACGGCTCGGCAAGCACGTTGCGGGTCAATATTGATAACGGCAATTGCAATGAAAATTTCTATATGCTGGTGCCGGTGGACACCAACGCGCCGGTTGTTGGCACAGGTGTTGTTACCGGTGCTTTTCCCAACGGCGCGTATCAATTTCAACAGACCAACACGTTTTCCTTCACCGCCGCCTCGGCAATTGGCATCAATAATATTGCAGTGGAAGTGGCCGACACTAATTTGTTGGGACAGGGTTCTGTAACAAGGTTGACTAGTGGAAGCGGTTTGACAATCACCGGCCCAGCCACCAGTGAAAGTGTGAGCTTTGGGTTGACAACCGATACGCTTTATTCAGTTACAATTCAGTTGACCGACGCAAGCGATAATTCCTCGGCCACCAATATCACCTTTGACACCGTTAATCCTGACTATTATACCTTTGAGGCGGAAGATTTTGATTATAATGGCGGAGATTATTTTGACAACCCGCAGACCAATGCTTATGTGGATTTAAACGGCGAGAGTGGCATCGACTATAATTGCCCAAGTCCTCCTCAAAACAATCCATACCAATATGGCCGGTTGGGATTGGCGACTGAAACAACCAGCGATACGCCGCGTTCGCCCTATCTCAGCGGCGTCACGGATCCAACAACCGGCGGGCTGTATAAAGACTATGATGTGGACAGCGTTAATGGTGGCGACTGGGGAAATTATACCCGGAACTATCCTGCCGGTGTATATAATATCTATATGCGTGCTGCCAATGGCAACAATGCCGTATCTGACAGTTCCAGCATCTCATTGGTAACCGGCGGGGAGACCACCAGCAGTCAAACCCTTTCACAATTAGGCACGTTTTCCGTTCCTGGCACGGGTGGCTGGGGGACTTTTACCTGGGTGCCCTTGTTGAACAGCGGTGGCGGCCTCGTCCGGTTCACTGGCGGTTCGCTGGCGACCTTGAGGGAAACCACTGTCAATGGCAGTTACAATGCAAACTATTACATGCTGGTGCCGGCCAACAACACTGTGAAAACCCTGCCGTTTGTTGATAATTTTGAACCGGACGGCACGGCTCTATTCCAATTTACAAATTTATTGAGTTTTACCGCCAATTCGGAACCGGGCTTCACCACCACCAACGATGTTGTGCTGAATTTGAACGGGGCAAATGTGTCCGGATTGATCTTCAACGGTTCGTCAACCGCTTGGAACGTCACCTATCCGGTGCAGCCAAACACATATTATACGGCGATCGTTACGTTGACGGATGCCAATGGAACCACCATTACCACCAATAGTTTCGGCACTTTCAATGCAACCAACTATCAATGGGAAGCTGAGGATTATGACTATACCAGCAGCGGGGTGAGCGGACAATTTTTCGACAACCCCCAGGTTGACAGCTATGCGGGTTTGCCCGGCTTGACGAACGTGGATCTTCTTGAATCGGATCTGGGCGCGTTTAGCAGAGGCTACAATTATCGTCCGGCCGGCTATGGTGGCTTTCCGGATACCGCCGCCAATGATTTGCCGAGGACTCAATTTACCTCGGTTGGAGCAACGGACTGGAGTATTGGATCTTTTGGTGGTGGATCGTGGGCCAATTATACCCGGCACTACCCGGCTGGAACCTATAATGTGGTGGGGCGATTTGCTGAAGGCGCAGGGACCTCGAAGGCCGGCCTGTCATTATTAACCGGCGGTTACGGCACTTCCATTCAGACATCAAATCTTTTGGGCACGTTCTCCATCCCAGTTGGTGGTTGGTCAACCTGGGAATGGGCGACCTTGGTGAATGGTAGTGGCAGTCCGGTCAATGTGACGCTGGACGGATCGCAAACCACGCTGCAATTGGAAGGCCAGAGCGGCAATGAGGCCAACGTGAACTTCCTGATGCTGGTTCCGGCAAACACCACGCTGCCGGTCATCAGCAGTCTTTATCCGAATGGCTCAAGCCTCTTTCAATACACAAACACCCTGAATTTTGACGTAAGTTCCAGCGCTGGAATCGCGACAAACAGTATTACGGTGACATTAAACGGAGTGGCGGTGACCAACCTGGTTTTTAGCGGCACTGCAACTAGTTGGAATGTCAGTTATCCGGATTTGCCGGAGAATGCCGCCTATACTTCCGTCATCACCGTGACAAGCCTTAATGAAGAGACGGTCTCGACAACCAACAGCTTTGACACTTTCAATGCGGCCAACTATCAATGGGAGGCTGCGGATTATGACTATACCACCAACGGGGTGGGCGGGCTATTCTTCGACAACCCCCAGGTTGACAGCTATGCGGGTTTGCCCGGACTGACGAACGTGGATCTTCTTGAATCAGATGTAAACGCGCCTGGCCGGGGCAACAGTTATCGTCCGGCCGGCTATGGCGACTTTCCGGATACCGCCGCCAATGATTTGCCAAGGATTCAATTTACCTCGGTCGGAGCAACTGATTGGAGCGTTGGATCTTTTGGCGGTGGCTCTTGGGCCAATTATACCCGGCACTATCCATTTGGAACTTATAATGTTATCGGGCGGTTTGCTGAAGGTGCCGGTGCTGCTGAGGCCAACCTGTCACAAGTGACCCGCGGTTATGCCACTACCAACCAGACTACCAGTCTGATCGGCACTTTCCTTATCCCGGAGGCCGGCTGGTCAAGTTGGGAATCGGTGGAGTTAACGGATGCTCATGGCAATCCGGCCAGCGTTACGCTGGACGGCTCGCAAGCCACGTTGCAATTGGAGGGGGTGGGTAACAATGAGGCCAACATTAACTTCTTTATGCTGGTTCCAACCACTCCAGCCCCCAAACTCGTGGCGGTGGTCGGCGGTGGAATCATCACGATTTCAGTTCCAGCTCAAAGCGGATATAGTTATCAGTTGCAATACAAAAACAATCTGACGGATGTAAATTGGACTTCCTTGGGCAGTCCATTCGCCGGCAATGATTCGGTTTACCCGTTCACTGACACAATCGTCAATGGCGCCGGGAACCGTTTCTATCGAGTGCAAATTGTGCCCAATCCGTGAGTCGTGAACAGATAATTGACATATATTCTCCGGCAGCCAGTGTAACTGGCTGCCGGACAGCGGTTTTAAATGTATATTTTGAGTATAGTATGTATTAATAATGCCAGGGTTTTTCCTGGTTGAGCGGGCATGCAGCTGCTGAAGCACCAGGAAAACTCAATATTAATCAAGATGAGCATGAAGCAAATTTCTCGTAAATTTATTAATGATTTACGTCAAGATTCCAGGTCAAGGTTTTCCGTCAGTAACGATGGTTTTACTTTGATTGAGCTGTTGGTGGTTATCGCGATCATCGCGATTCTTGCCGCCATGCTCCTGCCTGCCCTGGTGGCAGCCAAGGTAAGAGCGCAGGGTGCCTCATGTTTAAACAACATGAAACAACTGGAACTGGCCAACATTCTTTATTCAGGCGACAATAATGATTTTGTGCCAAATAATGGGGTTGAAAATGAACAAAGCGGCCTATTGTATGGCCTTGCTGTAACTGGCAGCGGTCCCAATTGGGTGTATGGGTCTTTTCACTCCGACAGTACTAGTGGTGACAATCCCGCCGGCATCGAAACCAATATTTGGGCGTTGGGCGTCCTCGGGGATAATGATCCCAGTGGAAGCGGTAATGTATTGCTTGGTTCCATTGGCGGCTATGTAAAAGCGGCCGGAGTGTACAAGTGTCCTGCGGATCAAAGTCTGACAGCCAATGCAGCACCGTATAATTCCATGTTGCCACGGGTGAGATCGTGTTCGGCCAATATGTATGTCGGGCCCACGCTGCAAGCCTACCAGCTGCATGACTACGACTTGACGCCGCCTTACAAGGCGTTTTTCAAAAACTCTGATTTTGGGGTTGGTGGATTGGGCAGCTCGGATTGTTTTGTCTATTTGGATGAAAACCCCAAGAGTATCAACGACGGCTATTTTGAATATATTGCGGCTGACACCGGCATTAATGACCGGCCAGCGGTCAATCATGGCAATTCCAGTTCATTCTCGTTTGCTGACGGTCACGTTGAACTGCACAGGTGGTTTGATACATTCTTGAATATAAATAATAATACATTGGGTAAAGACACCGCCTGGCTTAGTGCCCACGGTACTGTCTATTAATCCGATGAGACTGGCCAGAGCGCCAGCCAGGCGCAGTTTTTCATTTTTGCTTGCATCCGATAAATTTTCATTTTGATCGGCGTTCTATTCTCCCATGCGGGCAACGCTGTTGACGCGGTTGTTTTTTGAGTGTATGCCTGTTACAGGAGAGATTGAACCAATGAAACCGATTATCCGGCGCTTTTGCACTCTGATGGCTGCAGTTATGCTTTTGAGCATCGGGAACCGGGCTTGCGCCACCGTTGGAGCAACCACCCCATTCACAAGCGTGGAGGCTGAAAGTGGAAGTCTCGGCGGCGGCGCGGTGGTGGTCTCCCTCACCGCTCCACCAGCGACGGAATATTCAAGTCCAGAACTTGAAGCCTCGGGGCATGCTTTTGTCCAGCTTACCAACACAGGTCAATCCGTAACATGGACGAATATGACCAGCCAAAATTTTACAGCTATAAATGTCAGATCCTGCATTCCGGATGCTCCAACCGGTGGAGGAATTGTTTCCACGATAGACTTGTATGTTAATGGACTGTTTCGCCAGGCTTTTAGCGTCAATTCACAGCAAAATTATTGCTATGAAGGCACTAACTACAACGGTCAAGCCGATAAAAATCCCGCCGATGGCGATCCGCGCGGTTTCTGGAACGACACGCATGCATTCATTGCCGGTGCTGCCGTCGCGCCGGGAGATACGGTCACGCTCCAGAAAGATTCGACGAATTCAGCGGCGTTTTATTACATTGATGTGGTTGATTTTGAAAATCCGCCGCCGCCGTTGACCCAGCCGGCCAATTCCATTTCCATCATCAGTTACGGGGCGGTATCGAACAATCTGGCCGTGGATAATACGGCTGCCATCAATAGTTGCTTCAGCACCGCCCAATCTCAGGGAAAGATTGCCTGGATCCCTCCGGGCACATTTTATATCAGTGCCATCAACGGCGGACTCAATGCGTCAGGGATAACGATTGAAGGGGCGGGGCCGTGGTATAGCACGTTCTATCGTGTCACACCGGGGAACAATTCACAAGGTGTGGCTAACATAATAACCACCACTTCCTGCACGCTGGAAAACTTGTCCTTGGATTGCAACTCAACGTGCCGGGCCGGCAACAACAATAACGGCGCGATTGATTTCAGCGGCACGAATTGGCTGGTGAATAACGTGTGGATTCAACATGTGACTTCTTCTTTCTGGTGTGCGGGCGTCGGAGGCACAGCGCAGAATTGCCGGACTTTGAGCACTTGGGCTGATGGCGGCAACTTCAATAACGTGCAAAGCGCCAATGGTATCGGAATGAATCTCACCTATTCGAACAACTTTGTCAGGGGCACTGGCGATGACGGCATGGCGATCAATTCAGTCAATTACAACGTAAATGGTTTAACGACCAATTACTACACAATGATGAGCAACATTACGTATGTCAATAATACTGTCGTGGAGCCTTGGGGGGGCAAAGGAATAGGGATTTACGGCGGGATTGGTGATGTGGTGACAAATAATCTGCTTTGTGACACAGCGAGGTATCTTGGCCTGGGCGTGATGAGATTTGGTGTGAACGGTTCTGATCTCCTGTCCGCAACCGTGGCGGGAAATACCCTCTTGCGCTGCGGTGGCAATGGTTACAACCAGCAGCAGCAGGCCATGATGATTGGCAACGGCGGCGACGGCCAGAGTGTCGGCACGGTTGCAAACGCTTATTGCGCTTCAAATACCATAATTGATGCTTTGTATGATGCGGTTGGTTTTTCGACCAGCACAAACATCGTTTTTGAAAACAATACAATCATTAATCCGGGTCTTGATGGAATTGTGGCCGGCCCGCCGGACCTTGGTTCCGGCGTCACGGGATATGCCGCACTTAATTTTAACAGCGTGACTGGGCTGAACTCTGGCCAGTCTGCCTGTGTCAACACCACTGCTAACTATATAACCGGCGGGACTGGAAATATCGGTTTTTCCATTCCAGATCCCATGCCGGGTCCGTGGCTGAGTCAGGATATTGGCCCGGTGGTGACTGCGGGCGGAGACAGCTACGATAAAAACACCTTTACGCTCGTGGGTTCAGGTGCGGATATTGGAGGCATATCGGATGCGTTTCATTATGTGTATCAGCCCGCCAGCGGCAATTGCATCATCTCGACGCGGATTGTAACGGAAGAACTTGTTTATTCTTTGGCCAAGGCGGGAGTTATGATCCGCAACTCACTTGATCCTTCTGACTTGGAAGCGTCGGTGGTGTTAACGCCCGGCAATGGCATATCATTTCAATCCCGCAGCACCTGCGGAAGTGCCACATCGAACACGACCATCGCCAATTTGGCGGCCCCTTGCTGGGTGCAACTGGTGCGAAGTGGAAATATGTTCACGGCGTCGTATTCGACTGACGGACAGACTTGGACAACGATTGGCGCTCCGATAACAATCCCGATGACAACAAACGTGATCATGGGTTTGGCGGTTACAAGCCACTCGGACGGCAATGTCTGTTCGGCGATGATGGACAATATCTCAACGGTCGCGCCTGCTCCGCCTTTCGCCGCCGTGCATTGGGAGGGCGACCTGATTGCGAATCTTCAACCAAGTGATTTAAATGCCAGCAGCAAAGTTTGGACTAACCGAACCAGCAACGCCAGCACCGTTGGCAACTTCTCGACTGTCGGAGGCGGCAATCTCAATGTGACAAACCTGACTTGGAATTCGCAGGCCATTAACGCCCTGTTCATCAACCAGACCGTTGGAAATGCGGTGCAATCGGCAGGGCTGGCTCCGGTTGAAATTTTGACGAACAACCCGGTTTCCGCCGAAGCCTGGATTTATGCCACCGCCGTCAGCGAACAAAACAGTTGCGCCACTGGCTATGGGATTCAAGGCGGCAGTTCGTCTCCGGAAGAAGACCGGGAATTTAATTATAGTGTCCCCGGCAGCGGCGGCGGGGTCTCGGGTGATTTCGGCAATTACGATACACAGTGGGGCACGACACCTGCTCCTGGTGCGTGGCACTATCTGGCTTGGACCTATGACGGCGCTACCGTCAGACTCTATCTGGATGGCGTTCTAAATGCTATTAATAGTCCCGCCACCCCTCTCCAAACTCAGTCCACGGTCATCGGCATTGGCGCTGGCCTGTCAAGCGGCCCTGATCTCGCGGTCGATTCTTTTCAAGGATATATCGCGGCGGCCAGGGTTGAGAGTGGTGTGTTGACCTCTGCTGACATTGCCACGAACTACGCTTTAGGGCTTCTGGCCAGCGCAGCGGCTATTGTTCCGACGGGTCTGACCGCGATGACTGGTGACGGTGAAGTGACTTTGGCCTGGAATTCTTCTCCCAATGCCACCGGTTACAACGTGAAGCGTTCCAATACTTCAAATGGAACTTATGCCGTTATCGCCACAAACCTCACGGCCTTGAATTTCACCAACACCAGTCTCGAAAACGGAACAACCTATTACTTCGTCGTGTCCGCTGTCAATTCGGCTGGTGAAAGCGGTGACTCTGCTCCCATCAGCGCACAACTGGTGTCCCTGACTTCGCCTAAACTCAACTTCGGGGCTGCCGGCGGTCAGATGCAAATTGTCTGGCCGCAAGATCATTTGGGTTGGGAGCTGCAAGTGCAGACGAACTTGCCGGGGCTGGGTCTTGGGACGAATTGGGTGACATTGTCCGGTTCGAAGGCCACGAACCAGATGACCATGCCCATTAATACAGCCAATGGCAGCGTCTTCTTCCGGCTCACTTATCCGTAACAAGGCATTAAGTGCCGACTTTTTTGGCCAGGCTTTTTGTTGAACATTTTTGGCGACTAAATTTATGCCGGCACCAAATCAATTTTCACCTTGCGTCCCAAAGCGCAGGCCGCTTTGCCCAGCGTGTTCAGTGTGTCCTGTTTTCAATTTCCCGCATTCCTCAATGAATTGAACGAGCATGTCATTTTGGAGAACTTTTGTCTTCCCCCAAGCCGCATTCACGTCGGCATCAAACATTCGCGCGAATCGTTTCTGGCGTTTCTCTTGTAAAAACCCGCCGAAGGAAGCACATCTTTGTGCGCTTTCGGCGTGATGCCAAAAGGTGCGATGCTTTTCCACCTTTGAAATGTATAAAACGAAGTTTTTTTCATCCAGCCGCAGACGATGCGGGGGTTTTGTGAGGCGATTCCTCGTCGCCAGCCTGTTGCTTGTGATTACCTTCGGCGTCAAGGCGGCTGAGCTTGATTTGATTCCGTTGCCGGTCGAGATCGAGCAGCCGCCCGGACAATTTGCGCTGGATACGCAAACTGTTATTATCGTGGATGGGCCATTCACAAACGAAGCGTCGCTCCTGGCCGGGGAATTGCAGCTTGCCAGCGGAAACAGCGCGGATAAAAACCGGATTTTGCTGACCACACGCGGAGCGGATCAACTGGGCGACGAGGCTTATCGTCTGGAGGTGAATCAACAGGGTGTGACCATTCATGCGCTTTCACCCGCGGGCGCATTTTACGGCTGCCAGACGTTGCGGCAGTTGATTGAGCCGGGCACACGGAAAATTCCCTTCGTCAAAATTGCGGACGCACCGCGTTATGCGTGGCGTGGCCTGATGCTGGATGTCAGCCGCCATTTTTTTGACGAGCCGGCCATCCGGCAAATGATTGATTGGATGGCGGATTACAAATTGAACCGGCTGCACCTGCATTTGACGGACGATCAGGCGTGGCGGCTGCAGATTGCCAGGTATCCCAAACTGACGCAGGCTGGCGCGCGCGGGGATTATTCAGATACCAATGCGCCGCCGCGTTTCTTCACGCGGGCCCAGATGCAGGCCATCATCGCTTACGCGGCCCGGCGGCATATTGTCGTGGTGCCGGAAATCGACATGCCCGGTCACGCCGGTGCAGCCACGCGCGCGTTGCCACAACTTGATGGTGGCATGAATACTTTTAATCCGGCCCGCGCGGAGACTTACGATTTTCTGCAAAATGTGGTGCTGGAAACGATGGAGATTTTCCCATCGCCCTGGATTCACCTGGGTGGCGACGAAGTGGATCTCACCAGTTGGAATCAAAGCGCGGAAGTGGCAAGAAAATTGCAGGCCAGTGGCATGAAAGACACGCAACAGTTGGAGGGTGGTTTTGTGAACCGCATGGCCGGGTTCATCCGGGAGCATGGCCGCACGCCGGCGGGCTGGGATGAGATCGTCGCCACCAAACCGGAAGCGGACACGGTTATTTTTTGGTGGCGGCATAACAAGCCGGAAATGCTCATCCGGGCGCTGGCCGACGGACATCCGGTCGTGCTCACGCCGCGCTCGCCATGTTATTTTGATTATCCGCAGGACAGATCCTACCCGGAAATCGGCTGGAAACTGTTCAACACGCCGGAAGCCGTTTATCGTGGCCCGGCGCTGCCACCGGGCATTCCACCGGCGCAACTCAAGCAGATTCTCGGGGTCGAGGGGTGTGTCTGGACCGAGCGGATCGCCACGGTGCCGTATCTTGAATTCATGATCATGCCCCGCATGGCGGCGCTGGCGGAAATGGCCTGGACGCCGGGTGAGCGGCGGGATTTCGCGCAGTTTAGCACGCGGCTGAAACCATTCCAAGACCAGTGCCAGCAACTCGGCATCGGTTACTACGACGAAACCAACCCGGTTGGTTCACTGCGCAAAGCCCGACAGT
>Ga0206867_1002_pt1 | contig 64519 bp, 52 predicted proteins | sample Alteio_BWOrgCont_37_FD_152905 | JGI IMG/M metagenome (GOLD analysis project Ga0206867, IMG submission 152905) | Enriched cells from forest soil in Barre Woods Harvard Forest LTER site, Petersham, Massachusetts, United States -... | ecosystem: Environmental > Terrestrial > Soil > Temperate forest >...
AAGCAGAACACCGTCGATGAAATTGAGAGCGCCATCGCGGCAATCCCGGGTCGGTGAGAAAACTTCGTGAAGAATCCGCCGTCTTCTGGAGGGCGTGACGAACGCGTGGTACATTGGAGGCCTATCAATGACCGCCATCCTTCCCCGCGCTATCTTTTCCTATGAGAGGCGGGCCCATGGACATATTCGATGAGATCGGCAAACTGAAACGCGAAGGAAAGCGCGGCGCGTTGGCGACCATTGTCAATGTGCGCGGTTCCATTCCTTCGGTGATGGCAGCCAAGATGCTCGTGCGCGACGACGGTTCGATCTCCGGCACGGTGGGCGGCGGCTGCGTGGAATCCGACGTGCGAAAGGGGGCGATGGAGGTGATGCGCGACGGCAAGGCCAGGACCTTCAATTTCAACCTCGATCAACGGCCAGACGACGACAATGGCGTTGTGTGCGGCGGCTCATTGCAGGTCTTTGTTGAGCCGGTCATGCCCGCGCCGCGGTTGTATATCTTCGGCGCCGGCCATGTGGGCTCTGCCGTCTACAAGGTGGCAACGCTGGCGGGATTTGAAGTCGTAGTCACTGACGATCGCAATCAATATGCCAACCGGGAGAGGTTCCCCGATGCGCACGAGATCCATACCGGCGAGATGGATGAAATTATGTCCAGCCTCGCGCCGGGCAATTCCAGTTACATTGTGATCGTGACCCGTGGTCATCGGCACGACCTGCGCGTGCTGCGCTGGGCTCTCGAAACCCCGGCGAGTTACATCGGGATGATCGGCTCTTCACGCAAGGTGCTGGCCATTTATCAGCAGCTCGAGTCCGAAGGGGTAGCCCCCGAGAGTTTCAAGTGCGTCTTTGCCCCTATTGGCCTGGATATACAGGCGGCAACGCCCGAGGAGATTGGTATCTCGATCGTTGCAGAACTAATCGCGATTCGACGTGGATGCGAACTCGAGTTGCCGCACTCCCGGATCGAATCCGCGAAGATGCGGAAGCGAAGAATGAGGGTTAATCGACCAGAAACGGCAAGAAAAGCGCCGTCTTCGAATCGCAATGCGCGTTCAAAAAAAACTAGCCTCATGTCGGCCAGTCTATACAAGTGTGTTCGCGTCACTTGGTCGAAAATCCGCCTAACCTGAAACATGATCATAGAGTTGTTCTGGCTTGCAGGTGTACGACATAGCGACTCTGCGTCCAGGTATTTCGCGCTCAATTGTCTGTAGGTGCGTTTGGCATCAAACAGGAACCTTCCTGGCCACATGCCGATCAACAGTACATAACTGATAAGCGCTCAGCCCTTAATGTCCGCCCTTCAGGATTCCGGGGAACCACCGCACCGCGTTGTCATGATAGATCTTGCGCAAGACTGGGTCAGGCAGAGCCAGTCCCTGGCCTTTGGCCTCACCGAATTCCACCGGGGCGTTGGTCGCGAGGAACCGCCAGTCGCGCGCGTAGGTTCGTTCCCAGGAGTCGATTGAGGCCGGCGCCTTGTCCCCGGCAGAAAATCCGAGGTCCGTGGCGTAGATAAGCCGGTCCTGGTACTTGAGGATGAAAGCGATCATGTCGGCCCGCGGTTGGAGCGCGAGGTAGGGCATGCGCGCGGCCAGATCCACCGCGAAGTTGGGGTAACGGTCGAAATGCTTCGCAAGCTGATGCAAATCCGCCTCCATGCTGCCGAGGTGCGCCCCTACTACGCGCAGGCTCGGATTCTGCTCAAGGATATGATCGCGTGCCTGAAGGATTTGCTGTTTTGAAGCCGGATGAGGCTTGCCGTACATGAACCATTCAGGATTCTTCTGGAAATAGGAATAATCGGGCGAGGCAGAATTGGGAGGCGCCCATGCACTATCCGGGTCCGCTACGTGGGCAATCAGAGTCTTATTGCGGGCGGCAATGTCTTTGTAGATCGGGCCAAATGCGGGATCGTCAGGAAGCACGTAACCGCCGCGCGCATCCTTGATTTCCATGCCGATGTTCTTCCAGATCTTGACCGCGATGGCTCCTTGATCGAAGTCGTCATTGAGCCCGCGAATGGTCGTCTCGACAAATCCCGGCAGGGCCATCTTGAAAGGGTCGAAAGAGGTGCACAAAACTGCACGCCCGCCACTGGCGCGGATGAAGTCGAGCGCCGCATCCCTCTCCGCCCGCAGGTCATTCTCTTCCGGATTCCGGTCGTCGACAAGAATGATATCGAGCACGTGAAGATTGAGCCGGTCGAGCATCGCATCGAACCCGGGATCGCTGCGGCGAACATGGGTATGGGTATCGATCGGTTCAAGGGAGGTGAAAGACTGCAACTCCTTTGGCGAGAACCCGCCGCTAATGACGCCGGTTTCGTTGTCTGGCGACGAAACTGCCAGTGTTGCTCTGTCGAGCAGATATCGATCGGATGCGACCACGACAGAGAGGACCACAACTGAGAAAATGAACGCTTTCATCGGCTACTCCGTGGGCATACAAGTCAACGAAAGTTTACAGCTCCACGCAATCAAGGTCGATAAGGAATGCAACATCCGGGTCGCCAACAAGGAGGGCGCGGCACCGTTCGGAGACGAACGTCGCGTGCAAAGCGACGATTCCGGGTTCGAGCGGGATGAAATTTTGTGAAGCCCAGCTGTATTGCGCGGCATCACATTGCCGTTCGACATCTCCTCAGATGCACCATTGGAGGAGGCACTCAAACTCAAGTCCACAGGTCTTTCGGCCTCGGTGGCTGGGGAGCCAATGTCGGCTGCGTCGACTTTCCCTGCATTTGTGGAAGAAGAACGGTACCTGGCGGTGATCCGGGCGACGAACGCAATCGCTACCGGCGAAGACTGCGGTGCGGTATCCGACGCGCTCGTGACAAAGTTGCGGGACGTAACCCCGTTCGACTCCTTGCACATGGTGGCCTTTGACGCTGAGGCGCGGGCCGCCTGCTGGTCGGTGCTCGAGGTCCATGGGCAACGGCTGAATACGCCACCCGACGAAATCCTTTTTCACAAGGATTCGCCGATTGAATGGATCCGCGATATTGGTCAACCCCTGATCACGCTCGATTGGAACGCCGAGACACGATTCCAGCCGTACGGCCGGATCATGAAGGAACTGGGCATCACGTCCACCTGCATGTTCCCCCTGATGAGAGGACCTCGGAAGCTCGGCGTGCTCGGTTTCGGCCGCTTCTATCCCAATGCTTACGACGAGGACGAGGTCCGCTTCCTCAACATGGTTGCGGGGCAGTTGGCGATGGCCGTGGATGCATCGGCCCAGTTCTGGGCGTCGAGGCGTGCCCGGGATCAATTGAAGTTGATCCTCGATCTTACAAATCAGGTGGTTTCGAATCTTGACTTCCACAATCTTCTGCTCGCCGCGTCCAGCAGCGTCCGGCGGGTGATGCGTTGCGAGGCGGCCGCCATCATGCTGGCGGACGCCGAACGCCGTCACTTTCGCGTCCATGCCCTCGATTTTCCGGAAAGCCGCGGAATCTTCACCGAAGGAGCCCTGATTCCGATCGATGGATCTCAAATGGGAGACTCTTTCAAGAACCGCACGCCGCTGGTGATTGACAGTATCGATGGCGACAACGTTTCGCCGGAGTGGCGCGCGAAGGCGGCAGCCGAGGGTTTGAACTCCTTCTGCGATTTGCCGCTGATCAGCCGGGACCGGTTATTGGGAATTCTTGCCGTTGCCCGCCGCGACGAAAATGCATTCGGTCCCGACGAGGTCTCCTTCCTGAGCCAGGTGGCGAACCAGGTGGCCATCGGGGTGGAGAATGCGCTGGCGTATAGCGAAATTGCAGAGCTGAAAAACAGGCTTGCCCAGGAGAAGTTGTACCTGGAAAGCGAAATCCGCAATGACAAGAACTTCGAGGGATTCGAGGGCATCGTGGGAGAGAGCCCCACTCTCCGCCACGTGCTCAATATGGTGGAAACCGTTGCCCCCAGGGACTCGACGGTCCTACTTCTTGGAGAAACCGGCACGGGAAAAGAGCTCATCGCGCGCGCCATCCACGAGCGCAGCCGCCGCCGGGACAGGACGCTCGTGAAGCTGAATTGCGCCGCCATCCCCTCAGGCCTGCTCGAAAGCGAGCTTTTTGGCCATGAGCGGGGAGCGTTCACGGGCGCCATTGCGCAGAAGATCGGGCGGCTGGAGCTTGCCGACCAGGGAACCTTATTCCTCGACGAGGTCGGCGATATTCCCCTCGAAATCCAGCCCAAATTGCTGCGGGCCCTGCAGGAGCGCGAATTCGAGAGGCTGGGAAGCACGCGGACCTTGTCCGTAAACGTGCGATTGATCGCTGCGACCAATCGCGATCTAGAAAAGATGGTGGAGAATCGTGAATTCCGCAGCGATCTGTACTACCGGCTCAACGTGTTTCCCATCCGTATTCCTCCTTTGCGCGAGCGCCCCGAGGATATTCCATTGCTCGTGCGCTACTTCACTCACCGCTACGCGCGCAGCATGGATAAGCAGATCGAATCCATCCCGTCGGCCGCTATGAAGAAGCTCTGCGCGTGGCACTGGCCAGGGAATATCCGTGAGCTGGAAAACTTCATTGAACGATCCGTCATCCTGACTCAGGGATCGGCACTCCACGTGCCGGCCACGGAACTCGACGGCGGAGCCGTTTTCTCCGTGATACCGGACACGCGCGACACCGAGCGCAACGCCATTGTGCGCGTCCTCAGAGAAACCAATGGCCGCGTCTCTGGCCCCAATGGCGCCGCCACGCGCCTGGGTATCAAGCGAACCACGCTGATCTCGCGTATGAAAAAGCTGGGCATCAACCTGCACGGCGTCTCCTGATTTCGACACGCTCCTCCATATCAACAGGAATTCGTGCATCGACAGCAGTGCAGGCAATGTGCGCATTGCGTTGTGTGCCATCGGTCGTACTTTCGTCAAATGACACTCTTCGTCAATTGTCGATGCGGAGATCGACAATTTTCGACACCCACCGTATCCATCGTTTCTCCTGGCACACAGTTTCAGAACCTTAACCGCTATGGGATCGGCTACGACTTTGGCAAGCCGGTTGCTGACTATTCGGACGTACTGTGGATGGATACATGTTCAAGATTTCGGTAGTCGAAAATGACGGTCAGCAGAAGTTGGTTCTCGAAGGCACGCTGGTGTATCCATGGACAGCGGAAGTGGAGAAAGCGTGGCGCGGCGTCACAAGCGGCGCTTCAGACCGCAAGCCGATTATCGACCTTCAGAATATAACAGCCATCAACAGAGATGGCGAAGAGACTCTCTATAAATTGATGAGCCAGGGCGCACGCTTCCGCTGCGTCGATGTATTCACGAGAGATGTGCTGAAGCGAGTGGCAAGAAAGATTCGCTGCAGCGCGTGACATTTGTCTTTTTCCAGCCGTCTCAAGCGACTTTCTATTGAAGGATCGAATGTGTCCAAGGCTAAGGATTCCTGGCAATATCCGGCGGTGGTTGCGGCGCCGCTCAGATTGGCAAATTGAACTTTCGGATGGGGACGCAATGACAACAGTGAGGGCTGACAGGATCATGAAGAACAATCTCGCTTTGGTCGCAGTCGTGCTGCCGCTAGTAGCAACGGTGGCATGCAACAGGAGCAACGTCCAAGCGGCAGCGCCGGGCATGCCGGCCCCGGTTGTCACCGTTGCGACAGCAACCGCCCAGGATGTTCCGAAGTACCTGGACGAAATCGGGCGCAACGCCGCTTTCGAATCGGTGACGGTAACGCCCCAGGTCGGCGGCCGCATCACGGAGCGCGACTTCTCAGACGGCGAGAACCTGGCCAAGGGCCAGCTTCTGTTTGTGATTGATCCACGCCCATACAAGGCGCAGGTCGATGCGGCGCAAGCGTCTCTCGCCCAGGCGAAGGCTGCACTCGAGCTCGCGAAGATCCAGTTCGCTCGGGACGAGGAAGTGATCGCGCAGCGGGCCATCTCCAAGCAGGACTACGACACCAAGAAGAACACGGTCGACGTGGACCAGGCGCAAGTGGAAGCAGCGGAGGCAGCACTCGAGACTGCAAAGCTGAACCTCGAATACTGCTATATTCATTCGCCGATCGACGGACGCGCGGGCGCGCGACTGGTCGACGTGGGCAACGTGATCCAAGCGAATTCATCGTCGCTACTTTCGATCCAACGCCTCGACCCGATCTACGCGAACTTCACCATCACCGAGAGCGATCTCTCCGCGGTTCAGAAGCAGATGTCCAGCGGAAGCATGAGCGCGGCAGTTCGCCTGCCTTCGGATCCCGAAAACGCCGCGCGCAAGGGGCGGCTGGAGTTTCTCGACAACGCCGTGCAGAACGGCTCCGGCACGGTGACTCTGCGCGCAACCTTGAATAATGCCGACCATCATTTCTGGCCGGGGCAATTCGTTGACGTCAAGCTGGTGCTGGCCACCGAGAAGAAGGCCGTTCTGATTCCCAACGAGGCGACGCAGATCAGCCAGCAGGGCCCGTTCGTCTACGTTGTGAAACCCGATGACACAGCCGAACTGCGGCCCATCAAGCTGGGGCAGCGGCAAGGGCCGGACGTCGTCGTCAGTGACGGCGTTGCGCCGAACGAGCGTGTGGTCCTCGCAGGCCAAATGCTGGTGCGGCCGGGCGGGAAGGTACACGTCGCGTCTGATGTTGTCGCCGGTCCCGCAACCTCGACGAGCAAGACCGACTCCGCCGCAGGAGGGCAGTCGTGAATCTTTCTGAAGTCTTCATTCGCCGTCCCGTCATGACCGTCGCATTGACGGTCTCGGCAATCCTGTTCGGCATCGTCGCATATTTTCGACTGCCCGTCAGCGATCTGCCGGCTATCGACTATCCGGTGATCCAGGTGCAGGTGAATTATCCGGGCGCAACGCCGGAAACGATGGCTAACAACGTCGCCACGCCGCTGGAACGGCAGTTCATGCAGATGCCGGGCCTCGAACTGGTGACGTCGAACAACGGCCAGGGTCACTCTAGTTTTGTGCTGCAATTCGATCTTTCCAAGAGCCTCGACGGTGCGGCCACCGACGTGCAGGCGGCAATCACGCGCGCCCAAGGGCAGTTGCCGATCGACCTGCCTAGTCCGCCGACGTTTTCAAAGACGAATCCGAATGATCAGCCCATCATGTATATCGCGTTGGTCAGCGATACGGCCACCGAAGGCCAGCTCTACGACTACGCCAACACCCAAGTCGGCGAACGTCTCAGCATCCTGCCAGGCGTTAGCCAGGTTGCGGTTTACGGCACGCAGTCGGCGGTGCGCATCAAAGCCGATCCGTCGGCGATGGCGATCCGCAACATCACACTTGAAGACCTGACCAATGCCGTCAAGAACGGGACAGCTTATACCGGCGCCGGGCAGTTCGACGGGCCGCAACGGAGTTTCCTCTTGCAGCCGCAAGGACAGCTCACTACTGCCGACCAGTATGACCAATTGATCGTCGGCCAGAGCAACGGCGCGCCCGTGTACCTGAAAGATGTTGCAGGCGCGAGGCAGTCTGTTCAGGACGAACGCATCGATATGCGGTTCTGGGTTCGCGGCTATCCGCAGCCGGGGGCCACGGTCGTGGTCGCGGTGTTTCGGCGCGCCGGTGCGAACGCGGTGCAGGTAGCGCAGTCGGTGCGCGGCGTTTTACCCAATATCCAGTCACAGCTACCCAATTCCGTCATGCTGGTTCCGGCTTACGATCGGTCGCTGACCATCGTGAGCGGCATCAAGGATGTGCAGGTCACCCTCTGCATTGCGTTCGCCCTCGTGGTGATGGTGATCTTCGTCTTTCTGGGGCGCGCGACAGACACTTTGATTCCCGCCGTAGCCTTGCCGCTTTCGCTGCTACTTACGTTCATCGCGATGGACGTGCTCGGCTACAGCCTCGACAACCTGTCGCTGATGGCGTTGACGCTGGCCATCGGATTCCTTGTCGACGACGCCATCGTGTTCCTTGAGAACACGGTGCGCCTGATGGAAAAGGGTCTCAGTGCTTTCGAGGCTTCTGTCGAGTCCGCCAAGGAAATCAGCTTCACGATTCTCGCCATGACGCTTTCGCTGGCCGCGGTGTTCATTCCGCTTGTTTTCATGAGCGGGCTGATGGGGCGCATCTTCCGCGAGTTCTCGATCACGATCGTGATCTCGATTCTCGCCAGTGGGCTGGTGTCGCTGACGCTGACGCCGCTGATGACTTCACGCCTGCTGGGCAGGCGCGGAGCCGGCGCCAAGAAAACTTGGATGGAACGCGGCTTTGGCGCGCTGGAGCATCGGGTCCTCGACGTGTACGGGCGCTCGCTCTGGTTCTTCCTCCGCAATCGCTGGATCTCCGCCATCACCTGGGTCGCGTGCCTTGCCGGCACAGCGTACTTGTTCAACATCGTTCCGAAATCGTTCCTGCCCATCGGCGACAGCTCGTTCATCCGCGGCGTCATGGTGACGCAGGAAGGATCATCGCCGGACCAGTTGCACGCATTGCAAACGCGCGCCGAGAAGATCATGAAAGCGAATCCTGCCGTGCGCAGCACATTCACCATGAGTGGCAATAGCCAGTTCCTTGGTTCGAATCAAATCTTTCTTATCGCTTTCCTGAAACCGCCTTCGGAGCGACCGCCGATCGATATGGTTGCCGGACAGTTAATGGGGGGAATCGCAGGCAGCATCCCAGGCGCTCTCGCTTTCCTCCAGCCGAATCCGGCACTGGAAATCAGCACCGGCGCCACCGCCAATGCGCAAGGACAGTTTGCCTATGCGCTCTCCGGAATCGACACCGGCGAAGTATATGCGACCGCGGATAAGCTCATGGCGAAGATGCGCCAGTATCCCGGGTTCCTGTTCGTGAACTCGGACCTGTACAACCACACGCCAAGCCTGCAGGTGGATATTCTGCGCGACCAAGCGAAGCTCTACGGTGTTTCCGAAACCAGAATACTGTCTTTGCTGCACGATGCTTATTCGCAGAACTACAGCTATCTCATCAAGAAAGCAACTGATCAGTACCAGGTGATCCTCGAAGTCGCCGACAATGAACGTTCCGCGCCTGAAGACCTGAGCAAGCTCTACATCAAGAGCGACGATGGCCAGCGCATGATCCCCCTAAGCGCGGTCACCAACTGGCACGCCACCATCGGGCCGCAGGCTGTGAACCATATCAACCAGTTCACCAGCGTGACGATGTTCTTCAACCTGAAGCCGGGATATGCCATCGGCCCCGCGACCGACTACGTCGAGAAAGCGGCGAAGGCGACCTTGCCGCCCGGCGTGCAGGGAGCGCTGCAAGGCGAAGCGCTTACATTCCGCAACACGGTTCGCGATCTTGCCATTCTGATGCTCGTCGCCGTGTTTGTCATGTACGTGATCCTGGCCATCCTCTACGAAAGCTACCTGCACCCCATCACGGTGTTGTCGTCTCTGCCGGTGGCGCTGCTGGGCGGATTGCTCACGCTGTGGCTGTTCGGCGCTGAGGCTTCTCTCTATGCCTACATCGGCATGTTCATGCTGATGGGCATCGTGAAGAAGAACGGAATTATGATCGTCGATTTCGCGGAGCAACGCGTCCGCAGCGGAATCCGTGATGACGAGGCAATTCACGACGCCAGCATGCAGCGCTTCCGCCCCATCATGATGACCACCATGGCGGCGGTGCTGGGCGCGCTTCCCATTGCCCTCGGGTACGGAGCCGACGGATCTTCGCGACGGCCGCTGGGCTTGGTTGTGGTGGGAGGCCTGGTGGTTTCGCAGTTCATCACCTTGTTCGTAACGCCTGCGATCTACCTGATGCTCGAGGAGGTTCAGGAGAAGGTGTTCGATCGCATTCCATTCCTGCGTTCCACTCGCAAACCGGCGGCCACGCCGGTTCCGCAATTCGCTTTGCAGGAAGGACACGGAGACTAGCTATGGACGTACGTCAAAGAATCGTTCATTTTGCGTTATTATTCGCCATCGCAGGACTGGCCGGTTGCACGGTAGGACCAAACTACAAGCGGCCCGCGGTCGATGTGCCGCTCGCCTACCGCGCCGTGCCCGCCGGCACGCCTGCAGCGGATCATCCACCGGCAGGCCAGTCGGTCCCGCAGTCAACCGCCACCGCTCCGACCCCGGTCAAGTCCTTCGGCGACGAGAAGTGGTGGGACGTGTTCCAGGATCACGAACTCCAGAGCCTGATTCGTGCGGCGCTGAAGAACAACTACGACGTGCGCATCGCAGCGACGCGCGTGCTGCAAGCGCAGGCGCAGCTCGGCATTACGCGCGCCGACCAGTTCCCAACCCTCAGCGTGGGCGGAAGTATCACCAGCCAGCAGAACCCCAAACTCGGTCCGATTCCCGCGTACGAAGTCACCCTTGGTCAGGTATCGGCCTCGGCTGCATATAACATCGACTTCTGGGGAAAATATCGCCGCGCCACTGAAGCCGCCCGCGCTACGCTGCTGGCCAACGAGTGGGCGCAAAAAGAAGTGATGGCTACGCTCGTGGCCAACGTTGCCACTTCGTATTTTCAACTGCGCCAGTTCGACCTTGAACTCGAGATTTCTCAGCGCACCCTGGCTTCGCGCAAGGACTCGCTGCAGCTGACGCAATCACTCGAGCAGCACGGATTCGATTCGCTGCTGGACGTGCGCCAGTCCGAACAGCTGGTCTACACCGCGTCCGCAGAAATTCCCGACCTCGAACAGCAGATTGCCCAGCAGGAGAATGCCATCTCCATCCTCCTCGGCAACAACCCGGGCGATATTCCGCGCGGACTCAAGCTGACCGAGCAGCCGCATGCTCCCGAAGTTCCCGCAGGGCTTCCGTCTTCCTTGCTAGTGCGCCGCCCGGACATCTACCAAGCGGAGCAAAACCTCATCTCTGCCAATGCCAACATCGGGGTGGCGCGCGCCGCTTACTTCCCGCAGATCTCGCTTACCGCGACTCCGGGCTATGAGAGCGCTTCGCTCACCAGCCTGTTCAGCGGTCCAGCGGGCGTCTGGACGATGGCTGCATCGCTGACCCAGCCGATCTTCGAAGGGGGACGCCTGAAGTCCAACCTGCGTCTGACCGAGGCGCAGCGCGAACAGATGACACTCACCTATCAGCAAACCATCCAGGGCGCCTTCCGCGATGTCTCCAATGCGCTGGTTGCCTACCGCAAGGACCAGGAATTCCGCGGGCAGCAGGAACATCTGCTGGAGTCGGCCCGGGATGCGGCCAGGTTGTCTGAATTCCGTTTCAAAAACGGTTCCACCGACTATCTCGAGGTACTGACCAACGAAACCAACGCCTTCACCGCGGAATTGGGCCTGGCGCAGGCGCAGGGTAACGAACTAGTCGCTCTCGTCCAGCTATACCAGGCTTTGGGCGGCGGTTGGCAATAACCGACTGATACAAGGCGGTCATGGGCTAAACAGGTTTGTAAATCAGCCCTTTCGTTCAACACGTGCTCGTAGAGGCGGCGAAGCTGGCCCGCGCCAGGCAGTGCCATGAACTGGCACTGATCCATGAGTCAGAAGCTGCAGTGAGGTAATCCAAACGCAGCGGATCGCAGCTGATTCATTCATCCTCAGTGCTATCCGGCGATTGGCTTTCGAACCAAACCAAATCCGGGCGAAACGTTAGAATACGAGTGCAGAAATACCATCCCGCCGGTGAGGACGACCACGCGTGACTATGCAAATCAACGCTGGCGACAAGATCGGCGGTCTGCCGATACTTGAAGTCCGCGATCTGCTCCGGAGGTTTCCACTCGGATTTCATTCCATGACCTTGGAGAGGGCTGGGTACTCAGGGTATCGCGCGAAGAAGCTCATCCGTGCACTTCTGATCGTCGGATACCTTGAGGCCAGTGCTGACGGTCATCTGAGATTGACCCCGGCAGGCAAGACGTTCAGCGGTGGTTCGGCAGCAAAGCGTGTCCGATGGGAAACTGCTGATGCGGCACTCAAGGAATTCATGGAACGTGTAGAACGAGCGAACCGCAACCAGGGATTCCTGATGACGATCACGGCCGCGGTGGTCTTCGGCAGTTACCTGCGTGGCGGGGAGCGCATCGGTGATCTGGATCTTGCCATCGAACTGGAGCCCAAGAAGACACCAAAAGATTCCATCGCACTTCACAAGATGTACGCGGATCACTTCGAAAAGTCAGGTCGGGCTTACCGCTATGTAGGGTGCGAATACGACTGGGCACAGCGAGAGGTTCTTCTCTTTCTCAAAAACCGGAAGAGAACGCTGAGCCTCCACACGATGAGTGATTTTGCCGCCATGGATAAGACCCCAGATTTTTCTTACAAGATTCTTCTTGGTGATCCTGAGCGGATCAGCGCCAAGTTGCGACCCCACGATGATAACGACAGGCCAACTCCTTGAGCCCTGCTCCGTTAGCATGGGAATATCCGTCTTGCGAAGGAGCATACGTCATCGCCCGCCGCCGCGACCCACAAGAGAGGATGATCGAGTCGGCTCTGCAGCCCGGCCACTTTATTGCATGGAATCAGGAGAATGCATTCGTGGAAGATTTGGAGGGCACCGAGCGCGAGATCGCGGCTATGGTGGCCAACGATCCTCAGCGGGCCAGCAGTTTGTATGAGACCTTCATCGCCGCTTGTTTCTTGAAGGCCGACCAAATTGACTCGGAATGGGAGTTCCGCCGCTTTATTGCTGAGCTTGCCTGCGGATGGATACGGGCTCGCCAGGCAGCAGAGGCTAGCGCCGAATCGACAGCAAGAACCCTTCTCTCGTGGATGGATCGTGACGACTATGGTTTCTTCAACGATCTGGGCTCCGATGCAGCCAAGGTTCTGGACGGGCCAGGCTTGGCGGCCTTCGAGAAAGAGGTGCGCGGCCGGTTTGAGGAAGATTGCCGAAAACAAAAGGATCAATCGGGCGGCGACCCTCGAAATCGCTGGGCGCAGATTCTCAGGTCAATCTATGTGCAGAAGCACAGTGTCGATGAATATCTAGCCGTTGCCGAACGGACGGGTCTTTCGCCCGCCGATTGCGCGACCGTCGCCTCGATGTTTGAGGCCGGGCGCAAGCTCGGCGATGGTGTGAGGTGGATTGAGCGCGGCATCGCGCTGGAAGCACAGCACCCCTTCGGAAGCAACGCCGAGTGCAATCTTGCCGGGAAGTTGCGCGCTTTGCTGAAGAAGCTCGGGCGCTGGCAGGAAGCGCTGGAATCCGCCTGGGCGGAGTTTGATAAGCGCCCCTGTGCGTTCGCCTACGATGAGCTCATGGGCTACGTTCCGAAGCGCGATCGGACCGGTTGGCACGAAAAAGCGATGAAGGCCGCCGAGCGAAGCGATTTGGCCTCGCTCATCGATTTGTTGGTGAAGGTGAAGGAGGCCGGACGGTTAGCGGACCGCCTGGAGGGCGCAGACGATCGCGAGCTGGAACAGCTGAGTCACTACACGACGGAACCGGCGGCAAAGGCCCTTGCCCAATCGCATCCAGCCGTGGCGGCAAAGGTTTTTCGCGCGCTCTGTATGCGTACTCTGAAGGCTGCTAAGAGCAAGTATTACGATGCGGCGCTGGCGCACCTCAAAGAAGCTCGCAAGTGCTACTTGGCTGCAGGCCTTGAGCATAAGTGGGAAGGTCTCGCGCTTGAGATCCGCCGGGATCATTTCCGGAAATCCAGCTTTATGCCGGGCTTCAACTCGATCATCGCCGGGGAGAGCGCCGCCAGGGAGGCATCTTTTCTCGATAGAGCGCGCTGGCGGTGGGCAGCCAAGACGAAAGTGTGAAAACACATGGCCGGATCCCAAAGATCCGGCCGTGTCAAAACCTGTGCCACGTGAGACGGGCCGTGGCGTACAGTCTTAGAAGAAGTCAGAGAACTCTTGACCTTATATCAGCAGTGCGCACCAGAACAGAGTTGTCTGGTTCCAGTTTGGGGTGGACCCCTCGGCTGAGACAACCGAATAAGACACTGTTTTCCGTTCGCTGTAAATTGCTCGACCGGCGGGACCACTGTACAGCATTCTGACCGCAGCCGATGAAGCGGAAGCGGGCTCCGGTGGAGGCCGACCCGCCGAGGAATAATCGGCTGCGACTCATCCGAGCCGATGAGAGCCGGGAGTGGGCGCCAAGCCTCCTCCCGGTTTGTTCTTTCCCATCGGACGGAAAGATCGCTGATGCCTGAGAAAACTCATGCGACCAGTTGCGGCGCAGCCGCCTCCATGTTCTTCGTCGGCAGTTGCGCTTCGAATTTGGTCGGAGGCAGGTAGCCCAGCGCCGAGTGCAAGCGTTTTTGGTTGTAGACCTTGTCCAGGAACGCGCCGATCTGGGCGCGGGCCTCGGCCAGATCCCGGTATTCGTTGCGATAGACTTCTTCGTACTTGAGCGTCTTCATGAGCGACTCGCACTGGGCATTGTCGTAGGGATTGCCGCGGCGGGCTCATACTGATCTGGATGCCGTGGGCTTTGAGTAGATCGGTGTAGTCCCCCGAGGCGTACTGGACGCCGCGATCGGAGTGATGCACCAGCCCGGCAGCGGGCTTACGTGTTCTGAGCGCCATCTGCAAGGCTTCGATGGTAAGCGTCGCCTCCAACGTGCGGTCCAGCGCCCAGCCGACGACTTTGCGCGAGAACGCATCCAAGACCACCGCCAGATACACGAACTCCGTTTCCAGCCGAACGTAGGTGATGTCGGAGCGCCATAGCTGATCGATGCCCGTCAGCACCATTTCCGGCGCCACGTTCGGATACACCGGCAAAGCATGATTGGAGTCGGTGGTCACGATGAACCGGCGCTTGCGCAGGCACAACAGGTTGTCCTCGCGCATCAGCCGCTGCACCTTCTTGCGGTTAACCAGCCAGCCGCGCTCGTGCGACTCCCGCGTGACGCGGCGGCTGCCGTAATAGCTGAACTCCAGAGCGATGCGCTGGATCTCGTCGCGCAGTTCCATGTCCGGGTCTGCTGACGGGGCTTGGGCCTTCCAGCGATAGAAGCCCGCACGGCTGACCTCGGCCAGTCGGCAGAGCTCACTGGTCGTGATGGGGATGGCCAGGCTCATTTGCTTCTCGAGGTACGGGTAGACGAGTTGTGGGTAGTCAATGCCTGCAGCCTCCGCTGCTCCTCGACATGCTGCAAGCATCCCCGCAAAAAATCGATCTCCACCACCTGCTGCCCTACTTTTCGTTCCAGCGCAGCGATGCGATTTTCATCGGCGCGATTCCGGCCCGGTCCGGTAAACGCCTTGGCGTCAAACTCGCGCAACTCGCGCCGCCAGCGGTGCAAACGTTCCGGTTTACCTCGCAGGCACGGGACACTTCGGCCACCGATGCCCCCAACTCCAGCCGCCGAACTGCGGCTTCCTTAAACTCCCGCGTGAACTTCCGTCGATTCAGACCCATGACACAATTCTCCATTCGCTGGGAAATGTGTCTTATTCGCCTGTCTCAATTTCGGGGTCCACTCCAGTTCTCCGTCAAGATATTTGCGGCGAGTGGTCGCCTCAATCGCTTCACGATTCTCTCGGAACACGTCAAGCTTGTTCCTGTGAACACCGTGGAAATGATCGTCGAGCGCCTCTCGCCTGATGGCGCATCGCACCCGCCGTTCCCGTCTTGCCCGAAGTAGACAACCACGTCTCGGCTTGAAATATACCGCTCTTGTGGAGCAGAGAACGTCAATTCACGGTGGCGTCCGCTGTCCAGAGATTGGCGCACGCTCCTCTCTATGAATTGAGCGAAGGGCTTGATGTCCGTTTCGATACTGGCCGAATCCAGAGCATGGAGATAATCGTCCCTGTCTTCGACGCGGATCACACTCCATGGAAAACCACCCGAGGCCAGCATGACATTCATCAGGAAACGGGCCATCCTCCCATTGCCGTCCGGATAGGGATGGATTTAGCCAAACATCCAGTGCCCAAGGACTGCGCGGACGGATGGTTCTTGTTCCGATTCGAGCAGGTCGAAGAGGGCCGGCATCGCATCTCGAACCGCCTCCCAGCGGGAAGGCACGTAGCGTGATGTTCGAAGATAGACGGGCATGTTCCTGTATCCGGTCAGAGCCCCCGCCGCAATTAGACCTGCCCTGACACATGGCTGGAACATCTCGCGATACCACTCCTTGTGCCCCTCGCGTGCAAGATCAGCGGCGTCACCTCCCGCGATCACGTTTCCGACCGCACCCTTGACTGCCTGGAATGCCTGCCAGTATCCGCGCGCCGCTGATGCGTCGCGGCTCTTTCGAACTTCTTCATCGTGATCGGGGTCCCAGTCGCCTTGCCGCGCGGGGATCTCATCGGCGTACAGTTCAACGTTTCCTACGATGAAGACGTTGAACCCTGGATGCTGCCGCCGTCACGAACGCGAGCGGATCGTGCAATTCCAGGTCCCTTCCCGACACAGGTTCAAATCATTCGGTCAAACCTTGTCTACACAGAGAAGAACGGTTTGCCCTCTGCGATGCTGAACCGACTGCTTCGCTTGGCGGCTTTTCAGAATCCTGAATTCTATAAGGCCCAGGCAATGAGTCTTCCTACATTCAACAAGCCGCGAGTCATTGCATGTGGCGAAGATCTCTCCAACTATATTGCGCTACCGAGAGGGTGCTTCGCCGAAACGGTGCAGTTGCTTGAAACGCACCACATCAAGACGGAGATTCGCGATGAGCAATTTGTGGGCCGTGCAATTGACGTGGAATTCTCGGACCAACTGAGACCGGCACAAGCCGACGCCGCCGCCATGATAGCCAAGCACGACGACGGAATCCTGTGTGCCCCTACCGCATTTTGAAAGACTGCGTTGGCCGCTTGGATGATCGCATCCCGGAAAGTAAATACCCTCGTGCTGGTTCATCGTCAGCAATTGCTCGATCAATGGCACGCAAGGCTCGCTATGTTCCTCAATCTCCCGGCCAAATCAATTGGGCAGGTAGGCGGAGGTAAGAATGAGCGCAGTGGCTTTGTCGATATTGCCATCATCCCAAGCACTCACGATAAAGCAGGGGTGAAAGACCTCGTCGCGGATTACGGTCAGGTCATTGTTGATGAATGCCACCATCTGCCAGCTTTTACCTTTGAACAGGTCATGAAGCAGGTAAAGGCAAAGTATGTTCTCGGTCTGACGGCAACTCCGGAACGCAAAGACGGCCACCACCCCATCCTCTATATGCAGTGCGGCCCTATCCGGTACAAAATGAGCGCGCGCACGATGACCGCATCCTCGCCGTTTGAACACGAGGTCATCCCGCGATTGACAGAATTCCGCATACCAATCGAACAGGTTGAGATGACGATTCAGGAAATCTATGGTGCGCTGGCAATTGACGATACTCGCAACGAACTGATCGTCGGCGATCTGTTGAGTGCCGTTCACAATGGGCGTTCACCGCTGCTCCTTACAGCCAGGACCGAGCATCTGAAGCATTTCGAGGAGGCTCTTGTCAGTGAAGTTGGAAACGTATTTGTGCTGAAGGGGGGTACGGGGAAGAAGCAGCGCCGGTTGATAACAGAGGCAATTGGAGGTCTTCCAGAGAATGCGCCAAGAGTCATTCTGGCCACGGGATTCTATATCGGCGAGGGGTTTGATGAAGCGCGTCTAGACACGCCGTTTCTGGCAATGCCAATCTCATGGAAAGGAACATTGCAGCAGTACGTCGGACGGCTTCATCGGCTTCACGATGCGAAACGCGTTGTGAAAGTCTATGACTACGTCGATTCCAACGTTCTCATGCTGGCAAGAATGTATGCGCGTAGGTTAAAAGGCTATAACGCCATTGGTTACCGAATTTGTAGCACCGCCAGCGAGGAGTCTGTCACGGAACACAAGGTTCCGGCCTGGACAGGATCGATGAAGAGATACTCGAAAATAGTTCATGACATGACGGTTGCGTCGAACAGAATCAGTTGCGAGAATAGCCGGAGGCCTTCGCGGCTCCACCAAATGCGTTCAGAAGAGCGGACAACGCGCCTGAGAGCCGTTCCTGTGTCACCGACTCAGGCAAGGGGATGGATAGAACTGGGCGGTTCGTCCGGGCATCGCGTGTGAACAGTTCTGCCAACGGCTGATTCTTCCGGCTCGGTGGTGCGACCTCGGAGTTCCCGGCAACGCGATCCGATGCAATCGCCTCAATAAACCTCAGCCCGGCCTCAATCAAGGTTGCCGCCGACGTCTCGATGCAACTGCGCCCCGATCCGGATCCTGGTGCGGGTGGTCCATCGGTGGAAGCGAAGGCCTCTGTACCCGTCGAGGCGGGCGCGGGTTCCTCCATGCTGACGGCCGCCTGTGCAGGCAAAACCGGAGCGGTAGGAGTGACGTCGATGATGGGTCTCGGCCTGGCTGGCGGATTCGCGAATATCTCCTTCACGGCCTGGAAAACCGTCTTGCGGCCCAGCTTGGCAAAACTGACCTCGCCAGTGGAAGAATCGAATACTCCGGCGAACAGCGACTTCTTCAGGCTCAGTGTCTCCCACACACGCTCCTCGATGCTCTCGGTCGTCAGCATATGAATTACATGCACCGGACGCGACTGGCCCAGCCGGTGCACGCGTCCTATGCGCTGCTCCAGCCGAGCCGGGTTCCACGGGGGTTCAAAATTTACCACTACGGAAGCTGCCTGCAGGTTGAGCCCAACGCCTCCCGCGTCGGTCGAAAGGAAGACCTTGCATTCCGGATCGTTGCGGAATCTCTCGATCAGGGCCCCCCGCTTGCGGGAGGGAACTCCGCCATGAAGGGATACAAATCCAATTCCCAGTTTGCGCAGCTCCTCCCCCGCCAGAAATGTCATCCGCTCATACTCGCTGAATACCACAACTTTGCGATTCTCCTCGATGGCGAGTTCAGTGAGAATCTCACGAAACTCCTGGAGTTTGGGTGAATGGTGGGTCTGCTTATCGAAAAGAAAAGTCGAGTTGCACAACATGCGCATGTTCTGGATGCAACACAGAATCCGCTTCTGATCGATCTCCGAAAGCCAGCCTTGCCGCTCCCACCTTCGCATTAGCTGCGCCAGAAGATCGCTCTGCTCGTAATAGGGCTCTGCCTGCTCGCTCGTCAACGGCACGCGGAAAACCTGGTCGGTTCGTTCCGGCAACTCCTTCAGCACCTCCTGGCGTGTGCGTCGAAGCAGAATGGGAGCCAACTGCTGCTGAATGGTGTCGAGGCCGCGATAGCCCTGCAGGCGGCCGTGCTCATCTACCACGCGGTGTTCATGCACGAAGCGGAAGGCGGGGCCCAGCCTGCGCCCGTCAACGAACTCGACGACCGAAAAGAGCTCTTCCAGCTTGTTTTCGAGCGGCGTTCCTGTAAGCACAAATGCGTAGCGGCTCTTAAGTTGTTTGATGATGCGCGCGGTTGCCGTGGTCCAGTTGCGGATCCGCTGCGCCTCGTCCAGAATGATCAGGTCCGGCTTCAGCTCGTGCATAGGACGGATGTCCTTGAGCACAAGTTCATAGCTGGTCAGATTGAAGAACGAGGGGGCGGCGTACAGGCTCCGCCGCCGGGGTAACAGCCCGTCAATCACCTGCGCCGAATGATCTGTAAACTTCTCGATCTCAGTCTTCCACTGGTATTTAACCGAGGCGGGTGCAATCACCAGTACTCTTTCGATTCCCTTTTGACGGCGTAGAAGCTCGGCCGCAGCCAGCGCCTGCACTGTTTTGCCCAAACCCATGTCGTCCGCCAGAACCACGCGGCCCCGGCAAGCCGCGAACACAGCGCCTCTGGCCTGGTAAGGCAGGAGCTTTGCTTTCAGGACGCCCGCCACAGGGTCCTGACCGCATTTGAGTTTCGCGAGCAGTTTGCGTTCCAATTCCAGGCCCTCGGCCAACTCGTTCTCCCGATCGATGTAATCCAAGACGTCGCTATAGATGACCGCCTGGCCGTCCGCCTTCCGGAGTGCTTCCAGCACTTCGGCGAATCGTCCATAGTCCTGATGGTGCAAAAGGCCGGCGCAGTCAAAATACTCCGCGGCAATCGATCGCAGGTTGGGCGAGGTCTTGGCCGGCACTCGCAGACGCACCTCAATCGAATTCCCGTACTGAAGCGAAATGGAAGCGCGCGCGCTTGTACTCCGCAGTCTCCAACCTTCTTTGATGGCGGTGCCGTAACCGCAGCAGCATTGCTTCAATGTGCTTACAGGTCCCCAGCGTATTGACCGCGAAATCTGGACAGGAGCAATAGTTCTCAAAAAGCCCCGAACCGCGAACTGCAATCCGATAGGTCTTCCCACTGGCAGACTTCACGGTGTAATCCCCGTAGGGACCGCTTTCGGGCCGCTTCAAAACCTTGAGCGGCGTTGCCTTTGCCCTGTCCTGCCGTTCGGCAATCTGCTGTTCGACTAGCATGGTGAATCCTCTCAATGTTCGGGCGAATAGCTTTATCGGGCGACGCCGTCCAATAGAAATAGCAAGCCAGACGACCCTACAGGAGGCGCGGAAGACTGAAATGTGACGGACTCACTTTCGCCACCTCGCCAGTATCTCTTCGATCCGGTCGGCGATTTGCTGGCGGGCTATAGCGCGGTCCACTCCATTCGCCAACAACTCGTCGTACGGGGTATGTTTGTGGCGAATTGCGGCGATAACCGCTAAAGTCAGGGCATTTTCGGCAAGATTCCTGCCAGCCTCTGTCCGCCCAACCCGGCCGCTTCCCCTTTGAGCGGTGTGCTCTGCGATAACCGCGACCTCGCTCGCCGGACACCCGGGGAACAAGGTTGCGATCTTCTGGGTCATTTGCGCGGCCAATTCAACATCCTGTTTTCGTCGCCGCTCGGCTCCGTGTGCCCGCGCCTCGGCACGTTCGTCGGCATCCTCCAGGCATTCTCGCTCAGCCTTCTCGAGCCCTGCCGTTTCCACAAGGACGCCCTGCCTCTCGTAACGCCCCCGTGATCGGCTGAAGCGGACGACCACGGCCACTCGTCCACTGTACTTAGTGGCGCGCCTCGTCAGCGCCGTGTCACCCGATGGAAGAAACTCGAGATCGTCGAGACGCGCGCTTGGAAGGCAGAGCGGCTGCTCCAGTTCCATCGAGAGAAGAGAACGCTGTTCAATCTCCGCTCCGCACTCCGAACATTGGGCCTCGCGCAGGTTCTGGAATACGACCGGCTTCGGAGACTGGTTGAGCTTCTTTTGAAGACGCTGCAGCTTCTTTTCCGAGAGTGCCAGCGATACATAGTGCGTGCGGTAGCTCTTCTCAATGCCCGGATCTCCACTCTTGGAGAATTGCAAGGCCATGGTCCCGCCCCGTGTGTGACGCACATATCCGGTTTCGCTGGGCTTGAGACCCTTCTCCCCTGCCCAGCGGCGAAAGATCGCCATGGATGAAGAAATCTTGCTGAGATTCGCTTGAATCACCCGCTCCAGGAAGTCGACGCGCCCTTTTCGCCAGTCGTCGACGTGCGGGGTAGCCAACAGGCCCATTCCACAGAGAACATCGATTGCGCTTACATACTTTTGACGGGACAAAGCTGCTTCCGCAGCACGATGAACCCGGCTTTCCAGCTTCGATTGATTGGGATGCATACCTCTGACCTGCAAAGGGATCCAGGAACTCTTAAGCGGATCGCGCACGCGCACGTCGTTGCGAGGCGCTCCGATCTTGGTGAGGCCTGTTCAACCCAAGATAAACGATGCCGCGTCAGGTGGTGTTTCTTGATTAGGGAATAGAGTGGTCTCGGCACCCCTTGGCCGGTTGAGGGGGCTTCCGGCCACGCTCCGTGTTGCGGATCAATCGCCAGAAGCGCGAACGCTATTTTAAGAGGTACACAACGGTCGTCTCAGTGTCCGACGGATCCGGCGTCGGATCTCCGTAAATCTCCCACGAGTGTCCAGCGGAGTCCCTCCGATTCGCCGCCATCCATTTCCGGATCGCGTTGTGCGCCTCGTCCATGCGGTTGTACGGGCCGCGGTGGACGGCGACGGCAGCCTCGCCCAGTGGCGTTTCGGTCGCGTACACTTCGCCCGCAGTTTCAAAAGTACGCGCGTCCTCGACACCGAAGTCGCAAATTATCGGCGCGCCCGGCCGTGTCGGGTGGTGGTAGAGAAAAATGTTGTGGCCGTCAGCCCATAGGCCAGCCTGGCTGCGAATGAACCGCCAGACCTTGCCGATGGCCGGCTCCCACGCTGAGCCAATCGCGCCCGGCGCGACCTCACGCCGCACCGCGGCCAACTTGCGGGGGTGAACAGTCCGTAAGTTGACGGTGACGGGCATCCTTCGATCGTAAACCAAGATCGTAATCGCTTGCCGTAACCTCCCGGCATCGAGACTAAAGTGGCGTACGAAGTTGAGCGACGATTCTCAGGGATGGCCGAGTCCAGACTCGGCGGGGCTTCGGTCGGATCACGCGCCACAAAGGAGTTGAACGCTCAATCGCTTACTTCAGGGCGACGCACGTTTCGACCATGGGCTCACAAGGATCAGCCCCAAAGACGCCGATGCAGCCGTTGAGACTGGATAGGCGCAATGTCCAGTTAAATCGTCAACATCATTGCTGCGCAAAGCGATAATCTCGGACTGACAACCGAAGCGAAAATCCACTTGCACCGCTACTGAGGTGCAGGAGGATTTTATGCAACAAGGAAGCATCATCAGGTGTGAGCGCAAGCATGGCCCGGCTGTCTGGCAGTTCCGCTGGTCAGAAACTGGGCCTCAGGGCCAACGTGTTTACCGCAAGCGCGTGGTCGGAACCGTTGAAGAGTATGTTAACTCCGAAGCAGTTCGTGAATTCGTCAGAGTTTTGATCGCCAGGCCCGGCCCCGCGATTCGGCAAATGACGCCAGTCGCTATGACGGTAGGTGAACTGTGTCAGCATTTCCAGCAGCGTGAACTGGTTCAAGATGACAATTGGCGCAGCTATTCGACGAGAAGAAACTATTACTTTCTTCTGAAGTGCTGGATCGTCCCTCGTTGGGGGAAGCATGAACTCGGGGAAGTACGCACCATTGAGGTCGAGTCATGGCTGCGCGGACTGGCGCGCGCAAGGAGCACATGCGCCAAGATCCGGAACTTGATGTCCGTTCTCTTTAATCATGCATGTCGGCACGAGTTATTCGATCGCAATCCCATCAAGCTGGTTCGCCAGAGCGCCAAAAGACGAGCCGCTCCCAATGTACTCATTCCCGCCGAAATCAAGTTGCTATTGGACAATCTCGAACTTCGAGAGCGGACGCTGGTCCTAGTCGCGGTCTCAACCGGCTTGCGTCAAAGTGAGTTGTTTGCCCTCAAGTGGGGCGACATCGACTTTTCGCAGGGCGCCATGAACGTGACGCGTTCGATCGCTTATGGCATCGTCGGTCGATGCAAGACCGAGGCATCGCAGAAGCCGGTTCCTGTCCATCCGATTCTCGCCGCGGCTCTCATTGACTGGAGAGACCGCTGCAAGTATCGCGAACCCGATGACTGGGTTTTTGCCAATGAGCACCATCGCGGACGCAATGAGTACTGGGGGCAAGCAATTCTCCGCCGGACCATCCGGCCGGTCGCGGAGAGACTCGGGATCAAGAGGCGGATTTGCTGGCACACATTTCGGCACACCTACTCGACGCTGCTGAGGAGCGTGGGGACGGAATTCAAAGTCATGCAGGAGTTGTTGCGACATTCCTCGTTGCGCTCCACGATTGACATCTACACTCAGGCGGTCACGCCGGCCAAGCACGCCGCCCAAGCCGCAGTGCTGTCCCTCGTATTTCCCGTCGATCAGGTAGTTGAGGTTCAGTCTGCGGAGCGCGAAAAGCCAAATCATCGAGCTATCGCCGCAGCTTCAAGGTATGAGGGTGCAAAAAGGGCACCGAATCGTGTCCATTTTGCACCCACGAATGCAAGGCGAAATCTTGACTATCTCTTTGATTCTAATGGCGTCACCGACGGGATTTGAACCCGTGTTATCGCCGTGAAAGTACGGGACCGTTGGACAACATTAACGCATTGCTGAGAACCAGAACGCATCGGAACGAATCGTAGCGACATTAACTAACAGCTTAAGTGCTCCGCAACTGTCCGCAAGATTCCGTCGGCTAAACAAAGGTGGTTTGGCGGTGTCGGGGATCTAAGCGTTTGTCTGACTATTGCGCATATTGCGAGTATTGCGAGTATGTGCTAGTTTAACGTATTATGGCTATCGCAGCGAAGAAACCGACCCCACTCCCGAAGTCAGAGCAGCAGCAGGTGCAGGACCTGGAGAAACTGTTGCGCCGAGGGGTGCCCGCTCTGATCAGCCCTACAGGGGAGCGGATCGAACTTCCCGGTACGGTGGTCGAAGTCCTCAGAACAGCAGTGGGGTTCATGTCTCACGGCCAAACTGTCACGCTCATTCCGGATAATCGAGCAATTACGACGCAGCGAGCCGCCGACATTCTCGGAATGTCTCGTCCATTCTTCATCAAGCAGCTTGAGAGCGGGATAATGGCCCATCATCGAATTGGCAACCAGCGCCGCGTTTATCTCCGTGATGTCCTGGAATTCGCCAAGAAACGAGACAAGGAGCGTTTTGCGGCGCTGGACATGCTCGCACGCGATGCGTTCGAAGCCGGCTTGTACGAGTGGAATGTATTCCCCAAAGGCGGCACGGACGAGTGAGGAGTGCTCTTCCGGTAGTCTTGGATGCCTGCGTCCTGATCCCAATGCCCTTGGCCGACACCCTTCTCAGGCTCGCCGCTGGCCCCCGTCTCTTTCTGCCGAAATGGTCCGATCAAATCATGGGGGAGGTTACCCGCACTCTTCGAGAGACCTTCGGCCTCTCTGCCCAAAAGGCCATGTACCGCGAGAGCGAAATCAGGCGTCATTTTCCAGAAGCGTGGATCGAGGACTATGAGAATTTAATTCCCGCGATGACAAACCATCCGAAGGATCGCCATGTACTGGCGGCCGCGGTGCGAGCCGGTGCGAAAACAATCCTCACTTACAACATAAAGGATCTCCCGCATTCTTCACTGACGCCGCATTCGATCACGGCACAAGGACCTTCTGCCTTTCTCAAGAATCTCTATGTCGCCGCGCCTGCTATGGTGATGCAGGCACTGGAATATCAAGCCGCCGCTATCGGCAAGTCGATGCCATATTTACTTTCCAGGCTGCAGATCAACGCCCCAGCATTCGTCGAAATGATCGAGCGAAAGCTTAGAGCAGAGCGATGAAATTAATCAAAGTGCCCGAAGCGATTGGCTCGATACCACTCATCAATCGAACCCACCTCGTCATGAAGTAGGCACGAGAAACATCGAAGGTCCTGATGGAAAGGTCTTCCTGTCGCATCGATCTTCGCGGGAAAGAAGTATTGATGACCATCCCTCCGACCCCCTGGTCCCGAACCAATAACCGATTCCATAACCTATTGTATTTGTATCGTTTAGGTTTCTTCTGCGCCTTCTACCACCCTTTTCCACGGCATTCGGGAGCGATTGGACCCAATTTGGACCCAAGTTTCACCGAAGCTTCCATGGTCACCGGTTTGGCGACGGCACGAAGATCAGGTCGCAGTAACCGTGAACAGAGCGGCAAGCGACCTAGCGAGGCTCTCGAGCGCGGCTTCGTTTGGCAGTGTGACAGTGAGTCGCGGGCGGCCCTGCTCGTCGCGCTCCAGACACTCGTCGAGGCGAGCTTTGAACTCGCTTGCCTTTTGCTCTCCGCCGTTCGTTGGCTGACGCTGCGGGATCATTTCACCGAGGAATGCGAATGCGGCAGCGACGAGTTGGCCTCCAGCCTCTGCCACGCGCGAGCGGCGAGCGAGCCGCTCTGCCGCTTGCTGCTGGCGCTGCTTTTCCGTCTCGTCTACCGCGGCGTGGGCCCTCGCGCCGAGCAACACCTCGAGGCGCTGCTTCAGCTCTTCGATGCCGGATGCGAGTGCGACCTCCCGCACATTAGATTCCATATCCAGCGCGGCGAGAGCCAGATCATGTTTGGCCGAGAGCGTCGCAAGCAGCTTCTCCTCAATCGTCCCTTCCGACACAAGCAAATAGACCTGCACCGGGTTCTTCTGCCCCATCCGGTGCGCGCGTGCGATACGCTGCTCGAGAATGGCCGGATTCCACGGCAGATCGACATTGATGACGGTATTCGCCGCCTGGAGGTTGAGCCCCGTCGAGCCCGCGTTGGTGGTGAGGAACACGCGACAGGTCGGATCGCGCTGAAACTGGTGCACCAGCTGCTGCCGCTTCTTCTGAGGGACCGATCCGTCCAATCTTACGTAATCGAGCTTGAGTCGCTTGATCTGCTGCTCGATCAAAGTGAGCATCGTTGTCCACTCGGAGAAGATCACGATCTTGCGATCGTGCTCCGCCGCCAGCTCTTCCAAGAGCTCCTGCATCCGCTCCAGTTTGCTCGAGAAGCCCGGAGCGTGCTTGTCCACGAGAAAGGTGCTGTCCGCATTCATCCGTGCGAGCAGCAACGCTTTCTGCAGACGCAACAAGTCCATCTCCGAGATATACGATTTACGGACGATGGTGCTCACGATCTGCATCTGCGCGAGTTCAATGCTCACCTGCTCATCCGTGGGCGCAATCCGCACAATTTCCGTCGTGCGTGGGGGCAAATCCTTCATCACAGCGTTGCGCGTCCGGCGCAGCAGTACCGGCTTCAGTTTCTCGCGCAGCAGATCGAGGTCCTTGTAACCCAGGATCTTGCCGCTCTCGTCGGTGACGCGGTGGCGGTTGAAGAATCGAAATGCAGGCCCCAGACGCAGGTCGTCGATGAACTCGACGACGGAGAAAAGATCATCGAGCCGATTCTCCAGCGGCGTGCCGGAGAGTACGAGCGCGAACGGCGAACGCAGGCTCTTGATGGTCTGAGCCGTCTTCGCTTCCCAGTTCTTGATGCGCTGGCCCTCATCCAGAACAATCAGATCCCACCTCGCGCGTTCGATCGCGATAATGTCACGCAGTACCTGCTCGTAGTTGCAGATGGTGAAAAAGCATTCGTTCTCATACTGACTGCTTCGCCCTGCAGCGCTCCCTAACACGAGCTGGCAATCGCGCTCTGAGAAGCGAAGAACCTCGCTGCGCCATTGGGCTTTCACGGACGCCGGGCAAACGACCAGGACTTTGCGGATGTGCGCTTCGCGCGCCAGCAGCTCCGCCATACCGATACCCTGAAGGGTCTTCCCGAGCCCCATGTCATCAGCCAGGATCGCGCGCCCAGCGCCTGCTGCAAAGGCGATACCGTCCAGCTGATAGGGAAGGATCTCCACCTTTAGCAGCGTCGTGCGCAGTGGGTGAGATTTCGGATTGCGCCGGATCTCTGCGACCGTTGCCGCGATGCGTTGCAGCAGCAGACGGGTCTGGATGTACTCCTCTGCATCGGGATAAACCGTCACACCGACGTCGTGTGCTTGGAGTTGACGGATGCGTTTTAGCAGATCCGGGAGATCGGTGATCGGCCTATCGCGGATCGGGCGCACGATGCCGCTGGTCACCTCATCGATGTGGGGTGGCAACGAGATACGCAATTGCAGCTCCTCCCCGTATGACAGATGCACACTGATGTCTCGGCGCCGATACGGGCGATTGCGCTGCGAGGCTGAGAATCGCCTTCGGACTTTTTCAAGCGCATGAAGGATATGCTTGCAGGTGCCGAGCGTGTTCTTCCGGAAATCCGGGCACGAGCAGTACGACTGTCCGGGCTGCCACCCTCGCAGAGCGACGCGGTACGACTTGCCAGAGGCCGCGTTAGTCAATGTGTAGTCGGTCCAAATCTCTTGGCTGTCGAGAGACGTGAGCCGCATTTTCTCGGTCCGGGCGCGTTCCGCCCGCTCCGCGAGCGCTTGCGCAACCAGCGCCTCCTCGCTCACGCTTTTATTAGCTCGCGCCCGCGCCGGCGGTGCTCCGGCCAGTCCCAGCGCGAGCTTCTCTTCCAGAATCAGACAGAAGGCCGCCCCGGCGTGCTCACACGGCACCTCGCACGCGTCACAGCGCCACTCGAGACGATGGCGGGCAACCGGACTCAAAGTCAGCGTGACTGCCGCGCCGTCCAGAGTCAGCCGAAACATGTCCCGATTGAATTTGACCTGAGCGGTGAGGTCAATGTCGAATTTGCCGCCCATGACGATGAGGCGGTTACCCTCGGGCCCGAGCAGCTTCGCCGCTCTGGTGAAGGTGAGTCGCGAAAGTGTGTCGAACAGCGTCAGCTCGGTGCTCGGTTTCGTCACTGAGGCATAGGCGATCATAGGGTGATTATTCCATTGGGGGGGCGAAATCCACCTGACAGCCGACGGCTTGGACTTCCGAGATCCGGCTCGGATCAACTATCTTTGCTTCCGACTCACCCGCGAAGAACGTCGTGATCCGGATGTTGCTCAGAGGGGTCTTGATGATGACATGGTGGGGGCCGAACTTCCCTTTTCCCATCACCCGTTCGAGCGAATACGAATGCTGGGCGGCGTGCCAAAGGTCCCTGGCGAAGCCTGGCGATTGAATGTCTAATCCGGCCTGCGTGGCCAACTCGTCGCCCACCCAAGTCCCGTCGCGCAGGCCTGCGGTCTCGCAGCGCTTGACGCGGTCATGAATCGTGTTGAAAGACAGGATCGAGTCCGACAGCATGTCTGCCTGGACACGCAGGTACGTTCGCCAAATCTCCCCGTTCGCCGGCGAGAGTTCTTCGGGCCGGAATCGCAAGCAGCGGAAACGAGCGGCCTTTCCGATGCCTCGATAAAGCGAGACCTCTCCGGCCGGGATGCTCGGCTGATCCTCCAGGGACACCCACTGATAACTACCATGTTGAATGAGCAGGGAACCGGGTGTGTCGCGATAGTCGCGGACATGATGATAGGCCGCCATCGGCGTCCTCAACTCGTTGTCTGAAAAGAATCCGAACTGGCAGTATCTTTGCAGCGCCGATCCATCTCCCCTGCGGGCATTTGCCCAGAATCCGAAAAGGAAGCGTGCGTTGTTCTTGAGGGGGCTGCCGAAGTAGCGATGCTCTCGCAGATTGACCTGCGGATTGAAGATTCCCGGGAGGATCCATGTGTACTGGAAGAAGTAGTCCCGCGCCGGCGGCCTGGTGGGGCTGTAGGCCAGTGGACCCTTTGCGGACAGCCAGGGGACGAGGTATTGGGAATCGATGACGGTGGAGGTGGAAAAGCGAGTCCGTGCAGCCATATGGAGCTTCATCCTACACCCAGCAGCATTTGAATGACACCGCGCGCTTCCAGGCTCAGACTGGAGAATTCATCCTCTGTGAGCAACCCCTGCGAGCGCATCTGGGCCAGGATCGTAAGTCCATAAGAGCGCCGCGGATTGTCGAAGATACGCGCCATCTCCCCATTGCGTTGCTCGATAATCCTAAAGATTTGGAGGTAGCGTGCGTGGTAGTTCTTCGCGCCATCACGCGAGACGCGCTCGACCTCGGCAAGGACACGCTCGCAGAAGCGTTCGAGCGCGAGGGGATGCAGGCGCCGCAGCACTCTCCAATCAGGTTCCGAAATCTCCCGCATCGGGTTTCCGTTCACTGAGGCAGTGCAAGTGTAACGCGGGAAGCAGCGGTTTGTGGAGATCCCCGCGACGTCCGGGCCTGGGTTTCGGCACACGTGGTTGTCATTCATTCAAAGCGATGCGCCTATTCAGAGCCGCGTCTCTATCGCCATCCACGATAATATCAAGGCTGCAGGCAATGCGAAGTGGCGCTGTGAAATTCCTAGCAAAGCCTTTTGACCGCGCATTTCTGCTTGAGAGTGTTCGAGTGGCGTCGGCGAGACATGGTAGTCGCGCGGCGACCTTCACACCGCCAGTTGCTCAACGCTCCGTTCTGTCCGACCACACTTCCTGCCAGGCTGCAAATTGACCCGGCCTGACCGACGCAATATTCTCTTCCATCCATCGAGCCAGAAATGCTGCGCCTGCCTTCCGGTCTAGATGCTCGCGCACGACGTCGCCAACAACCTGGCGGAAGGCCGCACTGTGCTTGAACCGGAAAGGATCGGGTTCGCCCAGCGATTGCCGCGCGGCGACGTATTGTTCCACCGACCGGCCATAGGCCCAGAGAAACACCTTGAGAAGACTGACGTCATTCAGCTCATAGATGCCGAGCGTGGCTTCGGCGTAGAGCGCCCACGGCCATCGGTGAAGGGCAGCGGCGAGAAATTGCGTTTGATGAAGGGAATGTTTGCTGCCAGCCTCGACACACGCTTATTGACATCGTCGAACGGCTGGAGATATGGCATGAGCTAGTCCAGAAAACGCCAGAAAACGCTCGGCGGTTTCCAGTCCCGCCCGTTCCTTGAGATAATCAAGCTGTTTGTTGATTTCGCGCAATGCGCTGCTGGCGGAATTCCGGTTTCTCGATGTTCTACCGGGATTTGTTTTGGACAGCGATCGAGTTCCGATTATCAGGCAAAGGCTTGCGTCAATTGCCGACGGCGTTCCTGGCAATGCTCGAAGAAATGCGAATACCTAACCCGGCATAGCCGGAACCAAGAAGGCTTCAAAAAACGAAAAGTTGGAGCCTTCGTGAAAATTGCCTCGACGGTGCATGGATATTGGCCTTCGCATATACCTCAAAAAATATTCTGCGCAAATTGTGCAGAATTCAAATGGATAGGTTCTAAGGGAAGGCAAACCTCCCGATTGGCAGCCTGAGCGCGGGACGCACTTCTTTTGGCATTTCCGCAGGAAAGCGATAACCTGCGCCACACATGCCCAAAACGCGTTGAAAATGCTCCTTCGGGACCGTCAAGGTCTGCGAAAAGAGCAATCATGCAAAAGGGAAGCTTGGTACGAAGAGCACGGCAAAGTCAATCCGAGGTTTGGGAATTCAGATGGCGCGAGCCGGGACCAACCGGCACACGGCGCCACCGTCGAATCGTCGTTGGTTCAACAGGCCAAATCGCAGATGAGTCCGCGGCACGTCGGGCTGTCGCCGCTCTCCAAATCGAAATCAACCCAAACCTGAAATCAACCCAGTCAGCAATTACGATCGGAGATCTCGTGCAGCATTTCCGGCAGCGCGAGCTTAGAACCGAGTTCGCCTGGCGCACCTTTTCTACGCGAAACAGCTATGAAGGCAACCTTCGGAAGTGGATCGTCCCACGCTGGAGTGAACACCCGACCGAAACGCTTAAAGCCGGAGAAGTGGAGCTTTGGCTCCGATCTCTGCCCCTTGCGAGGGCGAGCTGTGCCAAGCTCCGGAACCTGATGAGCATGCTGTTCAATCATGGGGTCCGCCACGGAATCTGCGACACGAATCCCATTCGACTCGTGCGGCAGGGCGCAAAACGTAAAAAGATTCCCATTGTTTTGACTTCCGATGAAGTACGAAGGTTGATTGAGGCGCTGCCACTAAGAGAGAGAACGCTCGTGTTGATGGCTGCGGGCACCGGTCTGCGGATGAGCGAGCTTTTTGCGCTCAAATGGGGTGACGTTCACTTCGATCGGCATGAGATCAGCGTGACCCGCTCAATCGTCTTTCGAGTCGTTGGTCCATGCAAAACGGAGGCTTCGCAGAAACCCATTCCGATGGACGACTGTCTAGCCGAGGCTCTACAAGTATGGCGTGCCCAAACCCACTACAGCGCAGACGGCGACTGGGTGTTCGCTAGTGTGAATTCGGGTGGACGCCTGCCATATTGGGGATAGCCGATCATGCGGAAGATCATCCGCCCCGTCGCGATCAACCTCGGGATCAGTGGCCGATTAGGATGGCATACGTTCCGCCACACGTATTCGACCTTGCTACGCGCCACGGGCGCTGATATCAAGGTCATGCAGGAACTGCTTCGCCATGCCTCCGCCAGGTTGACGCTGGACACGTACACTCAGGCGATTACCGACAAAAAGCGAAGGGCTCAGACGAAGGTTGTGCGCCTCTTGGTCCGCAGCGATACACGAAAGAAATAGCCTTCGTCGGCCAACGGTTTGTGCCCATTTGTGCCCACAAGATTCGCTCGAAAAGACGCATAAACACAAGGCTCAACTCGCTCCGCGGCGCAAGTTGCGGAGCATTTTGTGCCCATCTGTGCCCAGACCAAATCAGAGCATTCTCTGTAAGCCGCTGATTCTATTGGCGTCCCCGACGGGATTTGAACCCGTGTTATCGCCGTGAAAGAGCAGTTGATACACGCGATTAGATTAGACATGTTCAGACACCAAGCTCCTTATTTTCTGCGAATTATCCGCGTTTTCTGCGATCACTAGAGACTAGCTTATATCACCTTAGACTCGTCTGTCTTTGCCTACGGGCTGCCTACAGCCAGAACCCGCCGCTGCGGACCAACTAATTTATTAGTTGCTAGACCTCGAATTTGCCCCGTAGAGCGATTTCTACGTGCAAGATGAGCCCTCATAGCCTCCCCGAGCCCAGAACGCGCCCCTGCAGCCTCCCAGCGCGATTTCTGACCCCTTCCCTTCCCTACTGAGACCCCGTTTTGAGCCTGTGTGCCTACCAGCACGAAAAGTAACAGTCCGAGAGACGAAGAGACGCGCCCCGCCCCTCCCGCTCTAGGAGTTCCAAGGAGGACAGCGGGAGTGGGTTGTGGGCAGGGCGCGATCCCCGGTGAATGTGCTTAGTAAGCCCGGGGAACGTCGTTGGAAGGGGCGGCGTCGCTCGGATGGAAAGGAGTGAAGGCCCGGGCGACGCCGTTGCGCAGTGTGGCAAACGTCACTGCGCATATCTCAATGCACTGAGCTGATCTCGCCTTTTTCGAAAGGGCTGCGATGCTGGTCGGCGTCCCGTTCGAGCGCGGCCAGCAGGTTGCCTTCCGCGAGTTGCAAAGTGGCTAGTATGCCGAACGGGCCTTCGAACTGAATCGCTTCGAAAGTATTTTCTTCCGAGTTGATGGAGCGGATTTCGTCGATCAGCAGTTGCCGCTCCGCCTGCAGCCGTTCATGCTCCACGTTCCACTCCACGACCTCAGGGTCCAGTGGCAGGTAGTCTGCGGCGCGCGGCTTCGTATCGAAGTGCGCAGAGATGCGTTCGTCGGCGTTGTATATCCGACCGCGCAGGTTCTCCTTCGCCAATCTCTTGGCCTTGATTACCGGGGCGATCTCAAGATACCTGGCCGTGCCGATGCGCAGCTTCTCACGGACCTCGGCCAATTCCGCAATGAGCTTGTCGCGCGTGGCGCTAGTAACTGGTAAGTTACTGGGCGAGGTCGTAGCTTCAGTCATGCGCGGCCTCCGAACTTGGCCCTGTTGTAGCGATTGATGTCCGCCAGCGTGCTCAGCCCTTCGCTGGTGGGAACAGAGGCGTGCGTGCTCGTGGCGATGGAAGGAGGAAGCCCCGGGTGTTCAGGAGCGTAATGCGTCGGGTCCTGATTCTTGAGTTCGTTCTCCGTGGCCGACTGATCGCGCACCGCTATGGCAGCGAGGTGGCGGAGCTTCCACGCGTGATTGAGATCAGCGATTGTGCGGATAGGATGATTCCGCTTGTACGCTGACACACGCGTCTGCGCCTGCCATCGCTCCTCCATGTTCAACTGCTCGAAGAATTGTGGGTCCTCTCGCATCTGCTGTATGAACTCATCCCGCTCGCTGCGCCCGTCGTGCGTCGGTGAGTGACAAGCGCCGTCGACGGTGCGCCAGTTGACGACTTCATTGCCGTGAACTACGACGTACTCTTCCATGCTGTCCTCCTGTTCCCTGTTGGTCGAACGATGCCCCGAGGTCGATCATCCCGCCGAGGTCGAGCGCTGAGACGTCGATGCTCGGCAGCGACAGGTCGACCATGCGCAGCGAGTGATTCGTCTCCTGCCGTTCGTACTCCATCCACACCCTGCGCCAGCGCCGATCGCGCTCCTCGGCGACGGCAGTACTCGGCAGCACGCCGGGTCGCGGACCTCCCAGATCCTGCGTCGACATGTACGCTTCCGCCATCTCCCGCAGCACCGCGAGCGTGGACCGATCGACCTTGATACGACCGCTCATGACTTGGAATGATAGACCCGCGTGTCAAGCGCTATTAGCGAGACGACTGAAGGACGAGGAACGCAGGACCTCGCTACTCGGGGTTTGGGCCATGGCCTTGACTTTTTGAATAATTTAATTAACCGGTGTTGGTGGTTTAGGGGCTCGGGTACGTTCTGAGGACTCCTCTGGCTCTGCCTCGCACATTTGGCCCAAATCATCCCGGTTCGCTAACGTCTCTGCTTCTGATTCTCTGCTCGCAGCATCGGCCAGTGCGGGTTTGGAACTCCGGGGGGTTCTCTTCAAAACGTTTATCGCTTTCACAAGTTCTTGGTCATCCTTCACTACAGCGGCGACTCTTTCAGCAAGTTCGGTAAGAACGATACGAATGCTCTGAGCCAACTCAAGACAGTGTTGATCCGTCATTTCTGGATCGTGCAATCCGTTACTTAAGGCCGAATGGAGAAGAGTTAGTGGATTTTCGCCATTGATCAACAGCGCTTGTGGAATCACGTTTTTGAGCATTTCAATCGATTTCGAGAACTGATACTGGCCTAACGCATCTTCAAATAGCTGGTCTATTTCTGGTGTGCTGCCAACCACCTTGACCGCTTTTGCGATGTTTTGAATGATGCGATTACGCTGATTCTCAACTACGCGACGGTAATATGCGAATGCCCCAATTCCAAGTCCTCTGACCTCTGATCGCCGTCCCTGAAGGAGCAATTCTCGGTCGGGCTGAACTAATCGAAGCAGCCGAGCGGGAGTCTGCGGACCAAAAGCTGGAATTTGTGCGAATTTCATAGCTTGCCCCATCGGCACATCCCGCAGAGCTTTTAACAAGATCGAGAATCTATATATGCGAGTCCCGCAGTTGCGGCACAAAAATTTCAAAAATCTCGGTTGCCAATCGGAACTAGCAGACAAGCTGTCAGTAGCTTGAAACATGCGATCACCTTCGCAGGCTTCACAATAAAGCTGGAGATCTGGCACCTTGAGGTAATTGCCTGTTGTGTTCCTTTCCAGGTCGTTGAGTACCACAGTCGTATCAGGAGGTATCTGTTCCAAAAAGCTCTTGAATGAAATGCCAGCAGGCTCGCTTTCCTTGTTTTGTCCCATCAAAGCTGCCTGTTCGTCGGCGTTCATTGCATCGGCCATTTTCCTGATTCCTTCACAGATGTTTTGCGGCATGCCAAGTATATCGCGGGGGCCACAAAAAACGCGCGTGAGTGTGGGCGCATGCGTTCTATTAGGCGAGGATACGAGCTACCGAGGCCGCGTGCCACTTCCCGCCGCGCGGGGCGGAAATCTTCTGCTTGTTCAGAGCGCTGGCGATGGCCTGCAACGTGGCCCCGCCCTTGCGCATGGGTTCGACGATGGGAGTGAGATCATCCTTCCTTTGCTTGGCCTTCTTCTGTCGCACGGCGATGCTGACGCGCACCCCTCGCCTGCTCTTGCGCAGGTTCTCAGGATTGCCGCCCAGCTTCTTGCCCACCTTGGCCAGTTCTTTCCTCTTCACCGCGAGCGCCGCCTTGGTACGCTCGGAGATCAGCGCCCCTTCAAGTTCTGCGACCTGCGCCATGATGCCGAGGGTGAATCTTCCGTTGGGACCAGTGGCGTCGGTGTTGGGCAGGTCGCAGAACACCACGCCCTGCGCGCCCATCTGGTTCTGTACCGTCTGAAAGAACTCGGCCTTGCGAGCTATGCGGTCAAGTTTGGCCACAATCAAACGCGCCTTGTGCAGGCGGCAGGCGGCCAGCGCCGCTTGGAGTTGGGGGCGATCATTGCGCTTGCCCGATTCAGTCTCTTTGAACGACGCCACCAACTCACGCCGCTTGTCGCCGTTGATGTGGCCCATCACCGCCTTCTCCTGCGCTTCGAGTCCTAAACCCGACTGCCCTTGGCGCGGCGTCGAGACCCGGTAGTAGGCCACGAACTTCATGTCTTCCATCTTACATCTCCCCCTATTTCACGTCTTTGAGACGAGCGTTTCTACTAATGTTAATTATAGCAGATGCCGATTTGCCAGTGTTTTCAGCGTTTCCGAGCGCCGCCCGGCTCGCGCACGCGCGCACCCCATGGGGATGGAGGGAGTCTCCATGGAGTCTCAGTCCCCATGGAGTCTGATCTCCACGCGCGCGAGGCGGCGACCCTTGCTAACGCAAAATCATCAGTGTTGGCGGGGGTGGAAGCGTATCTCTGTATACAAGCGAGCAAGCCAGCAAGCCTTTTCCACCTTTCCTCCTGCGCGTAATGCGTATGCGTTTAGAAGGATAGGGCTTGCTAGGCTTGCTGGGTCGAATGTCTACCTGTTATACACAATCGCTTAAAAACCCGCATGAATGTTGGACATCGTAACTACTCTCTTGTGTACTTGCGCTTTTTCGAACTAGCAAGCCCCCCACCCTTCGCGCCATCCTTCTTGATTACCCAGTAGCGCTTTTGGTGAAACTTTCCTTCGAACATAAACAGAGCATCGCCTACCGGTCTGTTGTAGAAGCGCTTGAAAATGTTGCCGACCAGATTCATCTTCTTGTCGTCGTGGATGAGATGTTCGAAGATGCCCAGTGTGCCGCACATCGGGATCAGTTGCTTGAAGCTGTAGCGCTCTTCGTGCTCCATAGCGTCGACCAGAGTACGCATTGCCTCGGCATCCTCATCTGGGTCCTTGCCTACCTGCTGCGGAGTGAATGGGCAGGCAAATCCCGCTGTCTCCACGATCCCGCCCACGATCTCTGCCCACTCTGGAAAGGCCGAGTGCGAGCGGCTTGGTTTGGGGCGCCCCTTTTGGTCCCAGTGCCGCACCATCGCCCAGCATGCCGCCAGAATCTGAGGGCGCAGTGTCTCCATCACCGCGTCGTTGATGGGGCGCTTGAACACGCGGTCCTCGGGACGTTCCCAGCTTTGATGCGTTTCGCTGATCAGTGAGCGGCGGCGCATGTCGGAGGTCACCATCGCGCCGTTGACAGTGAAGATCACAAGCACGTTGTTGGGATAGCTGACGGTCTGGGTCGATCCCAGAATCCGATCTGTCCACCACGCAGTGCTGGTAAGGCTCTCGATGGCTGACCCGCCAATGACCATGTTCTTGGCATTGTCGAACACCAAACTGACCCTGCCTTCACGCAGCACGGCAGTGAGTTTTTTACGCATCTCATCGTTGTCTTCTGGTATGGGGTCGACCTTGAGTGGGCCACAAACTGGACCTACCACGCAACGGGCCAGCGTCGTTGCTCCTGCGCCCTCAGCGTTCTTGTCGAAGATGAACACGGGGCGCTGCGTGCCTTGTGGAATGATGCCTTTCGCGAACATGCCGATCAGCGCCGCGACCGCCACAGCGCGGCTGGTTTCCGATGTGAACTCGAACTCCCCGAACAAATCGTCGAGAGCTTGGCGACCACGTTTGAAGCTGATGCGCTCGTCGAACCTGACCTTGACGATGGTCAGCATGGCGGTCTTCTCATCGTATCCGTCGGGCGGCAGTTCGATGTTCCCGTTCTCGCGTCTGACTGGGAGTTTGCACGTGTTGACGCATGTCAACGGGCGAAGCTGCTCCCAGAATTGTGGCGCAGCCAGGACCCCCTCGGATTCGTCTTTACTCAGGCTGTGGGTTACTGTGACTAGTCCGTTCATCATTTGGCGCTGCCGCAAGCACACGACGTGACGCGCTACCAGACTGCGAAAACATTGTGCCGAGATTCTGGTTGCGTCGTGATGGTCAAGCATGACCGCTTCACGATTGCGCAGAAAGATCGGCTGGTCGCGCAGGTACTTGCCGAAGTCTTCAGCCACCTCAGCCAAGGGGCGGTTATTGCCCGGGAGCATCACCTTGGGAAGGTCGGAGTTGAGCGCTGCCTGTATATCCGCAGGCGTGTCGTACCGGGCATCGCTTTCCGCGATGCGATGCACCTCTCGCTCTGCCAACGGCGCGTCGAACTGGCTGTTCCGTACAAGCAGCGCAGCCTCGATCTCGTCCTGATCAAGCCCTGCGTGGCGCAGCTTCGCTCCCAGCCGAAAGAGAAAGTCGTTGCGTTCTCCTTCAGGCACGTTACCCGGTCGCGTCGTGGTCGGCTTTCTCCGCTTGCGCTCTGCCAGCTTCTTGAGCCATGCTTCGGGGAGATCGGCGACAGGAACATCGTTCTTGATTGTGTATCTGCCGTGGGTCTTGGTGTGCATGGAGCCGGGAAGCACCGCGAACGAGTGCCAGCCCTTGATGTCCACGCCTTTGACTACTACGCTGGCTGAACTGTGAATCTCGTAACCGCGCGGCAGCTTGTAGATAAACTGCAGACCACCACCCTCCCGGGGCGTGGCGTGGGTGCGCGTACTGGGTAGACTAAGCCCCATGGCTTTCAGTTTTGGGATTGCAGCTAGATCATCAACGTCGATGACTACGTAGCCTTCGCCCGTCACCATGCCGAAGTTGCAGTCCGTCCCCAAGTATTTGCGCCGATATTCCTCCGCCCATTGCCTGATGATCTTGGGGTCCGTGGTCGCTTTTTCGATCCACCCTTTCCACGCAGGCACTTTCTTTATTCCCAAGAGAGGAAAGACCCGGTGGCCTTCCTTGGCGTAGCGCAGCGCGTCGTCGAGTGCAGGATGTTCGCGCTCCCCTGCCCCGCGTCGATCAGTCTTAACCGGCTCGCGCGCGCGTGTGGAGCGGGATTTCGCGTTGCGTGACGGGGTAGTTTTGGTTTTTGATATACTGTCTTCAGTCATGTCTGGCCTTCCTTTCGGGGGGTTAGTCATATACACCTGATCTCCTTTCAGCGTCGAGGTTGAAAGAGGTCTCGGCCCTTCGCCAGCTGCCACGCAAAGCGAAGGGCCATTTCTTTTTGAGAGCCAAAACACCTCTTTTACGTTTGTAGAGACGACCGTCTCAAGAATGTACAAATCGAGTCGTTGATCAGACGCACCCCGCCCGTGGCCCGAAGAGCGGGGCGCGCGAGGTCTCAAGCCGCGTCGCTGATGCCGCCCGACCAGCGTTCAAGCTCTGAGAGCGGGACCTTGATGGTGCGTTTGAAGCGCCGATAGCGCAGGCCGCCCACCCGGGTCCAGTTGCGAACCGTGAGCTTTGAGTAGCCCAGCCGCGCCGCGATCTGGGTCAACGTGAGCCACGGCTCATTGGTCAGGGGCAGCTCTGCCGCCATCTCTTGTTCCTTGGCTCTCTTGCTCTCGATGCGCTGACGGATGGGAATCTCTTTGAGCAGGCGCTTGGCCGTGCTGCTGATTCGCTTTCTTCCCGCCGCTCCGAGACGCGCGGGTGGCTTTGCGGGGGCTGCCTTCTTAGCTGCGGACGCAGCTTTCCTGATGCTCTTTTTCTTGCTGATTGGCATTTGGGTCTCCGAGGCCCACGTGGGCCATTAGCTCTGCCGCACATCGTGGCCGATGCGCATGCGCAAGGCATTTCGCCCTGCAAGCTGCAAGAGCTTTCGCGCCCTTGCGTGCTAGCCCAGACCCTAGACGGGCAGCGGAGATAACGGGGCACCGTCACCCGCGCTACATCTATCTCCGCTTCTAGCTCTGACCTCGGAGTTGCTTGATTACCACGGGGTACCGCTAGTCCCCGCTTGCTCCGCCACAATTCGCCGCATCTATTGTAACATTTAGACTTGTCGAAGTTAAGTAAGCTATGAAACCCGCGTCAATCCTAGCGATTCGCTACTTCGTTATATCGGGCAAAGTGAGCACGCCGTCGAGCTTCGACGTCGCCGCGCGCAAGTGTTCCTGCGATAACGTGACATAGCGAGTCGTCATTCTCATGTCCGAGTGGCCAAGTAGAACCATGAGGTCGTGGAGGTCCGCGCCTTGCATTCTGAGGTGCGATGCGAACGTGTGGCGCAGGTCGTGGAACGAGAAGTCTTCGATCCCCGCCGCACGGCACGCTCTCAGGAATCGCATCGACAACTGCTCGGGGCTGATCGACGGCCACAGCACTCTGCGATCCTGTCGGCGCTTGCGTTCCTCGATCCCCATCGACGCGAACACTGCGAAGGCCAGGTCGTTGATGTAGACGACCCGCACCTTGCCGTTCTTGGTCTTGCGCAGGATCACCTTGCGCTGGTCGAGGTCCACATCGGCCACGCTGATTCCAAGCAGTTCGCCGCGACGAACGCCGAGCGCCACGGCGAGAGCTGCGCACTGTTGCAGCCATTGCTCGGCGTCGTCGACGGTGCACGCTTCGAACACGCACTTCCATTCCCCAGCCGTCAGATAGCGCGTGCGTCCCTCTGCGGCCTTGGGGAGAGGCGCGCGTGCGGCGGGGTTCGTATGAATCTTGTCGAGGTCGACGGCCAGATTGAACATGCGCTTGAGCACGTTGACCTCTTTCACGATGGTCGCGTCGGCCACGTGGCCCGTGCGTTCGTGAATGAATCTGACCACGTCCGATTTGCGCACCTGCGCCAGCTTCATCGACCCGAAGTGTGGCTTCAATTTGGTCTCCACGATGCCCTGCTGACGCACGAACTCGGCGCGCGAGAGCTTGCCCTTGACAACGTGCGACGTGATCTTCTTCTGCTGTAGCTTCAGGAACTCGTCGGCCCAGTCGGCAAAGGTCTGATCGCTGGGCAGCGGCACGCCGAGCACCTTCGCTTTGTGCACGTCGCCTTTCTCATGGGCGAGCATCTGCCGCGCCTCTTGAAGCGTCGCCGTAGTGAGTGAGCGCGAGCGCCTGCGCCCCGTCGAATCAATCCAGCGAATGACGAACCCGTCGCGCCCCTTCTGCCGATACACGTTCCCCGCGCTGCCGAGCTTCTTCCTAGGCATGGTCGCACCTCCCGCCGTTGCCTACAGACTGCCTACAAAGGGCCTGTCGCGGAGCGCTAGATTGACGTAAGTTGTTCATTTGATTTGGCGTCCCCGACGGGATTTGAACCCGTGTTATCGCCGTGAAAGGGCGGTGTCCTAGGCCGGGCTAGACGACGGGGACGCGATGACGGCGGATGAGATGAAACTCTATGCAGCTGAGAGCGAACCGACTGGTCGAAACGCCCCCTCTTGAAGGCTATCAACACACGCAGGGTGTGTCAAAAGGCACCCGCCGGGCGCGCAGCGGCTCTGCGATATCCTCAAAGAGTGACACGCCCGTATCGCTATCTGGATTTGTTGACCCTCGGCTTCGTGGTGGTTCTGATGATCTCGAACCTGATCGGGCCTAAGATCTGCCAGATAGGATGGCTTCGCCCCAGCGCCGCCGAATTCCTCTTTCCCCTCACCTATATATGTGGCGATGTATTTACCGAGGTCTACGGATACGGGGCCTCCCGCCGCGCCATCTGGCTCGGCTTTTTCTCGATGACACTCCTGGCGGCCATGGGCCAAATGGCGGTTGCGTTGCCGCCCGCCCCGGAGTGGCACGGGCAGGATGCGTACGCTACCGTTTTTGGCATCGTGCCGCGCTTCGCGCTGGCCAGTCTTGTTGCCTACTGGGCTGGCGAATTCACCAACAGCTACACCTTGGCCAAGCTCAAATTGCTGACCCGAGGACGCTGGTTGTGGACCCGTACCGTGGGGTCGACGGTGACCGGCCAGGCAGTGGACACGGCCGTAGTCGTCGTGGTGGCGTTTGGCGGCACACAGCCTATGTCGCTCATTTTGCGTATGATCCTGTCCTCCTACCTCATCAAAGTCGCAGTCGAAGTCCTGGCAACTCCGGTCACGTACCTGGTCGTCGGCAAGCTCAAGTCCTCAGAAGGCGTGGACGCCTTCGACCGTCATACCGACTTCAACCCCTTCTCCTTGCAGCGGGAAGGCGCCTGACCGGCCGGACGACCGGCCTGCAACATGACTTCTAGCACAGGCGAATTTTTTGCGACAATGAGAGAGCGCTCGTCGTCAGATGGAGAGGCTCAACTTTCGAGAGTTGACACTGGGCTTTTGGCTGCGTGCTCACACGCAGAAATGGCCGTCGCACTGTAAGATCAGTCCCGCGATCTTCATCCATGAACTCCGGCACGAATTGAACACTGCTGGGAACATACAGAGCAAGCGAGGGTGACCGTTTTGAAACGCATAATTGCTTCTATTTGTGTTGTTTTGGGCCTGGCAATTTGCGGCTGCCAGAAGAACGCCGCTCCTCCGGCCGCAGCGGCAGCCGGAATGCAAGCCATGCCGGTACAGACAGTGGCGGTGTCGCTCGCCCCAGTCCCCCAAAGCAGCGAATACGTCGCCACGATCAAGTCAAGGCGCTCCGCTACACTTCAGCCCCAGGTTGATGGCAGGCTGACGGAGATTCAGGTGCGATCCGGGGACCGTGTCAACGCCGGGCAGCTCCTGATGGCCATCGACCCGGCTCATCAACAAGCGTCGGTCGACTCGCAACAAGCCACCGAACGCCAGAAGAAGGCAGTGTACGACTACAACAAGCTGCAGTTTGACCGCCAAAAGAAGCTCTTTGATGCCGGCATCGTCAGCCGCGATGTCTTCGATCAGGCACAGCAGGCCTATGACAATTCGAAGGCGGATTACGAGTCGGCAGTCGCCTCTCGAAAGACCCAGGACGAGCAACTGGCCTATTACACCATCCGTGCTCCTTTCGACGGTGTCATTGGCGACATTCCGGTGCACGTCGGGGACTATGTGTCTCCCTCAACCCTACTGACCACACTGGATGAGAACAAGGATTTGGAAGCATACATCTACGTTCCCACGGAACGCGCCGCCCAAGTCCGGACGGGTCTTGAGGTCGACGTTCTTGATACCGCTGGCAAGTTGCTCGAGAAAACCAAGATCGACTTCCTGTCACCCCAGGTGGACAGTTCGTTGCAGGGCATTCTGGTGAAGGCCCCGGTTCACTTTGGACGGGAAATGCTGCGCAACTCGCAATTGGTGAAAGCGAGAGTCATCTGGAGCACTGCGCCGATGGCTGTCGTGCCGGTTTTGGCCGTCACCCGCCAGGGCGGCCAGAGCTTCGTATTCCTGGCCAAGCAGCAGGACGGGCACTTTGTTGCAAGTCAGATCCCGGTTGTCCTTGGCGATACGGTCGGCAACACGTACTCCGTCACTTCGGGATTGAACGCGGGTGATCGCGTAATTGTGTCGAGCACTCAATTCCTGGTGAACAACATGCCTGTGATGCCGCTGGGGGCCTGACCTCTCCTGGCGGGAATGGTTTGGTTTGGACGAAAGTGGGCGTTCAGCCGTCGCGCGTCTGCCCTCAACTGTCAGCATGTGTTTCAAGCTAAGCCCGTGATGCCCGAAACTGGTCGGGTGGCTTGGTATCGGAGATCTTGATCACGGGCGATTTCGACGTTAAGGGGCACGCTAAGGGAAGGAAGGCATACCTTGTTTGTCGATTTTTTCATTCACCGACCGGTATTCGCCACGGTGTGCGCGCTGATGATCATTCTGGCGGGCGCGGTCTGTATACCGACCCTGCCGATTGAGCTATATCCCAACCTGGCTCCTCCTCAGGTGGCGGTAACCAGCGTGTACGTGGGCGCCAACGCCGATACGGTTGAAAAGGCCGTCACGATTCCTCTTGAAGAATCGATCAACGGTGTTGAGGGCATGCGCTACATCACGTCCTCGAGCACCAACAGCGGCGTCAGCCAGATCACCATTTCATTCCAAACCGGTTACAGCCTTGATATCGCGGCCGTCGACGTGCAGAACCGCGTGGCCAGCGTGCAGGGTCGTCTGCCCGCCGCCGTAAATTCAACCGGCATCAGTATCGTCAAGGTCAGCCAGAACTTCGTCTTTGGCGCTGGATTCTTCTCTCGCGACAACCGCTATTCTCCCGAGTTCGTTTCCAACTATCTCGACGTCTATGTGAAGGATGCGCTAAAGCGCGTGCCCGGCGTGGGTGATGTCGTGATCTTCGGCGAGCGCAAATATGCCATGCGCGTCTGGCTCGACCCGGTTCGGCTGGCAGCCCGCGGGTTAACCGCCACCGATGTGGTGAGTGCCTTGCAGGAGCAGAACGTCGAAGTTCCGGCCGGTCAATTGGGTCAGCCTCCGTCCAACAATTCGCAGATGTATCAGGTACCCGTGCGCGTGGTTGGCCGTCTGAGCGAACCGTCGGAATTCGACAAGATCATTCTTAAGAACTCGCCCAATGGCCTTGTGCAGTTGAAAGATGTGGGCCACTCCATTGTGGGTGCCGAAGACTATAGCTCCAACCTGAAGTACAGCGGCTTTCCGGCCATGGGCGTCGGCGTGCAGCAGCTGTCGAACGCCAACGCCTTACAAGTAGATCGACAGGCCAAGGCCACGCTCCTGGAATTGGCCAAGAGCTTCCCTCCCGGCCTGGAATACGCCATAGCTTTCGATTCCACCACGATTGTGGGCGACTCGATTCAGGAAGTTCTGGTTACCCTTGCCGAAGCCATCGGCATCGTCATCCTGGTTATCTTCCTCTTCCTGCTTGACTGGCGGGCCACCATTATTCCGGCGGTCACTATTCCGGTATCGCTCATTGGAACCTTTGCCTTCATTAAGGTATTCAATTTCTCCATCAACTCACTCACCCTGTTTGGCATTACCTTGGCCACCGGTTTGGTGGTAGATGACGCGATTGTCGTCATCGAGAATGTGCAGCGGCACATCGCCGCCGAACACTGCGATCCCCATCGAGCTACTTCGGAAGCCATGGGAGAGGTGACCAGCGCTGTTATCGCCACCTCGCTGGTGCTGATTGCGGTGTTCGTGCCGGTCTCGTTCTTCCCCGGCACTACCGGCATCCTTTATAGGCAATTCTCGCTAACCATCGCTTTCTCCATCGCGATCTCGGCATTCAATGCCCTTACCTTGTCACCGGCGTTGTCGGCGTTGTTCCTTCGCGGTGAAGAGGAGCGCCCCCGCCAACTGGACTTCCTCCATGTCCGCTTTCTTTCCCGCGCCTTCGCCGGGTTTATCCATGGCGCCGATGGGGTGATCGGCTGGCTGGGCCGCACTTATGCAAAGTTCATTCACGTGGCACTTCGGCTCCGGTATTTGATATTGCTGTTGTTTATCGGAGGGCTGGCGGCCACGGTTTGGATGTACCAGCGGGTTCCCACCGGGTTCATTCCACAGGAAGATCAGGGATACCTGATCGGAGTAGTGCAGGCGCCGCCAGGGGCCTCGCTCGCCTATACCACCGCGGTGGCCGACAAAGCGCAGGCGATCATCGCAACCAATAAGGACGTGGTTGGTTCTTTCGCGGTGATGGGTTTCAGCTTCTCCGGGGGCTCTGCCAATGCGGGCCTCATCTTCCTTGCGACTAAACCCTCCGACCAACGGCGCGGGAAGGGCCACTCGGCGGCGGACATTGTTGCCGACCTCTCGCCCAAGCTGCAGATGCTGATGATGGCCAAGGATGGCGCCATCGTTGCGGTATTTGAGCCCCCAGCGGTAAACGGCGTGGGCGCCTTTGGCGGATTCCAGTTCATGCTCCAGGACCAGGGCAGAAATACCCTGGCAGACCTGGACCGCGTGGCGCACCAGATTGTAGGCGCCAGCCGGGCGCGCAAGGACCTGGTTAACCTGCTCACGACCTTCTCAGCCAACGATCCGCAGATCCTGGTAACGATCGATCGAGAGAAGGCGAAGGCCATCGGGATCCCTCTCTCGCAGATCACCGACACGCTGGGTGTATTCATGGGATCGGTGTACGTCAACGACTTCGATTACAACAACCGGACCTATCGCGTGTATGTCCAGGCCGACCAGCCCTACCGTATGACCGCCGGCGACCTGCATAACTTCTACGTGCGCTCCAGCACCGGCCAGATGGTGCCCCTGGACAATCTCGCCACAGTTTCCGAGAGCGCCGGTCCGCCGGTCATCACCCATTACGACCTGTTCCGCGCCGTGGAGATTGATGGTTCGGCAGCGCCGGGTTACAGCTCCGGTCAGGGCGTAACCGCCATGCAGGAATTAGCCGGCAAGATGATGATGCCGGGCATGACCTACCAATGGACCGGTCTGACTCTCGATGAAATTGAATCGGGCGGCAAGGCGCTGATCATCTTCTCCCTAGGCGTGCTGGTTATTTACCTCACGCTCTCAGCTCAGTACGAGAGCTTCGCTCTGCCGTTCATCATTCTTCTGGCAGTACCTATGGCCGTGCTTGGAGCGCTGGGCGCGGTGTCGCTGCGCGGGCTCGCGAACGATGTCTATTGCCAGATCGGACTGGTCATGCTCATCGGCCTTTCGGCCAAGAACTCGATTCTGATTGTCGAATTCGCCGAACAGATGCGTCGCAAGGGCCGTTCCATCGCCGAGGCTGCGATTGAAGCTGCGGAACTCCGTCTGCGGCCTATTTTGATGACCTCGTTTGCCTTCATCCTCGGCATCACCCCGCTGGTTTTTGCCACCGGCGCGGGCGCGCTCGGCCGTCACTCGGTAGGAACGACAATCGTGGGCGGCATGTTGGTCTCCACGGTGCTCAACCTGCTCTTTATTCCTGTGCTCTATGTCATTCTGAGCACGCTGCTGTCGAAATTTACGCGTAAGCGGGTGCTGCGCGAAGGCTGCGATGAGGAACTGCCGGAACTCACTGCTTCTGTCGGTGAGCGATAATGTAGCCCTTGATTCGCTCGTACACGTCGCTGTTCACAATCCCATGTTCCACCAAATCTTGCTTGGTTCGATAGGGCCGGAAGCGCACGATGCGCCCGGCCCAGCTCCGCGTCATCCCCGGAACCTTCATCAATTCTTCAACGCTTGCATGATTTACATCCACTCGCATCTCCTCCGGAGGGGCATGGGGCGGAGGCGTAGTCTGGGACCAGCCTGGCGGGAAACCCCACATCATCCACGCGCCGAGGATCGTCATCAGCAGCACCGTGATTCGCGCTCGCGCTCGCACCGACTCATTCTCCCCTTCACGTGGGCTGCCTGCAAGCCTGAAGTAATGCATTGGATGCATAAGTTTTATTCCCACCGCCCCAGTCGGGCTGTGACAATAGTTTCATGGCCCCTCCCCCCCTTGTTCCCGGTGCCCTGCGGAACATCCGCGAACGATTTCTCCGGCGGACTACGTACTCAGTCCTACTGGTCCTGGTCACTCTGCTGATTTTGTGTCTCGCCTTCGCGTGGACAACGCGGGATGCCATGATGCATCTTCCGGCGCGCGGACAGAGCCGGTCTTCCGCCGGGGCCAGAAAGACGATCGTCGATCTTACCCCCTGGCAAACTGCACAGTCGCTCGCCGCTCTCGCGGTCACGGCCGAGGAAAATCAATACGCGCGCGACGCCGAACGGCTGGCCGATCACGAAGTCGATCAGGCTTTTGCTGCCGCCCTTCGCCAGGCCACGATTCAGGCGCAAAGTCGCAAACTCTCCGGTGACGCGCTCGCACTCTCCAAGCGAATCGACCAACTGCAGCAACTGGTCAATCAGGATCAGGAGCAGGTACGTCAACTGACCGGCAGTTCCTCCGCCGGAGCAAAAGCGCCTTCGGATGCGTCAACCGACGACACCGATCTGGATATCGCCAAGGCACAACTTCAGCTCGATTCCGACGAATTGGACGACGCCCAGCAGGACCTCGCCCGCGCGTCCGGTGATCAACGCGCTCAGATCCAGAGCGAACTCGCTGCGCGCGAGGCTTCGATGGCCAAGTATGACAGCCAATCCGGCGGGGACGGTCAAATCGCAATTCTTTCGGTCTCGCACAATGGAACGCTGGCTGGCCGGCTCGGAGCGTGGAACCGGCAGCGATCCCGGCAGGCCTTGCTCGACCAGGCAATCACCCAGACGCAGAACGACATCCGCAGTCTCACCGACCAACACAATGCTCTCGAAGCTCAGGCCAATGCAAGCGATTCGGCTCCGTCAGACAATTCCCAGGATCGTACTACCAAACTCGCCGCAATCAAGAACCGCAGCGCGCAACGCCAGCTTCTCGGCATCTACGACGATCGAATCCAGGCCACGCAGCAACTCGCCGGGGTTTACTCGAACTGGTCGGCGCAGTTGCTGCGCCAGCATCGAATCGTGTTGCACCTCATCCTGCAATCCTCGGCGTGGATTCTCGTCATCCTCATCTCCATGCTTCTGGGCAATAGACTTGTGCGCCGCTTGACCTCGAATCCTTCGCTCGGTCGACGTGAGATGCAGACGCTGCGCATGATTCTCCAACTGGCCATCCAGATTGCCGGGGTGATCCTCATCCTGCTCGTCATATTTGGAGCGCCTCAGCAGACGTCCACTGTACTGGGCCTCGCTACAGCCGCACTCACCATCGCCCTGCAGGATTTCGTGCTCGCATTTTTCGGATGGTTTCGTCTCGTGGGCAAGCGAGGCATCCGGGTTGGAGACTGGGTCGAGATCAATGGCGTCACAGGCGAAGTCACCGAAGTGGGCCTTATGACAACCACGCTGCTTGAGACCGGCAATCTCGCCGATCGGGGTTATCCCACTGGCCGCAGCATCAGCTTTATGAATGGCTTTGCCATTCGCGGCCAGTTCTTCAATTTTTCCACCAGCGGCCAATGGACGTGGGATGAAATTACGGTCGCGGTCCCGGCATCAGTAGACGCGCCGGCCGCCGTGGACCGCATTCTTCATACCGTCCAGCAAGAGACGCGAGAGAATAGCCTTATCGCCGAGCAAGAATGGAAACGCGGCACCCACGGCGGCGGACTCAGCAGGTTTCGTACCGACCCCGCTGTCAATTTGCGGCCCTCCGCCTCCGGCATCGACTTGGAGGTCCGGTACGTGACCCGCGCCTCGGAACGGTTCGAGATGCGAAACCGGCTGTATCAACAGGTATTTGACATGCTCCATGAGCCGTCGACGCAGACGGAACCGGAACCCTTATCCCCCACATAGCCGAACTGAAAGGCGCAATCGAATCCTTCCGGCGGCGCCATCTTGTTGTTGACAGCTTGGGGCTTTTCCCTTAGGGTGAAAGCAATGCAGGTCCGCCACCATCACGGCCATCACCACCATCATGGTGATTCCATGCCGGCGGACTGTCATGGCCTGATGTAGATCGGCCAGAGAGATCAAGAATCCAAAGCCCGCCGGCGCTCACGCTGGCGGGTTTTTTCATTGGCGGCAATTATCCTGACAAGATCAAAGAACAAACCTCAATCACCACCAACAAAAATGACCGAGATCCCAAAAAATGATCGACTTTGAAAAGATGGATGGACTCGCACCCGGTATTGTCCAGGACGCGCACACCGGCGAAGTGCTGATGCTCGGGTTTCTCAACCCCGCCAGTTACGCCAAGACCCTGGAAACAGGCTTCGTCACCTTCTGGAGTCGGACACGCCAGAAGCTATGGATGAAAGGGGAGACCAGCGGAAACCGCTTGCGCATCATCTCCGCATCCACCGACTGCGACCACGACACGCTGTTGTTTCGGGTCGAAGTCGAAGGCGACGGACTTGTTTGCCACGAGGGAACCGTGAGTTGCTTCACGCGCCCGATCGCCCTGGCCGGACAGAAAGCGGAGGTTACCAATGGCGAACAAGCTTAGGCTCGGCATTCCCAAGGGCAGCCTCCAGGAAGCTACCATCGCCCTGTTCAAGCGCGCGGGGTGGAACATCTATGCCGATGGCCGCTCCTATTTTCCTTCCATCGACGACAGCGAAATCGAGTGCATGCTGATCCGCGCGCAGGAGATGGCACGCTATGTCGATCACGGCGTCCTCGACGCCGGCCTTACCGGGATCGATTGGGTGGTCGAAAGCGGCCTCGACGTCGCCAGCGTTACGACGCTCACCTACGCCAAACAGAGCCGCCGCAAAGTGCGCTGGGTGCTCGCCGTGCCTGAATCCAGCGGCTTCGAGAAAGCGGAAGACCTCGAAGGCAAAATCATCGCGACCGAACTGGTCGAGGTCAGCAAGCGATATTTCGCCGATCGGGGCGTGAACGTCAAGGTGGATTTCAGCTGGGGCGCCACCGAAGTCAAGCCTCCCCGGCTGGCCGACGCCATCGTCGAAGTCACCGAGACGGGCAGTTCCCTCAAGGCCAATCACCTGAAAATCATTGATACCGTCATGGAGAGCGAGACCCACCTCATCGCCGGAAAGGGAGCTCTCGCCGACCCATGGAAGCGCGTGAAGATCGAGTCATTGGCACTAATGCTGCGCGGCGCCATCGACGCCCAGTCGCAAGTGGGGCTCATGCTCAATGTGCGCCGCGTGGATCTTTCAGCGGTTCTTGCCGTATTGCCCGCGCTCAATTCTCCCACCGTTTCCCAGTTAAGCGATGTCGAGTGGGTAGCCGTAAACACCATCGTCGAAGAGCGCACCGCCCGCGAAGTTATTCCTCGGCTCAAAGCAGCCAACGCTACCGGCATCGTCGAATACCCGCTGAACAAGGTCGTGTTGTAGCCCGGAGGCGAACCATGAAACTGATCCGGACCAACGGGCGAGGCGCAACAAATGCCGCAACGATTGTTGCCGCACTCGAACAACGCGGCAGCGCCTTTCTTGACAGCGTGCTCCCGGCCGTAGCGCGCATTGTTGCCGATATCCGCCGCAAGGGGGATCGCGCTCTCCTGGGGTACGCCTTCAAATTCGACGGTCTTACGGGCCCCGATGCTCTCCGCGTCACGGCAGAGGAAACATCCGCCGCGTGGGCCGACACCGATCCCGCCCTGCGCAAGTCGCTCTCAACCGCCGCCGCGCAAATCAGAAAATTCGCCCAGCGCCAACTCCCCGCATCATGGACCAAGGCATTCGCATCGGGCCTCACCACCGGACAACTCGTGCGCCCGCTCGGCTCGGTCGGCTGCTACGTGCCCAGCGGTCGCCACCCCTTACCCTCCACTCTGCTGATGACCGTGATCCCCGCGCAGGTTGCGGGCGTGGAGCGCATCGTCGTCGTTTCTCCAAGGCCCGTAAAGGAAACTCTAGCCGCCGCGCACCTCCTGGGCATCACCGAGTTCTACCGCCTCGGCGGCGCTCATGCTGTAGCCGCGCTTGCGTATGGAACCGAATCCGTGCCCCGCGTCGATAAGATAGTCGGCCCCGGCAATCTGTACGTCACCGCCGCCAAACGCCTCGTCGCTTTCGATTGCGCCATCGACATGCTCGCGGGGCCGACAGAGATTGTTGTCGCAAGCGAACGGGGACGCGCCGAAGACATCGCCTCCGACCTCGTCGCCCAGTCTGAACATGATCCCGAAGCCATCGCCATTTTCATCACCACGCGCTCTGAGCTTGCCCGGCAAGTCACCGCGCAGGCAAAAGCGCGATCGCGCAGCAATCCCGTCGCACGGAATTCCCTGAACCGGAACGGCCTGGTGATTCTTGCGGGCAGCACGGATGAGGCACGACAAATCACCAATCGAATCGCCCCCGAACATCTCACTGTCGACAGCGCCAAAGATCTCGATTGGGTGCGGAACGCCGGCTCTGTCTTCATCGGCCGCTGGTCCGCGCAGCCATTGGGCGATTACATCTCCGGCCCCAATCACACTTTGCCCACCGGCGGGATGGCGCGCGTACGCGGAGGCCTCAGCGTGAACGATTTCGTCAAGCTCATCACTGTACAGGAATATTCAGCACAGGCCGTACGCGAATTCGGGCCTCACGCTGAGCTGATCGCTGAAGCGGAGGGCCTCATCGCCCATGCCAAAGCCATTCGGACCCGCTTGAAACGGAGGCCGGCCCGTGACTGAACCCTTGACCCTACCCCTGACCCAGGTACAGCCCGTTCCGCGCGCTCGCGTGCGTGCCATGAAGGAATATCATCCGCCGCTTGGCTGTCGTGACGCCCTTCGCCTGGATTTCAACGAGAATACCCTGGCCTGTTCGCCCGCGGTGCGCAACGTGCTCGCCGGCATTTCCGCCGGAGACCTCACCCGCTATCCCGAGCGCGAGTCTGTTGGAGCCATGGTTGCCGCGCATCTCGGGCTCGCCTCCGCCCATGTTGCGCTGACCAACGGCGTCGACGAAGCGATTCATGTCCTGTTCGAAGCCTTCCTCGATCAGGGAGATGAACTGCTCCTGCCCGTACCGACTTACACGATGTACGAAGTCTATGCTTCGGCGACTGACGCCCACGTCATCGCCGTTCAGGCCGCGGATGACCTGCAATTCCCATTCGAGGAGCTAGTCGGGTCAATCACCTCTCGCACAAAAATTATTGCCATCGCCAATCCCAACAGCCCGTCTGGGAGTATCGCCACTCGTGAGCAAATCGTGGAACTCGCGCGCCGCGCTCCGCACGCCATCGTTCTTGTCGATGAAGCCTATTTCCATTTCTGCGGCGAAACCGTAATCGACCTGATCGGCAAATCACCCAATCTCATTGTGGCGCGCACGTTTTCAAAAGCCTATGGACTCGCTGGACTGCGCGTGGGCGTACTCGCCGGGCCGCTCGAGTCAATGGAATGGGTACGCCGCGTCCTCTCGCCCTACAGTGTGAACTCCGTAGCACTCGCCTGCCTTCCGGCCGCACTCGAAGATACGGCTTATCTCGCCTGGTACGTCGCCGAAGTGCTTGCCGCGCGCCGCGAGTTTGAAGCCGCGCTCACCGCGGCCAAAGTGCGATACTGGCCCAGTCGCGCCAACTTTATTCTGGTTGAAATCGGCCCTCGCCATAAAGATTTCGTTCAACATATGCATTCTGCCGGCGTGCTGGTGCGCGACCGATCCAATGATCCAGGTTGTGATGGCCGCGTGCGGATCACCATCGGCACTCGCGAACAAATGAAAAAGGCGGTCGTGGCCATGAATGAAGCCCTGACGCTCATTCGAAATAACGAGGGCCCCCAATGACAAAAAAGAACATGGCCAGTTCCGCAAAACTGGGTGCCCCAGGTCTCGATTCTGAGACCTGGGATGCTACGAAAACACTTCGCACCGCAAGGATCGACCGCAACACCACCGAAACCCGCATCGACATCAGCCTCACTATTGAGGGCAAAGGCCAATACAAAATCTCCACCGGCATTCGCTTCTTCGATCACATGCTGGAACTTTTCACCCGCCACGGAGCCTTCGATCTCGATCTCACGTGTGACGGTGATCTCGACGTGGACCAGCATCACACCGTTGAAGATGTCGGCATCGCGCTGGGCGAAGCCTTTGATCAGGCACTTGGCGACAAGCGCGGTATCCTGCGCGCGGGGTACTTCCTGATGCCTATGGACGAAACCCTCGCCATTGCCGCCATCGACCTGAGCGGCCGTGCCGCATTCGCCGTTGACGCCAAGGTGCGCACCCGTCTCGTCGGCGACCTGCAGACCGAACTCGTGACTGACTTTTTCGAAGGCTTCGCGCGCGGCGCCCGCGCCAACGTGCACGTCAAAACCATGTATGGCCGCTCCAATCATCACAAGATCGAAGCCATCTTCAAAGCCTTCGCCCGGGCACTGCGAGTGGCCTGCTCCCGCGACAAACAGTTGGGTGAAATGCTCCCCAGCACCAAGGGCCTGCTCTGATGCGTGTCACGGTCATCGACTACAAGGCCGGCAATCTCACCTCGGTGCTCAAGGCATTGCGTCACCTCGGCGCGGACGTCGAAGTCACGGATGGAGATTTGGCGCTTGTCGAATCTGCTGATCGCCTCGTCCTGCCCGGCGTAGGCCATTTTGCTGCAACACAGCGCCTTGATCAAACCGGTCTCACTACGGCGATTCGCGCGGCCATCGCTCGCGGCGTACCGTTCCTCGGCATCTGCGTTGGCATGCAGTGGCTTTACGCGGGATCGACGGAGGCGCCCGATCAACCGGGGCTGGCGCATTTTGCGGATCAATGCAGTCGATTCTCCGAAAGCAATGAAAAGATTCCCCACGTAGGCTGGAACTCCCTCGACGTGCACGCTTCCTCGCGTCTGCTGGCCGGAATCGAACCCGGCGAGTATGTCTACTTCACGCATTCCTATAAGGCTCCGGTCACAAATGCCACGGCCGCCATCACGCACTACATCGAGCCCTTCGCCGCTGCGGTCGAGCACGGCCAGGTGATGGGCGTGCAATTCCATCCCGAGAAGTCCGGCGCGACCGGCCTCAAGATCCTCCGCAACTTCCTGGAGTATTCATGCTGACCAAGCGAATCATCGCCTGTCTCGATGTGCACGACGGCCGAGTGGTCAAAGGCGTCCAGTTCGTTGACCTCGTCGACGCCGGCGATCCAGCCACCCAGGCGGCACGTCACGCGCGCGAAGGCGCCGATGAAATCGTCCTACTCGATATCACCGCGACCCATGAGGGCCGCCAGACACTGCTCGACACTGTGCGCCGCACTGCCCGCGAATTGTTCGTCCCTTTCGCCGTGGGCGGAGGTATCCGCACAGCCCGTGACGCAGAGAACGTGTTTGATGCCGGCGCCGACAAGGTGAGCGTGAACTCCGCCGCACTCGCGGACCCGATGCTCATCGACGCCATCGGACGCAACTTCGGAGCTCAAGCTGTCGTTGTCGCAATCGACGCGCGCCGCGACCCACGGGCCGCCGACCCGGTGTGTGATGCACAGGTCTTTGTGCAGGGCGGCCGCAAGCCAACCGGACGTCGCGTTGTCGAATGGGCTCGCGAGGCGGAGGCCCGAGGCGCCGGCGAAATATTGCTCACCTCGATGGACGCCGATGGAACCCGGGCCGGTTTCGATTGCGAGCTGACTGCGGCTGTAAGCCAGACCGTGAGCATTCCCGTCATTGCCTCAGGTGGCGCCGGCACTGTCCAGCATTTCGCCGATGTGTTCGCGGCCGGCAAAGCCGACGCCGCACTGGCCGCAAGCATCTTCCACTTCGGTGTTTCCAGCGCCCGCTCTCTCAAACAGGAATTGGCGGCCGCTGGTGTCCCCGTGAGGCTCCCATGCTGATCCCTTCGATCGACTTGCTGGGTGGCCGCATCGTGCAACTCGTGCAAGGCGAAAAGCTGCGCCTGGCCTTCGACGATTTCGAATACTGGATCGAAAAGTTTTCGCGCTATCCACTGGTTCAGTTGATCGACCTCGATGCCGCTAAGCGGCAGGGTGACAACTCCGCCCTGGTCCAGCAGATAGCAAAACGCTTGCCGTGCCAGGTCGGGGGCGGAATTCACTCCACTGAACGAGCTCAGCGCATGCTCGATGCCGGCGCGAAGCGAGTCATCATTGGATCCGCTCTCTTTTCTGAACAGGAAGGGCGCGCCGTCGTGAACACGGCGTTTGCCGCGGAACTTGCCGGCACGCTCGGACTGGAACAAGTGGTCGCCGGCATCGACACCAGAAACGGCCGCATTGCTATCAAAGGTTGGAAGGCACAAGTGGATCTCACGCCCGACGAGGCGATCCCTCAACTCGAACTTTACGCGGCCGCATTTCTGTATACGCACGTTGATGGCGAGGGCCTGATGCAGGGCTTTCCCATGGCGACAGCGGCGCGTCTCCGCGCGCTTACGCAACGACAGCTCATCGTGGCCGGCGGAATTCGCAGCCAGCAGGAGATCGACGCGTTGCAAACCATCGGCGCCGACGCGGTTGTCGGGATGGCCGTCTACACCGAGATGCTAGCTGTATAGCCGAAGCCCACCAGTGGTTGCGACCGGCAATACTCACGTGGCCCTTAGATCGCTTCAGCTATGCTGGAGAAGAACTCTCGACGAAAGGAAAAGGAATGGCTGCCACCAGGGTGAGCGGGATCCGACTAGCCAAACGGCTCGATGAGGTAGGTTTTTCCGACATTGTTCAGATCCGCAATAAGGTCATGGCGATGCGCGCCGAAGGTGTCCAGGTGCATTCGCTGCATGGCGGCGAGCCGTTCTTTGAGACTCCGGACGACATCAAATTCTCTGCGGTCCGGGCGCTGGTCGAAAACCACACCCACTATGCGCCATCCTCCGGCTTGCTCCCACTACGTAAAGCACTGGCCGAGAAGCTGGCCGCAAAAAACGGCATTCACGTTTCTACAGATGAGGTAATAGCCACGGTCGGCGGCTCGCAAGGTTTGTATGCCGCTTTCCAAAGCGTGCTTGATCCGGGAGACGACGCGCTTGTGTTCTCGCCTTACTGGACCCCGATCGGCGATCTCGTGACGGGGGCCCAGGCGCGCCCCTTGCTGGTACCTACCATCACCGCCCGCCGCAATGGAATTCGCAACACGCTCGCGCAGTTTTCCACGAATCGCACCCGCGCCATCTATTACAACACTCCGCAAAACCCCAGCGGCCTGGTCTTCACGCGTGCCGAAGCGGAGGAAGTTGCTGCCTTCGCCATCGAACGCGATCTGATCGTCATCGCCGATGAGGCCTACGAAGATCTGGTCTACGAGGGTGAGCACGTCTCGATCGCATCCCTGCCGGGGATGGCGGAGCGCACCATCACCGCATTCACGTTTTCGAAGACGTATGCCATGACCGGCTGGCGCGCCGGGTACGCGGTTGCCAAAGAGCCGTTCATGACCGCTTTACGCAAGATCGTTCTTTACTCCACCAATGGGGTCACCACTCCCGTTCAGTACGCGATGATTCAGGCGCTCACTACACCCGAGTCGCAGATTGCGGCACGCCGCGAGGAATATCGCCGGCGCCGCGACCTGCTCGTTGCCGGGCTCAATGAAGTGGGCCTCGACTGCGAACCACCTGCCGGAGCGTTCTACGCATTTCCAAACGTCGAGAAGATACACAAGAATAGCCGCACCGCCGCACAAATCCTGTTGGAAAAAGCGCACATCGCGACTATCCCCGGTTCTGTTTTTGGCGCGCAGGGCGAAGGACATTTGCGCTTTGGCTATGCCATCACTATTAAGGAGATCGAGGATTGCGTGGACGCCTTGCGCGGGTTTAGCGCGTGAGTATTTTCAAATCGGAGATTCGGTCTTTTGTACTTCGCCGACCGCCCGGCTCGTCTCCACGCGCGATGCGCGCAGCAGCCTGGCAACCTGCTTCAGGTGTAATTGCACGGCGTACGCGCGCAGAATCTCCGCCTGCGAAAATCCGATTCCCATTGGCCGCAGGGCAGACATGCGCTCTTCCAATCGGGCGATATCCTCTTCGAGGTGTAGTCCAGGCGGTGGCACGTTGAAACGCCAGTTGTGTATGCAGCTCGCCACGTAATGAAACCCGGTGCGAATGTCCTGCGCCAGTCTTCCCAACTCCGGCTCTAGTTGTTCTGCGTAGCGATCTTCGACGCTGTCCCTCACCGCCAGTTGCAGCGCCGCCAGCGCGTCGAAGAGTGCGTGGCCGGATTGCACCAGCATGCCTAACCCTTCGCGCCAGCCCGGCCCGCCTGAAGGCTCGTTGCGAGAAGCGTCCAGTAGTTGGTCGTTACCCCCGAGCATAACCACAGCATTTTCGCGCAGCGCGGCGATGTTTTCAGCAGCGGCCCCCCGGAAGCCTTCCAGGATTCCCTCAAAGAATGCGCCGAGTATGAGGAACTCCTGCGCTAACCCGTCGCGCAGGCGCAGGCGGGCGCGATCCGGAAAGACCAGCGTGCTCACTGCAACCGCCACCAGGATCCCGAAGAGCACTTGCCCCACACGTGTCAGGGCAACCGTCCAATGAGAACTGGACTGCACCAGCATGATGATCGTAATCGTCACTCCCGCCAGACGCGAGCTGCTGCGGAATCCGAGCAGTGCGCAAATAACGATCGCCGCGAAGACGGCAAGGATGTAGTTCCATGGGACAGTACCCAGCAGCGAAAACGAAAACCCCAAGAGTGCGCCAATTATGGTTCCCAGAATGCGATCGCGCGACGCGGTAATGGTAGCGCCAAAGTTCGACTGCAGCACGATAATGGCGCTGATGGCGCCCCAATAGCCGTCGCGCAGTCCCAGGCGTGACGCCAGCCACCAGCAGAGCCCCGCCGCGAGAGCCGTCTTCGCCGCATGAATGAGCAGTCTGCGACGCTCCCACAACAAGAGGCCACGGTTGGCCGTGTCTCCTACATGAAGCTTGGTTGCCAGCTCTTGCTGGGACCAGGTTTTGTTAGCCGTCAGGCGCATGCGATCACACCATTCTTTCATGCTGAACAAATGCGGCTTTGCCCACCGGCGAGAAATTGGGAATCGGCCTTTAGAGCAGCGTGTAGCATAAGGGCAAGGCCGCTATGCTACGAGTGGGTTATCCCGCAGTCTTAGACTCCAAACTGCTAAGCGTCATGCCGGAAGGCGTCGATCTGCTCCCTCTGGCGGATGGACTCGATGGCCACGTCGACATCGACGTGTGGATTCCGGATCCATACCCCACCCGCGCCCAGCGCACCTGGCCGCACCTGCGCGGGGTGCGCCTGGTACTTTCGCTCATGGCCGGCACGGAATGGATTCCCGGCACCGTCGGGCCTCATGTCACCATCTGCAATGCTCGCGGAGCGCATAATATCTCCACCGCGGAATGGACCCTCTCTGCCATTCTCGCCATGCTCAAGTATTTGCCGGTTTATTTTGAGATCCAGCGCTCCGGCGATTGGCGGCGCCGCTCCGAGGTGACTCGGGTTTACGAGCAACTGACGCACGATCGACGTCAACTGCATCCGCCCGTCAAGCTCGAAGAGCTCACCGGCAAAACTGTATTGCTGGTGGGCTACGGCTCGATCGGCAAAGAAATCGAACGCATGCTCGAGCCATTCCATGTCGAGATCCTGCGCGTGGCGCGGAGCGCTCGCAGGGCGCCTTTGGTTCATCGCGTGAGCGAACTCGACGCATTGTTGCCGCGAGCAGATGTGGTGGTCCTGATTCTGCCGTTAACCGATGAGTCGAGAGGCCTGATCGGCGGAAAGCAGCTCGAACTGATGCGGCAGGGCGCCCTGCTTGTCAATGCCGCTCGCGGAGGCGTGGTGCAGACCGATGCGCTGGTCGACGCGCTGAACGCGGAACGGATCCGGGCCGCCATCGATGTTACCGATCCTGAACCGCTGCCCGAAGGGCACCCACTTTGGCAATGTCCCAATCTTCTCATCACTCCGCACGTGGGCGGATCGAGCCCGCAATTCGGTCCGCGAGCCCTGAAAATTGCAGCCGATGAACTGCGCCGCTACATGATGGGCGAGCCGCTCAGAAACGTGGTTCAGGCCGCTGTCTGAACCGCCACCGGCGCACGCTGCCAATCGCGAAGCCCTATAACCGCGAGCACCACGAGCACTGCATACAACACCGCGGTGAGCCACAGATTTTTGTAGATGTACTCGCCGATGTAGACCAGGTCCACCACGATCCAGAGCCACCAGTTGGCGATGTGCTTACGTGCCTGCCACCAACTGCCGACCAGGCTGTAGCTGGTCAATGTCGCGTCGAGATAAGGCAGAGATGCATGCAGTCGCTTGGCCATAATTCCCAGAAGAATGCTGCCGGCAACCCCCGCGGCCACCGCCAGCAGCAGGCTTCGCGTGGCCAGTGGGACGACGCGGACTTCCCCATCTTCGCGGACGCCGCGCCACCAGTGCCACCATCCATACAGCGTGAACCCGACAAAAAACATCTGCAGCAGAGAGTCCGAGAGCAGCCGTGCCTGGTAGAAGACCACGAGATAGAGAATGTCGGCAGCCAGCGTTACCGGCCAGCAAAGCAGCGTCCGCCGCGCCGTAAGCCAGATTCCCAGGCCTGTCGTCAGCGTGCCGGCCAGCTCGAGCCAGTGCTCTTGAAAGAAAGCGACAATCGTCTCGGCAGTCATCGCGCCGTGTCCGCTGTCGCCGGCCGATCCGGTCTCGACGCCCACTCGCGCAATGCGTCGAGAAGCTTGCCTCCCGCTCCGCCGAACCATTTTGCATGCGAGACGAGATAACCTTCGCAGGCCATGCTCGCCTTTTCCCTAGCCTGAAGTGCGGCCAGGAAATAATCTGTCTCCGCCAAAGCGAATTCCGCATGGCACAGCGCCGTCATCGGAGCAAGCGCCAGCCTCTCCTCGCGCGAAAGCGGTCTCGTCGCCTCATAACCGTCGAGCAAGGCAAACAGATGGTCGTAATGCACGCGGACGTCTTCGGGTCGGTTGGGGCGGTCCACAAGCGCCAGCCAGCCAACGATGCTGCGCTCAATGGCCTGGGCCAGGTCATGCACCGCGTTCGTCCGATCGGCCAGCCCGAAGTCGATGACCGCAACGGCCTCTGCGTCTGCACCTGTATCGCTCCACAGCAGGTTGGAGGCATGCAGATCATTGTGGGTCCACAGCGGCGTCAGGCCCGGCAACAGCGGGAGAAGCTCCGCGTGGAAGGGCGTCAGGAGGGTCAACGCTTCCTCACGACAATTACGGTGGCGCAAATAGTCGCTCAGAGCGGGTCGTGCTGCCACGTAGCGGCCAAACTCCGCGCCTGGGTCGACCGACGCGAAGATCGTAAACCCCGCAACCAACGGCCTTGATTTGCGCGGTGGCGCATCATAGCCGCGAGATGCGAGATGGAGCCGTGCCATTGCCTGGCCTGCGGACCGCGCATGGCCAAGCGATCGGAAGGGCGTCCATGAAAGCGCGTCTTCATAGAGGTCGATGCCCCGCGGTGTTTCGTGCACCTCGTAAACCCATTCCCCTGCCTTGATCGAAGTTTCGCCCGACGCTGCCCTGAACACGCGGGGCACCATCGCTCCTTTGCTACGCAGATGGGCCATGAAACGATGCTCTTCGCGCAGGCCTGCCGTATCGCGCACTGTCATGTGATGGCGCTTGATAAAAACATTCTGGCTCTGCATAGCCACAACGCTCGCCGCCGAAAACGGTCGCGGACTTATCATCAGAACTCTCTTTGGCGGACCGAGCGCGGGGTATTCACGCAATAGGCCACGGATTTCGTCAAGCGTTAACGGCGGCCAGTCAGGTTCGACCAGCGTGCCATCCAGTCCGTGCGCCATCGCTGCGCGGTTTGCTTGCACGAGCGTTGCTCCTTCCAGAACTCAAGTTCGTTCAAAACGTGTAGTGTGCCGATAACCTTACCGTGGTTGGTGCGCCGAGATGAATGAATGTGTCCCCGTAGTTGGCGCCCGTATCTTTCCAATATCGCTTGTTAGTGATGTTATCGGCATAGAGCCTCAATGTCATGCGTCCCTGTTCCCCACCAACCGTGTAGCGTGCCCCCAGGTTGAAAAGGTTGTAACCCGCAACGCTGACGGCATCGTCGCTCGTCGCCTCCTTCCGCCCGGTGTAACTCCAGCCCGGCATCACGTGCAGCCCGCGCGCATGCGGCACTGTCACATCGGAGAATAGCGCGGTACGCAAGCGCGGCACGTTGATCACCTGTTTGTTGTCGAACGAAGGAGTCCCGGTATCGTTGGAAACAGCCCGAATCGCTGCGCCCGACGCGCTCAGGCGCAGCCAGTTCGCAGCCTTGCCCTCCGCGCTCAACTCGACGCCGTCGTGCGTCTCGTGACCCTCGGAAACAAAACTGAGATCACCTGCATCGTCGATCGTTTTGGGATAGAAAAACGGCGCCGTCATGCGGAAGAATGCCGTCGAAATAAGAATGCGCCGTCCCGGCTCATACTTGGCCCCAGCCTCCACTTGCCGAGTGAAATAGGGCGCAAGATACTGCCCGCCCGCCCAGAATGGACCTTGCGGTCCCAGCGAGAGCAGCACGCTGTAATTCCCGTACAGCATCAGTGGTTGAGAAGGATTCCACGTGGCCGAATATTGCGGTAGCCACACGCCCTTGGTTCCAGCCACATTGAAATCTCGCAGAGAAGTGTATCGCCCGCCCGCTGTCAGCCGCACCCGGCCAGGAACGCTGATACGATCCTGCACGATTGCCGAGGTCTGGTGATCGAAGTCTGCCACTTGCACCGGACCTGCGGACTGTACCGGGTCTTCGATAGGGAATGGAATATTCGGCTGATAGATATTTTCCGAACCAACGTATGTATACACTGCGCCATCCTGCACGGTCGGCGGCGCGTCCGGCGGCGGCGCACCGGGGAGGTCTACATTGCGGTGAAAAACTTCTCCCCCAAACGCAAGATCGTGGGTCAACACTCCTGTCCTTACCGAGCCCATCGCCAACGCCTCACCCACCGCATCCACGCGCAATTCCCCCGGATCGCGATAGTCGTAGATGTCATAGGTTCCGTCGGGGGCAAAGAACCAGGGCGGAGGTCCTCCCGCGACATTGCATTGCGGTTCATAGTAACAACCGTACGCGTACACAACATTGTCATCGATCAACGAATGGCTGTAGTCGCCCTCAACAAATGTCCGCCAATCGGCATGAATTGAATAGTCCAGCCGGGCGCTCGCATTCAGCGTGTCGAAAGTGTTCGGCTTTGACCACGACTGTTCACCCAGCATCGTGGATGGATAGACGCTGTCCAGGTCGGGGACCGTGGTTCCCCCCAGCAACTGGTACCCGCACACCGATCGCTCCACCTTGTGTTGATATTCGAAATCGGTTTTGAGAATCGCTCTCGTACTGATCTTCCAATCGGCAGCGGCGGTGCCAGCGGCCCGCCAGCCATCCGCGTCGTTGACATAGCTCTGGATACTTTCTCCGGCCGTGTTCACGCGCACTCCGAATTTCTTCTCAGAGCCAAACAGCCGTCCGAAGTCGAGATTTCCGTACGCACTTCCGCGCTGATCGGTAGCAAGGTCCACTGCCTGGATCGCCGCCGGTCTTTTCGTGGTGTAGTTGATCAGGCCTCCGGCCGAAGCCACGCCGCTTTCCACACCCGCGATGCCCTTGAGGAATTCAACGTGCTCCTTGTTTTCCAGCGGCACGTCCTGTTCTCCGGCGATGGTAATGCCATTGATGTCGAGACCGGTCGCAAGATCGATCGGAAATCCGCGAATCTGAAAATCACCATAATAGCCGACCGGCGCATAATCCTCTCCGATCGATGCATCGTTCTTCACCACGTCGGAAAGCACCCGCGCAACCTGGTCCGTGAGCAAGTCTCGGGTAACGACCGTTACCGAGAGCGGCGTCTCGCTCAGAGGCGCGTCATCGAGAGTTCCCGCAGTCACCGTCTGGGGAAGGTAATCGTCCTTGACATCTCCGTGAACCACCACCGTCGTTGTGACCGGGGGAACGGTTTGTCCGGCACCATTGGAGTCTTGCGCTGCCGTAGTTTGTGGCGGACTTTGTCCCGGCCCTGAAGGACTTTGCGAAAACGCTCCGCCCTGAAGGAAAATGCCAAACGCCAACCATCCAATTGCTACGAAACCAGTTCGAGCCAATGGTTGTCCATACATGCGGCCGCGCACACGTGCACGCCGGCAATCACGTGTTGACGCAAGCCATTCGGATCGAATGTCATCAGGAACTGCGGGCATATACTCCTCTTGCTTCCAGTTGAAACAAGAGCGCCCGCTGTGGGATTCAAGAAGGCCGGTTCACTCGGAAACTTCCCACGCCGGTATTATCCGGATCGGGTTCGAGGGTATTTCTCAGCCCCGGCTATCGGAGCACCCCTGTTTCAATAACAAGATTGAAACACTTTCGCCCACGCCTTGCAAATCGAATCGTCGCGCACCGGCCCTCAACTGTTGGTCAGGTCCAGAGAGACGCGAGAAGGGGACGATATGACTCTAGCGCGGGCACGGGGAGTCCCTGCACTTTTGCAGCATCGTCGGCACGCCGCAGCCGGACCGCTTCGCGGGCATACGGCGCTGCGAGAAATATCTCCGCCTCTGCCGCCTTCATCGGACCGCCCTGCAAGGCCAGGCTCTCCACCGAAGCCGGCGAAAGCCCCGCAAGATATCTCCGCTCCGCAAAGCAGAGATATCGTTTCGCCGCCACGTGCATTTGGATTGGATCGAGAACCGATGCCGGAAAATGTCCAGCGAGCGCTGCAGCCGCCAGTTCTTCATGCCGGGTATCCAGCCCGCGTTGCGCCGCGTCCTCTCCTTCGGAGTGCAGCAGGTGTCCGGCATCGTGCAGAAGCCCCGCGGCCACCAGGGTATCCGCGCCGCCGCCCTTGCGAAGGAAATGCGCCGCTTGCAAGCTGTGCTCCAGCACGGTCACCGGCTCGCCAAAGTAAGCGGCGCCGCCGCCAGTCGCGAGCAATTGCATGACTTGATCCACCGAGGACAACGTTGTCATCCCGCTCCAATCTCCGCTGCCCGTGCGGTGCGGGATCCCTGCCACACAAGAACCAGCGCCACAAACGCGGTCAGGAATGCCGCCACAGCCAGGACGAGGAAGGCATTCTTCCACCCGTAGCGCACCGTGACGCGCGCCACGGTGTCCCCGGAGAGCCATCCCGCCATGTATCCCACTCCATCAATAATGCCAGCCGCCGTCGCACTGCCGCGCTTGCCCCCAAAATCCAGGCTCATGGCCCCCGCGAGGTACGAATACGGTCCCAGCAATAGAAATCCGACCATAGCCACCAGCACAACCGGCACCAATTGGCTGGCGTGCCCCGGCGTGCGCGCCAGCATCAGCAGGCATACCGTGCAAGCGCCCATGCCCCCCACCAGCACCACATTGCGGCCGTTCAGCCCCAGTTTGTCGCTCAGCACCCCCGCCACCAGCACCGACACTCCGCCCAACAAGGGAAACAGTGCGCTGCGGCTCGCAGCGTCACTGCTCGAAAGGCCCACGTACTGGACGAAGTAGGTAGGCGTCCAGAAGTTGAAAGTCTCGCGCAGCAGCGTCGTTCCCAGCGAAAGCAGGCACACCAGCCAGAACGGAAAGCTGGTCAGCAGCGGACGAAGAATCGCGACCAATCCCACTCGCTGGCCGTCCGTATGCTCCTCCTCTGTGGCATACACATTCAGCGGGTTCGTTTCCGGAGCCGGCAAACCACGCTCCTCCGGTGATTCCTTCATCAACAGCAGATTGGTCAGCAGCAGGATGGCCAACGATCCGGCTCCGGCGAAAAACACGCCCCGCCAGCCCACGCCGTGCGCCATCAGCCGGCTCATCACCCATCGGCAGGCTGCGTCACCCAAGAGGAAACTAAGACTGAGCACGGCCATCACGGTTCCATATGTCGAGTAGGAAAACCAGCGCGACGCAACCTTTACCAGGCCGCTCCATCCCGCCGATTGAAACAGCCGGTTGCCGACCCACGCCAATGTGAACAACGGAAAGCCGCCGCTCAGGGCAAACA
>Ga0206867_1003_pt1 | contig 63854 bp, 56 predicted proteins | sample Alteio_BWOrgCont_37_FD_152905 | JGI IMG/M metagenome (GOLD analysis project Ga0206867, IMG submission 152905) | Enriched cells from forest soil in Barre Woods Harvard Forest LTER site, Petersham, Massachusetts, United States -... | ecosystem: Environmental > Terrestrial > Soil > Temperate forest >...
GCCTTCGGCTTCGGCAAAACCAAGGAATTCGATCCCTTTCTGCTGCTGGACGACTTCCGCAATGAAAATCCCGCGGATTACCTGGCGGGATTCCCGTGGCACCCGCACCGCGGCATCGAAACGATTACTTACGTGCTGGCCGGCGAGGTGGCGCACGGCGACAGCCTCGGCAACAAGGGCCGCATGACGGCCGGGGACGTCCAGTGGATGACGGCCGGCAGCGGCATTCTGCACCAGGAGATGCCCAAAGGCGACGCGCACGGCCGCATGCATGGCTTCCAACTCTGGGCGAACCTGCCCGCGGCGCTGAAGATGACCGATCCGCGCTACCAGGACATTCCTTCGAGCGCCATCCCCGAGGTGACCGAGGACGACGGCACCCGGGCGCGCATTATCTGCGGCGAATTCTGGGGCAAGCGAGGTCCGGTGGAAGGAGTGGCTGCCGATCCACGTTACGTCGACATCTCGGTGCCGCCCAACCAACGGAAACGCATCCAGGTAGAGACCACACGCAATGCCTTCGCCTACGTCTTCGCCGGCGCGGGAACGTTCCGCGATGCGTCGGATCCACAGGCCGTCCTCACCGAGTCGGCAGTCGATCCCAATGCCGACCCGCGCTACGATGCCAGGAACCATTCACTGATCCTGTTCGATCGCGGCGATGAAATCGTGGTGCAGGCGGGTCCGGAAGGCTTTCGCTTCCTGCTCGTCTCCGGCAAGCCGCTGGAAGAGCCGGTGGCATGGTACGGACCGATCGTGATGAACACCCAGGCCGAGCTGCGCCAGGCCATGAGCGAGCTGCAGAGCGGGAAATTCATCCGCCACAAATAAACGCATTCAAAGACGGGGTCAGGGAGTCGCCATGACTCTAATCTGGCCCCGACTCAGTTCAGGGAGCAAGAGACCCGAAATATCGAATGCCGCCTGCATCCTACCAGCAGCCTGATAGCTGGTAAAGGTTGCGGGAGTCCCGGGGCAGATGTGGCGGGGCTCATTGACGTGGTACCCGGGCTCCTGGTTGGTAAAGGCGATGGCATTACTCCAGACGGGCGCGATGGCGAACTCCGACGGCGTCCGATTGAGTGATCCAACCCAGGCCTCGCCGTCGATGTTGCGGCGCTCCTGGCTTGGGGCATGGCAATCATCGTAGGACCAGTTAACCCGGACGAAGGTGAGCGAGGGCTGGCGCAGGGCTGCGCGGCAGACGATTCCGCCGATTTCATAGGGCTTGTAGAAGAAGCCGGTCTGCGGAGTGCAGATGCCGAATCCGGGGACCTGAAAGTCATCAAGCGGCAAGGAGACTGTGGTTGTCTCCCCCTGGCGGGCGCGCACGAATGCCAGGGTGATGCGCGCGCGGAGCGGCATAGGCTTGAGCTTTTCATACACGGACCGCGGCATGGTAAAGGCGGCACGCGCGATTCTCTCCCCAGGCAGGAGCTTATCCGCTAAAAACCTGTCGTAGATAGGCTGCCAGAACGACGTCCAGTGCGATCCGTCGGGCGCCTCCAGCGTGACCCTGAGAGCTTCTGAAATCATCATCGATCCGGGTGCAATTCCTGAGACGCGCATCGGGACGTTGATAACGACGTCATGGGGACCGCGCGCGACTGAAACAATGGCCCCGCCGCCGGCCTCGTTGTCGGTGGCCAGCGCAACACCGGGAGCCTGCTCGGCCAGATATCGGCGGCCCATGAGCGCCTGGTCAGGAGCCGCGCACGCCAATGCCGCGACGAGTCCCTGGGTCAGCGCCAGGACGACCCAGGAGGATGCGGTTCTCCGAGCGGCATATTGCAGCAGGATGACCGCGATGCATCCACAAATCACAAGGAAAAGGGTCAGGCTGTCGAGAAAAGGACTGGCGATCTCGGTGCCGGGAAAAATGGAAGTCAATCCCGCCATGGCGAGGATTGAAACGCCCACGCCGAGTATTGCCAGCGTCATGCGGGCGAAATTGCGCGTGACGGTTGCGAGCGCAACCAGGGGCAGAATGACAAGGCTTGTGATCAGAAACGAGTCGTAGAGAAGCCCGGGAAGATAGCTGAGCGGATTGAAGCCCACTCTCGCCACCACCAAACATTGGGCAAGGAAGAGGGGAGAATACAGAAAAGCGACGATGAAGAGCATCTTCGCCGCGAGCAGTCGTTTCCACTCGTAGGGGCGGGTGATCCAGAACTGGCGATCGCCGACGAGCCGTTCTTCATGAATGAGCGGCGAAACGAGAATCCACCAACTCAATGGGATCAGGACGACAAGCAAGCCCGGAACCAGGTATCACTAACCGAAAAGTGACCCCACATCCCCGCAGGACTGTAGCTCGTCGCACCTTGCGACCAGAAATGAGGAGATGTGGCTACCAAGGCCGCTGTCAGCCCGACTGAGATCAGGATTTCCAGCCACAAATGACGCGTGTCCTTGGCGAAGATGTGCAGGATCTGCTTCATGCTTCGATCCTCCTTGGTTCTGTGGCGGGAGCCGCCGCCGGCGGCGCATTGCGCGAAGACTTGGCAATGGCCAGGAAGATAGCCCGCAACGGCATGGGGTCGAAGGAAACGTCCCGGGCCGTGGGAAACGCCTGCGCGAGTTCGCGCTCTGTATCATGCTGCCGATAGCCGCAGTGCACAAAGCGAATGACGCTGTCCGAGGCCTGCGCCTGCAGCCACGAGGCGGGAATACGGGCGGGCAACGGCGAAGGGCCTTCGAGCGTGACGGTCACATCGCGAAAGCGATCGGTGAGCTCGGTCAATACTTCCGAGAAGAGGAGCTTTCCCTGCTCCAGGAATCCCACGTGGCTCGAGAAGCTTTCGATTTCCGCCAGGTCGTGCGACGACAGGAAGATCGTCGTCTCCGGCGCGCGTTCGAGCAGCCCTTCGATCAGTTCGTCGCGCACCAGCGGATCGAGGCCGGAAAACGGCTCGTCGAGGACAATCAGGGACGGCCGGTAGGCCAGAGAACTTGCGAATGCAGCCTTCATGCGCTGGCCGCGCGACAGGTGCTTGAGTTTGCGGCCGAGCGGAAGAGCGAACTGGCGTACCAGTTCCTGTTCCAGGCCGCGGTCCCACTGCGGGTAAAAGGGACGGTAGTAGTCGAGCATGGCTCCAACGGTCACCCATTCGGGCATTTCCTGGTTTTCCGATACGTATCCGATCTGCGCGAAGGCTTTGCCGGCGAGGTGGAGGGTGTCGACCCCGAGGACCTGCGCCCGCCCCGATGTTGGGCGATGAATATTCATCAGGAACTTGATCAGAGTGGTTTTGCCGGCGCCGTTCGCGCCCACCAGCGCGTAAACGGCTCCCTGCGGGACGTCGAGATCGACGCTGTCGACCGCCGTTGTCCGGCCAAATCGGCGTACCAGCTTTTCGGTATGGATGGGGGCGTTCATCGTCCTCCTTTTTCTCCATCTTTGCTGCTGCCGTCGGCAGGCTCGCGGGAGAGCCGCTCCCAGTGGGTCGATACGGCGTCGAGCATGTCATCAAGGCCGATACCCAGGCGCTTGGCATCGACGACGATGGTTTCGATCTCGTGGCCGAGCAGTTGGGTACGCTCGCCGCGGGTCGAATCCGGAAGCCGGGAGACGACCGTGCCGATGCCGGGACGCATTTCGAGCAACCCCTCGTTGACCAGGTGGGCCACAACTTTGGCGGCGGTGTTGGGATTGATTTTGAGTTCTTTGCTCAGCGAGCGGACGGAGGGGAAGGTGTCTCCAGGGCGCAGCTGGCCGGAGACCATCGCCTTCTTCGACGCGTAGACGATCTGGTCGAAGAGGGAGGCGCCGGCCCGAAACTGGACCTTGAAATGGATCACATGTGTACTATTACGCATAGTACAGTCAATGTCAAGGGAAGATGCCCGCCCTTGCATCGGAAGCCAGACCCATCTAAGATGCGCAATTGACTCTTGTGACCCACGGAGCACAAATCGCGCCGGCGGCGGGCCCGGTACGCCCGAGGCTGCAGTTGGGAAAGATGTGTGTTGCCATCCAGGCGGGCTCGGCGGCGGAGATGATGGAGCGGGCCGCGGCGGCGCTCAAGGATGCGAAGTTCCTGGAATTCCGGCTCGATTCCCTGGCGAGGCCGGGATCTGCGCTGGGCGCTCTGACGGAGGTCCTCGGCGAGCATAAAGACGTCACCGCCATCGCGACCTGCCGGCGCAAAGACCACGGTGGGCACTTTGCCGGCTCCGTGACAGCGGAGTTGGAAGTACTGCTGAAAGCGGCACAGGCGGGGTGCCGGATCGTCGACCTGGAAGTGGAGTCGGCGGAAGAGGCCAGGCCGGCGCAGCTGGAGAAGTTTCGCGAAGGCTTGCGCAGTACGGGCACGGCGCTGCTGGTGAGCTTTCACGATTTTGCGCGCACCCGCGGACTGGAACACGCGGCGGACCGGATCGCGGCGTTCCAGCCCGATTTTGTGAAGGTGGTTTCGACGGCGCACGCGCTGGCCGACAACCTGGCAGTGCTGCGCCTAATCGAAGACCGGTCGCGGTCGTCCCACGTGGTGGGCATCGCCATGGGTGAAGAGGGATTGGTGAGCCGCGTCCTGGGGCCGCGCGCGGGCGCGGCCTTCACATTTGCTTCGCTGGACGACGGCGTGGAGACAGCGCCGGGGCAGGTGACGGCGCGGACTCTGCGCGATTTGTACCGGCTGGAACAACTCGACGCGGCAACGCGCATCTTCGGCGTGGCCGGGAATCCGATTGCCCACTCGCTGTCTCCGCTGATGCAGAACACGGCTTTCCGGCGCGAGCACGTGAATGCAGTGCTGCTGCCACTGAAGGTGCGCACGCTTGCCGATCTTCTGACCCTGGTGCTGGAGTTGCCGATGAGTGGCGTGGCGGTGACCATGCCGCTGAAACAGGAGGTTTTGCCGCACCTGGCCAATATGGACCCGCTGACCGCAAAGATCGGGGCATGCAATACCCTGCGCACGGGGGCGGACGGCAAACTCTACGGCTTCAATACGGACGTGGCGGGCGTGGTGCGACCTCTCGAGAAACGGTTGCGGCTGAAAGGCGCGCGGGTGGCGGTGCTGGGCGCAGGCGGCGCGGCACGGGCGGCCGTGTTTGGTCTGGTGGAACAGGGCGCCGAAGTCCTGATCATCAACCGTACTCATGAGCACGCCGTCGCCCTGGCCAGAGCCGCGAAGGCCAAGGCGCTAAAGCATGAGCAACTGGCTAAAAACCGGTTCGACGTGCTGATCAACTCAACACCTTGCGGGATGGCGGGGAGCAAACAGACGATGCCGATCCGAGAAGATGAGTTGAACGCCGGGCTGGTCTTCGACATGGTCTATAACCCGCTCGAAACGCCACTGCTGAAGCTGGCCGCATCCCGCGGGATTCCGGTGATTGGCGGCTTGGAGATGTTTGTGCAGCAGGGTGCGCGGCAGTTCGAAATCTGGACAGGCAAACCGGCCCCCGAAGGGGAGATGCAGCGCGCAGTCGAGCTTGCCTTGAAAAAGCGCGGTTAGATTTCGGAAACGGAGAAGCTGAATGACGGATACGCCGCTGTACATGCAGCAGATCAAGCGGACCATGCGCGAAGTATGGATGGCGGGCGACTTCGGGATGATCGCCCGGAATACGGCGCGGGCCGCTGAGGCGTTCGTCCAGCGTCTCAACATTGCCCCCGGAGCACGCGTGCTCGACGTTGCCTGCGGGACCGGGAATACGTCGATTCCGCTGGCCCGCGGCGGGGCACTGGTCACGGGCGTGGACATTGCGACCAATCTGCTGGAACAGGCCCGCGCGCGGGCAGCGTCAGAGGGGCTGGACATCACGTTTGAGGAGGGCGACGCCGAACAACTTTCGTACCCCGATGCGAGTTTCGATGCGGTGGTGACCATGTTCGGGGCCATGTTTGCCCCGCGCCATGAACTCGTGGTGTCGGAGTTTGCTCGCGTGCTTAAGCCAGGAGGTATGCTGGCCATGGCGAATTGGACGCCGGGCGGATTCGCGGGCCAGATGTTCCAGGTGACTGCGCGCCATACCGGCACCCCCATCGGCCTGGCGCCTCCGGTGCACTGGGGTCATGCCAAGCTGGTTCGCGAGCGGCTGGCCGGCTCATTTGAGTACGTGGAGTTGGAACAGATTCCGCTGGAGTTCGACATACCCGCAAGCCCGGCGGGAGCGGTTGCGTTCTTCCGACGCTATTTCGGCCCCACCCAGGCCGCGTTCGACGGGTTGGATGAAGCCGGCCAGACAAGGCTGGCGGCCGACCTGGAAGCCCTGTGGAGCGACGCGAACACGGCTTCCGACCCAGCCAACCGGACCCTGGTTCAGAATGAATACCTTCAGGTGGTGGCGCGAAGAAAGTAACCCCGGGCTTCGGTCCCATTTCTCAAAGGGAGACCCAGGACACCCTAGGAGTCCGGCGTTGCCTCCCATTTCGGCTTCATTTCCCTGCCCCACTTCTTTGGGTCCGTACTGTGCATTTCCACCATTGCCTTTGCGGTGTCAGGATGCTTTTCCACCACATGTTTCGTCATGGTCTGCACCATTTCGTCCCAGGATGCAGCCGACAGTTTTTGTTCGCAGGGTCCACCGAGGGATTTACATGTCATCGTCTTCATGTGCATTTCCCGTCCACGTTTGACTGATGCGCTGCCTGAAGATCGTGGTTGTTCGGCATCCACTCCTTAACTGTTTTCCGGGGCCATGGGCATGCTGCGAGGACGGTTGCCTGTGGCGGCGAAGATCGCATTGCCCACGGCGGGGGCGAGGCCCACGAGCCCGGTTTCGCCGGCGCCTGCGGAGGGCAGGTCCTTGCGGTCGAGGAGAACGACTTCGATTTTGGGTGTGTCGCTGAATCGGGGCACGCGGTATTGGGCGAAGTGCGGGTTGAGGATGCGCCCGTTGGCGAAGAGGATCTTCTCAAACAGCGCGCCGCCGATACCCTGCACTATGGCGCCGCTGAGCTGGTTCTTGAGCCCGTCGGGATTGATGACGGCGCCGCACTCCCAGGCTTGCACCACGCGCCGGACACGGACCTTTTTGGTGGCAGAATCGATTTCAACTTCGGCGCAGGTGGCGACGTAGCCGCCCTTGTCGACGCCGCCGGCAATTCCATATCCAAGCGCCGGCGTTGATTTCGCCTGGCCCCAACTGAACTTGTCGGCGGCGGCATGGAAGACAGCGATGAGCCGTGGGTCGGTGAGATTCTTCAGCCGAAACTCAAGCGGGTCGATTTTCGCAGCGTGAGCCAGCGCGTCCATGTGCGATTCGCGCGCGAAGTGGTTGGCCGTTGAGGCCAGTCCGCGATAGGAACCCTGACGCAGCGGCGACTTCGAGGGATGAAACTGGATGAGCTGATTGGGGACGTTGTAGGGCGTCCCAATGGCGGCGGGGCCGGAGTTGTAGTTGTGGTATTCCCAGGCCACGAGCGTGCCGTCGCGCTTGACGCCGGCGCGGATTTCGATGAGGCCGGCGGGACGGAGGTAGGCCCAGGTGAATTCGTCCTGACGCGTCCAGACAACTTTGACAGGGTTGCCGGCAACTTTCGCCAGGCGCGCCGCTTCGATGGCCGCTTCGCCGCTGTGCTTGCCCCCGTAGCCGCTGCCCATGTCCGGCTGGATGACGCGCACCTGCGACTGTGAGAGATGGAATGTCTGCATGAGTTCGTCGCGCACGCCGAAGGGCCGTTGTGTGCCGGTCCATACTGTAAGCTTGCCGTCGCTCCATTCGGCCACGGCGGCGCGGGGTTCGAGCGGCGCGTGGGCGATGTATTCGACCGTGTAGCGCTCCTCGAGCTTGATGTCGGCGGAGCCCATGGCGTCGGCGACGGAACCGGCTGCGTGCTGCGGGGCACTGTCCTCGCCGGGTTCGGGATTGCTTTTCAGATATTCGAATAGCCCGTCGTTGGAGGGCTGAGGTGGCACGGTCCACCGGGCTTCGATGGCCGAAACAGCTCGCTGCGCTGCGAATGCGTCCGGCGCTACCACGCCGAAGAAGTCTCCGTCATGTATGACTCTCGCCCCGGGAAATTTCTCCACCCCGGTGGTGTCGATCATGGAGAGAGTGGCGTTGAAGCCGTCGGGACGAAGAGCGGCGCCGAACATCATGCCCGGGCGCACGATGTCGGAAGGATACTTGTGCCTGCCGGTGACGAAGTCGCGCCCTTCGGCCTTGGGGACCGCGGTGCCGGCGACTTTCCATTCCGCAGCGGGCGTAAGGTGCTGGTCGGGAGAGACAGTCTTGACCAGCTTTTCCCCGCGCGTAAGTTCTCCATACGAGAGCGATCGCGAAGTGGCCGGATCGGTGACTTTGCAGTTGTCGCAGGTAAGTGCGGCGCGATCGACGTGCCAGCGCGCGGCGGCCATCTCGATAAGTGTCTGGCGCGCGGCGGCGGCCATGGTGCGGAGTTGCGGGCCCATGGTGGGCGTGGTGCGGCTGCCGAAGGTGCCCATGTCCCACGGAACGAGATCGGTGTCACCCATGACCATGGTGATGGAGTCAAAAGGTACGCGCAGTTCTTCCGCAACCTGCTGCGCAAGCGAGGTGCGGATATTCTGGCCGACTTCGACCTTGCCCGTGAACACCTTTACCTTGCCGTCGGCGTCGATATGCAGCCAGGCGCTGAGGTCCTTGGGGAGCTCGTGTCCTCCCCCACCGCGGCCCGACTCCTGCGACAAGGCAGAGTGCGGCGCGAGACAGATCAGAAGGCCGCCGCCGAGCACTTTAAGAAAGGCGCGGCGGTCGAGTTGCGGAATGGGAGATGGATGTTCCCCACGGATGGAGCCGGGTTCAAGGAGAGCCTGATCGAAGGAGTTCATCCTCTGCCTCCCTGCGCGGACAGCCGCGCCGCGCGCTGCACCGCGGCAACAATGCGTGGATATGTGCCGCAACGGCAGACGTTGCCGTTCATTGCTTCGACGATCTGCCCTTCTGTGGGATTGTGCGCATCGCGCAGCAGTGACGTGGCGCTCATGATCATGCCCGAGGTGCAATAGCCGCACTGGAACGCGCCTTCGTCGAGGAACGCCTGCTGGACGGGCGTGAGAACGCCGTGCTGCTCGAGGCCTTCAATGGTGGTGATCTTTCCACTCGCGGCGGCACTGGCGGGTATCAGGCAGGAGCGCGTCGCGCGGCCATCGAGCAGGACGGTGCAGGCTCCGCATTGGCCCTCGCCGCAGCCGTATTTGGTTCCCGTGAGGTCGAGGCGATTGCGCAAAACCGAGAGAAGCGTCTCCTCAGCAGGAGCAGTCACGTGGAGACGCGTGCCGTTGACGTTGAGAACATAGTCAGGCATGGGAAACTCCGCTCGAAACAGGCACGATCAACACGTACCGAACAGGATAACGCAGTTGGTGTTCGGCGGTCCTCGCTGTTCACTCGGGGAGCGATCGAACAAAGTGAAGATGAACGCACTGTCATTTTGCCCGACGAGGAGTTACCGTCTATACTCGCCAGAAAGATATTTATAGGCCGGTATGGTGCGCGACAGATGGCAATGCACGAACGTAGATCGACCACTTCCCCCGATGTGTGCAGGAAGGTAGCAAAACCCGCGCTTCGATACGCAGGCGCGGCATCATGTTTCGAGCGTATGTCTGGCAAATTCCTCACGCGGGTGTGCCTGGCGGGGATGCTTCTGCTTGCCATCGCAATTGCGCACACGGCGCAGGCGCAGATTTCGCCGGGAGCCCTGGCTCGCCCTCACCAAAGTATTGACGGGCCCACCAACTGCACCAAGTGCCATACGCAGTCATTGCGGGAGCGTTCTTTTCGCTGCACCGAATGCCATCGCGAGATCGCCGCCGAACTGGACCAGCATCGTGGCCTCCACAGCACCTATCCGAAGGCGGGGAAACCCGGCGAGGCTTGCGTCAAGTGTCACTCCGATCACAACGGGGAAAACTTCGCCCTGCTGCACTGGGATCCGACTCCGAAAGGATTCGATCACACCAAGACCGGCTACATGCTGGATGGGAAGCATGTGAGCGTGAATTGCCGCCAGTGCCACCAGGCAAAAAATATTCCCGCGTCTTCGCGGGGCTTTCTGGCCCAGCCGCAGAAGGACTTTAGTCAGACCTATATGGGCCTGTCGACACAATGCGCCACATGTCACGAGGATAAGCATCAGGGCAGGCTGGGCCCCAACTGCGCGCAGTGCCACAGTACATCGGACTGGAAGAACACCCGGATCGATGAGAAAAATTTTGACCACTCAAAGACGCACTATCCGCTAACCGGTCTGCACCGCGACGTTGCCTGCGAGAAGTGCCACACGGCCGGGGCGGACGGGCAGGCGCGGTATTTCGGGCTTCCCTTCTCGACCTGCGCCACCTGCCACGCCGACCCGCACAAGGGTGAATTCAAGCAGGATTGCGCAGCGTGTCACACAACGTCTACGTGGAAGAGGTCGGGCTTCCAGTCGACGTTCGATCACTCGAAAACGAATTTTCCGTTGCTGGGCAAGCACCAAGAAGTGGGCTGCGTAGCCTGCCACAAAAGCGCCGACTTCAAGGTGCCGATCCCCTACAAGCTGTGCTCTGACTGCCACAAGGATCCGCACAGCGGCCAGTTCGCGAAGCGCGCCGATGGCGGGATGTGCGAGGGCTGCCACACGGTGAACGGCTGGAAGCCCACGACTTTCACGGTGGCGGACCACGCCCGGACAAAGTTTCCCCTGGTGACACCGCATGCCAAGCTGGAGTGCTTCGCTTGCCATAAGCCAGCGGGAGAGAGGACGGTTTACAAGATGGCCTTTGCGAACTGCCTGGATTGCCACGAAGATGAACACAAAGGCCAGTTCGCCGCGGCGCCGTGGCAGAACAAGTGCGACAAGTGCCACACGGGAGCCACCTGGAAGACATCGAACTACACCATCGCAACTCACCAGAAGAGCGCGTATCCCTTGACAGGGGCGCACCAGGCGGTGGCCTGCAACGACTGCCACAAGCCGATGGCGGGATCGCCGGTGGCGCTGTATCACTTCAAGACAACGGAATGCACAACCTGCCATGAAGACATCCACCACGGCGAATTTGTGAGCCGCATGGCGATGCTTGCCCCGGACCACAAGCCTTTAGGTTGCGCGGCATGTCACCAGACGAAAGACTGGCACGACATGACGCGCTTCGATCACTCCACCACGAAATTTGCTTTGGATGGTTCGCACCGCGCGGTGCTATGCATCGACTGCCACAAGCCACCAAACCTTGAACGGACGATGCTGCATGTGAACTTCGCCGATGCTCCGGTGGCCTGCAATGAGTGCCATGAGAATCCGCACGCGGACCAGTTCGCGGAGCGTGCTTTGAAGTGCGTCGAGTGCCATAACACCAACAAGTGGAAACCGTCTCTATTTGATCACGAGAAAACCGGATTTTCACTGAAGGGCGGGCATGAGCATGTGGCGTGCGGCGCGTGCCACCAACTCAAGCGCGAGGTGAATGGAGACCAGGTGCTCTTCTATAAGCCAACCCCGAAGGCGTGCGAAGCCTGCCACTCCAACGGAGTGCCCAAGCCCACGACGCCCGGGTTCTGAATGGCCTTCGCAGGATGCGCAACATGGCAGGAAGATGACGTAGTCAGTTTGCTTCCTGCGATTACACGATAACTTGCAGGTTAGGCTAACAATTACTCAAGTTAGTTTGTCCAAGATCAGGGTATCTTCCGGCGACAGATTTATCGTCTTTGGTGAAGGGACCACCTGAGAAACGGCCTCTCGAGAAGGCCGTCCACGCTGAATCGTTCGGCACGCCTGGCCAAATTGATGGCTTGCTTTGACGATTCCGCGACCAAACAAATTCGGCGCACTCTCGCACCCATTCAAGCGCCGAACCTCTGTAATGTTTTTGCGCACTTGATTCGTCTCATGTGGATGAATCTTGAGGTTTCCGAATGCACTGGTGACTAAGCCCAGCACCAGGCGGCGGATTCTTATTGCCTGAATGCTTGCTTATCAGAGTGCAGTCGAGAGGTTTCGGCGTTTGAAAGAAATTACGACGATGATTCTCGCCCGCTATTTTTTTAAAACGGGTGCAAGGCGATTCCCCAGATCGCCAGGTCAATTTGAAATGCAGAACGGGCGCACTTCCCTGGGAGCGCCGCGTCGGCATTCGAGTCTTCTCAGGGCCAGCGGGAAGATGCCTGCCGGCGTCGCATTGGCGGTGGCCGCGTTGCTGTGCACGTGCCTGCAAATGAGCGCGCATGCGCAGGCTTCCGACCCGGCATCGCAGGCAGGCCAGGGCCCGCGCGCCAAGGTTACCAATCCGCACGGACCTGCGATCGGTACGTGCCAGAACTGCCACACCTATACGAGTTGGAAGCCGATTCGCTCCACGCCGGAGTTTAACCACGATCAGACGGGCTATCCATTGCGCGGCATGCACCAGGCTGTAAGTTGCACCAGGTGCCACCTATCGCTGGTGTTCAAAAATGTGAGCACGCAATGCGGGGACTGCCACGCGGATTTACATCGCGGCCAGTTTGGCAACAACTGCGCAAGTTGCCATTCGGTGAAGGGCTGGCAGGTTTCATCGCGCGACATTCAGAATCACCAGAATCGTTTTCCACTGGTCGGCGCGCACGCCATGCTGGAATGCGAGGCTTGCCACAAGGGCGCGGCCACAGGACAGTTCGTCGGCCTATCGACAGAATGCTATTCATGCCACCAGCAGGATTTCAAGACCGCAGTTCCCGATCACTCGGCATTTCCGACCGCGTGCCAATCGTGCCACTCGATGGATACCTGGTTTGGAGCGAGGTTCGATCATCTCGCGGTAACCGGATACGCCTTGACGGGAATGCATGCCACGCTGGAGTGCACTGCCTGTCATCTCAACAACCAGTTCAAGGGCACGCCGGCAGCCTGCTTCGCCTGTCATCAGTCCGATTTCACGGGGACCAACAACCCGCCCCACGTACCGACCGGGATGCCCCACGACTGCGGCATTTGCCACTCCACAACGGATTGGCTCAATGCGAAGTTCAACCACAACACGTATACAAACTATCCGCTCACCGGCATGCACGTATCGGTGCCGTGTGCTTCGTGCCATGTGAACAACCAGTATGTGACCACGCCAACCGATTGCTACTCCTGCCATAAAGCAGACTTCGGCTCGACGGCCAATCCCAACCATGTCGCGTCAGGGTTCCCGACTAACTGCGCCTTGTGCCACACAACGAATGGGTGGAGTCCGGCGTCGTTCGATCACTCCAAAACGGCATTTCCGCTCACCGGCGCGCACATCACAACGTCCTGTCCGCAATGCCACATCAACAACAACTACACGACGCTGCCGACGGATTGCTACCGATGCCACAAAGCCGACTTCACCGGCACGACCAATCCAAACCATCTCACGGCCGGATTCCCCACCAACTGCCTCCTTTGCCACACCACCACGTCCTGGTCGGCTGCCACCTTCAACCATTCCACAGTGTTTCCGCTCACCGGCGCGCACGCCACCGTTCCGTGCGCCCAATGCCATGTGAACAACAACTACACCAGCCTGCCGACCACCTGTTACGGATGCCATCAAGCCGACTTCAGCGCAACAAACAATCCGCCCCACGTGTCGTCCAGCCTTCCCCATGACTGCTCGCTCTGCCACAACACCACCAACTGGCTGAATGCGAGTTTCAACCACGCGCTCTATGCAAACTATGCTCTGACCGGAATGCACGCGACACTGACCTGCGCGCAGTGCCACACCAGCAACAACTACGTGAACACGCCGGTGGATTGTTACTCGTGCCACAAGGCGGACTTCACGGGAACCACGAATCCCAATCACGTGGCATCCGGGTTTCCAACCGACTGCTCGATCTGCCATTCAACCAACGGGTGGAACCCGTCGACTTTCAATCACGCCAATACGGCCTTCCCATTGACCGGCGCGCATACCACGGTGGCCTGTGCTCTATGCCACGTGAACAACAACTACACGACGCTTCCCACGGCTTGCTATGGGTGCCACGCGACGGACTACAACAACACCAATAGTCCTGCCCACGCGGCGGGGGGATTCCCAACCGACTGCACCGTCTGCCACACAACCACTTCGTGGGCAGGCGCGGTGTTCGATCATTCGAAGACGCCCTTCCCGCTAACGGGTGCGCACTTGACCGTAGCCTGCACGCTCTGCCACATCAACAACGTGTTTGCGGGAACGCCGACCGATTGCTACTCCTGCCATAAGTCGGACTACAACGGCACGACCAACCCCAACCATACGACGGCGGGTTTCCCGACCACGTGCGCGACGTGCCACACCACGATAGCGTGGACGGGCGCAACGTTCAATCACACATGGTTCCCGACCAACCACGGCGGGGCCAACGGCGTATGCGCAACGTGCCACACCAACTCCGCAGATTACTCCGTGTTTACCTGCACAAACTGCCATGCCAAGACCTCGACGGACAAAGATCACGGCGGTATTAGCGGCTATGTCTACAACAGCGTGAATTGCTACGCATGTCACAAAAATGGTGGCGGAGGATAGATCTGAATGCGTCCCGTGTGGTTTTCCCTGCTGCTGTTTGCGACCCTTTCGAGCGCGGCGCAACAGCCCGGAGCGGACGCGGCGGCACCATCCCAAGCCGCTCCGATGCGCACCGAATTTCGGGTGCGTTATGTCAACGGAACCGATGTGTATATCGATGCCGGCCGCGATGCGGGCCTGGCCCCAGGCACGAAAGTGATGCTCAAGCAGCCGCCCGGAAAAGTGAGCGACGGCTCCACCGATGCGCCCGTGGCGCCCGGGGTTGTGGCTACCCTGACCGTGGTCTCAGTAGCCACGACCTCGGCGGTGTGCGAAGTCAATTCGTCCACGCGCACCCTGGCCGTCGGCGACATTTTGAGTCTGCCGGACACTGAAGTGCAAAAGATGGTCGCAAAAGATACGCTCGGCAATTCGCGCAAATATCCCATGATCGTAAGCTTCACCGAAGGCGATCCTCTGGACGAAGAGGTGCGGGAGGAGATTCCGCATCCGCCGCTGCCAGAAATCAATCAGGCGCGACTGCGATTCGGATTTGACTTCAGCACCATTCAGGGCCTGGGAGGAAACGGCTTTACGTCGACAGTTGTCGGGACCGTGGTGCGCGCCAACATCAGCCGCATGTGGGGAACGCACTGGAACCTCAACGGGTACTGGCGCGGACGGGTGCAATCGAGCACCCAGCCGGCGCAGTCATCGATCCAGGACCTGATCAATCGCACCTACGAGATGAGCCTCACGTACGTCAACCCGGGGTCGCCGTGGACGGCCGGTGTTGGGCGGCTGTATTTGCCTTGGGCCACCAGCCTGGAGGTGATTGATGGCGGGTACATTGCCCGTTCGATGTCAAAGGACAGCGTGGTGGGGATTTTCGCCGGATCTACTCCCGACCCCACGGCGTGGAATTACAACCCGGCGCGCAAATTGGCCGGCGGGCTGGTGAATTTTCACGGGGGCGACTGGGACCGATTCAGGTTCTCGACCACCGTCGGAGCCGGGGTCGAACTGCTGAACTGGGCGGTGGACAAGCCATTCTTGTTTTCTGAGAACGATTTCTCCTACAGGCGGGTAGTTTCCTTGTATTATGCTACTCAGATAGATCGTCCGACAGCGAATCCCGGTTCGCCGCCGGTAGGTTTCGGCGTGGGGCAAAGTTTGCTTACACTGCGCATTCAAGCGCACCCACGAGTAGAGTTCGACCTGACTGATACCTATTTCCGCGATGTTCCCACGTTTGATGCTGCACTTGTGGGCACCGGATTGCTGGATAAATATCTCTTTCAGGGAATTAGCGGTGGTTCTCGCTTCCAGTTGCCTCATCGTGTTACGGGATACTTTTCGGTAGGACAGAGCAGCGCCTCGACCGACAAGACCAACTCGTGGAACACCATGTACGGAGCAACGATGGCACGCATCTGGAAGACAGAACTGACGATAGATGCCCGCTATTCCAAATTTGACAGTTCATTTGCGTCGGGAATTTATCGCACTGTAACCATTTCGCGCGATCTTGGAGACCGGTTCCGGTTCAATCTGCAGGGCGGAACGCAGTCCTTCGCATCCTCGCTATCCAGCGACCGTGGAGAATACTTCGCGAACCTTTTGTTTGATACCAATCTCGGAGCGCGTTACTTCCTGGAAGGCAGCTTCACGACACAGCGCGGCGGCGCCCAGGAGTACAACCAGTACACCGCTACCTTCGGCTACCGTTTCGATAACCGCTCCCGTGAAAGGATGGCTGCCCATGCGCAAATTCCCTAGCGCCTGGCTGAACCTGGGTCTTTTATTGGTTCCCGCGGCCTGTTGGGCCGCGGCCGATTCCCCTGTTCCGGCGAATCTGATCGACCAGGCCCAGAAACAGGTCGTCGACTACATCGGAAAACTCGCCGATCTTCACTGCACCGAAGATGTCACCCAGCAGAAGCTGAAGCCAAACGGTTACATCGATGTCTCCCGGCATAGTCAGTACGACTACTTCCTGTATATGCAGGGCAGCAGCTACGACTTCCAGCTTTCGGAGTCGAGGCTGGAGGTCGGGACGTCGAAACCGGCCCATGCGCCGATGCTGTTGAGCAACGGATTCTCGACCCTTCTTCTGGTGTTTCATCCCTATTATCGGAATGCCTTCGAATTCACAGCGGAGCCGGTAGTCAGTCTTGAGGGGAGGTTGGTAGTGCCGGTGCACTATGCCCATATCCTGGGAGCGCGCACACCGGCTGCACTGGCGTTACGCGGCCGTGAATTTCCCCTGGAGTTGGAGGGGACGGCGTGGCTCGACGCCGCAACGGGCCAAGTGGTCCGCATGGACGCAGGCCTGGAACACGAGATGACCGATGTCGGTTTGAAAGCGCTGAAGATCGAGGTCGACTACATGCCTGCACCCAAGTCCTCGGACAACTTCATGGTGCCCGCCAAGGCGGTCGTGGACCTGGAAACCCCGAAACAACATTGGAAGAATACGCATACGTTCCACAACTACAAGCTTTTCTCGATCGAGGCGACACAGGATCCGGCCGTAAAGGTCAAGCCCGAACAGGCCGATCCGAATGCAGCACCTTCCTCGACACCCCAATAGCAAGGAGAAGTCCTGAATTATGGCGCATAGTACTGTTGTAATTTCTGCTGCTGCCCGCACCCGTCAGGCCGCCGAACGAGCCCACAAGGTTCGTGTCTGGATTGCCGGACTCGCGGCGATCGTTTTTTGCGTCGCCGTGGGAGCCTACGGGTACAGTTACTACACTCTACCCCGGGAGTTGCGTCCCTTTTCAGATAAGCATGAATTATTGCGGCCTAGCGGCCCGATCGGAATCAACCTGGGTGTTCTCGGTACGGTTCTCTTCTGCATCATCTTTCTTTATGCACTTCGGAAAGTAGTTCCCTGGCTGGGCAGGTTGGGCACGGCGAAGCATTGGATGGATTTTCACATCATCGCCGGAGTAACCGCGCCTGTCATCATTGCGTTTCACGCGTCCTTCAAGTTCAACAACATTGCCGGGGTGGCGTTCTGGATCATGCTGGCCGTGGCGCTGAGCGGACTCGGAGGCAGGTACCTCTATGCGCAGATTCCACAGTCTCTGAATGCCGCCAGGACTTCCCTGCAGGAACTGGAATCGAATGAAGACACGCTGTCCGAAGTGCTGCGGCGTCAATCGCTCTTTTCGGCCGAGAAAGTGGCGCGGATATTCGCCATGCCGAGTGCCGAACATGTTCGCAAGAGTTCCACGTTAGTAGCCCTCGGAGAAATGATCCTTCTCGACATCAGGCGCCCCTTTCAGGTCGCAACATTGCGCCGGCAGGCGTTGAGTTTCGGAGGAGCCATCGCCTCACTCGGAGGCCTCTTACCGACCAACAAGCCGGAAGTGGAACGGATCGTTGCCCTGGTGCGAAGGAAGGCGTCCCTATCCAAGCGGATCCTGTTTCTTGATCGTGCCGAACGCGTCTTTCATTTGTGGCATGTGATCCATCGGCCGTTCAGTTATGCGTTCGCCGTCCTTGCGATCTTTCACATCGTCAACTCAGTTCGATTGGGGTACTTCTGACGAATGGAGAATCTATACAGTTGGCTGCTTGCAGCCGTAGTCGTCCTGTTCTTCGTAGTCCGTTACTTGATTGGGCATCGAAAGCGAGAGGCGGCTGCGATTGCGGCGTCCGAACACGGTAAGCTGTTTTCCGACGGACCCAAGGCGCAACATCCGCATATCGACCTCGAAGGGTGCATCGGCTGCGGCACCTGTGTGGACGCATGCCCTGAAGGCGATGTGCTGGGGATTTTGAACGGCAAGGCCACCATCGTCAAAGGCCATAAATGCATCGGGCACGGCATATGCGCCGACGTCTGCCCGGTGGGCGCGATCACCATGGTGATGGCCAAGGCATCGGCGAGCGCCGATATGCCGGCGCTGACGCCGGAATATGAAACCACCGTTCCCAATCTGTTCATCGCCGGCGAACTGGGCGGGCTTGCGCTCATCAAGAACGCGGTGAACCAGGGACGCGAGTGCGTGGACCTGATTACTTCGAGGCTGCCGGACTTGCGCGGAGCAAACCCGTCTGTCAACGGGCATTCCGATGTGCTGGACGTGATTATCGTGGGAGCAGGGCCAGCAGGGATCAGCGCCTCGCTGCGAGCGACCGAGAACGGCATCTCCCATCTGACCCTGGAGCGCGAATCGGTTGGTGGAACGGTATCGAAGTATCCGCGCCAAAAGCTGGTCATGACCAGCCCCGTCGAATTCCCGCTCTATGGAAAGTTCAACAAGACCCAGTTGAGCAAGGAAGAGTTACTGGCGCTATGGGAAAAGGTGATGGGACGCGCCGACCTCAACATCAAGACCGGCGTATGCGTCGAAACGATTCACCGGGAGGACGACGGACTATTCAACGTGAAAACGTGCGCGGATACCTTCCGCTCACGGTCGGTGGTCATGGCGCTGGGCCGGGCCGGCACCCCGCGCAAACTCGGCGTACCCGGCGAAGACCTGCCCCACGTACTCTACCGGCTGATTGAAGCAGACCACTACACGAACAACAACATCCTGATCGTGGGCGGCGGGGACAGCGCTGTGGAAGCCGCCATGGGCCTGGCGCATCAGCCCGGCAACAAGGTGACGCTTTCTTATCGGAAGGGTGAATTCAGCCGCCTGAAGGAGCGCAACACCAAGCGCATCGAGGATCAAATCAAATCGAAAAAAGTGGAAGTGCTGTTCAACTCGATGCCGACGGAATTCCGAAAGGGCAGCGTCCTGATCGATGTGGGCGGCGGAGCCATCAGGGAACTTCCCAACGACTACGTCTGGGTGTTTGCGGGCGGCATCCCACCGACCGAGTTCCTGAAGAATACCGGAATCGCCTTCGGCGCCGTCGACGTCTCGGCGCGTGTGGAGTAACTCCCGGTTCCATTCCTTCACTTGGGAAGAGTAGCGGCGGTGAGCGGCTCGACCTCCGGGCTCGCCCAGTAGCTGGTTCTCGCCCTCACTTCGACATTCTCGTACCCCGGCACGCGCACCGCAAGTATGTGCAGGCCGGGGTGCGGCGACTGCGGATGAAAGCTGAGCATGTAGCGATTGGGCAGGTGGTTGGCGATCGCGGCCAGATCGCGTTCGACGCTCCGCGAGTCAGTCAGCGGGAAGTACTCTCCCCCCGTCAGGTGAGCGACGGTTTCGGGTACATTGCGTTGCAACGCATCGGCGGCGGCGATGGCAGCCATCTTGGCGAGTCCGAGCGGCGGAGCAAGCTGGGTAAGGCAATCATAGAACTGGATCAGCCGGTTGTGCGCGGCGTCAGGATCGGTATCCGTGTTCTTGCCCATGCAGCCGTGCGGCGGGTTGGGGTACATGTTTGACCCCAACAAAACGCCCGGCTCGGTGGGCAAGTCATGATAGGCATAATGCGCCGCTTCCGATTTGGCGGTGGAGAATCCGATGCTGTAGACGGCCGTGTTGGTTTCGCTGATGGCGCGCACAGTTTGTTCGAGCGTTAGGTGGCTGTCTCGGTCGAGGGTCTCACTCACCAGCAGAACCGCATGGCGATAACCCGGGGGTTGATGGCGTAGCAGCTCGACGGCGAAGCCAAGGCTGTCGAGGATGGCGGCGCCGTTATCGCCGCGGCTCAGGTTGTGGATCGATCCGGGCGCCTGGCAGAAATCCTGGTGCTGCTGGCGCCCGCAGCCTGGGATGAGGTTGACGATGGCCTCGACCGCATCTTCGATCCGCGGCGTGAATCCCTGAACGAGCGTAGGATGGCTGTCGAAAGCGACCACCGCAACCTTGCGCGGCACGTCGCCGATCACCGAATCCAGCATGGGGCCCAGAGAGCCGAGGCGGTCGAATTCGCGGGCCCCGGCGCCACCCACTTCGACCACCACGACCAGCGCCAGTGGCTCGCCTCCGGTGTCCTCTTCAAGCGTCAGCTTTTGCGGAATGCCGTCGTCAGTGAGCACAAAATCCTCGCTCTTGAGCGTGAAAACGAGAGCGCCGGCATGGGTGCGCACCAAGGCGGGCACCAGGACGATCGAGGTCTGGGTGCTGAACACAAAGGGCGGTGCCGAGGATTCAGGCGCCTGTCCAACGGCCGAGGGCAAGTGCATCGCGACCATCGCCGCGGCCAGCGTCGGCAGGAGACATCGCTTCATGGGCAAGCCCTCGCTCCCAGTGTAGGCGCGTGGGTTGGACGGCAGGAACGCGCAGCGGGAAGCGGCGGCACAGGTTATTCATACGAAGGAATAAAAGAGGAGAGGTATCTTCGTCGCGCACCCAATTGGCATCCAACCGCGCAGAGGAGAACGAGGCAAATGGGACATGGATTTATTGCGTGGATCCTCATTGGCGTGATTGCCGGATGGATCACAGGGAAGCTCATGAAGGGTTCCGGCTACGGATTCTTCATGGATATGATCGTCGGCCTGGTCGGCGCGCTGGTGGGCGGGTTTGTCTCCAGCAGCCTCGGATTCGGGGGAGTCGGGCAGCACGGCCTCACCATCAGCATCGTGATTGCCGTCATCGGCGCAGTGATCCTCACCGCACTTTTGCGTCTCATCACGGGGAATCGCGCCACCAGCATGTAGATCTGCCCACCGCGCGGAGTACCAAAGACCGCGCACACCCTCCTACGCGGTGCTGGGGGGAATCCACACTTGCATCGAGGCTGGATCGCGATTGGCCCACACCTAGTAGCGAATGAGCCGGAGAGTCGTGGGTACTCCCCGGCCTCTACTCGCTTTCAAAAGATCATATTCATTCGTGACGAGCCGCTGTGTCGAAGATTGGTTTATCCGTGCTTTTGATTAGCTCCCCGGATACGCTCATTAAATCGAAGAAAACGATCTCGTTCGGCCAGCGATGCAGCCAGGGGGCGGGCAAAAACAATGCGTGCTGCGGACCGATGGACCAGAAACGTCCCAATGGATGTTGATTGACCCAAACCATTCCCTTGTGCAGGGCGGTGGTGTCCAGATAGGTGTCGGCCGCAACGGCCATCAAGGTTATGCGATGGAAACAAGGACCTTCGCAGAGTTCGAAGTTATATTGCAGCTGGTCGAGATGATCCATCGGAAGCGAATAAATCTGCCAGTGTTTCGGCTCCTTGCCGCCGAGAGTGACTTTGCCGGTGATTCCCTTGCGTTCGCCGCGAATGACCTTTGTGAAATTGACGCGTCCCGAGTTTTCGACCAGGATGTCGAGCGTGGCGGCCTGGGTAATGGCCGGTAACGTCAGACGATCGGTCGCGAGCCGCCGATCCAGCGTGCCCGCCAGTTTCTGATCGACATACACCTGGGCATAATCATGCAGGCCATCGAGGACCAGTTCGCCCCCATCGCCGGCATCGAGATGTGTGCGGTAAAGAACGTATCCGTACGCTTGATCCATATCCTCCATGGTGAGCAGGGTGTCGGACTCGATGGGCTTGGGCAGATTGCGCCACAGGGACGCCGATTCCGTGACCGGCGCAAGCGGGAACGGCTCGACCGGCGTGGGCGGCGGCAACGGCGGGGCGGGATGACCCGTGATGCGCCCGATGACATCGCGGAAGAGGTAATACTTCTGCCGCGGCGCGCCGCGCTCGTCGAGCGGCGCGTCGTAGTCGTAGCTGGTAGTGTCGGGTTCGTAGTTCGTGCCGTTGCTGTTGGCGCCGTTCATCCAGCCAAAGCTGGTGCCGCCATGAAACATGTACATGCTGACGGAATAGCCCTGGCCGAGCATCCATTCCAATTCCGCGGCCTCTTTCGCGCCGTCGGTCTCGTGGTGCTTCTCGCCCCAGTGATCGAACCAGCCGGCCCAGTATTCGCCGCTCATGTGCGGACCATCGGGCCGAAGCGAATCGAGGACGCCGAAGCTTTGCTTGGCGTCGCCGGTTCCGAAATTGATGACCGCCGGCAATTCGGGAAGCGAGCCATTGGGGATCTGCTCCGGGCCGTCGGCGGTGTAAAGCACATCGGCGGCCAGGCTGTTCTTTTCGAGTGACTTCTTCAGAGCTTCCATGTACGCGTGGTCATCGCCGAAGGATCCATACTCGTTCTCCACCTGGACGGCGATGATGGGGCCGCCGTTGCGCAGCAGAAGCGGAGTGATCTCCTTGCCTAGCCGTGCGAACCAACGATCGACGGCCGCGGTGTACTTTGGATCGTCGCTGCGCAAAACAAGACTTCGGTCCTTCAGCAGCCAGGATGGGTAGCCTCCCAGTTCCCATTCCGCGCAGACATAGGGGCCCGGTCGAAGGATGACGTTGAGGCCCTCCTGCTGGGCTTCGCGAATGTACTCCGCTATGTCATTCTGGCCGCTGAAGTCATAGACGCCCGGACGCGGCTCGTGCAGGTTCCAGAAGACGTACGTCGTGATGGTATTGAGCCCCATGGCGCGGGCCTTGCGGAAGCGATCGCGCCAGTAGACGCGGGGTACGCGGGGATAATGCATTTCCCCGGAAATGATCTGGTAGGGCTTTCCGTCGAGTAGGAATCGATTACCCGCGACCGCAAACGAATGCGCGGCTGGAGCCGGCTGGCTGAAGACAGCGATTGTGGCAGACAGAAGCAGTCCCGCGCAAAGAGCCAGCGAGACATAATAATTCCTGGTCGAATTTTCCGGCATTTCTTTCTCCCGAGGCTGCCCGGGAAGTCTTTGCTTCGATGGGCAGGGTGGCACGATGTTGCTTGCACGCACATTTTAAGTCCGGAAAGCGGACTGGGCCAATGCGCAGGATCAAGGTTGTGTCAGTTGGAGAATTGTATATGACGTCCTATACTCCTATGGAACCATCCGGGTGCGAGGTCCAATGAAGCGTTACGCCGCAGTTTGTTTGTTGGTTTGCCTTCTGTGCTGCTCAAATCTTCTGTCAGCCGGCCAGGGCACCGAGCTTGAAGCCCGGCGGGCGCGGTTTCGCGAGGCAATTGAAGCCCAGTGGCAATACGAGCTAAAAACGCATCCCGAGTTGGCGACCTATGTCGGCGACGCGCGCTATAACGACCGGCTCAGCGATCTCTCTGCGCAGGCTGTCGCCGTAGAAGACGAAGAAGATAAGCGACAGCTGGCGCTGTTCTCGGCCATCGATTCGACCGGCTTCTCGCCCGAAGAACAGCTCAACAAGGAGTTGATGATCCGCGGCCTGCGGCAGTCGATCGAAGATACCCGGCTCAAAGGTTGGGAAATGCCCGTCGACCAGATGAATGGCATCCATCTGGCTCTCGCCTCGCTCCCCTCGGCGATGCCGTTCACCACCGTCAAAGATTATGAGAACTATATCGCCCGTCTGCATGCCATTCCTCGCGCCCTGGAGCAGACGACGGAGGTCATGAAGCTCGGGCTCCGCGACCGGCTGATACCGCCCAAATATCTTCTCGAGAAAGTCGGTGAGCAGGCGCAAGGCATCGCCGATGACAAGCCGGAGAGCAGTCCTTATGCCCAGCCTGCGGAGAAGTTTGCCGCGGCGGTTCCGGCGGCGGAGCAGGAGCAGCTGCGCAAGCAGATTCTGGCCATCATCGAGAAGGAAGTGAATCCGGCCTACGCCGCGTTCGCGCGCTTTGTGAAACAGGACTACACACCGCATGGGCGCACCGAATACGGGATCTGGGCGCTGCCCAATGGAGACGCACTCTACGCTGCAGCTGTGAAGGAACAGACCACAACGAGCCTGAGTCCAGCCGAAATTCACGAAATGGGTTTGCGCCAGGTCGCAGAAATCGAAGCGGAGATGCTGAAGCTGGCCAACTCGCTGGGGTACAAGGATCTGAAGAGTTTCAATGAGCACATTCGCGGCGATCGCAAGCTCTATGGGACGTCCGGCCAGCAAATCTTCGATCTGTACAAGCACTATACGGAACAGATGCAGCAGAAGCTGCCCGCATGGTTCGGCAAGCAGCCGCCAACGCGTCTGGAAGTGGTGGTGATGGATTCGTTCCGCGCGCCCGATGCAGTGCCGGCAGACTACTCGCCAGGCACGGGCAATGGTTCGCGGCCGGGCCGGATCAACGTAAACGAATTTGCGCCGGAAAAGCGGCTGCTGCTGAACGTAGAGGCGATCGCATATCACGAGGGCATACCGGGGCATCATCTTCAATTCTCGATTGCCGAGAGCCTGCCCGACATTCCCGAGTTTCGCCGCAATGGCTCCTACAATGCTTACTCCGAAGGCTGGGCATTCTATTCGGAACGGCTGGGCCGCGAGATTGGCTTCTACCAGGATCCGTATAGCGAATATGGCCGCCTCGAAAACGAGATGTGGCGCTCAGTCCGGCTGGTGGTGGACACGGGCGTACATTACAAGCACTGGTCGCGGCAGCAGATGATCGATTTCTTCACCCAGCGTACGGCCATGGACGCGCAGAACATTGCGACCGAAGTGGACCGCTACATTGCGTGGCCAGGGCAGGCGCTCAGCTACAAGCTGGGCCAGATGACGATTCTCAAGCTGCGCGAGGAGGCGCGGCGGGAACTCGGGGACCGCTTCGATATTCGCAAGTTCCATGATGCCGTGCTGGAAGAGGGGCCGCTCCCGCTCGACGTATTGGAGGAGCACGTGCACAAGTGGCTGACGCAGCAGAAGGCGGTTGCTTCGGCCCGGTAGAAGCGAGACTCGCACCCTATGAAGATGAACCTCGATCTCCCGCGCCGCATCGAAGTGATCGACTCGCACACCGCCGGTGAACCTACGCGCTGCGTGATCTCGGGCGGGCCGGACCTCGGGTCGGGTACAGTTGCGGAACGGCTGGAACGGATGCGCACCGAGCACGACGTCTACCGCCAGGCGGTTCTTCTCGAGCCGCGCGGATCGGACGTGCTCGTCGGCGCATTGCTGGTAGAGCCCGCCAATCGGGACGCGGCAACCGGAGTGATCTTCTTCAACAATGCCGGTTACCTGAGCATGTGCGGCCACGGCACCATCGGCGTAGCCGCGACCCTCGCTCACCTGGGACGCATCGGTGTGGGACAGCACCGCTTCGAGACTCCAGTGGGGGACGTGCAGGTCTCCCTCGCCGCCAACGGCGAAGTCACCATTGCCAACGTGGAGGCATATCGCTACCGGGCCCATGTGCCCCTCGAAGTGCCCGGATTCGGCGTGATGCACGGGGATGTGGCATGGGGCGGAAACTGGTTTTTCCTGGTGGAGGACCACAACTACGCCCTTTCGCTCGAGAACGTGGACGAGTTGACGGATTTCACGTGGCGCGTGCGGCGGGCGCTGGGCGCGACGGGCATCACCGGTGCCGATGGAGCGGAGATCGATCACATTGAACTCTGCGGACCGCCGCACGACCCGCTCAATCACGGTCGTAATTTTGTCCTATGCCCCGGAAAGGCGTATGACCGCTCTCCGTGCGGCACGGGCACCAGCGCGAAGATGGCTTCCCTGGCGGCTGCGGGAAAGCTTGTGCCGGGGCAGCCCTGGCGGCAGGAAGGAATTCTGGGCAGCGTGTTCATGGGACATATCCGCCGCGACGGGGACAAGATCACTCCGTTCATTACCGGGTCGGCGTATGTGACCGCCGAGTCCACGCTGATCTTCGATTCGGAAGATCCGTTTCGCTGTGGCATCACGGCGGCCGTAAAGCCATGACGGCGCAGCCGATGTTCGATGCGGCGATTGCCGGGGGCGGCATCGTTGGCGCGGCCTGCGCCCTGGCCTGCGCCGAGCGCGGGCTGAGCGTGGCGTTGGTGGAACGCGATGTGCTCGGCAGCGGGGCCACCGCCGCGGGCATGGGCCACATCGTCGTCATGGATGACTCCGAGGCGCAGTTTGCGCTCACCCGCTACTCGCAACAGTTGTGGCAGCGCATGGTCCCGCAACTGCCAGCCTCCGCCGAGTATGAACCGCGCGGAACCGTGTGGATCGCCGCCGACAACGAGGAGATGGAAGCAGCCGAACGGAAACATGCGTGGTACACGACGCATTCCGTTCCATGCGAATTGCTGACCGCGGAACAATTGCGCAAGGCTGAGCCGAATCTTGCCGATGGATTGGCGGGCGCGCTCCTCATCTCAGAGGACGCAGTGGTCTATCCTCCCACGGTTGCTCTTGACCTGGCGCAGCACGCGCAGGCGCTGGGCGCGCGCTTGTTGGTAGGCAAAACCGTGCGCGCGATCGGCAACGGCACACTGGCGCTGGACGATGGCACCGAGATTCGCGCGCAGCGAGTGATTCTTGCCCTGGGCGCCGAATCCGTTTCGCTCCGGCCCGCGTTGCCGATTCGCAAACGCAAAGGACATCTTGTCATTACCGATCGGTACCCGGGTTTTGTGCATCACCAACTGGTCGAGCTGGGCTATCTGAAAAGCGCCCACAGCGTGAGCAGCGATTCGGTCGCGTTCAACGTGCAGCCACGCCAGACAGGGCAATTGCTGATCGGCTCGTCGCGGCAGTTTGGCGCGGAATCAACCGAAGTAGACCAGCACATTCTTGCCGCGATGCTCGCGCGAGCCCGTGTCTATCTGCCGGCGGTCTCCACGCTCAGTGCTATCCGAGTCTGGACGGGATTTCGGGCCGCAACGCCGGACAAGTTGCCCCTGATCGGCCCCGACCCTGATGACCCGACTCTGTGGCTTGCAACAGGCCACGAGGGGCTGGGCATTACGACTTCTCTGGGCACAGCGGAACTACTTGCAGATTTGATCACCAACCAGCAACCCGGAATCGCGCCGGGACCATATTTCCCTTCACGCTATGCGCGATCGACAGCAACCGAACAACTCTCCGGGAACGAGGAAAAATATGAAGTGGACTGGAGTCATGCCAGCACTGACCACGGCATTTGATGAGGACTTGCAGGTCGATCACGAGTTCGTCGCGCGCCACGCCCGCTGGCAAATCGAAAACGGAGTCAGCGGACTGGTGGCGCTGGGTTCGCTCGGCGAGGCGGCAACGCTGCGCATGGACGAAAAGCTCGCCATCATTGAAACCCTGGTGAGTACGGTCGAGGGCAAGGTCCCCGTGGTCGCAGCCATTTCGGCGCTGTCGACCGAGGAAGCAGTAGCGCTCGCCCAGCGAGCCGAAGTGCACGGCGCCAACGGACTCATGATTCTGCCCCCCTATGTGTACCAGGGTGATTGGGCGGAGATGAAGGCACATGTGGCCGCGGTGCTCGAGGCTACGCTGTTGCCGGCGATGCTCTACAATAATCCGGTCGCGTATGGCACGGACTTCATGCCGGAGCAGATCCAGGAACTGGCGGCGGAGTTCCCCAACCTGGGGGCGGTGAAAGAGTCGTCAACCGACGTGCGCCGCGTGACCGCCATCCACGCGCTGGTAGGCGACAGGCTGGCAATCTTTGTCGGTGTCGACGACGCCATTGTCGAGGGCATTGCGGCGGGCGCAGTGGGTTGGATCGCGGGCCTGGTGAACGCACTGCCGCGCGAAAGTGTAGACCTCTTCGAATGGGCGCGTGCGGACAAGGCGCAGGACGCATTCGAGCTCTATCGCTGGTTTCTCCCTCTGCTGCGCATGGACACGGTGCCGAAATTCGTTCAGCTGATCAAGCTGGTGCAGCAGGAACTCGGTGTGGGCAGGGCGCGCGTGCGGGCTCCGCGATGTGAATTGGCGGGAGCAGAACTGGCGGCAGCGCGTGAGACTGTGCGGCTCGCGATGACCAGGCGGCCGGGAGTGGCGCGCCCGAGCACGCGATTCGCAGAAGGTTGAGTGTCCTCAGTTATCCCGCGCGGGCGCGCTTTCTATAACTCCGGCCAGCGTCGCCACTTCCACCGGAAACAAAGGCGGCCGGGGGGCGGGGGCCTTCCACCCAAACAGGAATTCGCTGGCTGCGCCGCAGATCCTGCCCTGGCACGGTCCCATGCCACATCGCGTGTGGAGCTTGGCCTCTCGCAACGAACCACATCCCCCGAGGCCTCGATAAGGAACGTCTTCGCAGCGGCAAACCAGAGTGTCGTCCTCCGGCAAATAGCGTAGTTCGTCGCGCAAGGCGAATGCGTCGGCGAGACTGCGCACAAAGTTCATCTGGCGGTCGCGGGCCCCGGTGAGCGTTCGCGCTTCATCGGGCCGGCCCGCGGTGGCCAACGCGGCGATGCGGCCTTCAAGCTGGGCCTTGTCGACGCCGCCGATGCCGGTCGATTCCCCGACACAGTAGATTCCCTTCACCGAGGTCCGCTGCAGTTCGTCGACACGCACATAGCCGCGGTCGAGTTTGCAATGCAGCAACTGGGCCAGTTCTGTATTGGGAACCAGGTGGTACCCGAACGCCAGCATGTCGGCCTCCAGTTCGAAAACGTTCAAGCCGGCGAGGATCGTAACCCTCTCCAGCCGCTCGTCGCCATGCGCGCGCATGATCCAGGCTCCTGTGCGATACGGAACGCCGGCAAGACGAAGCGCGTACCCCGCGCCTTCGAAGAGCTTGCCGGTCTGTCCGCCGAGCAAACCCGCAGAGAACTTCAGGAGCCGGCGCATTGGCGCCTGCTCTACAACTGAAACAATGCGTGCGCCCGCGGCGCGGAGGTGGGCAGCGACGGCGGGCAGCAGAGGGCCTGTTCCAGCAATCACTACCCTCTTCCCCCGCACGCTGAAGCCGGATTTAACAAAAGCCTGCAATCCGCCCGCCCCGTAAACACCGGGAAGAGTCCACCCCGGAAAGGGCAGGAACCGCTCGCGCGCCCCGGTGGCAAGAACGAGCGCGGCATATTCCAGATCGGCGAATAGTCCGGATTGCTCGATGCGCAGGACACCGGGCGCAGGCGCAACCACGGCGCGCCATCCGAAACGCGCTTCGACACGCGCGATTTCGATCCTGCGAAGCCATCGCCGCGCGGTTTTGACCGGACCGTCTCCCAAGCCGGTGCGCCAGATTTGCCCGCCGGCTGATGGGTTGTCATCGAGCAGGCAGACGCGCATCCCGGATTCGGCGGCCGTAGCCGCGGCGGCCAGCCCGCCGGGCCCGGCACCGACGACGACCAGATCGAAGGCTTCGCTCACCCGGCGACCACCGTCATGCCCGGCCGGCACTGGATCTGACAGGTTCGCTGATGGGCCTGGCCATCAATCGAGGCGCGGCATTCGTAGCAGATGCCCATGCCGCACAGCGGCTGGCGGCGGTCCCCCCGTACCGAGAGACGGCTGGCCATACCGGCCTCCAGGATGGCGGCGGCCACCGTCATTCCGGCATGGACGCGCATCAGCTGGCCATTCAAACGGATGACGAAAGACTCGCCATTTGGTAAAAGTCTCTGCGGTCGCATCTACGCAATCGTAGCCCCCTGCCTTCCCCTGAGGGAATAGCAGGCAAACCCGGTCGGCCGCCTCGGACGACTGAGCCGGCCAGATGCGGCGTCAAAGGCCGACAACAAATAAGCTGCGAGTCGATCGTGTTGTCTTTGAATGAAGACCTGAATAAATTTCCGGGTTGTTCGCGGGGTACCGTCTATTTTTTTATAAAGGTAATTGAACAACCCGGATCAAACATCCGCCTGACCTCATGGGGGATAGTCTCTTTGGGCGGATGCAATTACAGCAAAGTTCGCGATTGACTCAACGCCGTGCCTCGAAGTAGAGGGCTACCCTCCACAGCAAATACCACATTCCGGCGCCGAGCAGAGTTACAGCCACGACAGCACGAGTAGTGAGTGCGATATATGCCCCGGGTTCAAAAGTCTTGTCAGGGCAGGTTGGAGGATTGGTTGGGGTAACAGGGTCCGCAGCAAAAACGCTTCGATCCAAAGTGGGCGAACTCATTGCCAGGTCGAAATCTCCCTCTTATTGAAGTCTGCTTCTTTCGTATTCGGCCTACACGTATCGCGTCACCCCTTGGAAGGGTGCGCAGCCAAATGCACAGATTTCGGGGCAATCTGGGGAAACGTTCCCATCTGTTTGTGGGATTTGAGTACGAATATAGCAAAGCAAATACTCAGTGGTGATCGCCATCACACGAGAAAGAGCACTATGGTAACGTATTCAGTCGTCTAAATGACATTAATAGAGTCACTTTCCGACCGGGGATTACGCTTCAATATCCATGCGCTTTCGAGTCCGACGCTCCAGGTGGGCCAGCACCGCCTCCACGGCATCGTGAATTACCGCCGCGGGCTCCTGCGACGCATTGACCACGGCCTGTGAAGAAAAATCGCGGACCATCTCCAGGTAGGCGGACCGCTGCCCGGCCAATTCGCTTACTGGAATGGCCGATCGGTCTGACCTCGGCGCTTCAGGCGGCACATCAAGCAGGATCACCAGGCCAGGACGCGGTGATAATTGAGCCGCGGCGCGAAGAACCCAGGGCGGTCCTCCGTACCAGATACGCTTGCTGTCCACTGGAAGGTCGTGCAGGCAGTGATCGAAGAGGACCAGTTCCGCACCTATCACACCGGGCAGGATCCGAGCCAGGCATGTCAGCAGGTTCTCGATCCACAGGCCCGCGACGGTGGCGATGGAAGCCGCCGCGCCATGCTTCGCTTCGTATGAGGTGGAGTGGAGAGCCTGATTCGAAGGCCTCCGCCCAGCGACTCGCACCCGCATTCGGTGGTAGCTGATGGCGTGGAACGAAGGCGCAAACTCGCGGCTCACCGCGTTGAGCACCAGGGCGATGGCGTAGTCATCCGCTCCCGTGAAGGCGATCCAACAGCCCGCCGGCTGCACCATCCGCTTGACCCAGTGAAGCACGTGATGTGGAATCGACTGGAGCTTTTGCGCAAGCGTCTCTTTCTGGCTCCGCATCATTGCGGATCGATAGGAGTCCAGCGAGCCGTACATCGGAGTCCAGTCGTTGGCTGAAGCCATGCGCACAATCGAGGAGCCCTCCGGGCCGCGGCAAAAACGTGCGATCATCCGGCCGCACTCGATGCGGTCTTCGACGTACAAGCGATGCAGCCTGTAGCCGTGCTCGCGGTTGAAGTTCCGCAGATTGAGACGCTTGATCAACAGGTAGGCGAACTCATGCGCGGTAGAAGGGATGAAGAAGCCGTCAGGATGCAGGCGGCGGGCTGCCAGTACCTCTTTGGCCGTTAGCCAGCGGCGGCCAAAATGGCGGTAGTCGGCGGCGCAATCGGGCTGAACGATGGTCAGCGAAGGTCCATCAAGCGTGCCCAGAAAATAGGCGCGACCGGTGAGTTCATGGTCGATCGTCTGAAACAGGCGGGCGCCGGTCTGGCGAGCCACATCGTCGATGATGCGCGGCATGCGCTCGAAGTCCTCCGGGTCCACCATGAAATCGAAATCGGAATCGAAATGGTCAGGTAGACGATCGTAGCCGGAGAGGATGCAGTAGGACTTGCATCGCGTCGAGAGCGCTTCGAGGAGAGTTCGGGCGACGCTCGCGCGCGCAGTGACAAACGCCTTTCCGCGGGATTCCACTACATTCTGGGCGGTCAATGAATTGTTCCTTCAACCTTGTTTTGCAGTTCAACCGGCTTGCGATCCGGCCGTCGCGATACCTGGATCTAAAAGACACGATAAGAGAAGCCGAGACTTACCCCGTTGGGATTCATGGTTCCGCTGGGAAGACCGGGAATCCCCGGCGCATCCGGCCAGATCTGGAACTCATAATCCACTCTAATCCTCCATCGACCGGTGAGCGAGAGATCCACACCACCGCCCGGCGCGATCGCGAAATACCTGCCATAGGCGAGGTGGTGGGGAAAATCGATGTCGCCCTGGCCCACAAGCGCTTTTACAGATGGATGCACCCTTTTGTTTTTCGTCAATGAAAATCGGTACACCGGGCCGATGAGGTAGTTGTATTCCCTGAATCCGTCGGAGGCGTTGAGCGTGAGCCAGCGGCCTTCCGCCTGCGCGCCCAGGTGATCGAGGAGGAGGGGGAAGAAATCGACATACGCGGTGAGGCCCATGGGATTATCGCCGCCGTAACCGGCATCGAAGTAGCTGAACGAAGCGCCGGTAATGAACGAAACGGGCGATCGCTCGGCGTCGTACACTGTCTGCCCGCCGGCGAGGATTGGCGCCGCGAACAACGCGGCCAAAATCAGAAATCGCTGCACCAAAATCTGCTCCGGGGCATTTTCATTTGCGGTCAGAACGGCAAGTTGATGACATAGAGTTGGCCGTCGCCCACGTTGCAGGGCGAGTAGACACAATTGAACTTCTGGGTCGTGAAGGCGAGACCACTGGTTCCGTAGCCGGCATTGTCCCAGCGGATCAGGTGCTGGGGAATTCCCTGCACCGTATAGAGATCGAGCGTCGGACCCGGCGCGGTCGTATTCAGATCAAATTGGTAGACGAAATATTCCAGCACGTTGGGATCTGCCGGCGTATGGGCAACGAAATTGGCGGTGTCCGTGGAGACATCCGGAGTCATGACCCCATTCACAAGAAAATTGTAGGGCTGTACGTTCGCCGTTCCCGGATCCACGATCAGGCCATCGTCCCCATAGATGAAACCGCTGATCGGATCCAGATGGATGTAGGGATTGGGAATGGTGAACAGACCGGGGTGATCGTCAGCGGCGGCCAGCGTCACGCCGCTGGGAGAAACCGCGAGTTCGTAAAGATTACCCGAAGCGTTCTCGTTGTTGACCGCATAGATTGTGCTGCCGTCCACACTCCACTGGATGGTATCGAGCAAAGGGGGAATGGGCAGGCTCGAGGGGGAGACGATGCTGGGCCGCTGTGTCGTCCCATCGTAGATCGCCACTCCGCCCTGGGCGATGGTGGCCGCTTTGCTCACCAGCGGAATCCCGCGTGCCACGGCGATGGTATTGAAATCGAGTGGAGAGATCTGGAGGTCCATGGCGTAATAAGGGCCGCTGGCGGGATCCGACCCGATGGAGATGGTATTGCCCGCGGTCGGGGTCGTCGTCGTCCCGCTCAGAACCAGCTGCTGCACCAAACCTGCGCCATCGAGACCGACATAGAGGTATTTGCCGTCTGGAGAGAGGGCCAGGCGGTCAGGATTGCTGTTGACGGGAAACTGGTAGATCCAGACCGCCCCGCCGTCGGTCAGTTGTTGCGGAGTGAACGCCATCACCATATCGGCATTGCCGCTGGACGTGCTGGGCTTCGAGACATACAGGAGATTCTGTTGCGGATCCCAAACCACGTCGGCCGCCTCGTCGCCGTAGATGTTTATCCCCACGTAGTAAGGGAGGGGATTCGAAGGCGCGGACTGCGCGTTGCGGATCATCACCGGGATTTCGGCCACCGCGGCCAGGGCGGAAGCTGGAATCTGCGCCGTTGCCGTGCCGCTGTCGATGAACGTCGTAGGGAGATCCTGGGCACAGGCCCTTGGCTGACCCGGCGAGCCAAGGCAGGCCACCGCGCCCGGCCCGAAGAGTGTTCCCGTCAAGATGAGAGTGAAAGCCGCGTCGCCCACCTGCGAACTGTTGGTTCCAGCGGGATTGGCGATGGCAGTCAGGACCGGAACGGTCTCGGGCGAAGCCGTGATCGTGAAGGGCAGTTCGTTCGACACGGTGCTGTCGGGGTTGACCACAAACACGTTGACCGTGCCAAGGTTGGCGTTGGTGAAATAGTTGGGGGGAATGGAGGCCGTGAGCTGGGTTGCGGAGACAAAGGTCGTCGCCATGGCTACGCCATTCCACATTACCTGGCTGCCGCTGACGAAATTGGTCCCGGTTGCGGTGAGGGCCAGCGGAGTAACGATTCCCGCGGGCGAGGTGTTGGGATCGATCGAGACGAGAGTCGGCACTGGGCCCAGGGGTGCGGGCGTGACCGTAAGGAGGAGTGTATTGGTCGTCGTCTTGTCGGGATTGGTAACACCTACGGTGATGGCTCCGGCGGTGGCCACAGCAGAAGCTGCAACGGTGGCGTGGAGCTGGGTTGCGGAGTCGAACGAAGTCGCCAGGGCAGCGTCATTCAGCGTGATCGCCGCTCCGGAGACGAATCCCCTCCCGGTAGCGGTTAACGTAAAGGACCCACTGCCCGCCGTGACCGCCGGGGGAGAGATTGACGTGAGGTTGAAAGAGCTTCCGGTAATAGTCAGAGTCAGCGTGCTGGAAGTGGTGCTGTCGGGCTTCATCACGCGGATGCTGACCTTCCCAGGCGTGGCGATCTGCGCCGCAGTGACTTTTCCCGTGAGCTCGGTCGTAGACGAGAAGGCCGTGGAAAGCGAAGCGCCATTCCAAAGGATCGTCGTGCCGCTGACGAAGTTTGTCCCGGTCGCGGTGAGCACGAAGTCTGTACTTCCCGCTGCGACTGAGGCAGGAGAAAGTGAAGCCAGCGTTGGAGGCAGAACTCCGTTGAATCCGCCACATCCGCACAGAAACCGGGACAAAATGGCAAAAAGCAGGGGAAGACGAATCCGAGACCAGCTCATCGAGTAGATCTACTGCATTTCAGGAGACTGGAGCGCAGCCCGGCTTGCGTTATGCGGAGATAGCCACAGGTCGGCCGCGCCACCTTGAAATCATGGCGTCGTACGACGATTTCCTGAAGCGCAATAGCCCTTTCTTTTAAATCAGTTCTTGGCTTGGAACGATGAGAGAACCAACACGATTGGGGACAAGTATTCTTTTAATCTACCCGAATCGCCTGAGCATCGGCGTTGTTGTTTGAGTGTTAGACGAGCGAGACTGCCGGAGTTGGCAGGAGCAAAATGACCGCGGGATGACAACTGCGCACATGGGCGGGACCGTCGCGGGCGTGACGAGATCAAATCCGGCGGAAACGATTCGGGATAATCCTCCGACCTCGAGATCCGGCTTATTCGAGGCCGTAGAAGCGGGCACAGTTTTCGCCCAAGATTCCATCCTGAGCTGCGGGCGGAAGTTGTGAAATGTAGTCCAGCACAATGCGCATCGCGGCGGCGTAATCGGCCGAGAGTGTGCATACAGGCCAGTCCGAACCGATCATCAACCGATCGGGACCGAACGCCTCGAACACGACGTCGAGGTAGCGATGAAAGTCGCCGGGCTGCCATGCTTTCCAGTTCGCCTCGGTCACCATGCCCGAAAGCTTGCAGCAGATATTTGGAAGCCTGGCCAGCCGGCGCAGGTCAGATTCCCACGGCGCGAGCCTGCCTTCCGCGATGGGCGGCTTCGCGATGTGGTCGAGCACGAACGGCTGGCCGGGAAATTCCTCAACCAGCGCGATGGCGGCCGGAAGCTGCCGGGGATAGACCAGCACGTCGTACGTCAGTCCGAAGGCGGCCAGCTGCGCAATCCCGCGCCGGAAATCGTCGCGCAGCATAAAGCGGTCATCGGGCTCGTCCTGAACAATGTGGCGGACGCCCACGAACTTCGGATGCCCGGCAAAGTGATCCAGCTGCGAACGAAGCTGTGGCGAGCGCAAATCGACCCATCCGACCACGCCGCGAATAGAGTCGTGCCGATCGGCCAGTTCCAGCAGCCAGCGCGTTTCGTCGATGTTCTGCTGCACCTGCACCGTAACGCAGCCGTCAAAGCCCAGAATTTGAAGCAGCGGCTTCAGGTCTTGAGGCATGAAGTCGCGCCTCAGCGCTGCCAGCTTGTCGGTCATCCACGCGTGTTCGGCGGGATCGTATTGCCAGAAATGCTGGTGCGCGTCGATTTTTCTTTTGCCTTCGGAGGAGTGTATGGGGGATGCCATCCGCCGCAATTATAGTGCTTATATGGGTTTACAACCTCTGTGGAAGATCATTGGGCTCTCCGCCTGTCTGGCTTGCTCCATCTCCCGGGCGCAACCGACAAAGCCACGAATCACGCTGGATGAGTACCTGAACACGACGGACATCAAGGATGCGCGTCTTTCGCCGGATGGAAAGGCAGCGGTCATCGCCACCGAGGTTTCCGACTGGAAGCATAGCGAATACCGGCAGGATCTGTGGTATTGGACGGCCGGGACAGGGCTGCGTCCGCTGACTCACGGCGGAAGCGAGGAGAATCCGCAGTGGAGCCCGGACGGCAAATGGCTCGCTTTTGACAGCGACCGGCCGCTGTCCGGCGACGACACGGATGAAGACGGAGAGCCCGCGAGCACCTCGGAAAAGACCAGCCGGGTTTGGGTCATTCCGGTGTCGGGCGGCGAGGCCGTGCCGCTCTACACGGAAAAGCTGGAGGTGCATTCGTTCGCGTGGTCGCCCGATGGAGCCAGCCTTTACTTCTCCGTGACTGCTCCGCTGACGCCCGAGCAGGAAGAGGAGCAGAAGGCACAGTGGAAGGATGTGATCCGCTGGCGCGAGCAGGACCGGGGCGACGTGCTGTTGAAAGTAAATGTGGCGCAAGCGATAGAACGGGCCCTCTCCGTCCCGCCGCCGGAAAAAGCGGAGGAGGAGAAAGGCCGCAAATCGAAGGAGAAGAAGAAGGAGACGGATAAGGAGCCACCTTCCCTGCCGCCCGGCGCCAGGACCATCGCTCAAAGCCCTCTCTGGATCGGCGAAGTGGCTCCCTCGCCGGACGGCAAAACAGTGGCTTTCACCACCGAGCCGGTGCACAAGAGAATGGAACGTCCTCAACCGTACGAGGTGTATCTGGTTGGCTCTGATGGCGGTGAGATTCGCCAGATCACGCACAATAACGCCGTTGAATCGAAGCTGCAGTGGTCGCCCGACGGACATTGGATACATTTGATGGTGCAGGCCGGCTTTGGCTCCCTCGACGCTAAATATCGCGATGTGCAGGGCCGGCTTTATCGTCTTGACCCCGCGACCGGGAACGTGGAGCGCCTGGGCGGGAGCTTTGAGGGCTCATTTGACGACTTTGTTCTCCTCCCCGACGGTCGGGAATTGGCGCTGGGGCTGAAGGGCACCGAGAAGCAGATATACAGCGTCGAGGGCGGTAACGCCACCAAACTGCCCGGGCTGGCCGGTCACTACACGGGATTGAGCGCGGCCAGGAACGCCAACGCGCTGCTGGTTCGGCACTCAACGATCCTGGAACCGGAACAGGCTTTCCTTGCCGCCGATCCGCTTCGCCCGAGCGAGGTGAAGCCCATAACGGATTTCAACCCGATCTTCGCCCAGCGCGCCCAGCCGGAGTGGCAAACCTATTCCTGGAAATCGGACGACGGGCACACCGTCGAGGGGGTACTGATCTTTCCTCCGGGGAAGAAGAATGCCCGGCATTTGCGCATGCTGACGTTGATCCACGGCGGTCCTGCCGACGCTGACGGCGATTTCTTCGGCGCCGACTGGTATGACTGGGCGACGCTCGCCGCCGCGAACGACTGGCTGGTCTTCCGCCCCAATTACACCGGCTCGGCAGGCTATGGGGATGACTTCATGCTGGGGATCTCGCCGCACCTGGTTTCGCGGCCGGGACGGGACATCCTGGCGGGCGTGGACGCCCTGGTGAAGGATGGCTATGCCGATCCCGACCACTTGGCGATCGGCGGCTACAGCTATGGAGGGTACATGACCAATTGGCTGATCACCCAGACCACCCGCTTCCGGTCTGCCGTCACCGGAGCGGGAGCGGTGGAACACGCAGCCAACTGGGGCAACGACGACGGGACCTGGGACGATGCCTGGTACCTCGGCGGTCAGCCCTGGCAGAATCCCGATCTATACCAGAGCGAGGCCGCGCTCTTTCGCTTCGACAAGGTCAAAACTCCCACCCACCTGGTACAGGGAGACGCCGACGTGCGCGTAAGCTATCTGGAGGGCGTGACGATGGAGCGGGCCCTCGATCAGCTGGGCGTTCCCCACACGTTTCTCGTCTTTCCGGGGGAGGACCACAGCCTGGGCAAGAATCCCTGGCATGGCTATATCAAGCTGCGCGAGGAGCTGAAGTGGCTGGAGAAATACGATGGCCGGTAGTCCCGGCCCAAATGGGTCGCAGCTCCGTCTCAACCTTGTGGAAGCCTGCAGGGGTTCCGCCGCATCCTTTTAACCAGTAGGCATTTCGATCCATGACACCGACCACGACCGAAAACCGGCAAGCCTCTTTTCAGCAGACGCTGCTGAGTGCGCGCCGCACCATGATGTTGAGCGAGATTCTGAAGCTCGCGCTTGACAGCTTTCGCGCCAGCAAGCTCCGCTTCGCGCTCACCGCGCTGGGCATGGTGATCGGCACGGCCTCGGTGATCCTGGTGGTCACGATCGGTCTCACCGGCAAGCAGTTCATCCTGAACGAAATCCAGAAAATCGGGACCAACGAGGTGGAGGTGGAATACGCGGGAGGCGGATCCACCAGTTCCGGCCGCGTGCTCTATAACGACCCCCTCACCCGTGACGATGAGAAGGCGGTACTGACCCAGGTTCCGAGCGTCATCGCCTCTTCCCCCGTGCTCGAAACCCATGACCGCATCAGCTTCGGCGGAGGTGTGGTCAAAGACACGCTGGTCCTGGGCGTGAGCCCGCAATACAAGGATGTGCGCAATCTCATCGTGCTGGCGGGACGTTTCATGGATGATGAGGACGAAAACGCCCATATCAAGTGCGCCGTCGTGACCGAACCGTTTGCCCAGCAGATGTTCGGCAGCGCGGATGCCGCCACGGGCCAGACGTTCCAGATCCTCGGCATTCCGTTCACAATCGTTGGCACGTTCAAGGAGAGCGTGGACACGTTCGGCCAGACTGAAATCTCCGACGAGACCATCCTGATCCCCTATTCCGTGGCTCGCCTATTTAACGGAACGGACAACGTGAAGCAGCTCTACTTCACCGTGCGGAGCATGGAAGAAGTCCCCGACGCCACCAGGGAAATCAAGCGCGTGATCAGCTCCCGCCACAAGCCGAATTCGGTCTACAGGGCGCAAAACCTGAAGGAGCTGCTCACCACAGCCGCGACCATCGCCAACGCACTGACGCTGGTGCTGGTGATGGTGGCTGCGGTGACGCTGGCCGTGGGCGGCGTGGGCATCATGAACATCATGTTGGCCACCGTGCGTTCGCGCATCCGGGAGATTGGTATCCGCAAGGCCCTGGGAGCCACCTATCGGGAGATCCAGCTCCAGTTCCTGGCAGAAGCGGTCCTCATTTCGCTCGCCGGCGGCGTGGTAGGCGTAATCGTCGGCCTGACATTGCCGCTTTCGATCCGGTTCTTCACCGACTACGCGTTGCCCATCTCCGGTTTATCCATTCTGATTGCCCTGGCTGCGGCCACGATCGTGGGCGTGGTCTTTGGCACGGTACCCGCTACCCGCGCCGCGCAGATGGATCCCGTCGAGTCGCTCAAATATGAATGATGAGACGCGCCGTGGACCGGAGGAAACGGGCGAGCGGCAGGAGCGCGGTCGGGGACCCGACCTTGCCCTCATTTATGGGCTCATAGCACTGGCCATGCTGGCCGCCATCGCGGTTGCGGCCCTGGTGGTGCTTCCCTTCTACCACCGGCGGTAAAACGGGCGGACCTGATCCGCGCAAGGAGAATGACGTGCCGACACAAGCTGAAAAGGCGGCCCGGTTCCTGGCTCTTCATCGACGCCCGGAACCATTCGTTGTGGCCAACCCGTGGGATGCCGGGACGGCGCGCATTCTCACCGGGCTGGGATTCGAGGCTCTGTCGACCACCAGCGCCGGACTGGCCTTTACCCTGGGCCGGAAAGATGGCACCGCCAGCGTGAGCCGCACCGAAGCTCTGGCCAACGCGAAGGACATCGCCGATGCGACGGCGCTACCCGTGGCCGCCGATCTCGAAAATGGTTATGGCCACAGCCCGGAGGAGGCCGCGGAGACCATCCGCCTCGCCGCCGAAACCGCGGGGCTGGTAGGCGGATCGATCGAGGACGCCACCGGCGACCCGGCTCATCCGATCTACGAATTCAATCATGCCGTGGAGCGGGTTGCGGCCGCTGCAGCCGCGGCTCGCAAGCTTTCCTTCCCTTTCATGTTCGTGGCACGCGCGGAGAATTACCTGCATGGCCGTCCCGACCTCGACGACACGATTCGCAGATTGCAGGCTTTTGAAGCCGCGGGTGCCGAGGTGCTCTATGCGCCGGGGATTACGAGTCCAGGCGACATCCGGACACTGTGTGCCTCGGTCGGCAAACCGGTCAACGTGCTGATGGGTATTAAGGGAGCCCCGATGCTTTCGCTCCAGGAACTGGGCGCTCTCGGAGTACGCCGCGTCAGTATCGGTTCCGGGTTTGCCCGCGCCGCCATGACCGCGTTTCTGCGTGCGGCGCGCGAGGTGCGCGAACAGGGCACATTCGAATTCACCGAGCAAACCTTGTACATGTCGGAGATTGCGGCGCTATTCGGGTGAGAGGTTCTCGGATGCAGTCTCGGCTCATTCAGGATTCCCTCGCATGCTGCTCGGCCTGTTCGACGATCAGCACCGGAATGCCGTCGACGATCGGATAAATCCGCCCGCATCCATCGCACTCCAGTCGAAGCCCGTCCAGATGCAGGTCGCCGAAGCAGGCGGGGCAAGCGAGCTGATCCAGAACCGATGCCGGGAGCGGGCTCTGGACCCCAGGCCCAGGAGAGGAGCCGGATTGCCCGGGCGTGTCAGACATGGGAAGGATCAGTGAATGGTGGCGTCATCGACTGCTTCGGAACTGCGAGCTTGACGGTGGGAGTTGCGGGCGAACTCCTGCTCGATGCGTTCGTTGGTCCCCGCCTTGGCAAACTCGTAAGCCACCCGGATGCCGTTATAAATCGCGTTGTCGTTGGATGAGCCGTGGCCAATGATGCATACGCCGCGCACGCCCAGCAGGGGTGCGCCGCCATATTCGGTATAGTCCAGCCGGCGGCGAAACGCGTTGAAAGCCTGGCGCGACAACAGTGCTCCGACTTTGGCGGTCACGGTGCGGGTAAGTGACTCGCGCAGCACATCGCGCACAAAGCGGCCGACGCCTTCGCTGGTCTTCAGAGCCACATTGCCCACAAAGCCGTCGCACACGATCACGTCTGCCTGACCGCTGAAAATGTCGCGGCCCTCGACGTTGCCGATGAATTTGATGGGCAGGGCCTTGAGCAGTGGAAACGCTTCGCGGGTAAGCTCGTTGCCCTTGGTTTCTTCCTCGCCAATGGAGAGCAGACCCACGCGAGGCGATTCGATCTTGAGCACGCTGCGCGCGTACATCTCGCCCATGACGGCGAATTGCTCGAGGTTGTGGGGCTTGCAGTCTACGTTGGCGCCCACGTCGAGCAGCACGCAGGGATTCCCGGATGCGCTGGGCATCGGCGTTGCCAGGGCCGGCCGATCCACCCCAGGCAAAGCGCCCAGCACCATCTTGGCTGTAGCCATCGCGGCGCCGGTATTGCCCGCGGTCACAAATCCTGCCGCCTTGCGCTCCCGGACCATCTTCAGGCCGACGCGCATGGAGCTGTCGCGCTTGGTTCGGACGGCCTGCGCCGCCTTCTCGTCCATGCCAATACGCTCCGACGCATGGTGAAGGACAATCGGCAGGTCCTCGTCTTCGAGGTGCTCGTCGAGCAGGTCGCGCAGCTCAGGCTCAGGCCCGACCAGATGCACGCGCACGGGCAAAGCCCGGCACGCGAGGATCGCCCCGCGAATTTCGGGCTCGGGTGCTTTGTCGGAACCTACCGCATCCAGCGCGATGTCAATGAGCATCGATAGACCAGCTTACTTGGCGGCTTCCTTTACGTCCAGAACCGCTCGGCCCTTGTAGGCCCCGCATTTGGGGCAGGCGCGGTGGGGCAGCTTTTTTTCGTGGCAATTGGGGCACTCGGACACGCCGGTGGCGGTCAGAAAATCATGCGCCCGGCGGTTGGCAGTGCGGCGCGTGGAGTGGCGCCTTTTCGGATTCGGCATGGTGCAATTCCTTTCGTGTCTCTATCCGCCATCGGATCCGGTCTCAGACCGCAACCCTCGTGTCAGCCTTGCGGCACAGACAGAAGCATCGGAGTTCTCAAGGGGCTCATTCTTCAGGACTTGATCCGGGTGCGGAGTCCAGCCAGCGCCCCCCAGCGGGGATCGCCCGGACCCTCTTCGCAGGAGCAAGCCTGGCTGTTGCGGTTCTGGCCGCAGCGCGGACAAAGTCCCTTGCAGTCGGGCTTGCACAGGGTCCTGACCGGCAGACACAAAAGAACCTGCTCGCGCAGCACATCTTCAAGCAACAGACTGTCCTTTTGATAATACCCGATTTCGGTTTCGGGCGCAGTAATCGACCGTTCCGGCGCGTCCGCGTCGGCTCCCACCGGCCGGAAAATCAAGTCAAAGTCCGATTCCAGCGGAATCGTCACCGGTTCCACGCAACGAGCGCAGGGAACTTCAAATTTTCCAGCAAAATGCCCCCTCAGCCGGATATCGGCCACGATGTCCTTCGGGCCGCGATGCTCGTGCAGCACCTCCGCTCGGCCATCGGCGGCCAGCGGCCCGCTCTGTTCCGCCTCTTCTCCGAAGTCGATCGCCCCAGGCTTGAACCGAAGATCGAAATCGATCGGATCCCGCTCCAGCTCGCTAATCTTAAATTCCATAGGTATGAGCCTACGACCACTGGAACTGACCGTCAATCGTAAGCTGTCGGGGAGTAACCCAACTGAGGGATGGCCTTTTCGATGATTGTCTGCTGAAATATGCCGATAGTCTTCGGTGATGAGTGCAGGCTTCAAAGATCGGCCGGTTCGAGCTTTAGCCCGAACGAAGAGAAGCCCCGTCCCGGACTCGCATCCTGCCCCGGAAGTGGACTTCCGGATGCTGCTCGAAGGCAGCCTGGATATGATCTGGCAGGCAAAAGTGAAAGACGGCAGGCACAGATTCGTCTACTGCTCTCCTTCCAGCGTCCAGACCCTCGGCTGGAGCGTGGAGGAGATCGCTCACCTGCCTCTCGAAGCAATGTTTACTCCTGAATCAATGCTGGTGATCGCGGAAGATGTTGAAAGGATCTCAAGCGGTCAACCAACGAGCATGGTGCAGGTCGAGGCGGTTCGCAAGGATGGCCACCACATCTGGCTCGAAAACAAGGTGCGTCTGTTGGATCGCGCTCCAGATGGAGAGCTGTCGGTCGTCATTTACATACGGGATGTAACCGAACGAAAGCGCCTCCAGGATCAGTTCGCAAAGCTGGCGCTGATCGACGGGCTGACCGGCATCGAGAATCGCCGCGCATTTGATCTGGCAATCGATCGAGAATGGAAGCGAACATTGCACACCGGCTTACCGCTTTCGCTCCTCCTCTTCGATGTAGATCATTTCAAACCGTTCAATGACACGTACGGTCACCAGGTTGGGGATGATTGCCACCGCGCCATCGCCTGTGCTCTTCGCAGCGCGGTCAACCGGCCGGGGGATGTTGTCGCCCGCTACGACGGCGAAGAGTTCGTAGTTCTTCTGCCGGCAACCGACATCGAAGGCGCAGAGATCCTCGCAAACAGGCTCTGTTATCGAGTGGCCGATTTGCGGATACCGCACAGCACAAATGATGCCAGGGGCGTGGTCACAATCAGCGGCGGCGTCTCAACCGCTCTCGCCCGATTTGGGGGAACCATCAAGATGCCGGAAGGCCTCCTGCTGGCAGCCGACGCCGCCCTCTATAAGGCAAAACACGAGGGAAGAAACCGAATCGCGACCTCCTTCCTCCTGGTACAGGCCCACCTCGACGAAAATACGAATTGAGGCTCCGGCGTGATAACGTCGAGCGGATTCGCTCCGTACCGGAGATAATGCGGGTGCCGGCATTTGCAGCCGGCAACGTTTTCGGCATCCGGCAAAAGGCGAGCCCTCAGCGAAAAAATGGCATCCTGCTCCGCATTACGTCATCAGGAGACCAGCCTCTGCTGTCGATTCCCGAATAAGGAGTGATCCCCCAATGCCTCTCCCCAAAGACGAACGCGTCGTTGCCCTGGCGGGCGAACTGCTGCAGCAATTCGATCAGCTTTTCGGGCTTCATCCCGGCTACCGTGCCGCGCACGCGAAAGGCGTAATGCTCACCGGCACGTTCAAGCCGGCCGCCGGCGCCAGGGCCGTGACCAAAGCTCCGCATGTGATGCGCGAGTCCACACCGGTAACTGTCCGCTTCTCCAACTCCACCGGCATTCCCGATATGCCCGACCACGCGCCCGATGCCAATCCCCGCGGCCTCGCCATCCGGTTCAACCTCGCCGAGCATGTTCACACCGACATCGTGAGTCACTCGACCGACGGCTTTCCTACCCGCGACGGCTACGAATTCCTGGAGCTCCTGCGTGCCATTGCCGCCAGCGGCCCAGATGTTCCTTCTCCAAAACCCGTAGAAAAATTCCTGGGCTCGCATCCCACTGCGCTGGCCTTTGTGCAGGCCCCCAAGCCCTTTCCGTCGAGCCTGGCGCGCGAGTCGTATTTCGGCGTAACGGCATTTGCTTTTATCAACGATGCCGGACAGACGAGGTTCGGCCGCTATCGGATCGTTCCCGAACTTGGCAACGATTACCTCACCGATGCGCAGGTTGCCGCACTTTCGCCCAACCACCATTTCGATGAAATCGCGGAACGCGTAGCAAAGGAGCCGGCCCGGTTTAAGATCCTCGTTCAGGTTGCCGCGGTGGGAGACACCGTGGACGACGCCACCTCCCATTGGCCCGAGAGCCGCGAGCAGGTGGAACTGGGGACCGTCGAGCTGGACAAAGCCGTGCCTGACACCCACGCGCAACAGAAGCACATCATCTTCGATCCAATTCCGCGCGTGGAGGGCATCGAGGCTTCGGCTGACCCGCTCCTCGAACTTCGCGCAGCCATCTACCTGCTGAGCGGCCGGCGGCGGCGAAGCGCATAGCGATCAAAGCTCACCGCGGGATCAACTGAAACTCCCGAATTGCGATCTTCGGCCCAACCAATGCATGGTTCACGTCCGGAAGCAGCATCACGGTAATCTCGTCGAACCGGCGGAGACTCGGGTGCACTGGAACCTCGAACCGCAGGGTTTCGAAAACCGGGGCGGTCTTGAATGTGAAATGCATCGGCTGGGTCGACTCGATCGGCTGCTGGCCCAAATAGACTGCCGGCTGGCGCGGTTTGCTCGAATCGCGAAGCAGTACTGCCATCGCAATGGCGCCCGGCTGGTTATCGCGATTCTCGATGTTGACCTCCATTTCACGGCAGCACACAGTCGGAATCGCGGTCGACAGAGTCTGGCGCGCCTCGATCGACAATGGCATGGTGTTTGTGGCCTCGATGTGCACCCCCAGGGGCGTGCCCTGCGCCTGGTGAGACGTCGAATCTGGACGCCGGCCGGCCTGGAAATAAAAGTACGGCCCGTCGAACCGAATGATGAGCGGCTTGAACGTGCCTGGAGCGAGAAAATTCGGGCGCGCCGGCAGAGGAGGAATGATCTGCTTTTTCTCGGGGAGGGGCCACAGAATGATGCTCTCATAACCGTCCCGGCCACCCGGCGCAAGCGTCGTCACCAGGCGTCTCTCGGCATCGCGTCCATTGGCAAAGGCCGCGCCCGCCGTCGCAACCTGCTCCCGATGCGTAATTCCATCCAGCAACGCCCATAGCGTGATGAGAATCGCCGGCACCGTAAACCGAATCAACCTCAGCCCGGCGGAACGGTTGTCCCAGTAGCCGAACCGGCTGCCCGGCGCCAGCGTCGCTTCCCAGGCAAACAGAAACGCCCCCAGCGCGAACAGCCCGCTCGCCGTCAGCGTGGAACCATCATGCAGCGCGTAGCCAGCTGCGTAGATGGCGATCGCAATGATGTAGCCGTGCGCGGAGCGGGCCGGCGTGGCGAGTGTCGCAGCGAACAACTCCCGCTCCCGAGTCGGATCACTCAGCGGGTCTCCCAGGGGAATGGTCTTGCGCGCGCCGATCGCCAGGATGACGCCGCCCAGCGCCGCAATGGCCACCCCTGCGGGCGAATCCCGCCGCGAGAGCAGAACCACCGACGGCACCCAGATCCAGGCGGTCGCGCACGTCAGCGCGAAAAGCCGGAACGGCAAGAAAGCCCTCAGTTGAAATGCCCTCGACGATCGTTTCCAGTAAAACCACGCGCCCGCAACCCCGCCCAGAGCGCCGATGCCGACATAGATCACGGCCCGCGCCAACAGCGCCCCTATCCGGGGCGCACGTGATTCCGGCAGGCGGCACAACAGGAATGCGGTAATAAAGGCATTCAACAGCCCTGCCAGCACCAGAAAGCGCACCGCGCTCAATACGCTGTCGCGATCCGGATCGTCGAAACGGTCAAGCGCATTGTTCATGGCCCTACCCCGGGGTTCGCGCGTTGCGGATGCGCACTGGAGGGCTGACTCGCCACAGGGCGCACAGCAGAACCAGGAAGAAAGGCAGGCGCACAACCACCGTAGCCTGCTTCATGTCCGTGATGAGCGAGAAGGCGCTCGGTTCCGTGACGATGACGGGATGGCCGTATCGCGCCGTCCACTCGTCCTGCGGGGCCACGCGAGCCACCTCCAACGGGCTGAAGCGATCTACCTTATACATGCGGTAGGTCGGGACAGGACCCAGTTCTGGTCCGCTGGTCTGCTCGACAGCGAGAAAGTATTTCGGCACCACGATCAGCGCCACCCAGACCATCATGAGGACGCGCAGGCTGGCCGCGAAACCGCGTACGATGGGGCGAAGCCGTTCGCCCCCGTGCATCAGGTCGGGGAACAGATAAACCACAATCCCCGACCAGATGAAAACAAGATTGACCATCATGAGCAGGCCCAAATCGCACACCATCGACCACGGCCAATCCATGCGGTAGAAGCGCTCGGTCACATGAGCGTGCTCTTCTGCCCGCGTTACGATCAAGAGCCACGCTGGCGCAAGCATCGACCAGAGCGGGGAGAAAAGCAGCAGCGAGGCATTGTTCCCGAACGCGCGCGCAAAAGCGATCGCGATTGCCGAGACGACCTGCCGCCAGTACCAGCCCTCCGAACGCCCCGCGCAGAACTCTTCCAGCAAATCGCCAGCCAGTCCCTCGTCACGCCCGCCCGGAACGGCGTGATCCAGCATCCAGGTAGCCAGAGATGGAGGTTCAGCCCGTCTCATGTACCCTCCCCTTTCAACTCCGAAAGAGTCCGCCACATCTTCTTGAGAACCCGGCGCGTGTCCTGGACCTGCCGCAGTCCTTCCCTTGTCACCCGGAAATAGCGTTTGGCCTTGCCCCCGCGTTCGGGAGTGGGATCGCCCAGGCTCGAGGCGACCAGCCCCTTCCCTTCCAACCGCTCCAGGGCCGCATACACGCTGCCCACCGACACATCCCGGCCCCGATGTACCTCCAGTCCGCGCGAGATCGGAACCCCGTATGCCTCATCGCCAAGATGGATCACGGTGAGGAGAATCATCAGTTCAAATTCTCCGAGATAGCTTCGCTCCGTCATTAATTCAACAATAGCGAAGAAATTGGTCCAGCGCAATTGAAAATTTAGAATTGTTCTCTATTCCGGTCGTGCGTGGGACCGACCAGTTTCCCTGGCTTCCGCAATCTGCAGCGCGTGGCGCCGGGGATGCATCGCCATCAGCAGCAACATCTCGTAGCAGTTCACAGGACGCGTGATCAGGGGATGGATGGCGAGCCACGAACGCAGGTCGCCGGGAAACTGGTCGACGAACCGCACCGTTTCTCTTCTCGCTGCATGAAAGCCTTCTACCGCCTGGGCCAGATCTGTTGTGGAACTCTTCGGGATTACGACTTCTGGAGCCTCAATGCGGCGCGCGCGATTCATGGCCAGATCCTGGAACTTCGCTTCGCGGGCGCGATCTTCGTGCGATGAATCGCTTGGCGTGGCTTCCCTTAGCCTCGAGAGCAGAGCCTTTTCGCTCAGGGCCAGGTGCTCGACGCATTCGACCACTGACCAGCTCTCGGGCCGCGGACGCAGAGCGGCCGTGGACTCCTCGATACCTTCGAGAGCTTTCGCCAGCGCGTCTGCTCCATCCTGTAACAGGCGGAGAATCTCCTGCCGGTCCGCATCGCTCATGGCCAATCCCTTCAACTTCAGGCCGCCTGCACGATTATCCTGCAACTGGCGAAAGATGATAACGGTTCCCACGGGAGGTATGCATGCAAATCCGCGATGCTGTCCAGCAGGACTTCGAGCAGATCACGGAGATCTACAACGAAGTCCTGACCCACTCGACCGCAATTTACAACGACCGGCCGGCAACGGTCGAAGAACGGATCTCATGGTGGCGCAGCCGGATTGCGCAGCGGTTCCCGGTGTTGGTCTCGGCGGACGGCGCGCGGATCGCCGGATTTGCGACGTTTGGCGATTTTCGCGCCTGGCCTGGTTATCGATTTACGGTCGAGGGCACGGTTCACATCCACTCCGATTCCCGCGGCAAGGGCGTAGGCACGGACCTGCTGAAGGCGATACTGGCGCACGCCAGGAGATTGGGGAAACACGTGACGATCGCCGGCGTCGACTCGGAGAACATGGCGTCGCTGCGGTTTCTGGAGCGATTCGGATTCGAACGCGCCGGCCACCTGCGCGAGGTGGGATACAAGTTCGACCGCTTTCTCGATCTGGTGTTCCTGCAATACTGGATCACGCCGCCGAAGAAGGGGCCGGCATGACCATTTCCGTCAAACCCGTTACAGTCGAAGACATCTTGCGATGGCGCGATCTCTACCGCCAGGAGATGCGCTGCCAGATCGTTCACGACAATATGCATGCGCGGCCGGGCTGGACCCAGCCCTACCTGGTCGAAGTGGGCGGAGCCGCCGCCGGTTACGGATCCATTTTGATCGGGGGCCCATGGACCGGGACGCGGATCGTGTTCGAGTTCTATCTCGCCCCGCAACATCGCGCGGGCGTCTTCGATGCCTTTCGCAGCCTGCTGACGGTGAGCGAAGCGACAGCCATCAAGGCGCAGACCAACGACTCCCTGCTCACCGTCATGTTGCACGCCTGGGCGAAGAACATCGTCAGCGAAGCGATTGTTTTCGAAGACAAGCTGACCACCGCGCTTACGCTGGACGGTGCGGCCCTCCGCCGGCGGGGAGAGCCGGATCATGACTGGTGTTTGGAGATCGACGGCGCGATCGCGGCGACCGGTGGAATCCTCTATCACTACAACCGCCCGTATGGCGACATCTATCTGGAAGTGACGGAGACCTACCGGCAGCGCGGTCTCGGCTCCTATCTCGTGCAGGAACTGAAGCGAGTCTGTTATGAACTGGGAAGCATTCCCTGTGCGCGCTGCAACCCTGACAACATCGCCTCGCGAAAAACCCTGCAGAAGGCCGGCTTTGTTCCCTGCGCCCATATTCTGAGCGGAACCCTCTGACTGCGGCGACCATCCTGCGCTCGCAACTCTGCGATTTCTATTGACTTTATGGTTAATAACTGATATAATACTAAAGGTGCGGCTAGCTCTAAAGTCCACTATGCGCAATGCCGCCTTGGAGGATCCATGCACCAATCGAACGACGCCATCGAAACCTTCTTTCGCGAATTTGAACAACGCAGCGACAGCGGAGACATTCCCGCTCTCCTTCCCCAGTTTGCAGACACGTTCATGGCGGCCGGGCCACAAGGAACGCAATGTATTCGCGCTGCAGATTTTGCAGCGGCGTTGCCCAGGCGCAAGCAGTTCTTCGACAGCCTTGGTTGCCGGTCCACTTCGCTGGTGTCGCTCGATCACAACCGGCTCGATGCACGCTATGTCCTGGCGAAAACGCGCTGGCGCATGACGTTTGTGCAGGGAGAGGGCGAGGTGAAAGAAGTTCTGGCCGACTCCGCTTATGTCGTCGATACCGGAACCGATACCTACAAGATAGTTTTCTATCTTGCCCACCAGGACATCGTGCAGACCCTCAAGGATCGCGGCATCGCTCCGGCATGACACATAGAAGGCTCTACAATCGACACTGGAGCTTACCGGTATGAGAGCAATTTGCAGCTTGCCTCTGGCGCTGTTGATCGGCGCCGCCGCCGCATCCGGGCAGACTAACCCTCGCACCGGCGATCGGCCGGATTCGAGCGCCAACCCGAATCCCAGGTTAATCAATGTTTGTTTGATCACTGAAGACGTTCGCCGTCTGGTTGATTTCTATGAACCGGTGCTTCAGCGCAAAGCCGCGTGGTCTGGTGGTGACTACGCCGAGTTCGCAACCGGCGGCGCCGTCTTGGCCATTTTCTCCTCTGCGGCGCAGGAGAATTACATTCCCCAATCTGCGGAAGCGGGGAAGAACCACGGCGTCATCCTGGAATTCCAGGTAGCGAACGCGGATGAGGAGTACCGCAGGCTTCAGGGCATAGTAAAGAATTGGGTGAAGCCGCCCACAACACAGCCCTGGGGCACGCGGTCGATCTATTTCAGGGATCCGGACGGCAATCTTGTCGACCTGTTCTATAGGCCAGCAGGGGCTCGATAGTCCACCCTGATCAGTTCTACGATGCATCAGTTGGCTCGGCAGAAGCACGCATCTCCCGAACCTCAATTTCCACGATGTTAGGGAATATCACTAGAAGGACCATGACCGAATCCGATCCTGTACGCGATCTGCGCATCCGTGCCGCGGTGCCGAAAGACAGCCCGCGGCTGATCCCGCTGATCAATTCCGCGTTCTCCGTGGAGACGTTTCTCGAGGGCCCCCGCACCGACGAACAGCGCCTTGGTGCAGCGATGGTGAAGGGCACGATCCTGGTGGGAGAGGACAGCGGGGGACGGCTGCTGGCTTCGATTTACACGGAGCTGCGTGGCAAGCACGGTTACGCCGGCATGCTCGCGGTCGACCCCGAACATCAGAAGTCAGGCCTCGGCCGGCGCATGATGGAAGCGGCCGAAGATCATTTCCGGGCGCATGGCTGCGACATGCTCGAGATCACCGTTCTCAGCCTGCGCCCCGAGCTCCTGCCCATCTACCCCCGCTTCGGCTTTGTTGAAACAGGCACCGAAGAATTCCACTATCCGCATCCCCTGGCGCCCGGCCTCGAGTGTCATTGCATCGTGATGGAGAAGCCAATCCGGTAAAAAAGGACCCTCTCCACGTCGATGGAGTCCCACGTTTATTGTTGGATCGGAGTCCAATCATCCAAGGAGTGGCAACGTGAAAACACGTCTGACGATTGCATTTATTTTGCTGTTGGCGGGGACATCCCGATCGTTCGCCCAGGATCCGCTCGACGGAGTCTGGCAGGGATACGACGGAGAATGGCGGCACGTTTCGCAGCAACTGGTCGCGCTTGCCGAAGCGACACCCCCGGAGAAGTTCGCATGGCGCCCCGCTGCCGGCGTGCGCTCTACCAGCGAGGTGTACATGCACATCGTCATGGCAAACTTCTGGCTTCTCAGCGTCACCGGACCCAAAATGCCCGCAGACCTCAAAGAGGGCATGGAAAAGCAGGTCACCGCGAAGGCCGACGTGATCGCATGGCTGAAGCGCTCGCTGGATGCCGTCAAACAGGCGCACCTTGCTGAGACTCCGCAACACCTCGCGCTCAAAGTCCAGATTGAAGGTCGGCCCGCCACGGTCGACGGTATATACCTCCGCATCATCATTCATGCCAACGAGCACATGGGCCAGTTAGTCGCATACGCTCGCATGACCGGGGTCGTGCCTCCCTGGTCCGAGAAATAAGCAGTTCCACTCCCTGCACAGCGCGGCGCGGTGCCTACTTCCTAGCCGACGCCTGCGCCAGCACTGGCGCGGATTGCGGCGCACGGAGATAGTGGCTGGCGAATTCAAGGAAAGCGGGCCAGTTGGGCGCGGGGGTATGCCCATACCGATGCTGGCGGAAGGCAAGATCTCCCTCGATGAGGGCCGTCTCAATGGGCGGGAACTGGCTGGTTCCAAGATCGTTCTTGCCGAGCAGCCGGTACACCGGTCCGGCCGCCACCTCGGCCAGAAACATGCCCTGCGGATCGGCCCAGGCATCGCCGCTCGGATTGGCATAGCCATCCCCGACGCTCGCTCCGCCGCCAATGAAAACCGGCCGAGGCGCACTCAGTGCGATGAGCTCATGGTTGTCGACAGGTAGGTCCGCTGGCGTGAGCGGGCCGCCGTAGCGCAGAAAGTTTCCATTGAACCAGTGATACAGGGGCGTATTGGCGAGGTTGGGCATCTGCTCGCCGAAGATGTGTCGATAAAGCTTCGCGCCGCCCTCGCCCGAAGAGCTTGAATAGACGATCGCGAAACGCGGGTCGAACGCCATCGCCACCAGGACTGTCTTGCCGAAGCGGGAGTGGCCTGCGAGCCCGACCTGGCGCGCGTCCACAGCCGGGTCGGTTTCAAGGTAGTCCATCGCCCGGCTGGCGCCCCAGGCCCAGGCCCGCAACGTGCCCCAGTCGTCGAGGCCGCGCGGCTGGCCCTTGTTCATGAGCCCGATGATGCCTTCGGTGAGGCCCGATCCGTCGTCGGCCTGGAAGCTGGTGGGCTTGAGGACAGCGAATCCCCAGCCCTTATCCAGAACCGGCTGCCACGCCACTCCCCACTCTCCGGTCGCCCCGTTGCCTCCCGGCGGATCGGAGGGCGGACGCGCGGCGGCACGCTCGAAGTCCTTGTCAAAGGCAAGTTCCATGAGGACGGGAACCGGGCCGGAGGCTTTGGCGGGAGTGGTGAGTACGAGGTCGATATTGACGGAGATTTGGGGATCGATGGAATTGTCCACATGGCCCGAAAGCCGCTTCGTGACCACATCCACCCCGCCGTATTTTTCGCGCGTGCTGCTGACGACTTGCCACGTAACCGCCGGCAAATTGGCCGGCGCGCGCCCGAGGATTTCGTGTTCATAGTCAGCGACGATTTCAGGACGCCGCTGGTCAAACCATCCTTCCGGCGAAGTCACCCTCTTGCCATTCTTGAGCAGCAACGGGTCCGGCACATTGGGGTAGATGTTGGCTTTCCCTTCGTCATAGTTGGCAGCGTTGGGGGCCCGGGCGTCCGTGGCCGGCGGCCGGCGCATGTCCGCGTCCTTGAGGCCGAGAAGGGCGAGCATTCGCTCCCGATCCTGCGCCGCAGTGAGGTGAACCGCTGCCGGATCAACCGATGCAGCCTGACCCGGTCCATGCAGATATCGTCCTGCAAATGTGAGAAATGTTGGCCAGTTGGGGCCGGGCGTATGCCCCCCGGAGTGCTGCCGCCAGGCAATGTCACCATCGATCAGCGCCGTCTCCATAGGCGGAAATTCCGTGGTACCCAGGTCCTTCTTGCCCAGCAGCCGGTACACGGGTCCGGCCGCGACCGCAGCAAGGAACATGCCCTTTGGGTCGATCCAGCGATCATCGCCATCGGTGGCGCCTCCCGAAATGAACACCGGCCGCGGCGCGCACAGAGCGATCAGTTCATGATTGTCAACCGGCAGATCGCCCGGATTGAGCGGGCCCGCATACTTGAGGAAATTGCCCGCCATCCAGTGATATTCATTGGTCGCCGCCACGTTGCCTACCTGCTCGCCGACGATGTGCCGGTAGAGCTTTGCGCCCCCTTCGCCCGACGAACTGACGTAGGCAACGGCAAAGCGCGGATCGTACGCCATCGTCACCAGCGTGGCCTTGCCGTAGCGCGAATGCCCCTCGATCCCTACCTGCTTCGCGTCGACGGCCTTGTCCGTTTCGAAGTAATCGAGGCATCGGCTTGCTCCCCAGCCCCAGGCCTTGAGCGTGCCCCAGTCATCGAGCTTCCGCGGTTGGCCCTTGTTCACCAGCCCGATGATCCCCTTGGTCAGGCCCGCGCCGTTATCGTCCTGCGCGCTGGTGGGAACATACTCGGCATATCCCCATCCTTTCGCAAGCACCTGCTGCTGCCACGTCGGACCCTTCTGGTTCTCCGGCGCAAACTGCGGAAAGCGCTTGATGAGCATGGCCATAAATTCCTTGCTGAACCCGAGTTCCATGATCACCGGCACCGGCCCCTTGGCGTTCGCGGGCGTGCTCAGCGTCAGGTCGATGTTGACCGTGATGCTGGGATCGGCCGCATTGTCAACGTGCCCCACCAGCGTTTTGGTCACCACGGGCACGTCGCCGTTCTTTTCCTGGGCCGTTCTCTTCACCTCCCATGTGACCTTGGGCAGATGGGCCGGCGTGCGCCCCAGGATCTCGCGATCATACAGCTCGACGATCTCCGGGCGCCGATCATCCCACCACATCTTGGCCGTAGTCACCGGCTTTCCATTATTGAGCCGCAGCGCGTCGGGCAGATTGGGGTAAACGTTGGCTTTCGACTCGTCATAGTTGGCCGCGTGCGGAGACTTGGGATCGCTATCGGCCCCGGGACGCAACTCCTTGATGCCCAGCTCGTCCATGACCCGCTGGTGGTCTTTCTCTGAAGCGGCTTGGATGGCCAGCATCTCCGGCGTGGGCGTGAATGCCGGCCGCGGCGGTGTCGGCGGAGTGGATGGTGTTGCGGTGGCGGGCGGCGCCTGCGCAGCCAAGGGCAGCACGATGGTCCCCGCCAGCGCAGACAACGTGACCAGAACAATGCGGCCCGAGGCAGGAAACAATGCGCGCATGGACAGGAACCTCCGGAGCTTCCGAATGAATCGTGAGAGGAAGAATATCGATTTACTCAAGTCTCTGGCAAACTTGCCGCGTGTCTCTTCAGGGACCCGCCCTTCAAGCTTCGCCCCAAGTTGCCGATGACCTTGATGTCCGCTCTGCGCGGCGAACCGATCCGCGTCGACGTTGCGGGCCGGTTCCAGGCACCGGCGTCCAGTGCGTCAGTTTCGGGGCAGGAAAGGAATCTCATCATGTCGTTTGCTCGCAATCTTCCTATCGCCCGCAAGTTCACCCTGGCCTTTGGCCTGGTCTGCATTCTGTGCCTGGGGCTTGGGACCTATTCGTTTTTCACGTTTCGCAGCATTGTGTCGAAATGCCTCGCGGTGAGTGACGATTCCTTCCCATCTGTAGTGCACCTGGCAAGGATCCAGCTTTCGATCGATCTTGTGCGCCGGTCCGACCTGGCGCTGCTGCTGTGCCAGACCCCGGAGTGCACAGCGCTCAATACGGCGCAGCGCCAGCGGGCCCTCGACGAATATCGAGCGGCCCTGAAAGGCTACGAGCCATTGATCGGTCATCCGGGTGAGCGCGAGTTCTATCAGAAGTTCGTCGACTCGTTCGATCAATACCTGGAACTCAGCCGGCTGGGCGGCGCACAACGGGCGGCAGGCAAAATCGGCGACGCGCTCGACACCATCGCGTCCGATGCGGCGGTGAACTCGATGAGCCAGGCCGGCAACGCGGTGGCCGGGGACCTCGAGCTCAACATTCGTTTGGGTTCCGAGGCGTCGCGCAGCGCGACGGCCGTGAGCCGCGCGCCATCTGGATCAATATGGCCGTGACGTTGATCATTGTCGCGCTTTCCGCGTTGGTCGGCGCCAGCCTCACTCGCGTGATTGCGCCCCGCATTGTGCGCGTAATGGGCATGCTGCAACAGCTTGCCGCCAAGGATCTAACCGCGTACGTCAAGGTATCCGGCGGAGATGAGATCGGGCAGATGGGCGTGGCGCTCAACAATTCCGTCACCGCGATCCGCGAAGTGGTCGAGTCGGTAGCCAGAGGTGCGGAGACGCTGTCGGCGGCCACCACGGAGATGAGCGCGCGCTCGGTGCAAAGCGCAGGCAATGCCAGCACGCAATCCAGGCGCACAAACCAGATCGCCGCTGCGGCCCAGGAGATGACGGCCACCATCGGTGAAATCAGTCACAGCGCGGAGAGTGCCGCAGGCGCCAGCCGCGGTTCGGCGGACACCGCTGTCAAGGGCGGCGCCGTAATGCAAACGGCCGCGGCCACCATGGAAAAGATCGCAGCCGCCACCACTTCGGTTTCAGAAAAAATGGCGTCACTGGCCGCGCGCTCGGAAGAAATCGGCAAGGTTGTCAATGTAATCCAGGAGATCAGCGAGCAGACCAACCTGCTGGCCCTCAACGCCGCCATCGAAGCGGCGCGCCGGCGAGCACGGACGCGGCTTTGCCGTCGTGGCCGGAGAGGTGCGCCGCCTCGCGGAGCGCACCAAGGGCGCCACAGAGGAGATCGCCGCCACCATCCGCAGCATCCAGGAGGAGACGCGCTCCACTCTGCAGGTGATGGCGGAGAGCCGGGCGGCGGTGGAAACGGGAATAAGCGAAACGGCGCGGGCCCGCACCAGCCTCGAGGCCATCATCGAGTCCTCCCGACAGGTCGAGCACCAGATCCAGCTCATCGCCACCGCCGCAACGCAGCAGACCTCGGCGGCGAGCGAAATCTCCGAATCGGCGGGGCAGATTTCGCAACTCGCGGTAGAGAATTCGCAGGGAGCCGAGGAGGCCGTCGAAGCGCTGAAAAATCTCGCTTCGTTGGCCACGGAACTGGATGGCATGATGCGGCAGTTCCACCTCGAAGAGGAAACGCAGCCCTCGGGCGGCGTGATCGGCAAGCCCAGGCCCGCATTCAACCCCGCGCTGGGCGCGGCGCGCGGCTGAAAGAGGGTCGCAAGACGCGTGCCCCATCCAGGCTCTGCCTGGGTGGGGTTCATTTATAGGTGTCGATTCGCGGTTCGAAAAATGCATCTCGTCGAACCGTCCGGTTCATTCATCCCAGAATCTTGACGAATTCTGGATGCGGAATTAACGACATCCCCTCGCGCGATTCACTACTGTGATCACGTGCTGGCGGGGGCAGATAAACGGTAGCCCAGCCGGTGGGGAGGTCAACATGAAATCAAGTTTTATCGCTGTTTGTGCTACCGCGGGTGTAGTCCTGGCTTCCGCACTGGCGGAAACCCGGACGGCATCCAGGCTGAACGCTGCATCGCTCGCCCGCGTCGAGGCCGTCACCTCCTACTGCGAGAACGTTGACCCGGCGTCCGACTCTGAATACGTGGCAAGGGTAGCCGGCGCGATGCGTGGTCATTCCGATAGCGAGGTTCAGAGTGCCCGCAACAGCACCGAATACCGGCAGGCTCTGGCGCAGGCCAACGAGGCGCTGGCCAAGGTTCCGGCGAGTTCCGCCGTCCGGGCATGCACCGAGTACCTGGCCGAAAAGTAGGCTGCTTCGCGGATTATCGCTTTGGTTCTTTCCTCTCGCCGTGGTTCTTACCTTCTGCCGGAACGATCAGGGAGCCGGCCCTCCAACCGAGCCCGAACCGACTCCCGCCGGCGGGAACGGCATCAAAATCCGGCAGGAGGCAACATGCCCGAACAACCTGCCGATTCTCTCCACTACGAAATGAAGATTCCGCCCGAAAAGCACACCTCTGACACGGGGAAAAATTCAGATCAACCCCGGCCCGAGGACCCGCCGCCCGATTCCGCCGGCAAACAAGACGACGCCGATGGCAGCCACGGCAAGCCTCATGCGAAGCGCCCCTGAGAAGTGGCGCGACTTCCTGATGCCGTTGGGTTGGCATCGTCTCAAAAATAAATTCGGGATAGAGAAAGGTCTCCGCTGTCCCGCAGAATCCGGCGCGGCCCGACGTGCACGCGTTCGCATGCGGGCTGCCTGTTTCTGCGGATGTGGGATTCGCCCACTCTTTTATCCTCCCCGCCAAGGTGCTATGGTAGCCTCCGGTTGTAGTCATCGCGTGGCGGCGGTAGCGTGCGCCGCAGAGTGATCACTCATTTTTGAAGAGGGAGACTCGCATGAGCGCCACCAAATACGACCTGGTCGTCATCGGCTCCGGGCCATCGGGACAGCGCGCCGCGGTGGCCGCTTCCAAGATAAAAAAGCGCGTTTGCGTGGTGGAAGGGCGGGCCGTGGTGGGAGGCGTGTGCGTCAACACCGGCACCATTCCTTCCAAGACCATGCGCGAAGCCGTGCTGCACCTCTCCGGCTACAACTACCGTTCCGTTTACGGCATGAACTACCGCGTCAAGGAAAAGATCACCATGGCTGACCTCGCCTTTCGGGTCCAGGCCGTGATCAAGACGGAAGTGGATGTGACCGAGGCGCAGATTTCGCGCAACGGCATCGACATCGTTCACGGGCTGGCTCATTTTGTCGATCCTACCCACGTGCGCGTGGAGGGCTTCCAGGGCGAAACCACTCTCGAAGCCGACCGCATCATTATCGCTGTCGGAACCCGCCCGGCCTCGTCGCCCAAGGTGCCCATCAACGGCCGCACCATCATCAACAGCGATCAGGTCCTCGACCTGCCCACCCTGCCCCGTTCTCTCATCGTGGTCGGCGGCGGCGTCATTGGGGTGGAATACGCCTGCATGTTCGCCATCCTGGGAGTGCGCGTCACCATCATTGAGAAGCGCAGCAAGCTGCTCGAATTCGCCGACCAGGAAATCATCGAAGCGCTCAGCTACCACCTGCGCGACAGCCGCGTGACCATGCGCCTCGGGGAAGAGGTCCAGAGCGTGGAGGAGTTGCCCGACGGCACGGTGGTGGCCAACCTCGAGAGCAAGAAGCGGATTTCCGGAGACGCCCTGCTCTTCGCCGTGGGCCGCCAGGGTGCGATTGACGATCTGAACCTGGCTGCAGCCGGAATCGAAGCCGACAATCGCGGCCGCATCGTCGTCGACGAAAACTACCAGACCAGCGTCCCGCACATCTATGCCGTTGGAGACGTGGTCGGGTTTCCTGCCCTGGCGTCGGTGTCGATGGAACAGGGCCGGATTGCAGCAGCGCGAGCCTTCAATGACAAGATCACCGCTTCGAACCCGAGCTTTTATCCCTACGGCATTTACACCATTCCCGAAATCAGCTTCATCGGCAAAACCGAGGAGCAGCTCACCGACGAAGACGTGCCGTACGAGGTGGGCATGGCGTACTATCGCGAGGTCGCCAGAGGACAGATTCGCGGCGACACCACCGGCCGGCTGAAGCTGATCTTCCACCGCGACACGCGCAAGATATTGGGAGTCCACATCATCGGCGAGGGAGCCAGCGAACTGGTCCACATCGGCCAGGCCGTGATGACGCTTGAAGGCACCGTGGATTATTTCGTGCAGACGGTATTCAACTACCCGACCTTGGCGGAATGCTACAAGACCGCAGCCTTCAACGGCCTCGGCAGGCTGTCCCGTTATCAGGGCTGAAGACGGATCGAAGCGGGAGGACGGAAGCCGCGTCCCCCGGGAGGGAAAAATGACAACTGCCATCGGCGTCGTGATGACTGAACACATCGTGGCCGGGCGGATGGAAAATCATCGGCTGGTGGGCGAGCCGGTGCGCTACCCCGGCGACTCGACAGAAGTGGACGCGCTCACGGTCCTCCCCGGCGGGGATCTGCTGGAGATTCTGGCTAATCAGATAACCGATCTCGCTGGCAAAGAATCGCCGGTGGAGGCGATTGGAGTCGCGGTGCCGGGCGTGGTTCGTCACGGGATCGTCGAGGACGCGCCGAATCTTAATCAGATCAAAGGTATGCGGATGGCGGAGGAACTGGGGCGAGTCCTGGCGGGTCGTGGCATCCATGCGCCGGTGCACATTGCCAACGACGCTGATGCCATCGCCGCCGGCGTCGCCGCCAAGCATGGCCAACTCGATCGGCTCACGCGCGTCTGGACTATCGGCAACGGCATCGGCTACGGCCGCTGGCCCTACGTCGAAGGCGTATGGGAGGGAGGCCACATCACCGTCACCCTCGACCCCAGGGAGCGCTTCTGCGGCTGCGGCGGCATCGGCCACCTTGAAGGCATCATGGGCTACCGCGCCATGCGCCTGCGCTTTCTCGACCGCGAACCGGAAGAGATCTTCGCTCATGCCAAGGAGGGCGATGCGAAGTGCCGTGAATTTGTGGATTTGTGGCACCGCGCGCTGGCGGCCGGAACGTCTTCGTTCATCCACCTGGCCGGACCGGGGCGGTTCTACTTCACCGGGCATAACGTGGGATTCGTCGACGTGCCGCTGCTGAGGGCGCATCTCGAAACCATGGTGAAAATGAGCCCGCTGCAGAGCTTCTCGCTTGAAGTGCTGCCCAACGACGACGAAACGGCGTTGCTGGGTGCAGGCGTCAGCGCGCTGCGCGCCCTCACCTGGTAAACGGCAACGCAAGCAGGTATCTTCTATTCCCATCCGGCCGTTTTCTCCAGTCTACTCGCCGATGCGAACGAAGATCTGCGCCAGCGTCTCGATCGCGCGCGCTGGCCTGAAGAGGTTCCTCGGGCGTCTACGAGTTCTCCTCGAGTCCAGTGATGGCGATGCCGCCGAGGCATTTCTGGCCGTCGAAAGAATGTTAGCCGGTATGATTGCCAGGTCGCGCCTCGATGCCCTCACCACAACAATCGGCGAATTCGATTTTGAAACCGCGCGGAAGAGTCTAGATGGAATCGCAGAGGACGTGTGCGACAAGCAAACTCGTGAGTTACGCGATCGCAACGTCGAAGGACCTTCTCATTTCTGGTTCGAAATCGCTCGTAGAGCTTTGCTGCTCAGACTCGCTCAAATTCCCAGCGCCCATGTATGCATACCGTAATCGCTCTCGACCCAGATGCTAAAGTCCATCCTCTCAACATACTTCCTGGAAATCGAGAGCCGAGCCCATTGCCGCATTCCAATGCGTTCCGATTCAGGTCCTTATGCGCAGCGGCGCGGGTTTGCCATTGGCGACTATTTCGGACCGTGTGGCCCAGAAGCAGCCCTATAAGTTTTGCCAGGATCCCCGATGTCGAGTGGCTTCTACCTTCCGCATATCGTGATGACGATCGCCGCCACTTCCCTCTTCGCTGCTGCCCAGGAATAGGGCGACCTCCTTGCGCACAAGTTGCGCTTTAATGCTCGGCGCCACGATAGCCGCGGACCTCAACGTCTCGAAAACCCTAATCACACCCAACCTTCAGATCACGAAGCGTAGTTCCTCTTCCCCGAACTGATCGACTCGTTAGCTGACCTATAAGCTCGGGCCGCGGCAATGGTCGGAAATGGACAGAAGGGCTGTTGAGGAAATGGTCGCCAGAGCTCATGTCAACTTCAGACTGGCAGCGCCTAACAAAGAAGACTACTCATGAGCCAGAGTCACTTTACTATCAGCTTTCCGTTGAAGTCGGCAGCCGACGCAAAGGCACTGCCAGAGGTGCTTTCACCGCTGATGCCTGCGCTGTTCCAGGCGGAGGACGCAATCGGAACGATCCACTATTCGCGCTTCACGGTGCTGAGCGATAAGACCTTCCTGTTTCTTGGCGACTTTGATGGAGAATTCAGCCAAATCATGACAGATCTTGCTCAACAGGCGGGGCGGTGTTCGATGCCATCTTCCAGCACGTGGTCAATCCACCGGCTTCTCCGGTCGCCGAGCATGTCAGCGCATTTGTTGATTGGACCGCGAATCAGCTTCTGGACCCCGTCAATATTTTCTCGGCGTATCCTGACGTGACCGTCAAAGATATCAAGGCCATGGCCGCGGCCGCGGACGTTACTGCGGCCGGAGTACTCAATCCCTTCCTGGTCATCCTGAACGCCAAGTCGCGTCTTGCATTCATGGAGATGAAGCTGCTGCTGCGCGCGAGGACACGCGGGACACAGAAAGACCTGGAGAAGGTCGGAACACCGCACTTCGCACAGTTCGTTCCCCTTGAAGACAACCAGGTCGGGTTCTTTACCGTGTATGACGGGTCGTTCGATAAGTACATCGCGGATTTCACCAAAAATATTGGCGGTACCTTCGACCTGGTCTTCTAGTTCATCACCAGCCCACCCCCTTCGCCTTGCAGGAAACACACCCAGGAATTCATCGATTACGCGGCCGGAGCGAACCGCACCCCAATTGGTTTCTATCAAGCCTACCCGGGGCTGAGCGTGCAGGACATTCACGCCCTGATCGCCGATAGCCAGGCCACCCCGGCGAATTAGATAAGCATGGTGGGAGATACACAGTGAGTCACGAGAAGCTGGCAGCTCCAGCACAGCCGAAAGCGGGCGAGGGTTTTCTCCATAAGCTGTTCGCGAGAAAGGATGAGAAAGCCCACGCCGACAAGGCTTCGGGTACATTGGACCTTGAGGATATTCAAGGTTTCATTCTGCGCGGCTATCGCATGCCCATGGTGCGCCACTTCTTATTGGAAGTTGGCGAGCCGGCTCAGGCCCGCAAGCTTCTGGGACGATTCCTCAACGGCGATGAATTGGACGCGCCGCAGATCACCACTGCGGAAGACTGGCATGTGGGCTTCGAGCCGGGTCCCGGAGACAATCCGGAGGAGCCGCCCCGCCGCAAACCCGACTACTGTCTGAACGTTGGCATCACGTGGCCGGGACTCGTCGCCCTGGAAGTTACGAGCCGCGTGCCGTTGCTTTCTTTCAAGTCGTTCGGCGCGTTTACGTCCGGCGCCGCCGAGCGTGCCGCTTTAGTCGGTGACACGGGGCAAAGCGCGCCTGAGAATTGGATCGGCGGTTTCGGCAAAGGCACGGACCACGTCCTCGTCACTTTGCACGCCATAAGTCCAGACGCCCTGACAGCGTACAGCGGCCGTTTGACTGCTCTGTTTGCCGAAGGTGGCGCCTATCAGGAGATTTGGCGCCAGGATGGCATGGCGCTGATGGAAATCAAGGACGGTCAACCCGTTCCGACCAGCAGGGTGCACTTCGGTTACACCGACGGCATAGGTATGACGACCATCCACGGCGGTCCGGAACGATATACACCGGACCACCAGGAGCGGTGCGAGCCATGGCTATTTGTTTTGCGGGACGAAGCTGAGAACTATATCGTGCCGGAGCCGAGAGAACTCGGCCTGAACGGCAGCTTTGCCTGCTTCAAAATGATCGAGACGGATGGTGTCGGATTTGAGAACTTCCTGCAATCGAACAAGGACAAGATTGATCCCGAACTGCACGCCGCCAAGATTTGCGGACGCTGGCGCAACGGCGTGCCTCTTATGTTGTCGCCGGAAACTGATAGTCCTGCGGGAGGGATTTCCTCCGAGCATTTGAATAACTTCGAATATGTGAACGCCGATGGTTCGGGCGATCCGAAGGGACTGCGCTGCCCCGTTGGTGCCCACATGCGCCGCATCAATCCACGAGGCCAGCCGGTTACGGGGCAGGGCGTCCCTGGAGGCAGCAACAATACCCATCGGCTCATCCGTCGCGGCATGCCCTATGGGCCGGTCTATGATCCGGCGAAACCCTACGACGGCATCGAACGCGGGCTTCTCGGCTACTTCATCAACTCGAGCATTGAAAACCAATATGAGTTCGTGCTGGGGCACTGGGTAAACGACAGTGAATTCGCCGGAGCTGTTCGCCTGAACCCAAAATCGAAAGACCCAATGATTGGAACACAGGATCCAGCAGAAAGCGTTTTTGTGATTCCTCAGGCAAACGGCACTCCTCCGATCAAAATCACAGGCTTCTCCAGCTTTATAACGACGAAGGCAGCCGCCTACTGCTTCTTGCCCAGCATCACGGCAATCAAATTTATCTCCGGACTTTGATGAGGTTGTGATGTTATTTGTAACCAGATGGTTCGGAGTCACCGGCAGCGACGCTGAGCGAGACCACGCCCGGGAACAGGCCGACATCGAGGAGATTACCGAAAGAAGTCTATTACTGCAGGCAAATTCGGCCGCCAAACAACGACGTCTTCTCGCGCGCGGAACTCATGCGAAGGGTGTCTGCGCCCGAGCCCAATTCGAAGTATTTGACGTTGCCCGGGACCGTAACGCTGAACTTGCGGCGCGGCTGGCAAAGGGAATCTTCGCGAAGCCAGACGTATATCCCGCAATTGTTCGGTTTGGCAACGCGGATCCAAATAAGAAATCAGATTTCAAGGCGGACGTGCGATCGTTGTCTTTTTCGGTGGAGTTGAATCGTGACGGTGCCGCCGTCTCCTATGGTGACGTTGGTCGGCAAGATTTCTCAATGCAAAACGCAACTACTCTGCCCATAAACGGCTCACCCGCATTTGTGG
>Ga0206867_1006_pt1 | contig 60369 bp, 48 predicted proteins | sample Alteio_BWOrgCont_37_FD_152905 | JGI IMG/M metagenome (GOLD analysis project Ga0206867, IMG submission 152905) | Enriched cells from forest soil in Barre Woods Harvard Forest LTER site, Petersham, Massachusetts, United States -... | ecosystem: Environmental > Terrestrial > Soil > Temperate forest >...
CCGGATTTTGTCCTGCACACGGGCGATCTCACCCATTTGGCCAGCGCGGATGAATTCGACACCGTTGACCAGTTGATGAAGACGATCAAAACCCAGCAGGTTCTTTATGTGCCCGGCGAACATGATGTCACCGGCGACAACGGCAAATCCTATCTTGATCGTTTCGGGAAAAACACCAAAGGCGCAGGCTGGTATAGCTTTGACCACAATGGCGTTCACTTCATCGGCCTCGTGAACGTGGTGGACATCCAGCAAAATGGACTCGGCGCGCTCGGTGCGGATCAATTGGCCTGGCTGCAGGCCGATTTGAAAGATCGTTCCAGCGAGACGCCCATCGTCATCTTCGCGCACATTCCGCTCTGGATGGTTTATCCCGAATGGGGCTGGGGCACGGATGACGGCGCGCAGGCGTTGACTTATCTGAAACGCTTTGGCTCGGTCACCGTCCTCAACGGCCATATCCATCAGGTGGTGAAAAAAGTGGAAGGCCGCATGACATTTCACACGGCAATGTCCACGGCATTTCCCCAACCCGAACCCGGCAAGGCACCAAAGCCCGGCCCGATGAAAGTGGAACCCGGCAAATTGAACGACTATCTCGGCATCACAGACGTGAATTATGTCGAAGGCAAAAGTTCGCTGGCTGTGGTGGATTCGACTTTAAGCTGATTCGCAACCATGACTGCAAAGTTCCTAGCTGTAATCGCGCTCGTGGCGTTCGTGTTGACTTCTTGGGCTCGAAACTACAACACGAACGTTCACGATGCGGACTCATCCCAACCGGCAACGAATGCCGCACCTGCAAATGTCCACGGCGCGGACTCGTCTCAACCGGCGACCAACGCGCCGCCAGCAAATACCGTTGTGATTAATGCGCGCACCCTGTTTTTAAGAAACTGCGCGCATTGTCATGGTGCCACTGCACATGGCGACGACGGTCCAGACTTGCACGATTTGGGTTTTACCGACGATTGGATTGCCAATCGCATTCGCAAAGGCAAAGCGGGCGAAATGACGGCGTTCGCTGGAAAACTTCAGCCAGCGGAGATAGCCGCGCTGGTCGCGTATGTCCAGTCTTTGAAATGAACGAGCCAATAATCTTTTGAAAAGAAAATTCAAATGGATTTTTATCGCGCTTGTCGCGGGCTTTGCCTTGTTGCAACTCACGAATCCGCCGCGCACGAATCCGCCGGTCATTCACGATTTGATGGCCAGCAGCGCACCGCCGCCGCAGGTCGCCGCGATGCTGCACGCGGCGTGTTACGATTGTCATTCCAGCGAAACACGCTGGCCGTGGTATTCGCACATCGCCCCGATGTCGTGGCTCATCGCAGGCGACGTGAAGGAAGGGCGTGAAAATTTGAATCTGTCTGACTGGCCGAATGATAATCCAGTGCGCGCTACGAGACGACTGGAGGACATGAGTGATGAAGTCGGCTCCGGCGAAATGCCGCTCCCGAAATATACCAAAATCCACGCCGACGCGCGGCTGACTGAAAGTCAGCGCAAGGAATTGACGGACTGGCTGGATGCAGAAGCGGCGCGGCTGAAATCAATGACCGGAAAATAATTGATGATTAATAGCCACACTCATTCGGCAAACCGCTCCATATATGTTCTTTGGTCTGCCAGTGAAAGGTCTCTTGAACGGGTAGTAAACAATTTGTTGGTGAGCACCTATGAATTTTGCTGTGAACGTGTCGTTGTATAAAATTATGAAACAAACTTTGATCTCAAACTATTTTTCTCTAGCCGTCGCGGCAGGATTGGCTTTAACCGCAATTTCCACCCAAGCACAAGATGTGGCCGTCACCGGCTCTCTGACTTATGTGGCGGCAGGGGGCGGTGTTTTTGACTATACCTTGACGCTGCATAATACAGGTTCCGAGGCCGTTGAGGGACTTTGGTTGGGTTGGGCCCTTAGTTCATCACCAGTTTTTGATATTGTAAGCCCAACCGCCGCCGCGAACAACCTTGGCTGGGCTGTCCTGGTGGATGGCAACTCCGTTAAGTATGGAGGCTCTTCATCGGAAACAACCATAGCCTCGGGCGGTTCGGGGACTTTCACTTTTGACAGCACCTCCACCCCGGCACAATTCATGTCAGGAGCGGCGGGGCAATCGGTTGCCTACGGCGTAAATGCCACGCAGTTTGCGATTGAGGACAACTCGTTGCACAGCGTCGAGTTTTCTCCCACGGTGGTCTTGGTGCCGACGAATACTGTGTCCATCACCCAATTCAGTCTGGTGAACGGGAACGCGGTGATTAGCGGGATGAACGGGCTGTCGGGTGGCACGTATTATCTGCTGGCCAGCACGAATTTGACGAAGCCGTTCAGCCAGTGGACGGCGGTGGCGACCAATGTAGTGAACACTAACGGCGTCAACGGCGCGTTCACTTTCATCGGCACCAACGTGGTAAGCCCTGGTGCCGGGCAGCAGTTCTACATCTTGAGCAACACCAACAATTGACATTGGACAACTCCAGCTGTTTGAAGCTTTAAGCGGAAAATACAATCGTGGTAAGCGTCCGATAGCCGCGACGTGAATGAAGGCCGCGAGAATATGAATTTTCAGACTGGCCGAATGACGATCCTCTGCGCGCCACCAAACTGCTGGAGGACATGAGCGAGGAAATCAGCTATAGTGAAAGGCAGCCAAAAAATATACAGCAATCCACGCTGACGCGCGAACAACTGAAAACCCGCGCAAGGAATTGACGGACTGGCTGGATGCGGAAGCGGCGCGGGTGATTTGTTCGTAGATTTCATACTGCATCTAGTGCATGAATCTGGCTACCAATGGCCACCGGCTCTTAACTTTCACGCTTATGCGGCCAATACAAGCGAATTTTTTGAAATCGGGAACTTCACCGCATCACGCCATTGCATCACGTCGTCCACTTTTTCGCGCTGATAAACCTCATGCACCAAAGCTGACGCGTGGTTGACCAGGCGCATTGCCGCCTCGCGCGGCACGCCCGCCCGACGCAACCGGTTGATATAGGTGACGCGCAGACAATGAAAGCACAGGTGGGTCAGCTTGAGTTTGATGAAAAACTGCTGCCAGCGGCGCGATGGTTGAAAAGGAAAATCCAGAGTGCTTGATTTTCTTTCGGCCTTCAATTTTACCAGTAACGGCATCAACACTGTTGGCATCGGGATTGAGAACGCCTTCCCCTCTCCACCCTTTGGACTCGGAAATGTGATTTTGGTTTCCTCAAAGGCCAAGCAAGAAAGTGGAATCTGTGTTTCGCGCAGCCGGCAGCCGGTGTGAAGGGCAATTTCAAATGATACCTGCATCCACTCCGGCTCTTCCTTTAATCCCTCTTGAATCAAAATGATTTCGTTGTCGGTCAGTTCCGGCTTTTTCCTTGCTTTGTCGCGTTTCAGTTTCAGGCTCACCAGCGGGTTGGCGTCCGCAAAGCCGAGCCGGACGGCTTCGCCCATGATCATCGCCAATAATTTCATTTCCATGATGGCCGTATTGCGTCCGACGATTTTGCCCGTTTTCTTTTTGAAGGTCGTGCGCCAGTCGAGGTAATCCAGCGCGTTGCGATAAGTTATGGCGCGCGGCGAGTGCAACCGCCTCAATTGCAGCCAGAGCGCGAGCCACTTCCAATTGCCGGTATAGCGTTGCAACGTGCGCGGGCTTTGGCAGTGGCGTTCAAAGTATTTCAGAACCCAATTGTCCCAGGCCGCACCATTGATCAGCGGAATTTTTCTGTGTTCGTTTGCCTCCAATTCGGCCCGCATTGCTTTTGCCTTGGCGGTGTCGTTGGGATCGTCGGCGCGAAGGCCGGTGGATTTGTCGTGTTTTTTGCTTTCCGAATCCAGGTATTGGATATACCAATAAGGCGAGCGGTTTTTGCGGTAAAGATAGGCCATATTGCATTCATTTTGTTTGAGTGCAAGTAGTGCAGGAAACATCCTGCCCTTCAATTGAATTGCCCAATGAAGTAGGCCACTCTTAACCACTCAAAACCACGACGGTGGTAACGAGGGTTCGATTCCCTTCGCCCGCTCCATTTATTATCTGTGCCCGGCGGAGTCGATCGGTGGCTAAAAATTCTACAGTTTTACTTTTGTGAATATTGCCAGACCCAATCACCTTTTTCCCGGTCCACTGAACCAGCTTTAGTAAGAGCGACTTTTCCGCCGTCATCCGTTTCATTCCAGCCCACGGAATAGAGGACAAATTGCCCATCCGCAGTGCGCTGATAATGCAACGGCTGGCCGTTGATGATGTCGTGTGGCAGTGCGGCGATGAACTGCGGCGTGAGCACATCAAGCAATTCAGGATATTCGCCGTGCGCAAGATGATAACGTTCCAGCGCGCAGGCAACGCGGGCTAAATCAATGCTGGATTGGGTAAGGGCAAATTTCAATACTGCTTTGTCGAGCGCAGGAAATGTCATCCGCGCCTGGACGGTGTACGGCGAATAATGTTTTAGTTCTGCGCGCACGGACTCATCAGCCTGTTGTATGGCCGATGGTGAGATAATGCGTGAATTTGTATCAACGAGTGGCAAAAGCCATCGCTGGCTCTCTTGGGCGAAGGCGAGTTCGTTCTGATAAAAATACGCGCCGGGCATGAAACGCAAACTCACCGTCACCATTTTTGATAAACCACCTTCGTCTCGTAACATCATCATTTTGCGAGTGCGCCGTTGGTTTTCAAATTCTCCAATCGCAAATGCCCGTTCACCACGCATGACAGATTCATAATCCGTCAGAAAATCCATTTTCCCCAATTCCGCGTCGAGCGCAACTAGTTGTTCATCCGACCATTGATGTTCGGCCAAACCTTCCCAAATCGGTTGCAGTGCCATGTTCACAATCGCCAGGCGCACGAGATGGGAAATTAAAAACGGTGAACTGCGCAGGGAATTGGCCAGGTATAAAAACAGTTTCGCGTCAGCCAATGCTTTTGCGTTTTGCCCATCGGCCAGTTCGGCGGTGGCGCGCAACTGCAATAGTTGGCTGCATCTTTTAAGTTCCGCCAAAACGGGCAATAACGTGCCCGCTGAATTGAATCCATCTGCATAATTTAAGGGAACATTGGCATAAGGCCGCTGGCTTGCCTCGCGCAACTCTTCAACCGCAGAATCAAATTTGCTCAAGGCGAACAAGACATCTTTTGCCGGCGTTTGCGGTTCTGGCGCGATGGGAAATTCATCAGTCGCATGGTTGACATAATTGGTTATATGTTCTGACAGCGTACCGTTAGTCATGATCAATCCGCTGACTGCGCGGAGGTTCGTCGGCTTGCGATAATAATCCTGCCATGCTCGCAAATCGGTCAACTGCCTCCGATAAATCGCATAACCGCTCCGACGCGCGTCCACAGGAGAATCCGGCCCGTCGTCGCTGCCGTAGGGCAGCATCACGATTTTGCCGTTTTGCATATTGTTAAAAATGGGCGCAGTAAAAAAATTCTGGTCATCTGGCACAGACGGCGGGACAAAGGATTGCCAGTCAAATTTCTCGCCCTTCGCCATCCACTCGCGCTGGTAATTTTCCCACGCGCGTTTGCCACGCCAGTCTTCTTCGGTGACTAAAAGCGCGATCAGCGTGACGAAAACTGTTGCACCAATTAAAAGGCGACGCAAGATTCGCCAGCCCGATTTGGTTTGGGGTGTTTCATTCATAATTTTATTTTGGGAGGGACGGCGTGCCGCCGTCCCATTTTTCAGATTTGATTCAGGACGCCGACACGGCGTCCTTCCCGGATTTTACGTCGTCAAAATCTCAATACGCTCGCTGCGCGGGCCGGGTGAAAATTTCCTGGGCGGCTCGACGGCGTGCAATTCGTCCGGGCCGGTCAATTCCGCCAGCAGCCGTTCCTCTTGCTGAAAGGACATGATGGTTTCCGGCGATGGGATTTTCAGGGCGCCGGTTTGCGAGTGGTCGCGCAGTGAAAAATTGACGGCAAGAATCAACAGCCACACCGTGGCCAAACCCGCCCAAATGCGGCGGCTGGGAAAAACCAGTTCGCGCCAGAGCAATCTTGGGAAGGACGCCATGCCGGCGTCCCTGAATTTGGGGACGGCGACACGCCGTCCCTCCCGGCATTCAGCGAAAATGACTTCGCGGCGGATGGCCTTTAATTTCGGCGCGACGGCTTGATGTCGTTCCAATAAAATTTCACGCGGCGTTTTCATAATTGGTCTTTCTCCCTCGCCCCGCCCAAACTGGGTGAGGGTCGGGGTGAGGGGTAATTGATTAAAACGGCCTCCTCACCCCGACCCGCTCCTCCTTTGCGGGAGGAGCGGGAGTCAATGGACAAGCAGAGTGCGGCATTCATTTCTCGATTCCTTCCCATAATTTTCTCAAGGCTTTTTTGGCGTAATGCAACCGTGATTTCACGGTGCCGATTTGTGTTTCGGTGATGCCGGCAATTTCCTCGAGTGAAAAGTCTTCGATAAAATGCAGCAGCAAGACGGAGCGTTGCGGTGGCGGCAGTTGATTAAGCAAGTCCATAAAGCCCATTTCCTGTTCGCGGCGGATGAGCCGATTGTCCGGCTGGTTTTCAAAGTCGTCCGGCGTTTCGGGAGTTTCATCAAACAGGATTTCCTTCCGCTTGCGCCAGCGCTGGACGCATTTCTGGTGTGCGATGCCAAAAAGCCAGCCCCCGAATTTCCCATCTTCGCGCAAACCACCGATGTGTTTGACGGCGGCGATGAACGTTTCCTGCACGAGGTCGAGGCTGGGCTGTTCTTCGCGCACGAGTTCAAAAACATAAACATAAAGCGGCAACTGGTATCGCCGAAAGAGCGTGTCCCAAGCCGCCGGATTTCCGGTGCGGGCTTGCGGCACGGGCAGTTGTTCGATGTCGGCCACTTCCGGCATTTTCATCAAGTGGAATGCGCGAGGCGAGCAAAGGTTCAAACTAAAAAAGCTTTTTGACAGAATTACCGAATTAACAAAATCTGAAATCTGAAATCGGATTCTGACATTCGGTTCATCCTGTCAAAATCCGGCCGGCAAATCTTTCCGTTTTCCAAGATTGCCAAATACGCGCCGAACGCGCTAAATAGATGGAATGCCAACGGTTGCCGAACAACTCCGCGCGGGGCGCGAGGCCAGAAAACTCACGGTGCAGCAGGTCGCCGATGCGACAAAAATCCGTACCGACCACATCCGTGCGCTCGAAGCGGGGGATTTCAGCATTTTTTCCGCGCCCATTTACATCCGCGGTTCGGTGAAGAATTGCGCCGTTTTTCTCAAGCTCGATGTGCCGCAAATCCTCGCCTCGCTGGATGCCGAATTGAAGGGCACGCAGAAATTCAGCGAACCGCCACCGCTCACTGAACCGGAAACAACCATCCTGGACGGCCTGACTTTGGCGCTGGCGAAATTAAATTGGAAGATGGGATTCATCGGGATCATCGCGCTGGTGGCGGTCATCGTCATGGCGATGGTTGTTTTAGGCGTGCGGCATCATAATAAACGCACAGATCCGCTGGTCCATTTGAAACCGGCCATCTATCAGCCGGCCAATGCCGGTGACACCCTGCCGTTGCCCAAACGGTGATGGGATTTGCGATATGCGATTTGCGCGCGGATTGGCAGCCGGATCCGCAAATCGCAAATCCCAGATCGTAAAGGCTTCACATGTCGTCCAGGTAAAGCGCGCGGTTGCGCCAAAGGTAAATGATTCCCGAAGAAGCCGTCAGCATGACGGTGACCCACAGCGCGATCTCCGTGAACATCGGCACCCACGGCACAAAAATATTTTTCAAGGCGACCGGCCATTCATTGTACGCATCCACGATCAGCAACGCGATAATCGCGACGATCTGCGAAATGGTTTTGTGTTTGCCGTAGCGTTCCGCCGCCAGCACAACATTTTTTGAGGCGGCGAGCAGCCGCAATCCCGTGATGGCTAGTTCGCGCGCGACGATGATGACCACCATCCACGCAGCCAGTCTCACCGGCGCCCCGGGATGCAGATGAGTGCTTTCCACAAACGCGATGAACGCCGAACAGGTCAAAATTTTGTCCGCGAGCGGATCCATCAACTTGCCGAAGTTGGTGATGAGTCCGCGACTGCGCGCGATCTTGCCGTCGAGAAAATCGGTAAAACTCGCCACGCTGAAAAGCGCCAGCGCCAGCGTATTCCGCAACGGAATATGGGTCGGCCAGAAAAGCACCCAAAGAAAGATCACCGTCAACGCAAAACGCGAGACGGTAAGTTTGTTGGGCAGGTTCATTTTTTATTTACGATTTCAGATTTGCGATTTACGGATCCTTGCCAACACGCGCGTAAATCGTAAATCGCATATCGTAAATTTATTTGGCTGCTCCAAGGCCGGAAATTACGCGCCGAATTTATCGAACATCTTGGCGTTCGCCTGCATCAGGCGGATCAGAAATTTGGAGTCGAACCCGCCAAGCGAACCGCTGTTCGCGCCGGTTTCGGTGAAGCGTTCCAATTTGTCCGAACCGCTGCCCGCCGAATGCAACAGCACCGGTTGCGGATGCCACGAATGCCCCTTGAGCACACAGGGGGTCGAGTGGTCGCCGGTGATGGCGATGACGTCCGGTTTCTTCTTCAACAAAATCGGCAGCGCGGCGTCGAAATCTTCGATGGCTTTTTTCTTCGCGGTAAAATTCCCGTCTTCACCGTATTTGTCGGTGTATTTGTAGTGGATGAAAAAGAAATCGTAGTTGTCGTATTCAGCGAGGTAACGTTCGAATTGTTCGGCGATGGTTTGCGGGCCTTCGATTTTTTCCATGCCGACAAGTTGCGCGAGGCCTTTGTACATCGGATAAACCGCGAGGCAGGCGGGCTTGAGCAGATAGCGATCCGCAAACAGCGGGATGTGCGGCTGATGCGCGATGCCGCGCATGAGAAAACCGTTCGCGGGCTTTTCCTTCGCCAAGGCCGGCAGCGCGGCCCGGTAAAAACCGGCGATGAGCGCGGCCATTTTTTTCTGGCCGGCATTGCGTGCGTCGCGCGGTTTGACTTCGGGAATCTTGAAGCCCTCGCGGTTCGGATCGGCGTCGGTCAACGGGCCTTCGAGCCCTTTGCCGCGAAAGATGACTACAAAACGATGTTCCTTGCCGGCCTTGATGATGACTTTCGTGTCGCCGATTTTTTTGATCTTTGCGGAAAGCAAGGCGCAAAGTCTTTCACAAACTTCCGTCGCGATCCGGCCGGCCCGGCGGTCAGTGACAACGCCCTTTGCGTCGAGCGTCGCAAAATTCGCGCGCGCGCATACGTCGCCTGGTTTTAATTCCACGCCGAGGCCAAGCGCTTCAATGACCCCGCGCCCGACTTGAAATTCCAACGGATCGTAGCCAAACAGACCAAGATGGCCGGGACCGCTGCCGGGCGTGATGCCGGGCGCGACGGGCGTCATGCGGCCTTGCGCGGAATCTCTCGCGATTTTGTCAAGATTCGGCGTGTGCGCGGCTTCGAGCGGCGTGAGGTAATTCTGTTCCTTCGTCGCAATGTCGCCCAAGCCGTCCAGCACGATGAGGGCGAGCTTGGTTTTCGTTTTAAGTGTCAGTTCGGAATAAAGCGCATCCAGATTCATTTGTTCAATTTTGCGGAGAAACGCGAACAAGCGCAATGCGATTCCGTTTTGCACTTCGGAAAAACGGTGACATTCTGGTGACACGATATGAGTCTGACCTTGCACGAATTTCATCATGGCCTCGGCGCAAAGTTTTCCAGCCTGAACGGCGCGGAAATCGTCGCTGATTATGGTGACGCCCCTGCTGAACACGCAGCCTTGGGCGCGAGCGCCGGCGTGATCGATTTGAGCTTTCGTTCACGCCTTTGCCTCGTCGGCGCGGATCGCGCCCGTTATCTGCACGGACAAATCACGAACGACGTAAAAAAACTTGGCGCCGGCGAAGGTTGTTATTCCGCGCTGACCACCGCCAAAGGCAAAATGGAAAGCGATCTGAACATTTTTTGCCTCGCGGACGAATTGCTTTTGGACTTTGAACCGGGGCTGACGGAAAAAGTTTCACAGCGGCTGGGAAAATTCATCGTCGCCGATGAGGTGCAGATCGTGGATGCCGCGCCGCATTATGGTTTGTTGAGCGTGCAAGGGCCGAAAGCGGAAGCGGTCGTCCGCAGCCTGGATTTGTTTTCAGAAATCCCATCGCGGCAATTTGCCTCCGTGAAAATTGCCGTCGCCACGCTCGGCGAAATTTATCTGATGAATCATTCGCGGCTCATAAATTTTTGCAGTCGCCGGGGTGACGAGGCTCAAATTAAAGGGAAGCTGGTGGCTCCTCACATCGTCGCCTGCAACTCTGGCTTCGATCTGTTCGTCCCGGATAATTCACTGGGCGCCGTCGCGGACAAATTGATTGCCGCGGCAAAACAGATTGGCGGAAAAGCCATCGGCTGGACAGCATTTGAAACCATGCGGATCGAAGCGGGCATCCCGCGATTTGGCGCCGACATGGACGAGACCAGCCTCCCGCTCGAATGCGGCATCGAAAGCCGCGCCATCGTCTACAACAAAGGCTGTTACATCGGCCAGGAAGTCATCAATCGAATCCATAGTGTCGGCCATGTAAACCGCGAATTACGCGGCCTGCGTCTGGCGAACGATCTGAAGATTTTGCCGCAACGCGGCGACAGGCTTTTTCAGGCCGGCAAGGAAGTCGGTTTTGTCACCAGCGCCGTGAAATCAACGGCGCTTAATGCGAATATTGCGCTCGGCTACGTCCGCCGCGAAGCGGATCAAACCGGCAACGAATTGACGTTGCGAACGGCGGCCGGCGAAAGTTTTGCGAAAATTGCGGAGTTGCCGTTCAGAAAATGATTTTCAATCGTCTCTGCCGGGACAAATCTTACACCGGCAATTCCGTCTCTTTTTCCGCACGGCCACCCGATGATGATTTGAAAAAATGCGCCGCGTAATACGAGCCGATGACCAGCACGGCGGCGATCAGTTGCGCCACCAGCGTTTCGACCGTCGGGAAAACGGAGAACCACAATCCCGCCCAATCGGGGATCACGCTGGCCAGGCTCTTGATGGGGGTTGTGGAAATCCAATGCGCGAGCTGCATTTCCTGCGCCTGTTCGCCGACCATCACCAGCAGCACCACGCCGAGCAGCACACCGGTCAACACCAGCATCTTGCGGTAAGGCAATTTTTGATGCGCGATGAACGTCAGCACCGCGACAATGCCTGAAAAGAAAAGCCCCAAGGCCGCGCCGGCCAGAACAATTTCCCCGCCCATCTGCAAATAATACGTTTGCAGAAACAATACGACTTCGAAACCTTCGCGATACAACGATGCGAAACCGAGCAGGCCAAGCCCCCAAAACAGCCGCCGGTGGGAAATTTCCGTGGCGTGCGCGCCGGTCAACAGCGCTTTCTTTTTGCGATTGTGCATGGACATCCAGCCGCCCCAATAAATTTTGTGGAAGAACCAGTTCATCACGATCAGCAGCACGATCACCGCGAGCAATCCCGTTGCCGCCTGCAGATCCAGCGCCGGAATGCTCTGCGACAAATCTTTCACAATGCCCGCCGCAATGAACCAGGTGATCAATGTGGCGATGAATGCGATGCCTGCGCCGGCCGCAATCGGACGGCGATGCGTTTTATTATCGCCGGTCATGCTCGCCGTGATCGCCGACAGCACCAGGATGCACTCCAAGCCTTCACGAAACACCAGCACGCCGATGTCCATGATCGCCACCATCGGGCTGGTATGCGGCAACGTTGGATCCGGCGCACCGTGCGCCGTGACGCCCTGCCAGACCAGTATGCCGGTAACCGCTAAAGCCGCCGACCCCAGCAAAATCCGCCACCACAATTTATTCATATCAAAAGTCGCATCCCGAAACGAACACAATGCCGCAATCATAAAAAATTAAAAAGCTTCAATTGGCCAGCGCGCAAAAAACTAGCACTTTTCGGAAACCCACATTGACGGTTGGTTGCTAAAGATTGACCCGGAATTGCGGTTTAAGCCTGTTGGCAGCGGCGTCCCGGCAGAGCGCCTCAAATTTACCTTCTTTTCAGATGGCGGCGCTCTGCCGGGACGCCGCCACGCAGTTTTCGCGCTTAACGGGTGGATTTGGGTTAATTTGCATAAGGTTATTCAGGCCTTTCAAACTGTCCGAATCTCATCTGGGGCAGACCACGAAATTTTCTCGCCCGCATCTTCATTTCTCGGTTTAATCTCCGCCGCATGAAACAAAAAGCTTACGCCGCCGCCGGCGTGGACATCGATCTCGGCAACAAAGTCAAAGCCACCCTGCCGCAACTGCTCGCCGCCACGCATCGCCGTGAGGTACTTGGCAAGGTTGGCGGCTTCGGCGGCCTGTTCGCGCTGGATGTAAAAAAATATCGCGAACCAATCCTCGTCTCGTCCGTGGACGGCGTGGGCACCAAACTCAAGCTCGCTTTCACGCTCGACAAGCATGACACCATCGGCGCAGACCTCGTAAACCATTGCGTGAACGACATCGCCGTGCTCGGCGCAGAGCCGCTGTTCTTCCTTGATTATCTTGGCACGGGCAAGCTCGAGCCGCACGTTTTCACCGACATCATCAAGGGCTTCGCGCGCGCGTGCACGGAAAACAACTGCGCGCTCATCGGCGGCGAAACGGCGCAGATGCCGGGCTTTTATCAGGCGGGCGAATACGACGTGAGCGGCACGATTGTCGGCGTGGTGGAAAAATCCAAGATGCTCAACGGCCAGAAAACCATCCGGCGCGGCGACGTGGTCATCGGCATTAAATCGAGCGGCCTGCATACGAACGGTTATTCGCTGGGCCGGAAGATTTTCTTCGAGCAATTGAAACTGAAACCGTCCAGTCGCATCCCCGGCTCGAAGCTGACGCTCGGCGCGGAATTGCTCAAAGTTCACGTCAGCTACGGACCGCTGGTGCAAAAACTGTTGAAGAAATTTAACGAGAAGCACGGCGTGTCGCCGTCCCGGAATGTGGTCAAGGCCTTCGCGCACATCACCGGCGGCGGTTTCGTGGATAACATCCCGCGCGTGTTGCCGAAATCGCTCGATGTGGTCATCAAAAAGGGTTCATGGGACATGCTGCCGATTTTCCAGATCATCGCGGAAAAAAGCGGCGTGCCGGACGAAGAATTGTATCAGGTTTTCAACATGGGCATCGGCATGGTTTCAATCGTGTCGGCGGAAAAGGCAAATGACGTTTTGAAATTCATTCGCGCGCAGAAGCACCAGGCATGGATCATCGGTGAAGTCGTCAAAGGCAAAGGCGTGGCGCGGGTGGTTTAATTCAGTTTGCAGGAGTCGAGGTGCCGAGACTCAAACTGTAAAAAGTTAGAGACTCCTTGCGTCGTCTCCTGCCTTTCAGTAGCTCATCCGGTCCACTTTCACTTTTCCTCGAAAAATCCAATAGATGCAGACGGTATAGGCGATGACGATCGGCACGCCGATACCGGCGATGATGAGCATGTTGCCGAGCGTTTTCGGCGACGACGCCGCGTTGTAAATCGTCAGACTGTTTTCGGGATTTGGCTGGCTGTAGACCATATAGGGAAATTGGTCGAGGCCGAACAGCGTCATCAGAGTGATCATCGCGGCGCACGATGAGAGAAAAGCCAGCCAGTCTTTTCCGCGATGAAATTCGCGCGGGATATTGGCGATGGCCAGCATGTTCGCCAGCACGAGGCTGAAGAGCCACGGATTTTCACGCACGCGCTCGGCGACGTGCGTGAGGTAAAGCAGCGTGGCCATCGTGGTCGTCGCGGCGCAAATCACAAAAAAGATGATGGCATTCATCGCCCAACCGCGCAGTTTGTCATGCAGTTCACCTTCGGTTTTCATCACGCCATAAATCGCGCCGTGCATCATGAAGAGCGCCACGGTCGTGAGACCGACGAGCAACGGATACGGCGTCAGCAAGCTGCAAAAAGTTCCGGCGAATTCGCCGTTCGCATCAATGGGAATTCCCCGTGCGATATTACCGAGCGTGATGCCGATGAGCAGGGACGATAAAACACTGCCGCCGCCGAAACCGATGTCCCACATCTGCCGCCACCAATACATCGGCTGCTTGCTGCGAAATTCAATCGCCACCGCACGAAAAATCAACGACGCGAGCAGCAAATAAAACGCCAGGTAAAAACCGGAGAACACGGTCGCATACACATTGGGAAAGGCGGCAAAGAGCGCACCGCCGCCGGTGACGAGCCAGACTTCGTTGCCGTCCCAAACTGGCCCGATGGCATTGAGCATGATCCGGCGTTCCTCGTCCTTTTTCGTGAACAGATGCAGCGCGCCGATGCCGAGATCGAAGCCGTCGAGCATCGCGTAGCCGGTGAACAGCACGCCGACCAGAATAAACCAGATGGTGTTGAGTTCGTAATTCATGGCTTTTTATGATCGATCCATTCATCCGGCAAAGCCAGTTTGCCGGACGGGATCAGATCTTCATCGTGCGGGCCGTGCTGGATTTTATCGTTAAGCAGATAAATGAAAACGGCGAACAACAGAAAATAAATGAACGTGAACAAAATCAGCGATGTGAGGACGGCGTGCGCCTTCACCACGGCGGATAGACCTTCCGGCGTGCGTAATTGATGCCAGACAATCCACGGCTGCCGCCCGACTTCGGCGGCGAACCAGCCCATTTCATTGGCGAGTTCCGGGCCGAGCACGGAAAAAACGAGCACCCAAAGGAACCAGCGCTTTTTGGTGATCGTTCCGCGCCCGAGATAAAAACAGCCCGCCACGGCGATGGCGAACGTCGTGAAACCGATGCCCACCATCCCGTGAAAAAATAAAAATGCGGCCGCGACCGGCGGGCGGTCGGCCGGAGCAATATCATTTAGTCCGGTAACAACTCCGTTGGGTTTGTGGTAGATCATCCAGGTCAACAGGTCGGGCACTTCGATGCCGACGGTTTTCGAGTTGCTTTCGTCCACGTAGCCGGCCAGCACCAGCGGTGCATTGGAAGTCGTGTTGTAAAGCCCCTCAAACCCGGCGAGTTTGGCCGGCTGGCTTTTGGCCACGCCCCGCGCGCTGGAATCGCCGCTGATGATCTGCAACAGCGCGGCGACCAGCGCGACCAGCAAGCCGATGCGCAACGACGCGCGGGCAAAATCCACATGCTTTTTCTTCAGTAAATACCACGCGCTCACGCTCACGACGAGAAAGGCGCCCGCCTGCCATGCGCCACAAAGGGTGTGAAACAAACGGTCGGGAAAGGACGGATTGAACACCATTGCCCAAAAATCCGTCACTTCGGCCCGCGCGTGCAGACCCCGCCCGACAATATGATAGCCGGCCGGCGTTTGCATCCACGAATTCGCGACGATAATCCATACCGCGCTGAAATGCGCGCCGAGACAGACCATGCACGTCGCAAAAAAATGCAGTTTGCGCCCGACCTTGTCCCAGCCGAAAAGCAAAATGGCGAGAAAACCGGATTCGAGGAAGAACGCAAAAATTCCTTCCGCCGCGAGCGCGCTGCCAAAGACATCCCCGACAAAACGCGAATAGGTCGCCCAGTTCGTGCCAAATTCAAACTCCATCACAATGCCGGTCGCCACACCGAGCGCGAAGGTGAGCGCGAACACCTTCGTCCAAAACCGCGCCATCTGGTGATAGATGGGATTTTTGGTCTTGAGCCACGCAGCCTCCATGATGACGAGCATGACGCCGAGGCCGATGCTCAACGGCGGATAAATGTAGTGAAATCCGATCGTCAAACCGAACTGGACGCGCGATAAAGTTAAGACATCCACGCCCGCGACTTTGCGCTTTTTGCCGAAACCTGTCAACCGGCTGAAAGAAAATATAATACAATATGTTTTTATATTTAGTTTTAGTAATGATTGGTTCGCGTGGGAATTTTGTCCGTCGCCGTCCGTCTTCGCATTGCTTCGCCGCGGCCGGCCGCGTAATCTGCGGGCGCATTCATGAAAATTTTAGTCATCGGTTCTGGCGGACGCGAACACGCCCTGGTTTGGAAACTGGCGCAATCGCCGCACGCCACGCAAATCTGGTGCGCGCCGGGCAACGCCGGCATCGCGCAGGAACGCCTTGCGAACAATTCTTCGCCGGTTGAATGTGTCAATCTTGGCGCCGATGATTTGCCAAAACTCCTCGCGTTCGCGCAGGAAAGGAAGATCGAATTCACCGTCGTTGGGCCGGACAATCCGCTCGCGCTCGGCATCGTGGATCTGTTCCAAAAAAACGGTTTGCGAATCTGGGGGCCGAACCAAAAAGCCGCGCAGTTTGAATCATCCAAGGTTTTCTCGCAAAATTTCATGGAACGCCACGGCATTCCTACGGCGAGTGCCGGCACGTTTTCAGAGGCAGGGCCGGCAAAGGCCTTTGCCGCGGCGCTCGGCGGCCAATGCGTCGTGAAAGCCGACGGCCTCGCGCTCGGCAAAGGCGTTTTGATGTGCGCGAACCAAACAGAAGCGGAACGCGCCGTGGACGAAATCATGGTCGGTAAAACGTTCGGCGCGGCGGGCGCGCGCGTCGTCATCCAGGAATTCCTTGCAGGCATCGAAGTTTCCCTGCACGCGCTGTGCGACGGCAAGACCGCGAAAATTTTTCCAACATCGCAAGACCATAAACGGGCGCTCGACGGCGACGGCGGCCTGAACACCGGCGGCATGGGAACGTATTCGCCCACACCGTTTTTGAGCGACGCGGAATTGAAACGCGCCGGCGATGAGATTTTGATTCCATGGCTGCGCGGCTGCGCGGAAGAGAAAATTGATTTTTGCGGCATTCTTTATCCTGGCGTGATGCTCACAAAAAACGGCCCGAAAGTTTTGGAATTCAACGCGCGTTTCGGCGATCCCGAAACACAGATTTATCTGACGCGCCTGGAAAATGACCTGGTCGAATTGCTCGACGCCAGTGTCAGCGGCACGCTCGACCAAATGGAATTGAAATGGAAGCCGGCGGCGAGCGTATGCGTCGTGATGGCCAGCGGCGGTTATCCGGGAAATTACGCGAAAGGAAAAGTCATCTCCGGCCTCGATGCCGCGAACGTGCTGCCGGACGTAAAAGTTTTCCACGCCGGCACGGCGAAAAGTGGAAATGAAATCGTCACGAACGGCGGACGCGTTTTGGGCGTGACGGCCTTGGGCAAAGATCTGAAAGTCGCGCAAGCCGCCGCCTACGCCGCCGTGAAAAAAATTCATTTCGACGGCGCGCATTTCCGCCGCGACATCGCCGCGAAGGCGTTTTGATTGAATACAAAATTATTGGTCACTCGTTGACGGCGAAACATTTGGATAATTGCCAGCGTTGGTGTGAACCAGATTCCCTGCCGCATCAATGATGTTTGCGGTGATAAGCACAAGCGTTTGCCTGTCTTGGTATTTTGATTTACTGCCGTCCAGTTCTAAAAATGTGGCGTCTGTCGGAACTTGGTTGCCATTCAGCATAAAAAACAGTGTCTGGCCATCCAGCAAATTCACTGAATTCGTCGCTTGTTGAATGTGAAATTGAGGCGATGCCGTCGGCACATCCATTTCTTGTCCATCGGTGGTGTAGGCTGGCGTGGTGCTGGTGGCTGGCGTAACCCAAAAAATCAGTCACCGAAGCGATGACCGGCAATTCGATGGTGTAGCCGTCAGGCAAAACACGCGGTATCACGTCGAGAATCGGCCCCGTTTCGACGGGTTCCGTTTGAGAAACAATGCTGGGCGTATTGTTTGATTCTTGAAGAGTAAAATTAGTCGCAACATTGACCATCTGTGTCGCCCGCATTTGTGTTTGTCGTCCGCTGGTCGTCACCACTTCCGGCTCGGCTAACTCTTCAACACCAGCGTGCGATCGCAATTCTCGCAAAACATTTGTAAAATTTTCATTATCGAGAATGCCTGACAAATCACCTTTATCCGAAGCTGTGGCGCTGAAACCATTGAAACCAAAAGATGCCCCTTTGGGTATCGCGATGAACCTCGCTTTGATGTGAACTTGTGGCGTGGGCGTATTTGTTTGCGCATCAAACATCGAAGCATTTACGTCCTGCAATGTGTGGTTTTTTTCGGCGAGTTCGCCAAGCTGTCTTCGTAATACGCCAACTTCACCGCGCAGTTTCAGCAATTCATTAAATTGTGCTTCTGACAATTTTTTAGCCTCGCCGATTTCCGCCAGTCGATTGGAAAGGTTTTCGCTGCCTGATTGGAGTTGCGCAATTTGTTGCGTGAACGATGCGTTTTGTGTGCGCAGTTGCGCGGCCTGGTGCGCTTCAAAAATTCCCGCGCCCACAGTGGTGACAAGCGCGGCGGTGATGAGAATTTTTTGGAGTGTAGTCATGGCAATGGTTTTGGTGGCGGCGATTACGGTTGAAGTTTGAACGGCGGTTCCGGCGAGAAGTGCGGCAGTGGTAATGGTGGCGGCCAATCCCATCGGCGCGGATTGAACGGCGTTCGCGGAAATCAAAACAACCAGTCCGCTCGCGCCAATCGTCACGTTGCGTTTCGAGAAAAATTCGCGCAGGCGTTCGACGGCCCGGCTGACGCGTTTTTGCGCGGCCTCGTCGCTGATGCCGAGGGTCTGCGCCATCTCCCGGGCGGATTGGTGTTCAAAATAGCGCAACAGCAAGACATCGCGTTCTGGTTCACTCAATTCGCCCAGTGCGGCATCGAGATGGCGGGCGATTTGTTCCCAAGTGGCATCGGATTCAGCGACAGACGATTCATTCATGGCAACTGCCTCCTGTTCGCGAGCACGACGGCGCACATCGGTGCGGACGGTCTGCGCGGCAATATTTTGCGCGGTGCGATGCAACCAGCCGGACAGCACCGGACGATCGGCCAGCCGGGAGGCGTTTTTGGCGAGGGCGACGAATACGCCTTGGGTCACATCTTCCGCCAGGTGCGAATCGCAAACCATCCGCCGGGCGGCGGAATAGACAAAATTCACATGCCGGCGCACCAGTTCAGCAAATGCCGGTTCGGCGTGCTGTTAAGCGTAGGCACGAAGCAATTGTGAGTCGGTTTGGTCGTTCACTTACCCAATAGTAGCCGCCGCCGCCCAAATCGGACAAGGAAAGGGGGAAATCGGTAGTGGGTCACTTTTGGATTTTTCTCCCTCTCCCCGTTTGAGCGGGGAGAGGGAGTTCATTTCAAACTGACCTACTATCTTATTTTTCGATGGATGGTTTTTTTATTGAAGGTCGCCGTTCAAGTGCAAGGTCGCGCCTTTTTTGATTTTTACTTCGCGCGTCACGTTGCCGTAACGCAAGCGGCAGGGATTTCCGGCCAGTGACTGGATGGCGGTGGAAATCATTTTTCCATTCTGCCATTCGACATCCACGACAAAACCGCCGCGCGCGCGCAAACCGCGTACCGAACCACCCGGCCATTCATTCGGCAACGCGGGCAGCAGATCTATTTCACCGTCCTGCGATTGCACCAGCATTTCGCAGATGCCGGCGGTGATGCCGAAGTTGCCGTCCATCTGCATCGGCGGATGCAGGCCAAAAAGATTCAAGCAGGTGTTGCGATCCGAAAACAGTTGCTGCAATTCGCGGTGTGCGTCCGCGCCGTCGTGCAAACGCGCGTAAAGCGCAGTGCGCCATGCGAACGACCATTCGCGCACGTCGCCGGTGTCACCACGCGCATTGAGCGAAACTTTTGCGGCCTGCGCAAATCCGGGAGTTTTTTCGACGCTGATTTGCCGGCCTGGGAACACTGCGAACAAATGCGACGTGTGGCGATGGTGATCATTGGGCGTGTCGAATTCGGACGATCCGGCGATCGCGTTGGTGCCGGTCTTCTCGGTCATCCATTCGAGCAATTGTCCCCAACTGCCGATGCCGGGCGTGACGAGCCGGTCGCGCATCGCCGCAATTTTGTCGCGATAGCTTTTATCCACGCCGAGCGCGTCCGCCGCCGCGACGTAATTATTGAACAAATCCCAGACAATTTCCTGGCTGTAACTCACGCCGTCCTCGACCGGCCCGTGTTCCGGCGACCACGCATTCGGCACCACCAATCGGCCATCCGGCAAAGTCTTCAAATGATCCTCCCAAAACTCGCAAGTTTCCTTGAGATACGGATAAGCCGTCTGCCGGAGAAATTTTTTATCGCCGCTGAAAGCGTAGTGCTCCCAAAAATGCCAGCCATACCAGGCGTTCGCGGTTTTATCCCAGTTCCAGCCCATGCCGCCGAATATATTGTGCGAGGTGCGGATGGCGAAACCGCGCCGGGTCATTTCGCCGGACGGCGTTTTGAGTTCCGGCGAAGCCGCGGCGGCCTGGCGCCACGCCGGCAACTGGCTGCAGACCAGGTCAAAAAACGGCAGCGCGCATTCGGCGAGGTTGGCCGGCTCGGCCAGCCAGTAATTCATCTGGATATTGATGTTCGCATGGTAATCGGAATGCCACGCCGGATCATTGCTGTCATTCCAAAGCCCCTGCAAATTTGCGGGCAAACCGCCGGGACGCGAACACGCGATCAAAAGATAGCGGCCATATTGAAAAAACAACGCTTCAAGCTGCGGATCCACCGTCGCCGCGGCTTTGACTTTGCGTTCATCCGTCGGCAAGGCGATTTGCTCTGCCGAAGATTTTCCCAAAGCGAGCGAAACGCGGTCGAATAGCGAATGGAAATCCTTTTCGTGCGCGGCCTTGAGCGCGGCATAATTTTTCGCGGCGGCGGTTTCGACCTGCTCCGCCACGCGCGCGTGCGGATTCTCACCGCGATAATGGCTGGCATAATCCATCGCGTAATCCGTGCCCGCCGCGACGATCAGCGTGAGGTCATCGCAATTTTTGAATTCCAGCGTGGAACCATTTGTCCGCACCGAACCGCCGTCATGAAGCGCGATCAATTGCGCCTCATATTTCAATCCATTCGCCAGCGCGCCCGTGTCCGTGAGCCGGTTTTCCTGCGCGACAATCTTGGCGCCAAGCGCATCGTTTAATTCGATGCTTCCGCTGTAACTGCCGGGCTGGTCAGCGGTGAATCGGATCACCAGCACCCCGTCGGCGTGACTGCAAAAACATTCGCGCGTGAATTTTACCCCGCCTGACTCGTAGCTGACATGGGCCAGCGCGTCGCCGATGTCGAGGTCGCGCCGGTAGTTCTTGAAATTTTCATGTCCCGGCAGATTGATGAATAAATTTCCCAGAACCTGATACGCCCCCATCGTCCCGTAATCACCTGTGGGATTTTCGTCGCCCGTCCACAAACTGTCTTCATTCAGCACGATCTGTTCGCGCGCCGTTCCGCCAACGATCAACCCGCCGATATGTCCATTGCCGATCGCCAGCGATTCGTTCATCGGATGAACGGCGGGCTGCCGATACCATAGCACCAGATCACTGGCCAGGGCGGCCACCGATACGCTCGAAAAAAACAGCACGGCAAGGAATGATCTTTTCATCATGGATAAGTCCCTTAATTTACTAAAAACCCATTGAAAGTAAATGGCGTGGACGAAGGGGTAATGGCTCAATTTGCCGGTGATGGGTAGCTTTGGTCGCGCTGCGACCAAAGTCGTCACCGAGCCCAGCGTCAGGTGACGAAATGCGTGTCCAACCTGATGCGAACGCTCCCAATGCCCGCTCACGCGGGCAAAATTAGTCGCAGCGCGACTAACCCTACCCATCATCGAGTCCAGCGTCACGCTGGTTTGGAGTTCCGCCTTCAGGCGGTCCGACGGTGCAATGCCGCACTGGCCATCGGTTGGGGCGAGGGTCCCCGCGAGCCGTCCCTGTCAGTGATAAGTGATGTGTGATGAGTGACGAGCAAGACAACGAGCAGATTTGCTCATCACTTGTCACCTGTTTTCGTCTTGGCGGTTGCTTCGTCTCCACCAATGGCCCGTGCGGCCTCGCACCGGGTCACACCGCGCTTTGACCGCCACCGTCGGCGCCGCCATCGAGATCAATCAGGATTTCGCGCGGTTCGGCGCCATTGCTCGGACCGACGATGCCGCGATTTTCCAGTTCGTCCATGATCCGCGCGGCGCGGCCGTAACCGAGGCGCAGGCGCCGTTGCAACAGCGAGACGCTCGCTTTTTGTTCACTGCGGATGACTTCGATGCAGTCCTGGATGATTTCTTCATCTTCATCAATGCCGCTTTCGATGTCAGTATTCGCCGTTGGCTTGGAAAGTTGTTTATGAATCTCCACTTCGTAGCTCGGCTTGGCCTGGCCGGCGATGAAATCCACGACCAACTGCAATTCCTGGTCGGTGATGAGCGCGCCTTGCGCGCGTTTGAGATTCGCGGAACCGGGCGGCAGATAAAGCATGTCGCCTTTGCCGAGCAATTTGTCCGCGCCCATCGCATCAAGAATCGTGCGCGAATCCACGCGGCTCGCGACTTGGAACGCGATGCGCGCCGGAATGTTCGCCTTGATGACGCCGGTGATGACATCGACGCTCGGCCGTTGCGTGGCGACGATGCAATGGATGCCCGCTGCGCGCGCCATTTGCGTGATGCGCGCGATGGCCATTTCCACATCGGCAGGCGCGACCAGCATCAGGTCCGCCAACTCGTCAATAATGACGACGATATAAGAAAGTTTTTCGGGGATGATGATGTCGTCCTCGCGCGGCACGACGATCTGTTCATCCACTTCGACGGCGAAACCATCCGCGCCCGGCTCGACTTTTTCCTTTTTCGAGGCGAGCGGCAGTTCGGGTTCCTGCGGCGGCAACGGTTTGTCTTTCGGCCGGTCGTTGAACGACTTGATGTTGCGGACGCCGACACGCGCAAAAATCTGGTAACGCTTTTCCATTTCGTTCACGACCCAGCGCAAGGCGAGCAGCACTTTTTTGGGATCGGTCACCACGGGAACCACGAGGTGCGGCAGCGAATTGTATTGCTGCATCTCGACGACTTTCGGATCAATCATCACGAAGCGCAGTTGATCCGGCGAAAAACGGTAGAGCAGCGACGCGATGATGGAATTGATGCAAACCGATTTGCCGGAGCCGGTGCTGCCGGCGATGAGCAAGTGCGGCATTTCCGCGAGGTCGGCGACGATTGGATGGCCGTAGACATCCTTGCCGAGCGCGATCGGGATGCGCGCTTTCGTGTTGCGCCATTCGTCCGACTCGAACAGATCGCGCATGATGACTTTCGTCTTGATCAAGTTCGGCACTTCCACGCCAACGGAACTTTTGCCGGGCACAGGCACAAGGATGTGGATGCGCTCCGCCTTGAGCGCGGCGGCGAGGTTGTTGGAAAGATTTTGGATCTTTTCCAGTTTTACGCCCGGCGCGGGATGCAATTCGTAACGCGTAATGGTCGGCCCCTTGGTGATGTCGCCGAGCGAAACTTCAATGCCGAACTGCGCGAGCGTCTGCTGCATGAGCCGCGCGTTCGCCATCAATTCTTCCTTCGATTCGGTCGGTTTGACCGTCAAATCCGCGTGCTGGAGAAATTCCATCGGCGGCAGTTGATAATTGCCGATGAGCGGCGTGGACGCGACCGTGATGGGCTTCGGCTTGCGCGGCAAAGGCTTTGGCTTCGGCGCCGGCGCCGAACCGTCGGCAATCGTGATGACCGGATCAACTTTCGGCGCCTCGTTTTTTTCCGGTTCAACCACCTCCGGTTTTTCGGTTTTTTCCGCCGGTTTTTTCCCAAGGATTTCCGCCGTGGTCGCCGCGCGGATTTCACTGGCGGGAATGACTTCCTCCTTGATGATCTCCGGTTCCGGCGCGACGACCGGCTTGGGCGGATCCGGGAAAGTCGTTTTGCGGAAGTTCGGACCTTTGGCCTGCGGCACGCTCAAATCGCGCACCATCGGTTCCGGCACCGGCAAACCATCCGCGCCAAGACCGCTGGCGGATTTATCGGTTTTTTCCGAACGTTCGACTTCCTGTTCAAGTTTGCGTTTTTGTTTTTCCAGTTCGCGCGCGCGTTTTTCCAGATTGATCTCATCCGCCGATTTTTCAAATTCCGGCGCGGTTGAATTTTTCTGGAGCAAAAAGCGGATCCAGCCGCCGAGATGAAAATTGGTCAGGAACAACAAACTGATCAGGCCCAGCGCGGTATAAACAATGGTTGCCCCCAGGCTGCCCAGCAGGCTGAAACCGTAGTTGTAATCCTGCGATTGGCCGTAGGTCAGATACCCCAACCAGCCGCCCGCGAACGGTGCCTGGATGGTTTTGGCCAGATCCGCCAGCCAGGTCATTCTGCCGGCGAGATGCAACAAGCCGGTCAGCGAAACCAGCAACAGCAACATCCACAACAACGACCAGCGCAGGCGTTCACGCAGGTAGCTGAAAGAATTCAACAGGTACGAAACACCGAAAAGCCCCGTCAACCACGGCAGGAGATACGCCGCGATGCCCAGCGGACAAAACGTGAGATAAGCGAGATCCGCGCCACCCGCGCCGATCCAGTTGTTGGCTTCCCGATTGGGCGGAACGCGAACGGACGCCAGATCGTAGCGGTCGAAAGACAGTTGCGCGACGAGCAACAGCAGCGCCACCGCCAGCAGCACGATGCCGATGACCTCGTTCAAACCGTGTTTTGGATCCGCACCAGACTTTTGCGACATGAACGCAACGTAGCAATTCAGCGCGACGAGTTCAAAGTTGAAATTGACCCGAACTGCCGGGCAAACCGTGCCTCCATTTGCTCCCTGCCCCCTGCCCCCTGCTCCTCGCCTGCTTTTTCCCGGTGGAGCGAGAGAGTCCACGCGAGCCGTTTCTGCTAGCGACCAGTGATGAGTGATGAGTGACGAGCAAGGCAACGAGCAGATTTACTCATCACTCGCCACCCGATTTCATCTTGGCGGTCGCTTCATCCCCCAAAATCGAGTCCAGCGTTACGCTGGCGTCCCCGCACCAAACCATGCCCCCACTTGCTCCTTGCTCCCTGCTCCTTGTCCGCCTTTTTTTCGGTGGGGCGAGAGAGTCCCCGCGAGCCGTGCTTTTGACCCCAATGGCCAGTGCGGCTCCGCACCGAGCGAACGTAAGGACTTCTGGCTTGGGCTAACTTGAGGGGACACTACTGGCCGATTCTGCAAAGTTCAAGCGCCTTGCCAACACGCGGCGTCAGACTGCGATTTTGGCTACGGCTACGTGCGCGAGCGAGACTGTGCCTTCGCTGGCAATTCGCAGACTGCCGCCGGGGAGGTTGCCTGACTCCGCCAATTCCTGCCGTTTCCACTCCGCTCCACTGTCGCGCCGCCAGCGATCCGCTCCGCTGGCTTGCGCTTTCATTCCGCTGCATTCCGCGTCTGGAATTGCGGAGACAGGCGGGAGTATGCGCCTCTGTCACGCTTCATGCGTCCGCATTAAATCCCGCCAGTCTCGCCCGCTGGCGCGGATATGGTTTGAATAAATCCTTGCTGTTTTCAGGTCGTTTTTCCGCTTCGCTTGCTTCTGCTTGTTTCGTCTTGTCGCCCTCACCAGTCCGCTTCACAGGGGGCCGGGCGCGGTGCCCTCTAAAGACTACTCCCGCTGGCCGCCCTGCTTCGCGGCCTTTTTGTCGTGAAGGGCGACAGACCGAAACCGAACAGCAGAACACAAAAAAAAGACCATGAAAACTAAATCACAAAATCAAAAATCGGGACTCAAGAGCCGACCCGAACAGCTTAACACAAAACAGTTGCCGAAGATTGACTTGGCATTGCGCCGCGCGAATCGCGCTCTGAAAACGGAAAACTTGCTGGCGTTGCTTCGCAGCCAGACGCCGAGCTTTTTTGAGATTGCCGAGGTAGTGGGCAAGTGGGTTTGGATTCAGTTTGACGGGAAGCAGCCCGTCACCATCACCAGTGTTTTGTCAGAGCTTGGCTTTCATTGGAACAATAAACGCCAGTCTTGGCAGCATCCGTGCGGGACGATTGCCGACGAGTGGGCGGACTACGACCCGCGCAAGCGTTACGGCAGCTACTTCGCCGCCGAGAGGATTGCCGCCTGACTGTCAGTAAAACTGTCAGTGAAAGGGATGAATAGTAGTGAAAAATTCTGGCGAGTAGTGACGAATTTAACTTTAATTTACAATGCTTTTTGCTATTTTATGAGTGTTCTGAATCGGGTTTACAGACCGTGTCCATCCGTGGCTAAAAATCGAGTCCAGCGTCACGTTGGTTTGGAGTTCCGCCTTTAGGCGGTCCGGCGCGGGAGGGACGGCGTGTCGCCGTCCCAAATTAAACCCATGTTTCATCTTTAACCCGCTACTCACATGCTTTTGACTTGCCATTTTCGGCGGGCTTGAGAAACTCCACGTCCACTTTTGTGCGCGGTTAGCTCAGTGGTAGAGCATTACCTTGACACGGTAGGGGTCACAGGTTCGAACCCTGTATCGCGCACCATTTCACCACTCGGAGACGATTCAACGATTAGTGACCACGGTTTTACGCAAGAACCACGGGCTTTTTTGCAGTCGAGGACAAGGTTCGAGCCGAAGACTTCAAGTGCGAGAACCCTCTTTTGTAAAAGAGAATCAGAAACAGCGATTTCGCCCACGTTTCTAGCGGTATTTATCCAATTTTGGAACGGTTCGAGCCAATCGGCTCGGCCTTTCAAAAGCGCATCGTTTTGTTCCTCCAAAGACTTCTTCTGGCACATTGTCCTGCTTGGGCTTGCTTTGGCCTTCTCCGCGACATAAGTTTCGCGGTCGATCAGTTCGTCCAAAAATGAGTCCAGAAGTTTTTTGAGCCTGAGATTGATCTTTTAAATCTCCGCGCGCTTTTGAAAGACCATGAGCTTGGCAGATTGGGCAGCATGACTCTTTTCTTCCTTAACCCGTTTAAGCATTTCATCCGCCCAATCTTTGCGAAGCGAATAAGTTCTGTCTCAAACTGCTGAATGAATGTCATGTTGTTTTTTATTGGCTGATAATTTCGACCGTGCCGGGTGGTGTTTGCCGCCCTGCCCTCTGGACACACCGCCCGAAGTCAAGGCGTATGCGAGCGCGGTGGAACGACTTCGACCGGGAAGAAAGCGGAGCGAATGCGGAGCTTTCGTGGGCTGGAACGACCTTGACCGGGCGGTATAATGGAAAGAGGGCGGCGGCGAACAAACCCGTATTCCACGAATTCTGAATCCGCAACTAAACCCGAATCTTGGCGAGGGGGATGGAGCGGGTCCTGGGGGAAATCAAATTTGCATGAGGCGACGGGCCGAATTCAACTCGGAATTTGTTTGATCAAGCATTAAAATATTTCCATGTCAAATGACACCTCCGAAAACTGGCTTAAATTTCTTAATCCAGAATCCCTGAAAGCGAACCTCATTCGTTCCTCAATTTATATAACGTGCTGGGAAATGCTTAAGAATTCCGTCGTTGACCATCCGCGCACTTTTTACACCAGCACTTGGGAAGACGGGAAGTTCATTCCTGATCCGGAATATAAAAAGGAGGTGCTTGCACTCGATGATGATCCGCTCATCGCTTCGGCATTGTGGTTCAAAAATAATGGGGCGATTGACACCGATGACATCATCCTGCTACGGGGATTCCGCTCACATCGACATGAGATTGCGCACGAACTTCCGAAATTTCTCGGCGACATTCAATCAAACGTGCAGCAGGAATATTTTTACGGGATGCTCGGCCTCGTTGCAAAAATCGACAAGTGGTGGATTAAGAATTTTGAGATTCCCATAAATCCTGATTTTGATGCCCGCAATCTGTCAGAAGAGGACCTCGATGGAGTCCAAAGCATGTCAATGATCATGATGAACCTTTTGATTTCGGTCGCCGATGGAAAAGACGAACAACTCCGCAGGCTGTACACCGAAATGAAAAAGAATATCGAAGCCAAAAAATCCTCAAAATCAGGTTGAAAAGCCGCACGGCATTCGGGCAATAAAAAAGCCGCATAAGCGGCTCTCGAATTGAGAAGAGTCGGGTATCGACCCGAATGGTATCTTCAAACAACCGTTTTATCAGGCGGCGCGCCAGTGGTCAGGATTGCCCTTATCAGTGTGTCTCACGCGGGCAACAAGCGGACTATGCCCAAGTTTTTTTGCGTCAGAAATTGCCTCGTGTTGTGTGGGATAGTTGGTGGACGTAACCGATGTTGATCTTCTTTCATTACGCCCAACCAGTCGCGCCCGCGCCCAAAACCGAACAGATTGTGCGGGCTTGAATGAAAAAACGGAAAATGCCACACTACCGAACCAGCAGAAGTTGTTTGCCAAATGAACATCGCCTACCAGCCGTTTGGCTGGTTGAAAGAAAATATGGGTAAATTCAAATCCGACGAAATCGGCCCGTGGTCTGAAATCAAACTCGAAATCATTGAGAAATATGCCGCCGCATACACGAAGATTTTGAGCAATCAGCAACGTGTAAAGCTGAAATATGAATATATTGACGGATTCTGCGGTGCTGGCGAACACGTCTCCAAGAAAACAAAACAACCAATCGAAGGCAGCCCGGTTCGCGCATTAAAAGTTGATCCACCCTTCAACCATTACCACTTTATTGACTTGGACGGTCAAAAAACGGCGTATTTACAGGAAACAACGAAGGGATTGTCGAACGTCACGGTGCATAATGGCGACTGCAACGACCTGCTCAAAAACAAAATCCTTCCGGGCTTGACCTATAAAAATTACCGCCGGGGACTTTGCATACTCGATCCTTATGGGCTGGATTTGAACTGGGAAATAATTGAAATGACAGGCAAATCCGAAGCCATTGACCTTTTTTTGAATTTTCCCGTCATGGATATGAACAGGAATACTCTTTGGCACAATCAGGCCAAAGTCAGTGCCGAAAATGTTGCCAGAATGAATGCGTTTTGGGGCGACGATACTTGGCGCAAGGTTGCCTATGTTCAAGTGGCGACTTTGTTTGGCCCCGAAGACGAGAAGGCGGACAATGAAACAATTGCAAAGGCGTTCGCCGAACGTCTCAAAAAGCAAGCCACGTTCAAGGTCGTCGAATATATGCCGATGAAGAATAGCAACAACGCGGTCGTATATTATCTTTTTTTCGCCTCACATAAACCAGTGGCAAAAGATATTGTTAAGGACATTTTCAGCAAATATAGGTAAAATAGCTTATGGCAACCGTATCCTCGATTGAATGGACTGAAAAGACTTGGAACCCTGTCACGGGTTGCACCAAAGTCAGTCCGGGCTGTAAATTTTGCTACGCGGAGAGGCTCGCTAAGCGGTTGCACGGAATGGGCGTAAAGAATTATCGGAACGGTTTTAAGCTCACGGAGCACGAGTCAGCACTGGATATTCCTCTGGGATGGAAAAAATCGAGCGTGATTTTTGTCAATTCCATGAGTGATTTATTTCATCCCGACGTGTCGGTCGAATTCATTCAAAAAGTCTTCGCAGTAATGAAAAAAGCAAGCTGGCATGAATTTCAAGTTTTGACGAAGCGACCTGAGCGAGTTTTGGAGCTTGATGCCGTTCTGCCGTGGACTCCGAACATTTGGATGGGCACAAGCGTTGAAAGCAAGGATTACAAGCACCGCATTGATGTTTTACGCAAAACAAATGCTCATTTGAAGTTTTTGTCCTTGGAGCCACTTTTAGGCCCGCTCGGAAACTTAAATCTCAGAAAGATTGATTGGGTAATTGCTGGCGGGGAATCAGGCTTCCGACCACGGCCTATGAAAGAGGAATGGGTCATCAGCATCCGCGATCAATGCCGAGAGCAAGACGTGCCCTTCTTCTTTAAGCAGTGGGGGGGACGTAAAAAAAAGGAAGCTGGCAGAACGCTTCAGGGGCGTATGTGGAACGAAATGCCTAAAGAAGTGGAAGTTGGCGTCTAGGGAATTTTCACCCACCGTTTAGTCGCGCCCCCAACCAAAACCCAACAGCCGAAAACAATTGCCACGCGGGAGCGTGAAGATTTAGGCTTTTGGGAAATCCGATGGACGATTTGATCAAACTTGTCCGCACCTACCGGCTGACGGCAGGGCTGGCAGAGCGCATCCGGCTGGCGGAAGAAATTTTCCGCCGCATTGAGCCGGACTTGCGCGTGTTTGTATTCAGCAGCGTTTCCCATGACGCCGCCAAGGACGCCTTGCAGGAAGTCTTAAAGGCCGTCGCCATCAGCTTGAAGCAATTCAAGGGCGACACGGTAAAGGAGTTTTGGGCGTGGTGTTACCGCATCGCACGGAACAAATTGAGCGACCATTTCCGCCAGCAATACGCCGACCGGATGCAAACCATGCCGCCGGAAGAACTCTGGCAGATGATGGAGACAACGGCGCAGAATGCGCCCATGTCGCCCGCCGTCCGGCACGATTTGGACTACGCAATCAAATTGCTCACCGCCGCCAAGCCGGATTGCTCCGATTTGCTTTGGCGGCATTATGTCATTGGTTTGGACTACGCGGAAATTGCAGAGGAACGAAACTTGAGTTACGATAATGCGCGTATGAAAATCGGGCGATGCTTGGACGAAGCCAAGTCGCTTGTTTCCTGATATGGCCGAGCTACCACAAAAAGAACAACTGGCCTTGCACGAATTTAGCGTGCGGTATCGCGCTGCATTGGCGAAGCAGCACCAAACGCCGGAGCAGAGCCTTGACACGGTGAAAGACGCCGTGCGGGAGCAATACGAGCAGGAGCAGGACGCCAAACGCAGCCCATCCGTTGAGCCGCCCACGAAGGAAAAAGAGCGCGAACCGGAAGAACCGGAACCATAAGCGGCAGAGTTTACCGCCGCTTCTTGCGGCGGCGCGGCGTGTTGCGGAAGGTTGCCAGCGCGTTCAGGACGTGCGCGAGGGCGTTAATCAGCAAAGCAATGTCAAAAGTCGTCATGTGGTTTTCTCCTTTGTTATGTCCGCCGTGAGTGGCGCGACGTGAGGACGAAAGGCCGGTGACAGAGCAGGAGGGGAAAGGCCGCAGCTTGCGCCGTGAAACGGGACAAAGCTGCACAAGCGAAGCGCGGAAGCGAGCCGCCTTGGACGCTTGGCTCGACCGGCTAACGATTCTCACCGCCGCGCCCAGGGCGGCAGAAGAAGGCAGGAAAACACGCCCCCGATTTTGAAAAATGCTTTGATATAAAGCCAGTGGACGACCTCGAACCGCCTTGGACATGGCCGCCAGAGCCAATTACCGTGGAATGAAGCGGCCTGTTCTGATATAATTTTCAGTAGAGAGAACAATCATGCCCCAACCGCCCAACAACAATCAGCCCGTCAAGCCACCGGCAGAGCCGTTGACGCCGCAGGAGTGGGAAGAATTGCAGCGCGAACGGCGGGAAGCGGAAAAGCTATTCCAGAGATTGATTGAGGAAGGCCGCCAACCGGCAAAACCTGCGGGCGATGGAACCATCATCCCGCCACCCACGCCCACGACGCCAGACGACGCCCGGAAGAACCGTGGCTCTAATTTTTCGAGATAGTTTTTTGCGCGGCCTTATCCAAATAATTCGCCCACCATTGCATCATCTTCCGGCGTTCGGGCAGGTATTGCGCGTGATTGTAAGCCGCCCGCACCTTGTTATGTTCATCATGCGCCAGTTGCCGCTCAATCACGTCCGGCGGAAAACCATTCTCATTGAGAATGGTGCTGGCCGTGCTGCGGAAACCATGCACGGTGGCTTGCGTGTGATAGCCCATGCGATAGAGCGCGTAAAGCAGGGTGTTTTCACTGATATAGCCATCGGATTTTGTTCGCTTCGGAAACGCATACGTCCACTTGCCTGTAATTTCCTGCAAATCGCGCAGCACAGCCACGGCCTGCCGCGAGAGCGGCACGATATGTTGAACACGCATTTTCATGCGCTCTGCCGGGATGCGCCACTCGGCTTTGTCCAAATCAAATTCCTTCCATTGCGCCCCGCGCAATTCAATCGTCCGAACGAACGTCAGGAGCATAAGTTTCAACGCCAACTGCGTTTGCACCCCACCATCAAAAACGGCGAGCTTTTGCATAAACTCCGGCAGTTCATCGGCGTTAAGGTAAGCGCGATGCTTCCTGACCGGCGTTTTCAACGCGCCGCGCAAGTCGGGAACCGGATTGCGTTCGGCGCGTCCCGTGGCAATGGCATAGCTGAAAATCTGCCCGCAAACCGCAGACAGCCGTTGCGTCAAATCCACCGCGCCGCTTTTTTCAACCACACGCAACATAGCCAAAACCTCCGGCGCGGTGATGTCCGCCACCGGCCTTTTTCCCAAAAGGGGGAAAATGTGCCGGTTGAATCGAAACTTGATAGTGGCGGCATAACGGGGCGTCCATTCATGCTCTTTTTTCTCAAGCCATTCCACCGCGATGGCCTCAAAGGTGTTTTCGCCTTTCAGAATCTCCTGCCGTTTGGTGTCCCGTTTCACAACGCCGGGGTCTTGCCCGTCGGCCAGTGCCTCGCGTGCTTCCAGCCGCCGCTTACCGCCGCGTTTTGGGAAACAGTGACGCCGTGGATTCCCTGCTTGGAAACTTGCAGGCCAAGTTTTTCTGCCAGAACAGCGGAGAGACGAACGAATGGGCGGCAAAACTTTTGGGCGAACGCTACATTGACATCACCAGCACGAATGTAGGCCGTTCAGGAAACGAGGGCCAAGGCCAGTCATCCGGCGTCTCGCGCAGCGAGCAGCGCCGCTATTTTGTCGAGCCAGCGCGTTTTACGACGTTGAAACGCGGCGGCGCAAATCACAATTTCCAAGTCGAGTCCATTGTCTATAACGGCGGCCACCGTTTCCCGACAGGCGCACCCGGCAAGGAAGAACTGCTCCCCTACAAAATGATCACCTTCAACCAGAAATAAAAAAACTATGCCCAACGAAAATCAGAACTTCTTAGACATGACGTGGATGGAAAAAGTAAACTTCGTCCGCGCGTGCTCGCGGTTTCCGGCCATCACCGTCATGGTGTTCATCCGCAAAAAAATCGGTTTTCGCATGATGAATCCGACGTGGCTAATCATCTTGGCGATTATCATGCTCCTGACTCCCGTAATTTTCAAAGCCGTCGCCGCGCCGTTCGGTTTCCTCATGGCGATCTACGCCCTGGCAATGCTAGGGCTTGGACTTTTTCAACGCTGGCAACGCTGGCAGGAATTGTGCAACGGTGAACGCTGGCACACTTACAGCCCCGGCATTTCATACCTTGAAGCCCTGCCGTTGCCGCCGTTTTTCAGATCGCACGGGCGCGTCGGACGCTTCCTTGACCCCGCCGCCGTTGCCATCGTCGCCCTGCTTGTCGGCATAATTTTATCGCACGCTCTTGGCGTTTGGTTGTTGTTCTGCGCGTTTTTCCTTTATGTGCATGAACAGGATGCCTACCAAGCGCAGCTTAATCGCGACCTCGACACGCTCGACGGCTTGGTTTCCGCCGAGGTGCAGGCCGAAACCGTCAAACATTTTGAGGGCAAGCAGCCGGAGGAACAGCGCAGCATTGAGGAAACGGCGGGCATCCCGACCGGCCTTGCGCCTGACATTCACAGGCAGGTTGAATTGCGCCGCGCCAAGCAGCGCAAACCCGCGCCGGACAATCTCGCGCCAGAAACTACCGAGAGCAGGGCGTAGCTGGCATATAACAGAATTGATGGACGAAAATTCAAGGCAATCTGACTTGTGCGTCAAATGGCAATCCGCCCAATAAATCCCTCTTAGGATCAAATTCCACGTTCCGGTCATTAGGTGTTGGATTCAAATAGTAAGTAAAACCAATTCCAGCACGCGGCGCCTTAGTGCCTACAAGGAATCTCATGTCCCCTTGTATTTTTCCATACAACGCGCTTTCCACATTGCCATTTGAGTCCAATACCGTGCGTACTCGCAAAAAATATCCAGAGGCCGGTTCGGAAGTTTCAGTAAAATTATGATAGCTCCACGTCAGTGTTGATTGATAGCCTCCTTCTTCGGCAGAACGTGGCAGTACCAATGGACTAAAGCCGGTATCGGGAACCGGCGGCACAACGACAATACCATCGCCAGCATTGGGAAATGTAAGTTCCAAGTCGGCATCAAATTTCTGCGGACTACTGATTTTTCGGTGAACGGTAAAAAACATATCAGCAGTTTTACCCGCACCATACGGTGCAACCCAGTCACCGACCGTCAGATCGAAGCCGACAGGTTCATTCTCTTTGGGCATTTTTGTTTCTTCTTTCTTCGCATACATCGCAATCGGCTGGCCTATTTTTTTTAGCACCAAAGTTAAGGTTGGATTCCGGCTGGCGGCCACGGTCTTGTCGTCAAACTGCCCCGGCTGATACAAATCATGGCCAATGTGGGTATTGTAATAACCCGTCTTTTCGACAGTCACTCCAAAAGTCCATGAACTGTCCGTATGAGATGCGGTGAACATCCCGTTGTCGTCGGTGAGACCCTTGATTTCGCCATACGTCGGCTGGTCTGGTGGAGGAGGCGGCAAAATCGTATATTGAACGGATACATCAGCTCCGGCAATTGGATTGCCGCCCTCACCGACAACTTTGATCGTCGCCGTCCATTTGTAGGTGGAGAGTGTTTGCCCAAAGGCGCAGCCGTTAGCGAGCACGGCCAGCGACAGACAGATAAGCGTGAATGAATTTTTCATAATTATTTCAGATTTCCCAGCGTTACCATTTCGTTGAATAGGCGATAGTTAAATGTGTATGCCACAGCACGAAGGTCGGAGTGATGCCATTCTCCAGCCGCAGTAGTCCCTGTTGGGTATTGCGGTGCGCCGCGGCCAATCGGCCAACCATTTTCATAAAGGCTTTGCATGTCAAAATTTCTTGTATTGCCAAATACAATGTCAAGGTTGGTGTCATAATTTGCTCCGAGTGGCAACGTAACGGCTGGAATAGCATCAGACAAAATCCGATTCTGGTTGGACTGTGCATAAGTGCTACCGCTAGGACTGTTCGTAAACATGGCCGTGTCATAGCTCATGTCAAAAAAGGCGTTCGTTACCAGTATTAGAGATGGTGGTGCTGCTGCCGCTTGGGTTGGCGGAATATTCGTCTCCAAACCACCCACATAAAAATCATAGGCGGAGTTAAATCCCCATCCGCCGTGGTCGCTGCTCAGAATCGAGTTGCCCGACATCCGGCCTTTGTCCTTCTCCTGCCATGCCCAAACGAACGTCCCCGACTGGCCTTCTATATATTGCACTAGCTGATAACCAAAAAGTAAAATCAGATTCGACGGAGGCGTGCCGCTATAGGCCCGCAATACTTCTTCTCCGCTCGAATAAAAATTATAGACTTCCGTGCTGCCAAAATTTCCCAGCCGGTTGTCCCAACTCAGTGTGCTGCGATAGTCGTTGGTTGAGAAAAGCTGATACCAGTCGCTCGCCCACGCATAGCTGCCATAATTCTGCCAGTCGGGACGAACCATATTCGAGTTGGCGGCAATACTTGGGTCAATGGCCTCCGTCGCTACCGCCGCATCCAACATGAAATATTTGCTCATCGGGGCATCGTGGTCACTCAAGGCGCTTAAGGCAACCATGTTGCCCAAACTGTGCGCGAGCACCACCGTCGGCCCGTTAGTTAGTGTGGTAATGAAGTCCGCCAGTGACGGTGCTGTTTGGAAAGCATGAACGACATTGGTTTGATAGTTGGCAGTGACCTCTGAAACAAGGTTGCCTTGTGTGTCGTAACCGCTCCACCCAACACCGTAAAATTTTGCGTGCGAGCCAGACCAGTAAAGTCGCTTGTAAATGTCGGCAAACCAGCCTCGCGCCTGATTAGGGTTGACGTTGTAGCCATGCACGAATATGACATTGGCATCACTGGTAGGCGGTTCATTCGGCACGCTTTCATCTGTCAGTCGGTCAGGCTGCTGGTAGGGATCGGGATGCAACAATAAATTCTTGTAACGAAACATCTGTTCGACTTCGCTGATGCTCAAATAAAGAGAAGTTTCGGCAATCTGGTTTGTACCGTGGTAAACGGTCAACACCAATGGCTGCGCCGTGTTCGTCCACGCTTCCACCAAAATGATACCTCCGTTGTTTGTGGCTATGTCGGCCACAAACGGTGGCGACAATGACACGCCGTTGTTACTGATTGTCGTCAGCCGTGCATAATCCACGTTGCCCGCCTGATAGACCAAGTTACCTGACTCATTGGTATCCAGTAAAAAGTTTATGTAGTTGGTTGGTGTCAAATCAGTATAGGCAAATCGCAACGCGCCATCAGCTTGGCTTAAAACGAACTGATAATTTGTGTCCGTAAACCCGTGCTCCGTGCGCATACTCTAAAACATAGTGTGTGATAGGAGTGCCCTCTGGACGACCCTTCGGCTCTGGTTCGACGTAAACATTTGCCATAATAATTTTTTTTAATTGTTTTCAGTAGTCACAATTACTTACGCTAAATAAAAAAAGAAGTCAAGCGCGCTATTTTAGCGGAGATTACGACTTTGATTTTTCTGGCGAAATCATTGTTTTCAATACGAAAGAAAATATATAACTGTCTGTATTACCGGAAAATCGCCTAGTTTTACATTTTATTTCTGTGGAATGTTGCCTCGCAACTTGCTGAGCCAAAAAAAGACCATAGCCCATACCAGTTCCATCATTATTCACTCGAATGCCTTTTTCAAAAATATCTGGCAAAACATCAATATGTTGCGCGATATTATTAACTGCGATTTCACATTGATCAGGCGATAATTGTTTCACACGCACAATAATCTCTGTCTGTGGAACAGAGTATTTTATTGCGTTCTCTAAGAGGACTGTTGCGATGATCGGGAAAGTCTTGTCATTGACCCTGGCCTTTGGAGAATCGCCTTCAATTTTCAACTTTACCCCTTTCTTTATTGCCGTTTCCGTAGCTTGGAGAATCCAAACACATTTATCAAAAATTTTGTATATTTCGCTAGTACGGTTCATTGGCAGGTCAACCAATGATTGATTTGCAATGAGTTCCAAAACCTCAAATTGAAGAGTCATCAATTCAGAGCCTTTAAAGATACTAACCAGCCTCGAATCGGCTTTGTCCGGGTCTTCTGGAGACTGCTCCATACACAACCGTTCGGCTTCTTGTTTGATCGTACGGTTATATTTTCTGATTTCATGAAGCGCAGAAGGATACGATTGGAGCCCGTCATCAACAGACTTCAGTCTGGAGCGCTCTGCATGGTCTAAATTTCTAGCAATATTAGCAATTTCTACTGTGCTAATTTTCGCTTCAGAATGCTCTTTGGCACGTGCTCGTTCTTCGTCTCCACCCTGTCTCGGAAACGGGATCAAGCATGTCAGGGCAAATGGTCGTCCATTTAAAATGAAGGGAAACGCTGAAAACCCGAAAGGGCATTGTGCTAAAACCGGTGTGCCATTCTGGCATAACCCGTCTCCGGCAAGGGAGCCTTTTTGCTCCCGCGCCAACTCGTAAAAACTCGTTGCACCCGTCCAAAACCGTAAGGGACATTCCTGTCCTTTACTCGCCAAACCCGTCCGTCGGTGAACTCGTGTTGCCGCACCCGTTTTTGGAATCAAGGCAAAGTAGCCGCACCGCTAGGTGCTCACCCGGACCGCTTGAAGGCGGAACTCCAAACCTGCGTGACGCGGGACTTAATTTACCCTGCTGCCAAGTATCCATTGACACGGTCGCGGGCATGGGAGAAGTTTAGGGAGTTCATTTTTTCATGAAAGATTCGCCCGCCCTCATCTTGAAAACCAAGGCGTATGCCAAAGATTTTTTTTGGACGAGCTGGTGGTGCATCCTGTCCACGGCCTTTTTGCTGGCGGCAGCGACCCTGGGAACATTGCTGGACCTGCCCCTGGCCGTAAAAATGATCTGCAGCGTGCTCGCCGGCCTGTTGAGCCTGCGGCTGTTCGTGATTTATCACGATCAACAGCATCACGCGATCCTGCCGAAATCCAGGCTGGCGGAATTTTTCATGCGGATCTTCGGTGTCTGGGCGTTAAGCCCCAGCAGCATCTGGCGCAGTTCCCACAACCATCATCATGCGCACAATTCAAAACTGCGCGGTTCGCACATCGGTTCTTTTCCGATCATGACCAAGGAAAATTACCTGAATTCGTCGCGCGGGAAATGTTTCAAATACCTGTTCATGCGCCATCCGGTGACGATTTTGTTCGGTTACATCTTCGTTTTTCTTTACGGCATGGTGCTTTACCCGTTTTTCAATGCGCCGCGCAAACACTACGATTGCCTGCTCTCCTTGCTGGCGAACATCATGATGGGCGTCGCGTTGGTGGCGATTTTCGGGTGGACGGCCCTGTGGCTGGCGCTGGTGCTGCCGCGTTTCATCGCGTGCGCGATCGGCAGCTATCTGTTTTACGCCCAGCATAATTTCCCCGGCGTTTCCTTCAACGACAATGCCGGCTGGACCTACGAAAAAGCCGCGCTGGAATCTTCCAGCTTTCTGATGACCAACCGGGTCATGGCGTGGTTCACCGCCAATATCGGCTATCATCATATCCATCACCTGAACGCCCGCGTCCCGTTTTACCGGTTGCCGGAAGTCCTGAAAAATATCCCGGAATTACAGAAGCCCAAGACCACCTCGCTGCATCCGCTGGAAATTTTCCGCTGCCTTGGCCTCAAAGTCTGGTGCGTCGAAACCCAGCGCATGGTCGGCGTCCGCAATCTTTAGAGCATTTTCAGAAAAACTGTGGCCATGCGGTTGGGAAAAGTGAGGGAGCGGTCTTTTGGGGTTTTGACTTCATTTCGGCTCAGTTACAGGGTTTGGCAAACCTGCGCCTTCACCAAAGCCCCGCCAAAACACTAAAAATCCTCGCTCCGCATGGCTTGCAGTTTTTCTTCAAACGCTCTAAACCCAGCCCGCTGGTACGCGCAGAAACAGCTTTGATTCGCGGATTCAAACCCGGTATTTTGGGTCATCCCAAAATGAAAAAAATAGTCTGTTTGAAACTAGAGCATTTCCCTCAAATCTATAGAGATGAGCCAAGGGTCCTGACGAACAGCGGTCTTTTGGGTTTCTGGCTTCGTTTCCGCTCAGTGACAGGGTTTTTTAACCCTGCGTCTTCGCGAAAGCCTTGCCCTAAACCCAAAATCCTCGCTGCTCATCGCTACATCTTTTCCGTCAATGCTCTAGTTGGCGCGTTGCTGATTTTTTCCGGCGCGAAGCTGTCGGCGCAAACCAATCTCTTCGTGGCCGCCGACGGCAGCGCCGCGTTCACTTCCGTGCAGTCAGCCATCATGTCGACGCCGTCCGGCAGCCGCGAAAATCCCGTAGTCATCCACATCGCCCCCGGTACTTACCATGAGCTGGTTTATATCCAGCGCGAAAAAAGATTTTTCCGGCTCGTCGGTGAAAACCCGGCGAACACGATCCTCACCTACGATCTTTACGCCGGCATCACGAACGTCGAAGGCAAGCCGATCGGCACTTTCAAAACGCCTTCAACGACGATCGACGCGGACGATTTCACGGCGGAAAACCTCACGTTTGAAAATGCCGCCGGGCCGGTCGGACAGGCGCTGGCGATCCGCGTGGACGGCGACCGCGCCAGTTTCCGCAACTGCCGCTTTATCGGCTGGCAGGATACGATCCTGCTGAATCGCGGACGGCAGTATTTTGAGGACTGCGACATCGCCGGCCACGTTGATTTCATTTTTGGCGCGGCCACCGCCTGGTTTGAAAAATGCCACATCAATTGCCGCAGCAACGGTTACATCACCGCCGCCTCGACGCCGGTGGATCAGCCGTTCGGCTTTGTTTTTTCCAATTGCCGGATCACCGGGGACAAACCGGATGTGAAAACTTTGCTCGGCCGGCCGTGGCGGATTTATGCCAGCACCATTTATTTGAATTGCGAAATGTCCGCCGTCGTCCGGCCCGAAGGCTGGTTTGACTGGAAAAAACCGGAGGCACACACGACGGCGCGCTACGAGGAATTCAACAGCACCGGCGCGGGTGCCAGCCCGCAAACGCGCGTGGACTGGGCAAAACAATTGACCGGCGCCGAAGCCAAAAAAATCACGATTGAAAAAGTCCTCGGCGGCACGGATGACTGGAGTCCCAACCTGAATCCGGCTTCGGGCACAAACCGTTTGGACCTCGAACCGGGCGCGGCGGGTGGCGCAAAGTCAAATCACGGATAAATGAGGCGCAAAAAGACCGCGCCGGTTGCCGGCATGATCGGAAGGGAAAGCTGATTGGTCAGTTGCGAAGCTGACACGGCGATCCAATTGGTGCCAATCCCCTGATTCAAATTATTGGTTTGGATCTGCAATCGCCAGCCGAGATGATCCTGCGGCCAGGAAAGCTGAAGCTGTCCGCCGATCGTTTGCGCGACGAGGTTGGTGGCGTCAGCCGAGGGCAAAGGAACGGCGCTGGCCGGCGATGAGTTTGTGCTTTCACTGCCGGCAGCCACCGCCGTCACGACGTAAAAATAATCCACCGCATTCGTCACGTTCGCATCGGCATAATTCGTCGCCGTCAGCCCGCTGAAAACCGTCGGATAAATGCCGCTGACGGTGCCACGCTTCAAGTTGTAGCCGGTCGCCGTACCGACGGAATTCCATTTCAGATTGATGGCCAGATTGGTGGCCAGGGCAATGAGATTGGCGGGCGCCGGCGGCGCGGGCAAAGTCACGACGAGATTGACCTGGCCCGCCGTGTTGGTGTTGAAGCTGAGATTGTAATTGGTCGGAGTCGTTCCGAGCGCCGGCAAATTGCCGCTCAAAGTTCCGGCGCAAGCCAGCAAGGTATAGCTTCCATTAGTGAAGCCGGCGCCGGCGAAAATATTATTGGTCCCGCCCAGCGCGAGGTTGCCGGTGACGGCGACCCCGGTCGCATTTGTGCCGAGGGAAAAATTCAGGACGGTCGCCGGAAACAAAGTCAGATTATTGCTGATGGTCAACTGGCTGCCGCCGAGCGTGAGCGGGCCGGCGTTCAATACGTTCGTGTTTTTGAGCGAAGCCGGCGCATTATAAAACGCCAGGCTGTTGCCGTAGCCGTTGGCAGTCAGACCGTCGAGCGTGGTCAGGTTGGTGGCGGGGGAACTGTTCGTCACAGTGATCTGCGCGTTGAAAAGCTCGAACGTATTCGTGCCGGACGGCAGCGTGAACTGCGAGTTAATGATCTGCACACCACTGGCGTTGTAGATTTCAACCGGTTCGGCGGCGGTGAGGTTGACGCGATCCAGAACGATGTTCGTGGCGGGCAATTCGGTGCGCGCCCAGATGATGGCCGCCGGATAACCGCTGACAGCGGTGGCGGTAAGGTTGCTGAAAATGAGGTTGCGCCAGATGGGCGTGGTGGCGGTGACGGCGGCGACGGTTTGCGTGGCGGCATCGACCGGCGTGATGTTGTCGGGCGTGCCGACTTCATTGTAATAACTGTATATGGTGATCGGGAAATCCACGTTTGTCATCCCGATGTTCAGGTAGGAAAGGTTTTGCACCAGACCACCGGAACCACCACCACTGCCGGCATTATCCGACTTGAGGCGGATGCCATTGATCGTGTTGTTGAAAGTGCAGTCAATGACCAACAGATTCGACACCCCGCCGGAAGTGATGCTGCCAATGGACACGCCGTGCCCGGTACCGAAAGCGCAATTGGTAACCGTGATCTCCGCCGCCGGCTGACTGCCGCCGATTTCGACGTTGTCATCGCCATCGCTGACGGAGCAGTTTTGGATCAAAACATTCGTCGAAGCGATATCGAAACCATCGGTGTTGGGCGAGTTGCCGGGCGTATTGATGGTGATGCCTTGCACCGTGATGTTGGCGTTGTTGTTTTTTATCATGACATGAAACGTCGGCGGATTCTGAAGCGTCACGTTCTGGATCAAGATGCGCTGGGAACTGCTGAACTGGATAAAGTTTGGCCGCGAGATCCCGTTGGTATTGAAGGCCGACCACCAGGCCGCACCCTGACCGTCAATGGCACCTGCTCCGCTGATTTCAACATCATGCAGACTGGCGCCGTTGATGAAGGTTGTCGTGCCCGGCCAACTGCCCAGGGGCAGCATCTGGAGCAGCGCGCCACTGTCAATCTGCAGATTGACGCCGTTTTTTAACGTCAGCGGCCCGCTCAAAAAAGTGCCGGCCGGGATTTCCACCGTGCCGCCGGCGGCGCCATTAGTGGTCCCGCCGGCCGCAGCCACATTGATGGCATTTTGGATCGCCGTGGTGTTGGTGGTCACGCCGTCGCCGACCGCACCATAAACCGCGTTCGTGATGACGATGATATTGTTGGTGTTGATGACCGGCAGCGACGGCGCGGCCACGGCAACCACCGCCAGAAAAATCACCGGCACGAACGGCAGGATTTTTGCAGCGGTTCGCACGGTTTTTGGTGGGAACGCTTCAATTGGCCTGGGCCAGCGAACAATCCACCAGTTGGACATCGGCATCCACGACCACATCCGGCCTTTGGATCTGCTTGAAGGTTGAATGGCAAATCCGCACGCCGCTGATCTGCGCCGCCGGAAAACCGCGCACGTTCAACACGCGCGGGGTTTGCGCGACCGTGATGTTTTCCATGACGATGTTTTTTGCGACCGGCGGGAAATCGCCATGCGCGCCCTCCTCGTAAAGAAAATCAACCTGTAAAACCGAATCTTTCACGAGGCCGACCTGCACATTGCGCATGAAAATGTTCTGCAGCACCCCGCCGCGCATCGCATTGGATTTCAAACGCAGCGCGCAGACCAGTTCCGGGCTGCTCATTTCGCAATCCTCCACGAACACATTGCTGCAACTGCCGGAAATTTCGCTGCCAATCGCCACCCCCGCATGGCCGTCGCGCATCGCGCAATCGCGGATGATCAGATCCGCCGACGGCACGCCGACGCGGCGGCCATCGTTATTGCGTCCGGATTTTATCGCGATGCAATCGTCACCCGTGTCGAACCGGCATTTTTCAATCAACACATCGCGGCAGCTTTCCGGGTCGCAACCATCGTTGTTCGCGCCGTGGGAAGAAATATCCACGTCCCGCACCGTCACGTTCGTGCAGAGCAGCGGATGGATCTCCCACATCGGCGACCGGCGGATGTGCACGCCGGCCACCAAAACATTCTGGCAGCGGTTGAACTCGATGAAGTCCGGCCGCAAATCATCACCCGCGCCGAACTGCCGCTGTTCAACCGGCACATTTTCATCGGCCATTTTTACCAGCCGAGCGCGCGCGGCGGTTTTTTTCCACGCCAGCCAGTTCGATGCGTCCGCCTGTCCGTCCAAAATGCCGTCGCCCGTGACGGCGACATTTTTCTGGCCAAGCGCATGGATCAGCGGTGAATAATTATAGAGTTCCGTTCCTTCAAACCGCGTGAAAACGGCGGGCAAATACGCCGACGGGTCGGTCCTGAATCTCAAAACGGAATTGGTCGCGGCGAGGTGCAAATTCACATTGCTTTTCAAATGAATCGCGCCGGTCAAAAAAATTCCGGCGGGAACAATCACCGAACCACCGCCTTTTTCCACGCAGACACTGATCGCCTGGGCGATTGCCGCCGTACAATCCGTCCGGCCATCGCCAACCGCGCCAAAGTCCGTGATGACAAAATCACGCGCCGGGAATTCCGGCGCGCTGATCCGTTTCAGGATTTCCGGCACCTGTGCCCAATCGGCCTGCGTGTCCGGCGCATTAGTTTGCCCGGCCCGAACCGTGAAAGCGGCACCGACGAGCACTGCGCCGATGGATAAGACAAGAACTCCGAAAAATGAGGATTTGAGGATCATTGGACTTCCTAAAAAATAACGGGTGCCGGACATGCCAGCACCCGTTGAAAAAACTTGGGTCATCAGCACATTTTACGCGCGCGCACGACGAAAGCGCATCGCCAACCCCAGCAAACCAATACCTGCCAGCGCCAGCGTGGAAGGTTCGGGGGTTACCTCCGGTGTTACTGACGCATAAGTCGTGCCGACCAGAAGGTCATCAATATCAAAATCACCCGTAGTGGTCACTGACTGGACTTTGAAGCCGATGTCATCCACCGAAGTTGCGGCGACCGTTCCGGTCTGGGTCGCCGTCGCCGTCGGCTGGCTGGCACCGGGGATAGGATCCAGAAAAAGGCTCACCGTCGGCGTAGTGCCCAGGGTCAATTCTTCGACGATAAAATAAGTTGTGCCCAGGGTCAAAGTGCTCGTGTAGGAGGCACCACTGTTGCCGTTTCGCACGCCGATCTTAAAGCCGCCGACGCCCGAAGCCCCCACATAAGTTGCCATGGCATCAGAACTACCACCCGGGGCGGTCGTCCCGGGATTTAATGCCATAATATATTCATTGGCGGTGGGCACCGCAGTGCAATCAATGAGAAAGGAAAAATAGATGCTGTTACCACTACCGGTCACGGCACTGTAGGTGTTATAGCTGGTGCTGCTACTCCCGCTCGAAGTATAGACCAGGTCATTGCCAGCCGCCTGCTGCAATCCCGGAGTGCTAGTATAGCTAAGTTGCGAGCTGCCAATCTGCAACTCGGAGTTGTTTCCACCGGTCCACGCGGTACTGTTGCCAGGGTTGACTTTGTTGGCAAGCCCGGTTCCAGACGTATAATCGAACCCCTCCGAAAACAAAAGCTGGGCGTGAATATTTTGAATAGCCAGACAAGTGGCGGCAACGGCAAGCAGTTTGCCAAACGCGGGGTATAAACGATTGCAAGTTTTCATATTTCAATTCTAGTCAGAGTATTTGCCAGTGGAATCATGACTAATCTAACAGGCCACGCATTTCTGTCTGCCCCGTTTCAGTGCAAACATGTTTGAAATTTGAGCACTGGCCAACCGAGGTTACTCATTTCAATCCGTCGTTCCCAAACCTTCGATCTGCGCGTTCTCTGAAATGACCGGCGCACCTTCCTGAACGGTGATGTTTGAATTTTTGAACTGAATCCCCCTGGCGTTCCGGATCGTCATCCCCTGCGGCGCGGAGATCTGCACGTTTTCAAAAACGACGTTGGAAATGCAATTTTCCGGCAAACCCAAAATGATGCCGGCCGCTTTCTGGCAGGTTGCCTTGAGGTTAGCAACCCGGATGTTCCGATAGACCGGGATCTTTTCGCCAGCCGTCTGCCCGGCGCCGGCTTTCGTTGCGTCGCCGGCAGAATCATTCATGTAATAACAAGTGAAAGTTATGGCGGGAACGACATTGGACATGACGATGTCACTATAACTAATGTCTTCAACCAGGCCGCCGCGTTTGACGTCCGATTTGATGCGCAGTCCGTTTTCAGTGTTTTCAAAGGTGCAATGGTTCACCGTCACCCCGCGTACGCCGCCCGCCGTTTCGCTGCCGATGCTCACGCCGTGGCCGTGCAGGAATGTGCAGCCGGTCACCGTAATGTTCTCGCTGGCAAATTCACGCCCGGCGATTTTCCGCCCGGACTTGATGGCGATGTTATCATCGCCCACGTCGATCCGGCAGCGGGTGATGAGCACATCCTGGCATGCGCTCGGATCAATCGCATCCGTGTTTGCCGCATATTCCGGGGCGAGAATGGTCACATTGGAAACCACGACGTCCTCGCATTCCGACGGCACGAAATGGAACTTTGGTGAATTCTGCAAGGTTATGTTTTCCAGCCGCAGATGCTGGCAGCGCTCGATGACGATCAAATTCGGGCGCGGCAGGGTATAACCGGATTTGGCGCGCCGCGCTTTTTCCGCCGCCGGCCACCAGACCGCACCGCCGCCGTCAATCACGCCGCCGCCGGTGAAAGTCACGTTCGTCAAATCCCTGCCGCTGATGAAGGGAATGAAGTCGCCGCTGCTTTTAGCCGCCAGCCAGTCGCCCGGAAACTTCATGAAATCAGCCTGGTTCGTGCTGGCCTGCAAGATCGCGCCGGCCTCAAGTTGAACAGTTGTCTGCGCGTGGATGACCAGCGGCCGGCTCAAATAAATTCCGGCGGGAAATTCGACCGTGCCGCCGGAGTTGGCGCAGGCATCGAGGGCTTTTTGGATCGCCACCGTGTCGAAGTCTTCCCCGGCGCCGGTCGCGCCGAAGGTGCGGACATTGAAAATTTTATCAGCAGCGGGGCAGCACGCGACGCCCAACGCCAGGATCAGCACAGCAGCGGCAGTTCTCATGGTTGCATGAGAATATGCATCAAAGCGGCCGGGGCGGACACCTTCAATTCGGCAAACTCCTTGCGAAAAAATGCACCGCGCCGGTGCTTGGAGCCTGTCTGAAAATTCCCAGGGGGCCTGTTTCCGCGGAAAGGATCTTAGGCGACGCCGGGGAAATCCAGGTATTTCTTCGCGTTCGCGTAGCAGATATTTTGGATCATCGAACCGACGAGTTTTTCATCGTTCGGAATGCTGCCGGTTTCGACGTCGCGACCGATCAGGTGGCAGAGCGTCCGGCGAAAATATTCGTGCCGCGGATAACTCATGAACGAGCGCGAATCTGTAATCATGCCGACGAAACGCGAAAGCAATCCCAGATTCGACAGGGCGTTAAGCTGCCATTCCATGCCTTCTTTCTGATCTAAAAACCACCAGCCGGAGCCGTATTGGATCTTGCCGGGAATCGTGCCGTCCGAAAAATTCCCGATCATCGCGGCAAAGATGTAATTGTCCGCCGGGTTCAAATTATAAATGATCGTTTTCGGCAGGGAATTTTCCGAATCCAACCGGTCGAGATACGCCGCGAGCGTTTGCGCCTGCGGAAAATCGCCGATGGAATCAAAGCCCGTATCCGGCCCCAACTGTTTCAAGAGGCGCGTATTGTTGCTGCGCAACGCGCCGAGATGCAATTGCTTGGTCCAGCCGCGTTTCGCATCGAGCCGGCCAAAAAACAGCATCAGGTATGAAGCGAACTGGCTGTGTTCCAAGGCCGAGACCGGCGCGCCTTTACGCGCTCTGTCAAAAATTCCCGCGGCGGTCTTTTCGGAACAGAAGTCCGCAAAGCAATGATTCATGCCGTGATCAGACAAGCGGCAGCCTTGCGAATGGAAAAAATCGTGGCGCTTCTGCAATGCCATGGTGAACGCGCTGAAACCGCTGATGTCAATGTTGGCGGCGGCGGCCAATTGCTCCACCCAGGGGTTGAAACTTGCCGGCGAATTTACCGCCAGCGCCTTGTCCGGGCGGAACGCCGGCAGCATTTTCGTCGGGTGACCGGATTTGGCGAACCCGCGATGATATTCGAGGCTGTCCACCGGATCATCCGTCGTGCAGACGACTTTGACTTTGAACTTTTTCAGGATGCCCTGCGTCGTCAGCCCGGGCGCGGCGAGTTTCTCGTTCGCCTTTTTCCAGATCTTTTCCGCCGTCCGTTCGTCAAGCAGATCGGTGATGCCGAAATACCGCTTCAATTCCAAGTGCGTCCAGTGATACAGCGGATTGCGCAGGGTCTGGGGAACGGTTTTGGCCCACGCGATAAACTTATCGCGCGGAGCAGCGTCGCCAGTGACGAACTTCTCGGCGACGCCGTTGCTGCGCATCGCGCGCCATTTGTAATGATCGCCTTCGAGCCAGATCTCAAACAGATTTTTGAACTGGCGGTTTTCCGCGATGTCGCGCGGCGGAATGTGGCAGTGGTAATCAAAAATCGGTTCGGCCCCGGCATATCGGTGATACAGCCGCCGCGCCGTTTTTGTGCCGAGCAGAAAATCTTCGTGGATGAATGCCATATTTCTGCAGGATACTGCTCAAGCCGTGACCGCTTCAAGCCGCGGTTTTTCCTGGCGGGCGATTTTGGCCGTTTCCGCCAGCAACAACGGCCGGATGTGCCGTTCAAAAAGATTTTCCGTGACGTTCCGGGCGATGATGGTTTCGTGTTTTTTTAACGCGTTCAGATAACGGTCGCCCTTTTTTGCCGCGACCTTGAAGCTGACATGCAATAGTTGCCGGAAACTCGGATTGAACAGCGGATTCTCCTGATCGTGACGCAAAGCGGAGACGAACTGCCGCGAATTCCAATGATTAACCGTCAGGGCAGTGGGCAGTTTGGATTTATCAATATCGATCACCGCCGCATAGGGTGCGCAAAACTCATCCACATGTTCAATGGCAAAGGCGTAAATCTCGCGGGCGATCTCCAGGCCATCCCCGCCTGCCTCGGCCAAACCGATCAACTCTTCGAGCCAGGTCGTGCCGGCGGTCTTGAGGTGAACGCCCGCATTGAATTTTTTCAGCGCGCGCCGGATCGGTTCGTAGATGGAAAATTTATCGCTGCCGGAATGCACGCTCAACTTAAGCGACGGCGGCAGGCCGTATTTCCGGATCGCAAAGGCGATCACCGCGAGGTCTTCATTGAATTCTTTTTCAAACTGTTGCACGTCGCCGGCGTAATCCACGCCCTTATTAAAGCGCCCGGTGAATTTCGGCGCGATGGTTTGCAACGGAATCTGCTCATCCGCGAGCGCGGCCAGAATGATCAACAGCTCGTGCGGCGTCTGTGGACTGTCCGTTTCATCCATCGAAACTTCGGTGATGAAATTTGCCTCGCCCTTGGCCTGGGCAATGTGACGATAAATCCTGCCGGCGTCCTGCACCGCGAGCAAAAATTTGCCGGCGACGCGCCCAATTTCAGCCCGTGAAATATCAATCGGCTGGTCCAGGTGCGGAATGGCGATTTTCCCCGTCAGTTCGGGATGACGATCCACAAAAGCCTTCACCCTGGCGGCATCCGCCGGTTTGCCGATCGTATCCGCCACGTCAATGGTGAAAAAATCCGACGGCGCGATAAAACGGTCAACGGTTTCCAGCCGGATATGGTCGGCATCCACATGATAGCTTTTTTTCCAGCCCAGCGCCTTCACGGCGGCATCAGCTTCGGCCCGCAAGCTCGCGGGTTCCGTGCCGATGAAGCCATGTTCACGATTGGATTTGTTCCAGACGGGGATGACTTCGGCGCCCAGCTCCATCGCCTGGACACAGGCGCGGAGTTGCGCCTTGCCTTGATGGCCAAAGCGGTCGCCCATGCCAAATGAAATTTTGCCCAGCGGCAGATAACTATTCATAGATCAACGGTCCAGTTGGTTGAATGCAATCTAACAAACTCACGCCCTGACATGCCATGTGAGTTCTGCAAATTTATTTGATAAATCTGCACGGGTAAAATCGCCCAAACCGGCCCGGGGGACAATCGTATGTTCATACTAGACACGGGTGCGGGTAAAAATAAAAACCCACGGCGAACCGTGGGTTTGAAAATTGACCGGCCTGAAAAATCAGCCGCGGGGCCGGATTTTTTTGAGCAGCCAGCCAAACGGATCGTAAAACTCGTCCACGACGCGTTCTTTCAACGGGATGATCGCGTTGTCGGTGATGGTGATGTGTTCCGGGCAGACTTTGGTGCAGCACTTGGTGATGTTGCAAAAGCCGATGCCTTGCGACTGCTTCAATTCCGGCAGACGATCTTCGACATCGAGCGGGTGCATTTCCAGCGCGGCGGTGTAAACGAGGAAGCGCGGGCCGATGAATTCGTCGTGCTTGTGATGGTCGCGCAAAACGTGGCAAACGTCCTGGCAGAGAAAACATTCGATGCACTTGCGGAATTCCTGCACGCGGTCAACGTCCGCCTGTTGCATCCGCCAGGTGCCGTCCGGCGCGTCGGGCGCGCGCGGCTTGAATTTTTTGATCTTCTGTTTGACGCGATAGTTCCACGAAACATCCGTCGTCAGGTCGCGGATGCTTGGAAACGCGCGCATCGGCTCGAGGGTGATCGGCCGGTCGATCGGCAACGTGTCCATGCGCGTCATGCACATGAGCTTGGGAATGCCGTTGATTTCCGCCGAGCACGAACCGCATTTGCCCGCCTTGCAATTCCAACGGCAGGCCAGATCGTTCGCCTGCGTCGCCTGGATTTTGTGGACGACATCGAGCACCACCAGACCCTCGGTGATCCCGGTTTTGTATTCGACGAACTTGCCACCGTTCGCGTCGCCGCGCCAGATTCTGAAAGTGACTGTCTTGTTCATTTCATCTCCTCGATGACTTGTTTCAAATGTTCGGGCAGCGCGGGAATCGGTTCGCGCCGCAATTGCATCGAACCGTCCGCCGCCTTGGAAATAACGTTGTTGTATTTCGCCGCTTCGGGATCCTTGTTCGGAAAATCTTCGCGGAAATGTCCGCCGCGGCTTTCCTTGCGGTCAAGCGAGCAGAGCGTGATCGCCTCGGAAACCGTCAACAAATGTTTCAAGTCAATCGCCGTGTGCCAGCCGGGGTTATATTCACGATGACCTTGCACCGCGACCTTCGCCGCGCGTTGCTTGAGCTGGCCGATGCCAGCGAGGGCGCGTTCCATTTCACTTTGCAAACGCACGATGCCGACGAGGTCTTGCATCATGTTCTGCAGATCATATTGCACTTGATACGGGCCCTCGGCGCTGCCACCGGCGGCGCGTTCAAACGGTTCCACGGCTTCGCGGTAAGCGGCTTCGATCCCGGCATCGCTGACGGAAACGCGGGGATTTTCTTTCGCGTATTTTGCCGCGTGTTCCCCGGCGCGTTTGCCGAAGACGAGCAAGTCGGACAGCGAATTGCCACCGAGCCGGTTCGCCCCATGCAAGCCCGCGGCGCATTCGCCCGCGGCGAACAGGCCGGGCACATTCGTGGCCTGCGTCTCGCCGTTCACGCGGATGCCGCCCATCGCGTAATGCGTGGTCGGGCCGACTTCCATCGGTTCTTTCGTGATGTCGAGATTCGCCAGTTGCATGAACTGGTGATACATCGAAGGAATTTTCTTTTTGATGTGTTCGGCGGAGTTGGGAATCTTTTCCTTGATCCACGAAATGTCGAGGAACACACCGCCGTGCGGGCTGCCGCGGCCGGCTTTCACTTCGCGATTAATGCAACGCGCCACGTGATCGCGCGTCAACAATTCCGGCGGACGTTTCGCATTTTTGTCATTCTGCGTGTAACGCCAGCCTTCTTCGGGATCGGTCGACGTCTGTGACTTGTAGTTGTCGGGAATATCGTCATACATGAAGCGCTTGCCTTCTTTGTTGCGCAACACGCCGCCTTCACCCCGCACGCTTTCCGTCACGAGAATGCCCTGTACGCTCGGCGGCCAGATCATGCCGGTCGGATGAAATTGGATGAACTCCATGTCGAGCAATTCCGCGCCCGCATGATACGCGAGCGATACACCGTCGCCGGTGCCTTCCCAGGAATTACTGGTCACGCGATACGCGCGACCCAGGCCGCCGGTGCAAACCACCACGGCCTTCGCCTTGAAAACACGGAACCGGCCGCGTTCACGGTCATAGCCAAATGCGCCCGCGACCCGGCCGGCTTCTTTCAGCAATGAAACCACGGTGTATTCCATATGCACCGTGATGCCTTGATGAATACCGTGATCCTGCAACGTGCGGATCAGTTCAAGCCCCGTGCGGTCGCCGACGTGCGCGAGCCGCGGATAACGATGGCCGCCGAAATTACGCTGCGAAATTTTGCCTTCCTTCGTGCGATCAAACACCGCGCCCCACGCTTCGAGTTCATGGACGCGGGACGGCGCTTCCTTGGCGTGAAGTTCAGCCATGCGCCAGTTATTGACGTATTGGCCGCCGCGCATCGTGTCGGCGAAATGCACCTTCCAATTATCGCGGTCGTCCACATTGCCCATCGCCGCCGCCATGCCGCCCTCGGCCATGACCGTGTGGGCCTTGCCCAGCAGCGATTTGCAGATCAACCCCACCTTGACCCCGGCCGCCGACGCTTCGATGGCTGCGCGCAAGCCCGCGCCGCCTGCGCCGATGACCAGCACATCGTATTCGTGAGTTTCGTAATTGGTAGCCACAGGAAAATTGATTGGGTTAGAAAATTCTCACGTCGTGCCAGATGCCCATCGAGCACAGGCGGATGTAAAGATCGGTAAATCCGACGGAAAACAAACTAAACCACGCCCACATCATGTGACGCTGGTTGAGGCAACTGACGCAGTTGTAAGTTTTCGCGCAGGTCGGCGCTTTTGATTTTGAATCCAGAAAACCGCCGACCAGATGCCGCAGGGAATGACAACCCAGCGTGTAACCGCTCAACAGAAAGACATTCAGCGCCATGATGAGCGTGCCCACACCGATGCCGAAATGTTCCTGCCTGGTCAGCGCGTCGGTAAACCACATCGCCTCGAATGCGTCATAGGCGAGCAGCAAAATAAATGCGAGGGCGAGGTAGAGAAAATAACGATGGATATTTTGGATGATGAGCGGGAAATAACGTTCACCGAGAAACTTTTTGCGCGGTTCGCCGACGGCACAATTGATCGGGTCAGCCCAAAACGCCTTGTAATACGCACCGCGATAATAATAGCAGGTGAAACGAAACCCGCCCGGCGCCCACAAGATCAACAACGCCGGCGAGAAGGGCAGCCAGCCCGGCCAGAAACCCGGCGTGCCGTGAAAAATGGCGTGCGGCGATTTACCCCAGATTTCCGGCGAATAAAACGGCGAGAGATAATGCGCGCCGCCTTGATCAAGCCAGTAATGATTTCCCTGGAATGCCGCCCAGGTCGAGTAGACGATGAACGCGGCGAAGCCGAGAAAAACGAAGAGCGGTTGAACCCACCAAGCATCGGGACGCGTCGTCTGCCCGAACTTGCGTTGCGGTGGAAGAGTGTCGGCGTAGGCCATAACGCATTAAATATACTAATCCATCAGCCGGCGTCAACGCAGGAACGCAAGTATAAGCCGCGCTTGGATGCGACTTACCGCCGGCTTATCGCGGCGCGACCGGCTGCGACCACTCATTCAACACGCGTTCGCCAATGTCCACGGGCGAAAAACCAAGCCGCTCCAACGCCTCGCCGACAAGATAGAGCGAACCAGTGATGACGATCAAATCTCTGGTCTGGCGGGGGGAGCCGCCCGGCGCGCCGCTTTTTTCCAACGCGGCACGCAACGAATCACAAACGAAAACTTCCGCCAGCGGGTTGGCCAAACGAAATGCCGCCGCCAGTTCCTGCGCGTCTGCCGTCCGCACACTGGCGACCGGCACGGTGAAAATTTTTACCGCCAGCGGCGCCAGCGTCCGGCAGATGTCCGGCCAGGATTTGTCCGCCAGCGCCCCGAAAATAAAAACCAGCTTTTCGCCGGCAAAATGTTTTTCCAGTGCGGCCCGCAGAACTTTTGCGCCGGCGGCATTGTGCGCGCCATCCAGCAAGATTTTCCGGCCGGCCGGTTTTTGGATCAATTGCAGGCGTCCCGGCCAATCCACTTTTTCCAACCCCAGGCGGATTTGATCTTCGCCGACGGGGATTTGGTTTTGCAAAACTTCAACCGTCGCCAGCGCAAGCGCGGCATTTAACTTTTGGTGATCGCCCAAAAGTGATTCTGGATTCTGGATTCTGGATTCTGGATTCTGGAAAACCCGCGTAAGTGGACTGTTATTTTTGAGAGCGATTTGCTCAATAACGACAAATGCGGCCGGCGCGTCAGTCGCGGTAATGACGGGAATCCCCGGCTTGATGATGCCCGCCTTTTCCGCCGCGATTTTTTCCAGTGTATCACCGAGCCATTGCTGGTGATCGAACGCGATGTTCGTGATGATACTGGCGAGCGGCTTGATTATGTTCGTCGCATCCAGCCGACCGCCCAGGCCGGTTTCCCAGATCACCAGATCACATTTTTGCTCCGCAAAAAATTTCAACGCCATCACGGTGGCGAATTCAAACAATGTGGTGTCGTTTTCCTGGTTCGCAGCGCGCAAAGCTTTGACCAGCCGGACCACTTCCGCTTCCGGGATCAATTGGCGGTTGACCTGGATGCGCTCGCGAAACGAAACCAGATGCGGCGAGGTGAACAGCCCGACGCGCAACCCGGCCGCGCGATAAATGCTTTCCAGTATCGCGCAGGTCGAACCTTTGCCGTTCGTGCCGGCAACGTGGATGAAGCGCAGTTTTTCCTGCGGATTGCCGGCGAGCGCGGCAAGCCGGAAGGCATTTCCCAGCCCGAAATTCGCGCCGAAAATTTGCAGGCCGTAAAGAAATTGAATGGCTTCGGCGTAGGTCATTTGACGCCGCTCAACTCACAGCGGCTTGTGATGGATGTACTGGTGCGCGGCAGCGATAAAACCTTTGAACAACGGGTGCGGCTGGTGCGGCTTGCTCTGGAATTCAGGATGAAACTGACTCGCGAGGTAAAACGGATGATCGGGCAGTTCGATGACCTCGACCAGCTTGCCATCGGGCGAAAGACCGCTGAAAACGAAACCTGCCTTTTCAAATCTTTCACGGTAGGCGTTGTTGAATTCGTAGCGGTGACGATGCCGTTCGTGGACAATGAACGAGCCGTACAATTGCGCCGCCTTGGAATTCATCGCCAACTGGCAGGGCTGCGCGCCGAGGCGCATCGTGCCGCCTTTCTTCGTCACTTTTTTCTGCGCGTCAAGCAGCGCGATGACCGGGTGCGGCGAGTTTTCATCGAACTCGGTGGAATGCGCCTTCTCCAACTTCAAAACGCTGCGGGCGAATTCAATCGTCGCAATCTGCATTCCCAAACAGAGACCGAGATAGGGAATTTTATTTTCACGCGCATATTTCGCCGCGAGGATTTTTCCCTCGATGCCGCGTTCGCCGAACCCGCCGGGCACCAGGATGCCGCCCAGGCCTTTCAACATTTTTTCCGCGCCGAACTTTTCAATCTCTTCCGCGTCCGCCTGCACGATCTCCACGCCGCAATCATTGCCGATGCCGCCGTGGATGATCGCCTCATAAACCGATTTGTAGGCGTCCTGCAACCCGATGTATTTGCCGACAACGCCGACACGCACGCGATGTTGCGGCGCGATCAGTTTGCGGATGACTTCCTGCCAGGGCGCCATGTTCGGCGTGGGCGTGGTGAGTTGGAGCAGGCGGCAAACCAGATCGTCCAGACGCTCGCGCTGCAGCATCAGCGGCATTTCGTAAATGGAGTGATCCACGTCCTTGGCCTCAATGACGGCTTCGAGCGGGACGTTGCAGAACATGGAAATTTTCTGGCGCAATTCCTTGTCGAGCGGCTTTTCGCAACGACAGACGATGACGTGCGGCATGATGCCGATTTCGCGCAGCTTGGCGACCGATTGCTGGGTCGGCTTGGTTTTTAATTCACCCGCCGCCTTGATGAAAGGAACGTAGGTGACGTGCAGGAAAATCGCGTTGTGGTAGCCGACCTCCAGCGCAAATTCGCGGATGGCTTCCAAAAACGGCAACCCTTCGATGTCCCCGGTCGTGCCGCCGATCTCCGTGATGATGACGTCGGCCTTGGATTTTTCCGCCAGGACGTGGATGCGATTTTTGATCTCGTCCGTGACGTGCGGAATGACCTGCACCGTTTTGCCGAGATATTTTCCTTCGCGCTCGTTATTTAAAACGGTCTGATAAACCTGGCCGCTGGTCAGGTTGTTCAGGCGCGTCAGCTTGACATTCGTGAAACGTTCGTAGTGGCCGAGGTCGAGGTCGGTCTCCGCGCCGTCATCCAGCACATAAACTTCGCCGTGTTGATACGGCGACATCGTGCCCGGATCAACATTGAGATAAGGGTCGAATTTTTGCAGTGCGACCTTGAGGCCGCGATTTTCGAGCAGCGTGCCGAGCGCGGCGGCGGTCAAACCCTTGCCGAGCGAACTCACCACCCCGCCAGTTACAAATATGAATTTCATTTCAAATTCTTTTTAGCCACAGATGAAACACGGGGGTTTTGCAGTTGTTTGTTTTATCTGTGTTCAATCCGTGTTTCATCTGTGGTTCAAAATGTTTTCAACTTTCGCCACATCTTCCGGCGCATCCACGCCGATGCTGTCGTAATCCACTTTCACGACGGCGATCGGGATGCCGTTTTCCAGCGCGCGCAACTGTTCCAGCTTCTCCGCATTTTCAAGCGGCGACACCGGGAATTTCACCAGCCGCAACAATGTTTCGCGCCGGTAGCCGTAAATGCCCAGATGCTTCAAAAAAGGAAACGCCGCCAACTGTTCGCTTGTCGAACCACTGGCGGCCTCGCGCAGATACGGAATCGTGCGCCGGGAAAAATATAACGCGCGCCCGGCGGCGTTGACAACAACTTTCACGACATTCGGATTGTCCAGTTCGGAAAGGCTTTTGATGCGCGCCGCCGCCGTGGACATTTCATTCTGCGCCAGCGCGCCCGCCACGGCGTCGATCACGCCCGGCTCAATCAACGGTTCATCGCCCTGGATGTTCACGACCGCGTCGCATCCGCAACGTTCCGCGACTTCCGCGATCCGATCCGAGCCGCTGGGATGTTCCGGGCGCGTCATCTCCACGCGGCAGAAATTCTGCGCCACTTCCCAGATCCGCGTGTCGTCCGTGGCCACGATGACGTCGCTCAACAACTTCGCCTGCTGGCATTGTTCGACCACATGCTGGATGAGCGGCCTGCCCGCGATGAGTGCGAGCGGCTTGCCGGGAAACCGGGTCGAAGCAAAGCGCGCGGGAATGATGCCAACGATTTTCACGCGGCCAATTTAGCCACAGCTCGCCACGCCGAAGCAAGCAGCGAAGGTTGGGAACGGCAAGCGTTGGGCACCGAACGCGAACGGCTGGCGCAGTTAATTTTTAGTCGCCGGGGGTGGCGCTGGGATTTTGTAAATGTGAACGCCCCACGGCATGAATGAATCGGTGAAATTCCCGTTGCTGATGGTCACCGCCCGATTTTCAAAAGGCAGTGCCGCCGCAACGCCGGCAACAGGCAGGCCGGTGATGCGCGTTGTGACCGTTTGCGCCGTGGAATTGACGGCGATCACATAAACGACCCCGTCTTTTATTTTCGACAGCAGATTGAGGGATGGATATTGGATGTCGTTTTTTTCCATTGGCGGACGGAATGGCACGGTTTTTTCCGGGCCGGAAAGGATTTCAAAGGTCACGTCCGGGTCTGACCCGCCCCAAAGAATCACATCGCCGATTTTTTCCGGGCCGGAGATCTGCCGGGCCGCTTCATTGAGCCGCTGGAAATTTTGCGCCAGTGACGGGTCGTCCGCCATCGCGTGGTGGTAGGCATAAACTCCGATCCCGCGCGCGCCGGAAACAATGGCCGACCAAAAATCGTGATAAGTCTGTTCCGGCGTCGGAGTTGCGCCGGTCTTGGGATATTTGGCGCAGTAAAGAACGGCAATGGGGATTTTCTGGCCGTGCAAATAATCCTGGCCGACGGTTGTACCGGCGAGCGCGATGCCGTGGAGCCCGGCCTCCTGAATTTTGTAGCGCACCCACGCGTGGGGCATCCGCATTTCCTCGCAGTAGCAGGAAAGGCCGATGATATCCACGTTCGGAATGATGCGCGAAATCTCAGCGGCATTGCGGTTGTTGGGGGTGTATTCGTACGTCGGCCGCCGCACCGGATCATAAATGCGCGTCCAGGCCGTGTAATCCCGAAGCAATTTCAGTTCGTGAACAGACCACGGGCGCGCTTCCTCCGGCAAATCCCACCACGCCACATTTGAATTATCCGCGATGTCGTGAACCCACGACTGAACTTTCGCCTGCGGCCATTCAATCTTGTCGGCCTCCTCCGTGGAACAGGGAATCGCCGCCATTCCAGCCACGTTGTTTGCCGCCAGGGCCGACAAGTATTCTGCGTAATGGTCCGGACTGCCGATTTTGTAAGATTGAAAAATATTCCAGCCGCAAGCCGCCAGCGCCGGTGCCGCTTTGGCTTCAACCTCATAAATCTCCAGCGGAAAAGCCGTTCCTTGCGGATAAGGCTGGCTGGCAAATGTGTGAAAACCCGCCAGACAGGGGCAAGTAGCACATAAGACCTGGAAAAATCTCATTCCCCCCAATATACGAACCTTAAAAAGCCCGGCCAGCGCACGTTTGTGCGCCAGCTGAAGGTCAATGGCGCAAATATTTGATGACGGCTTCCGTCCGCGAATGAACGTGCAACTTCTCGTAGATTTTGCGGATGTAACTGCGGACGCCGTCCATGGTGATGCCCAGATGATCGGCGATCTCCTTGTAGCTGTAACCCTGGGATAATTCGTCGAGAAATTTTTTCTGGCCGGGCGTGAGCTGGGCGAGCTCGGAATTGCCATTGCCGCGTGAACCGGAAAAATATCCCACCACGCGCCGGGCGATCTGCGGTGTCATGGGCGACCCGCCGGCATGAAGCTCGTGAATCGCCTGCAACAGCCGGGTCGAGGATGTGCGCTTGAGCAGATAACCATTCGCCCCTGCCTTGAGCGATTCAAAAAGTTTGTCGCTATCCTCGTAGGCTGTGAGCATCAGAAAATTCACTTCAGGCAGCGCGGCCTTCAGTTCGCGGACGCATTCCACGCCATTCACGCCGGGCAGTTGGATGTCCATCGTCACCACGTCCGGCTTCGACTTCCGAATGCCCGCCAGCGCCGCCGGGCCATCTTCGTAAGCACCTGTCAAATCCAGGTTCCCCGTGCCGTTGACCAGCTCGGACAAGCTGTTGCGGATATATTCGTCATCCTCGACGATCGCGACTTTAATGGCTTTGCTCATTATTTTTCAGCGAAACTTTCACCGGCAATCTCGCAAACGAAACCACCGGCCGCAAGCGCATGAATGTGTGCCGCGCCGTTCATCTCAACCCGGCCTGGCCGGCGGCTCGGCCGACTCGGCGGGACATTGGAGCGACAGGCTGATGATCGTCCCTTTGCCGGGCGCAGTCTGGATCGCAAATCGTCCGCCCAGACTTTCGATCCGTTGCCGCATGTTTTTCAATCCGCTGCGCGCCGTCGCGGCTTCGACCAGGGCCGGGTCAAAACCGGCACCATTGTCCTGCACGCTGATCTCAATTTCTTTTCCGGCCATTTGCGCGCGCAGGGAAACTTCCGTTGCGTCCGCGTGTTTGAGCGCGTTGGTCAGCGCTTCCTTGACCGCCAGAAAAATGTTGTGCCGCATCTCCGGCGGCAGCAGCGAGCGCGGCAAATTCTCCGGGATGTGAAAACGGCAATTGATATTCGCATCCTCGAACAGCTCGCGCGCGAACTGGGTGAGATACTCCAGCAAACTTCGCAACGAATCATTGCGCGGATTCACCGCCCAGACGATCTCATCCAGCGAGCGGGCGGTGCGGACGGCGAAGTTTGAAATTTTGCCTACGCGCGCCTTCAATTGTTCCGCCGAATTGTCGTGTGACTGGCCAAGATCGCTCAACATGGAAATGCGGGTGAGGCTGGAGCCCAGTTCATCGTGGAGATCGCGGGCAATGCGCGCGCGTTCGCGTTCCGTGATGCGTTCCAGTTCCAAACGTTTAAGCCGCGCATGGTAACGGCGACGCTCAACGTAGCGGATTCCGCCCCCCGTCAGTCCCAGCAGCGCCAAAGCCAGCAAAGCCATAAACCACGCCGTCTGCCAGAAACGCGGCAGCACCGTGAACGAAACCGCCACATCGTTTTTGCTCCAGCGTCCGTCGCCGTTGCAGGCGATGACCTGAAAGCGAAATTGTCCTGGCGGCACATAAGGATAACGCGCCACGTGCCCGGCGCCCGCTTCCACCCAATCTGCATCCAATCCCTCCAGCCGGTAACGGAACCGGATTTTTTCCGGCGCGCGGAAATTCAAACCGGTGTAATGAAATTCAAAACTATGCTTGCCGGCGGGAATGGCGGGAATTGCCACCTGGCTGGTTTTGTCCGAAGTTTGAAACAAGTCGTTTACCTGGCCATCCACCAGGACGTCTTCCATCAAAACGATCGGCTCAACGGCGCTGTTGGTTTGTTGCCGGGGATCAATGACGACAATTCCTTTCGCGGTGCAGAAAAGCAACCGGCCGTCCCGGGTCTTTAAGCCCGCCGCGAAATTACCTTCACACTGCTCTGAAATCATCCCCTCCGGGTTACCAAAAGCCAGCGGATGCACGGAGGCCGTTTTACCTTCCGCCAGATCGTCCAGCGATTTTTTACTGATCCGGCAGATTCCCCGGTTGCAGCCCAGCCACAGGTTGCCATCGTCATCCTCCAGGATTTGCAGGATGGTATCGTCGATCAAACCCTGCTGGGAAGTGAAACTGGTCAGTTGCCCGTGAGCCCACCGGGCCAGCCCGCCGCTGACGGTTCCGATCCATAATGTCCCTTCGGAATCGAGATGCAACGTGCGGATCAAATTGCTATGCAATCCGTCCTTGATGGTGAAAGTTGAAAATTTTCCGTTTTGCAGGCGACCCAGTCCGTCGCCCATGGAACCAGCCCACAAAGTTCCATCCGGTGCCTGCGCCAGCGCGGTCACAGGTTTGCCCGCCAAGCCATCAATGGCCGTGAATTGTCCGTTTTGTAAAAGCCGGAGCTGCCCGTTGTAAGTTCCAATCCACATCCCGCCGGCGCGGTCTTCGCACAAGGATAAAATGCGGTCACCGCGCAACCACGGTTCCTGGCTGTAATCTGAAAGAACCATCCCGTCTTTCCATTGAAACAGGGCGGGTCCCGCGCCCCACCACAAACTACCGTCACGCGCGCCCAATAACGCGCCGACGAACAGGTGACCCGCAACCGGCAGGGTGCGCAAAAGTTGTTCGAACTGTCCGCCGCTCCAGTGGTAAATGCCACGACCCGATGCGCCCACCCACAGTTCACCATTGGTGGTTTGCGAGAGAGAAAGCGGCAGCCGTTCCGAAGAATTTTCCAGCACGCGGCAGACGGAAAGTTTTTTTGGAGTCAGACGATCCAGGCCGCCGGAACGGGTGCCAATCCACAAGTTTTGCTGCCGATCCACGAAGAGGGAACAGATCGCGTCATCGGACAGCCCATCC
>Ga0206867_1007_pt1 | contig 56394 bp, 42 predicted proteins | sample Alteio_BWOrgCont_37_FD_152905 | JGI IMG/M metagenome (GOLD analysis project Ga0206867, IMG submission 152905) | Enriched cells from forest soil in Barre Woods Harvard Forest LTER site, Petersham, Massachusetts, United States -... | ecosystem: Environmental > Terrestrial > Soil > Temperate forest >...
CGGCAATGTTACCGCGACCGCGGGAGCGGTGGGGATTTTGCGCCGGTTGATATCCGTGATTCGCAGCTCATTTTCGAAGGTGCGCATCCGCGTTCGTCTCGACGGCGGTTTTGCAAATCCCCAACTACTGGCGTTTCTGGATGCCGAAGCGGGAGTCGAATATGTGGTGGCCATGGCCAGCAATGCGGTCTTGAATCGCAAGGCGGAAGAGGCCATGGAGGTTGCCCGCCTACTGGCCGGTCTCACCGGTCAGACCGAGCATGTCTACGACGAAGTGCACTATGCGGCGGGCAGTTGGAAGCAAGAACGTCGCGTCATTATCAAAGCCGAAGTTGTGCGCGCCGACCATAAAGAGCCCAAGGATAACCCCCGTTTCGTGATCACGAACATGAAGCAGACTCCGCAATGGCTCTACGAAGAGGTTTATTGCCAGCGCGGCGAAATCGAGAACAGGATCAAGGAACTGCACGCCATGCAGATCGACCGCACCAGTTGCACCAGCTTCTGGGCCAACCAGTTCCGCGTGCTGCTGACTGCCGCAGCCTATGTGTTGATGCAAGAACTGCGCCTGTCGGCCGCGGCCACCGATTGCGCAAGGGCGCAGGTCTGGACACTACGGGAACGCTTCCTGAAACTCGGTGCGCGGGTGATCCTCTCGGTGCGGCGCATAGTCGTGCATCTGCCGCATTCATTTCCGTTTCTGCCGACCTTCCGGCGCATGGCCCTGGAACTGGGAGCATCGCTTGGGTAGAACGAGCTCGCTCCCCTGAAGAATACCGACTTCGACTGACATAACCGACGACAAGAGAACCCCTGCCCGAAAACTCGTGACCGCGATCACTATCTCCCCCTACAATGCCTTCCGACACCTCCCCAACCACAATCTCATGCTCCCATAAGCGTCTGCCACGATCTGACCCCACCCAAAACCCCACATGCGGGACGTTCACGAATAATGCAGGCTAGGGGAATCAATATGGAGAGACGGCAGATATTTTGCCTGCGCCTGCAAATCGACATTGGAAGCGAATCCAAGAAGTCCGCTTTCCGCGAGTAGAATCGTATTGTCTTTATAAAGCGCTTTATTATCTTTGTGCTTCTGGTTTGGATCCTCTTCTTCCCCTGGGGCGAAATCTCCCTTATCGCTATCGCAATTATTGGCGTGAAATGGAACAGTACCGTTGCGGACTCTCCATTTAGATTCAAGAATAGCCCATGTTTCAGAGAAGCCGAAAAGAATTCCTACAGTAAAAACGCGCTCGCAGCGCTCGTCGTGGCTTTCATCTCCAAATACAGAGAGCATTACAGCCTCAATTCTGGCCGAAAGTTGACTTTGAACACACATCAGCATTACGCGCCACCAGGCGAAGGGCGCCGAAATTCGACCAGCGGAATGAGACGATGCATTCCGCGGCTCGATACCGCGTTTTGCCCAGGGAATCATCACGCCGCCGCCGGACATTTCCCTCGGCGGTACTGCCAATTCCGGCAGTTCGCCAAGAAAGAAGCAAGACCCACCCCTGAATCGAAGGCAAGGGAACACGCCTTATTCCCTTGCCTTGTTTCGGTCTATTCTTCGGCTGTTGGTGCGATGACAATGCGATCAAGGTCCGGTGCGTAATTGGACGGGTTTCCGAAAATCAGCGTGTTCGTTCCTGCATGGAGATTGACGCGCAGAACCGTTGACAACGGTTCGTCGAAGGTGGTTCCGTTCAGATCTAGTTCCTGTGGGGTTTCGTCGTTCACGGTCAAGAAGAAAGATCGCGGTCCGCTGGTTAAATAGTCGACCTCCAATAGGTACACACCGTCCGCCGGCGCAGTGACGTTGGAAAAGGTGACGGTATTGGCGGGTCCTGCGCCAATGTTGCCAGCCTTCGACAATCCCGAGGAGTAATTGCTGAATCCCGCCGTCACCGAGCCACTGAGAGTCGCGGCTTCTGCTTCGTACTCGGAAAAGGCGGGGAGCGGAGCATCGCCGTTGCCGCTGATCACAATGCGATCGAGGTCCGGTGGATAGCTGGTCGGATTGCCGAACTGGATGGAATTGTATCCCGCATGAAGCGGGACAACGACGGTAGTGCTGGCAGGAACGTAGAAGCTTCCTCCGCCGGAGTTCAGCGTCTGGAACGGACCGCTGTTGACCGTGTAGAGATAGGATCTCAGCCCGATTGTCATCGAATCGACCCGCATGAGATAGTTGCCCGCCCGTTGGACATAGACATTGTTGAAGGTGACGGTATTGCTTGAACCCAGGCCAAGATTGCCGACCTTTTCTCCTCCGGAACACGGCGCGCATTGAGCGATGGATGCAGACCCGCCAAGCACTGCCGATTCCGCTTCATAGCTGGTCGACGGGGAAGGGGGAGCCTGCCCGTTGGCAGTCACCTTGAGAAGAACGGAACCGTGCCCCTGAATCACCGTGGAGAACACGTGTCCGGAGGGCCCGAGATCCTGGTGGTTCCATAAGTCGCGCACACGAAGTGCCGCGGACCTGCCCAGAAGGGTCCACGGAAAGTGGACAACCGCAGGCGTTGCATTCAGGTTGAATAGCCCAACATAGTAGGTGTTGTTGCCAAGACTCGAAGCCCACACCGGCTGCTCACCGCCGAGCACCAGCTTGGCCGGTTTGCCGCTCTGCTGAATAGCGATAATCTCATCGTTGCTGACAAGCTGCTTACCAACGGAGTCGATTTTTGTCAGGTCACCGCCTAGATACATGGGGGCGTTTGCCATTGCCCAAATCGATACCGCCGTCTGCTTCTCGGCCGGTGTAAGTCCATCGATGATCCCATCGCCGATATCCAGCGAGTCGAGATCGTTCCAACCCAGCGTTGGACCCGCATCGTTCTGCCATGCGGGCAGATCGCGGAACCGTTGATAAATGCGATCCCAATCGGTGAGCGTTCCGCAGCGGCCTTCGCACTCCACGTCGTCTTCGATGCGGCGCGCATTCGAGTATTGTTGCCAGGTCTGCAGGTAGTCCGCATCGAGCGCCCAGGACACCGTGAGCCAGATGGGACGTCCGCTGGCGGCGATGGCCTTCGACCATGCCGCGACGTCGGGCTGATTGTTGATCGACAGGTTATCGCTGTAGGAACCAGGGGTCACGCCGTCCAGTTTGATAAGGTCCAACCCCCACGAAGCGAACAGCGCGACGACCGAGTTCATGTACTCCTGCGAACCGGGCTTCGTGAAGTCGATCTTGTAGTGATACGGAGATGTTCCCGGTCCGCCAAATGCATTGCCGGCAGTGTAGGGCACCAAAAGGATGTCTTGTATGTGGTATGGCGTTCCGAGGATTGGCGAATTCGCAGCGACGGCCGGATACTCCACGCCCGGAATCCAATAGATTCCCGCCTTCTGTCCGTTCCGGTGGATGTGATCGATCAGCGCCTTGATATCAGGGAAGGTTGTGGTGTTCGGAATGGGACGCCCGTTGGCATCGAAACTGCCTTGCCAGCCGGAGTCGATGTTGATGTATTGGAATCCGTGCGCCTCGATGCCCGATGCGGCCAGGGCGTCGGACTGGGCCATGATGTTCGCCTGTGTGAGAAAACTTCCATCGATGGTCTGCTCACTGAAAGAACTCCAGCCGAGATAAGGCCGTTGTCCCTCTCCGTTGACTTGCGCACGCGCCGACGGGAGTACCAGGAAAGCGGCGGCAAGAGTCAGGGTTACGAGGACGAGGCGTGGACGACGAAAGCGAATCGCTGAAATCCGCGAGTCTTGAAACTGGATGGTCATAGGGGAAGGCTCCAATTCCTTGGCAATAGGTATAGGAATCGTGCGTCGCTCACCGCCTGAGCGTCCGACAACTTGCTGCCGATGTCTTCGCGGTAAGAAACATACGAACTTTAATGCTCAGATTTGCGTGCTGTCAAAACGGACGAGAAAAGCCCCTGCGATTTGCCATTCAAGAGGCCTTCTGGGGAAGGCATTTAGGCCGTCCACTTGGAGTGCAACCGGGCGAGTGGCTCCGGCTGGCGTCGGGGCGGTGACCTTATTAACCGCTGATCTGTGAATATGAATACTTGATCGCGAAAATGCCAGTCGGCCGGCTAGAAAGCAATTTATACAGAAGGAGTCACTACGGATCTCGAACAATTCCCAACTCGGATTCGCCGCCTCGACGCCCGAGGAGGGGGCACGAGTGGAGATTACGGCGGAGTAAATTGATCAGAAGTCGAGAGGCAAAACGAAAAGTCCGCCGCAAATCATCAATCGGCAGTTCATCACCGGTCAGGTTACAGGCACATGCTTAAAGTCTTCTGCGCGCCCGTCCGCTACACGCAGGGGCCTCATGCCACAGAACCACTCGGTGCCGAAATCCGCACTCTCGGGCTTGAAGGGCCGGCCTTCCTTGTTGCCGGAAGCGGCGCTATCCGCCAACTCTCGGAGACCTGGAGCAAGACTTTCGCAGCTGTGAAGATGAGCGATGCGGTCTTCCCGTTTAGCAGTGAATGCACGGTTGCGGAAATCCGGCTACTTCGATGCACCACATGATCTAATGGTCTTCGATGAAGCCATACTCGCACTCCCAATGGTTAACCGAAATGCCGAACTCCTTGCGGTTCTGGTGCCGGGATTAGAGCTGGCGCTCCCGAAAACCGATCCCGCGAGGATGCTCGCTTTGGCAACAAGTGAGAATCTTCTCGGTCGCTTGGTTCCAGGAGACTTCTGAGCTCACTTGCCTGGATCGCGAAGAATGAGGTTGTCGAAAACATTCGCGTTCGTCCGTCGCTTGTCGTGCGGTCGCCAACCTGCCATCTCCGTCGGATCGGCTCAGAACCCCGTCGAGGGATATATTCAAGAGCCCCACTGACCTCTCGCTTGACAATCGGACCGCCTTTATCGTCACGTTTGCGGCGCCGATCGCAATCTGGGTCAAGATGATTTGGCAATCATATTTTGTGATTCATATTGACATCTTCACTCTTATTTTGCGATTCTTATCCCGGCAAACCGGGCAGCCGACTCCTGATGCTTCGAAGTGCTGCGGTAACTAAACTACTGCACATCAGCACTTTATGGGTGGGTCCGCCGCGGTCAAAATAGGTGCCCCAAAAGGGCCGATGGAAAGAAGGATCCGCATTTTGAGTGTATAGCTTGAAAAGAGAGCGGGAATTGTGAATTCTTTCTGTTGAGAGCGCGCGCAAGTTGCTCGGAAATGCAACCGACACTCGAACGACTTGAGGTCTAATGCGGCGAAAATCGAATTACGATAAATTCCCAACCATTCCCGTCTGTACGTCAGATTCCTGGGAGAGTTGGCCCGTAATTTTTGATCGCTTGAGGGCCTGCACTACCGAAGCGAATTCTGTGATTTGCATCGAATGCTACCCAGGCGTACTGGAATCCGTGCTCACGAGGACTCTCGATCACGGTCTCCAGCCCGCGGCTGTCATCATGACAACCGACCTTCTGAATAGTTCGCCAGCGATCGAGCGAATGGTTGCCGATGTGTTAGGCGATGATCCTGTATTCGGCCGGATGAACAGGATACAGATTGAAGACTTTTTCGATGAGCGGAAGCTAGGTAATGCGCGCGACCGGGCAAACCGATGGTCCAACGGGCTGCTGCTCATCGTCGGTACTGGCGCCACGTTAGTTGCCCCGGAACCAGATGTCCTTATCTACGCCGATATGGCGCGCCGGGAGATCCAACAGCGTCAGCGCCGCAATGAGATCGGAAATCTTGGAGCCGAGAACTCCCAGGAGAGCGCAGGCCTGAAATACAAGCGCGCATTCTTTGTGGATTGGCGTGCCGCGGACCGGTTGAAGGCTTCGTTGATGTCGCGCATCGATTTCTGGCTCGATACGAACAGTGATATTCCCAAACTGGTTTCCGGACAATCCATGCGGGAAGGATTGCGGCAGCTGGTGCATCGTCCCTTTCGTGTCGTTCCCTACTTCGATCCCGGCCCATGGGGTGGGCACTGGATGGAGGAGGTGTGCGACCTTCCGAACGATGTTCCGAATCACGCTTGGTGCTTCGACTGTGTTCCGGAGGAGAACAGCTTGCTGTTCAGGTTCGGATCGACCTGTGTGGAAGTTCCGGCCATGAATCTGACCCTGCTCCATCCGCGCGAGTTGCTGGGACAAAGTGTTTACACCCGGTTCGGAGCGGAGTTCCCCATTCGTTTCGATTTTCTCGATACCATGGGTGGTGGAAACCTCTCACTCCAGGTTCACCCGAAAGCGCAATACATCTGGGACAAATTCGGGATGAAGTACACGCAGGACGAGAGCTATTACCTTCTGGATGCAGGCGAAGATGCAAGCGTCTATCTTGGTATCAAAAACCACATAAATCGAGATGCCATGATTCGGGAATTGAAGGCGGCTCAGACAAATGGCCATTCTTTCAGGGCTGAGGCGTATGTAAACAAGTTCCCAGCCAGGAAGCACGATCATTTCCTGATCCCGGCAGGTACGATCCACTGCTCAGGAAAGAACAGTATGGTCCTTGAAGTCAGTGCGACTCCCTACATATTTACGTTCAAGCTGTGGGATTGGGACCGCATGGGTTTGGATGGTTTGCCAAGGCCTATTCATATCGACCACGGGTTGATGAACATCGCCTGGGATCGCGACACCAATTGGGTTCGTAAGAACCTGGTCAATCAGATAGAGCCGGTTACGGAAGGCCCAGCATGGCGCGAGGAGCGCACCGGACTTCACAAGTTGGAGTTTATCGAAACGCGCCGACACTGGTTCACAGGTCCGACACCTCACGAAACTCGGGACACGGTCAACGTTCTCAATCTTGTCGAGGGAGAGGAGGCCGTTGTCGAAAGTCCTAACAACGCTTTCGAACCATTTGTTGTTCACTATGCTGAGACGTTTATTGTGCCGGCGGCGATTGGTCCTTATCGAATTTCGCCTACTGGTCAATCGATCGCAAAGAATTCTGCGACGATCAAAGCGTCGGTTCGCAACCACTGGCCTCATTCTGAACAGACTGCTGGATATTAGTCTAGGCCTCTTCGCGCAAAATCAGTCCAGTATTGGTAGATTGAATGGTAAACTTCTGCGCTCCCCGGCACACATGTCGCAGTTCACCCGAGAAGCCTCTTGGCGTGTCTGCGTTCAACAGCTCGAATGCTCCGCCGAGCTTTGGTACATAGCCGAACAACGTGCAGACGACTGTCTCTGCAAAGGCTCCGCCGCCCGTGCATTCGCGCATGCAGCCCTGACGCTGTGCAATGCGGACCGGTGCATCGCGGTCCCGCCGCTTTGCACCGTAGAACTCGCGTGCCTGCGCGTACACGCCTTCATAGAGTGCGGCCTGAGTGCGCCGCAGAAAGGGCACGGCTACCTTCCAGTAGCCGAGGCGGCACAAGGCATCAACCGTTACGGCAGGCCATGCGTCATAGGCGCCCATCGGGCCGTGATCGGGGCGGTCAGAGTTCGCTGCCGCCACGTCGAGTTGGGATTGCGCGCGCATCCACTTTTCCATCAGTAGTTCACGTTGAACGAAGTCCACCATTTCGCGGCTAACGTTGGGCGGGAGGTCAGCAGCGAGGAAGCGGCCCACCGTGGCGAAGTCGTAGCAGTGCCGCATCTCCACGCGAGTGCCGTCGCGATGCAGGCTTGCCCAGACACCCTTTCCTGGCTCGTAGAGGGTCATTACTGCTTTGAACATGGCATCCGCCTCGACGCGCAACTGGCGCGCCTCGGTGCCCTCACCGATCTCCCCAAAAATGTCGGAAAGCTCGCGCATCATCCACACATTCGCGGAGTTGAACGACGGAACCTTGTTGATGTAGGTGGGCACACACTCCAGCAGGTTGAGCGCGCCGCCATAATCGGCAAGCTGGTCTTCAGGGTTCAACCGCAGTTTCTTCCAGTTCGTCGCCAGAACGCGCAGGCGTTGCAACACTGTCTGGTCGGCGATCTTTTCCCGGAGGAACTCCTTGTCCTGCGTGACGGCGAAATACGACCAGGTCAGCCGGAAGATAGAAAGATCGTTAGCCGCATATCCACGCAGATCCCATCCTGGGGGAACTTCCAGATGGCCGGGTGAAGCAGGCCGCTCGGTTTTGAAGACGATGACCGCACTCTCGTGTGGATCCTGTTCCAGGAACAGCTTGATTTGCTCCCTCATCTGCTTAGGTTCGAGCAAGGCGAAGATAGTCGAGAACAGCGAGGTATCCCAGTAGAACACCACCCCTTTCGCCCGCTCGCCGCTGGTGATGAAGGTTCGGTTGTTCCACAGGTTGGTTCGCATCAGAACCAGCAGGGTAAGCATGCTGCGGTAATAAATCTCGCGGATTGCGCCATCGTCTGTAACCAGCAGCGGAGCATTGCCTGAGAAGAAACTGTTGCCCGGCGTGAAGGCGCTCTTCCAGCGCTCCTCCCACACGGCCTTTGTGCGGATCCACTGCGTCTCGTACCACTCGCTTGTGAAAGGTTTGCGTCCCGGCATGCCCGGTTTCTCCACGTGCATCAGGAAGCGAATCTCGCGGCTCGCACCCGGCACAAGGGTCACCTGCCACTCGGCAAATTGGCCGTCCACCTTGCCTTGCAAAGGCTCGAAGAACAAATAAACCGCGTCCATTTTCCACTTGTCCGATGTGGCACGGATCTCACCAGCACCGATGATCTCCTGCTTCACCGGCATCCAGCCGATGTCTGCCGTAATCGATATGTTAAAGGTCTCGGCGGCCGCGCCTTTGTTAGTGAACCTCACACGCCAAAGTAGCACTGTATCTTCCATGACCATCCGGTTACTGGTGACCACATCGAGGTCGCCTACCTGCGCACGGCGTACGGCCTCGTAGGCGAACCACCGGCAGCTTGTGCTGTCGTAAGACTCGCCATCGATCGTCATCCCGCACAAGGGCAAGGAATGGTAGATAGGCAAGAGTGGTCCCGATTCGTCGCCATAGAGTTGCCCGCCCGGCAGGAAGTTCACCCCGACAAGATCCGGCGCGCAAGCGGCCATCTCGTGAAAGTTATGCAGCGAAGGCATCTGCGCGAGCAGGCGGCAATCCAGCCAGCCTGTTCCCATCTCCTCCAGCGTCGGTAGCCCGGAGGCGCTTGACGGCGTTGCTGCGCCGTCCGACGCAAACGCAAGAGCCTCGCCACGCAGCAACTCCGCTGAGAGTGCCGCAATGCCCGTTTCGCAAAACAGCCGCCGGCTTAGGAACTTATGCATTATCGAGCTCCTGCTATGGACTCACTGCAAGTACGGGAAAGAGCCTGCCAGCACAAAAATCGCCAGCACAAGTACGGTCACGCCCGTCCACTGGATGCGGATGGGAACCGGCCCGCAATCCTTCCATTCGCCTGTAAACATACCCAGCGACGTCGCAGTGATCACGATCAGCGACATAAATAAGGGCCATCCAAGAATCGGCCCCCAGGATCCCAGTTGGCCCGCTGCCAATCCATAAAGCAGTGTGCTTCCGAACCAGCAGATTGCCATGATTGCCGCCAACGCCCAATGTGAATGCCCCACTCGGTACCTGCTTCCGGACCCATTGCGTTTCATCAACCAGGCACAATACAGGACATTCGGAACTGCACCGGCAAGCAGCAGCGGAAGCCAAACTGCGTTGATCGCGTTGAGCCGGTTAGCACCAAAGGAGCGAGCTACGTCGACCAACGGTGTTCCGAAAGCGATTCCAAGATTCATGAGCGATGCGAGAAGACCGCATAGGATAGCAAGCAGCAGACCTTGTGACGTCCGTTTCTGTGATGAAACGTTCTGCCACCCCGATCCCTCTCGCATGCGTCCGGCTACGGCACAGAGAGTCACGCCCACCAGGACGAATACAATTGCTCCAAGCACCCCATAGCCGGCCGTGCTGTTGAGGTGTTCCCGGTGCAGGAATAACATCGGGATCAAGCTTCCGACGGCCGCTGAGGTTCCCAGGACAATAGAAAACGCGAGGGTAATCCCGATCATATCCACCGCAAGGCCGAAGAAGACCTGAGCTACTCCCCACCCCGCGCCAAATCCACCGACTTCGAGAATGATTTGCGGCGTGGCTGTGCGGTAAACCATCGACAGATTCGGAATGGTTGCCAGGGCGGCCGCAAAAGGAAGAACCACAAGCGCGAAAACCGTCCAGGCGAGCCACGTGTTCTCCCACGCCCATTTGCGGGCATACTTCATCGGTGTTGTGAAACTTGCGTTGGCGATGCCGGCAATAATGAGGGTTAAGATTCCGCTCGACGTATTGCTCATCATCGGCTTTCCTCTTTCTTATGTCATTGTGACTCTTTCAATCATTTTCGATCACGTAGCGCGAGTGTACGTGCGGCGACGTGGTACGCTACGCAATATGCCCGCAAAGAGTGACAACCTCATTGCACGTCACGAATACATCCTTCAGCGGTTGCAGGAGACTGGCTCCGTCGCAGTTGATGAGCTCTGCACGACGCTCGGCGCATCCATAGCTACTATTCGCCGGGATTTAGAAGACCTCGAAACGCGATCTCTGCTGCGGCGCACCCGCGGCGGCGCTGTACAAATAGGACCACTGTTCTACGAGCCGTTTCGGCATGACAGTTCCTTCCAGGACAAGGTGAGCAGCTTTGCCGAAGAAAAGCGTCGCATTGGTCTCGCAGCATCGAAGCTCGTCAGCGCGGGCCAGAAGGTTGCATTGAGCGGCGGCACCACGACCACCGAAGTGGTTCGAAGTCTTAAGGTGCTCAGCGATATTTCCATCATCACGAATACCGTGAATGTGGCAATGGAATTGAGTAACAGGAAAGACATCGAGGTGATCGTAACCGGAGGCCACCTCCGCGGAAGTTGGTTCACACTGGTGGGTCCGCTCGCAAATGCTGCGGCCGACATGCTTTTCTCGGATATCATGTTCATCGGTGTCGACGGCATCGATTCCAAAAAGGGCCTGACTTGCACGAATGCTTCCGAAGCTGAAGTCCTGCGGAAGCTTGTGCAGCACGCCAAAATGAAGGTCGTAGTAGCCGATCACAGCAAGCTCGGATCTGTCAGCAACTACCTCCTTTGTCCAACGAAAGAAATTGACCGGTTGATTACAGATAGCGGGGCGTCTGGTTCATCAATCGCACCTTTCGAGAAACTTGGTATTGACGTCACCCGGGTCTAGCTCAATTTACAGAGGTGATGACGGTGCGGAGCTGCTGAGCTCCGATGCCATCATTATGAGTTCAGACTTCAATGCGCAGGGTGACCAATTCCCAGGCGGACACGTCCACCTGTTTGCCGAGTGATTCAAGGGGCTGCTCGCGGAGGTCGCTGCGCCATACCTTGATGGGCGCGTTATCTGCCCACGTCAAGCTGACTCTGCGATTATCTCCCGAGGCGCCGAAAAGCCGGACCATCCACGCGCTGCCGTCCGCACTTCGTTTGCATTCCTGCACAAGCACATCTTTCTGATCTACCCTGAGCTTCAGGGCCATGGAGGATCGCTGCCCGTGGGCCGAAGAAACAAGAGGTTGCGACATGCCTGTGGCAAACCGGCTGGCAGCTGCGGGGTCGTAACCAGTGTGCGGACGAAGCGCATACCGAAACTCGACTGGTCCATCCTGGTACGCGCGGTAATTTGTTCCCCAATGATTGTTCATGACCCAGGAATAGAACTTCTGCGTGGGCTCGATGTGCTTACGCCAGATCTCAGGATGGGTTTGAGAGCCTAGCATGGTTGCCGAAAGAGAGCCGATTTCAACCAGGGGCGCGTCAAGTGTCGCACAGGTGACGCCGTACTCGGCATTGGCAACATCGATCCACCGGCCCACAGGCAACCAGTTCTTGCAAGACCCGGGCAGCTGATCGATTTCAGGACGCATAACCGCGAGAGGAACGTCGATGCGAATCTCACTGTTCTCAATGGCGAACGGAAAGGCAAATTGCACGCTTTCTTTGGATTCGTGCTGAGCAAAGGCTCCGGCGGGCCCGCCTTCGCCCGGGTGCGGATTCAACGGAACACGCTTCTTATTTACGGTGTTGGATATTTCAATCCAATCAGCATAGGCCTTCAATCGGATGCTGCGAACAAGGTCCACACACCCTGGTGCAAAGGACTCGATACGAATCGTTGCGACCAGTGGGCCAGCCTCCTCGATTGCGATGCGCACGGGCCCACTCGTACTCACCTTCGAGGTGTCTTTGCCTTCAAGGTAGAGGTATTGATTCACTGCCTCGTCCCGGCTGGTATTCACAAGGTTGCGCGTACTCGCGCCGGACATCAGCTCGACAATGTTGCCGCTCTTGCTGTCGACTTTCGCGCGAACAACACCGTTATCCAGGACTCCATCCGCCACTGTTACGCGCTTTGCCGGAACATGCGGCGCGGCCGCTGAAAGATGAAAACTGGCACTTCCCAGCGCAGGAACACGCTCCGCGAGAAATGCCAACTCTCCGGTGGAAAGACGTTGCGATGGGACGGAAGCGCCGAGTTCATTCTTCACGTGATCTTTGCCCAGAGACCTCTCCTTCGAGATCACGATAACTTCGGTCCTCGGCCAGGAACAGGTGTTGTGTACTGCGACGCTCGAATTATCACTTTTGCTTGCATACGCGCCGAGCACCGCGTCGAGGAGCCTCTTCGATTCGTTCTCGGCGTCGACCGCGAATTGGCGTTTCACTTGCCATTGTTGTGTCACAAACGGATTTTCGGAATCGGAAACACTATTCCATGCGCCCCATGTATGTTCCGAATACAACAGGACATTTCTCCAGGCGGCGTCTAAATCGGAGCTTTTGTATGCCTGCGGCGCCAGCATTGTAGAGAGCGTGGCTGCTTGGGCCAGGCGCTCGGCTGCTCCGCGACTCATTCGTGTCTCCAACGCCGATGACCCGGCTCCATCCTCCCAGTAAGGAGTCAAGTCGCCCTTGAACTCCGGAATCTGGTGGCCATACTGTTTCTCAAATGCCGCAAACGCATTGCTGGTTGTGGAAATGGTGAAGCGTGGCCATTCGTACTCTTCATTCCAATTCTTCACGAACTCGGATATGTCCGGATCAGGTACGGCATTGTCACCGTGGCCCGACCACCGGATATAAGAGATCTGATAAGGGAAACCGACCTCATCGAGTCTCGCTTGATACTTGTTGACCCACTCTGTGTCCGGCTTCATGATGTGTGACATTGCATAGCCGGTCCACGGAACCCAGACGAGGACCCTTTCCTTGCCCGACGGAGAGACCCACCAGAATGGCTTGTCTTGCCACTCAACCATAAAGGTTCCTATGCGGTCGAAGAAATTGGGAGCCGCAGAGAAGTAGCGGATGCCTGCCTGGGCCATTGCCGTGACTGTTCCCCACGTATACCCGGGAACATCGCTGATCATGGCGGAGTTCACGGGGATTCCACACAGATTGCCCAATTCGGTCCCATAGCGAAACAATTGCAGAAGTTCTTCCGGCCGGCAAAGGCCAGTGAGTTCGTTCGCATACATACCGTTCAGGCCGATCCAACCCTTTTTCACAGCGCTGATCAGTTCGTCGCGCTCTGGCTCGGTCTTGGTTCGCATGAACTGATCTGCTCCCCAGAGAACCTCAAGGTTCCAGACGAATCCCGCTCCGGGCGGGTAGTTCGCCGTGTTTCGCGCCAACTCGATTCCCCGGGAGATATTGGCCATTTGTTTTTCTTCAACATTGCCCTGGAGATCCGTATATCCAAGGTCATGGTGGGAATGAGGCAGGATGAAGATTTGCACTTTGCGCACCGGCTCGATGCGAACTTCGGCTGATTCTGACTTGCCGGCGACCTGATATTCGATCAGCACCTGCCGCCCCGTTTCAACCGGGTCGACATAGACATTGAATGTATGCGTCCCGGCAGACAGAACACGGCTCTCGATTTGCTGGTGCTCGGCACGTACGACTAGAGGTGCGTCCGGTCCGGCGTGCTCTATCGTCAGTTGGATCGGTTGGACAAGTCTCCCAGATTGCTTCGCTAGCCCGCGAATCGGCAAGGCAAAGCTCGGCTGTTCCTTCGTGGACGGGTCCTGGGCAAGAGTGAATATCCGCCGCTGCGCACAAATGATGCCGGCTGACGCCGCAATTCCCTTTATGACTTTACGTCGTTCCATGCTCGGCGAGAATTCCCTTCCTGTCCCGTGCAACGGACCTCAAAGAGGCGCGGGCGATGGGATGCATCGGTTTCCAAGTTCGGAGTTCGATATGGAGGTATGAGATGGACCTCACATGCCGCCCGTTCGGCTGGAGTTTGTGCCGACGGAGAATACTAAGGGAGGCCATGGTCAGATGTCAAAAAAAACACGCGTATATAGCGATCGCAATATGTATATAGCGGCATATATAACGATCATAAAATCATATTCACACTCGAAAATCAGACCTTCCAAGCGGTTTCGAAACGTGATCGACCGATCACATCCTGACGGCTTTTAGCGGACCAAAATTGTGCTCCATTCTGGTTCAAAAACAACCTCAGCGGTATCCCATGATACGTGTGGCGGAGTTTTGTGCCCTCAGCAAAGCGCGCTAAAAAACAGACAAATGTCCAACTAACCATAGCAGTATCAATCATATAAATACCTAACCGCGGACCACATAACGAGGCCGGTTGGAACCCAGCCTCCGGCATTCTATTGGGAAAATAAGATCACGTATAGCGAGTGAATTAAGCAGAACGATCATATTTTATGCTTGACAATGCACAAATCGCTCTCCTATGATCCGCCCCAACCATGAAGCCGTAGCGTCTCCGACTGGCAATTAGGAAGCAGTTCCGATGGAGGCCGCGAGTACGCGAATTCGGATAACTGATCGGGTGAGTGGAGAAGTGATTTTGGGAGGATACCGATGCTCAAGAGATTGACGCTTGTGATCGTTGCGTTCGCGTGCCTGCCAAACGGTTTGATTGCACAAACCACAAACGGCATCATTACGGGAGTGATCACCGATACATCCGGAGCGGTTGTGCCGGAAGCGCAGGTAAGTGTCGTTAAGCGGGACACGGGCCAGGAAAGAACGGCTCTTTCTGATGCAAGGGGCTTGTACGTTGTCCCGCAGTTGGCTCCGGGTGTTTATACGCTCACGGCCGGCAAGCAAGGCTTCGCGTCAGTGAGGCATAACAACATTCAACTCCTGGTCAATCAAAGTTTGACGATCGACGTCCAGTTCTCGGTCGCTTCGACCACTCAGACGATCGACGTTACCGCGGCCCCGCCCATGTTGAATACAACGTCGTCGACGCTGAGCCACGTTATCGAACATGAGGAAACAGTCGATTTGCCATTAAATGGGCGCGAGTTCACGCAGCTTGCGCTCTTGACCCCAGGAGCGGCCCCGGAGGAGGGTGGGCAGCAGTCTGGATTCACAGTAAATCTGGGAGCGGGAGGGATCTCCCCGGCCGTGAGTGGGCAAAGAGCCAACCAGAACAACTTCACCATTGATGGCGTTCTGAACAACAATATCTACACCAACGTGTGGTCGATTTCGCCGCCGCCCGACGCCATCGAGGAGTTTAACGTACAAGCCCACATTACGGATGCGGAGTTCGCCATCTCAAGCGGCGCGAACATAAACCTTGTCACCCGGTCTGGAACCAACCAGTTCCATGGCAATCTTTGGGAATTTATTCGCAACGACGCTTTGGACGCGCAGACCTATCCAGATACAAAGCGCCTCGTCTACAGGCAAAACCAATACGGCGTCTATTTGGGCGGTCCAATCATCCGGAAGAATACGTGGTTTTCCGGCTATTGGGAGGGATATCGTTACTCCCGGGCCGGCACCCAGCTCGGTGCCACACTTACTCCAAGCCAAATCGCGGGCGATTTCTCCGCCGAGGAAGGAACCACACCGATTGGAACGGATAGTTTGGGTAGACCGGAATATGCGAACGAAATCTATGACCCTGAGACCAGCCGTCCCGATCCGGCAAATCCCAAATTATATCTACGGGATCCCTTCCCAAATAACATCATTCCGTCCAACCGTCTCGACGCCGCATCGCAGACTTTCGCTGCGAAGTTCTATCCTAAGCCCAACCTGAACGTACCGGAGGGAGTCCTACCCAACATTGAAACGACGGTTCCGACCACGATCAAGAGCGACGTCTTCGGCTTTCGACTGGATCATCAGTTTACTGCCGACGATAACGTATTCGCACGGTTTAACCGTTCCAAACAAAACCAGACGTCTCCATTGAACTTCGACGTCTCAACCACAGCGATTAGTAACTATGCGCAGGTCGTTGCGTTGGGTTATACACACACGTTCAACCCGAACACTCTACTGAACTTTCGTTTCGGATACAGTTGGCAAAACAACTATGTCAATTATGGGCAATCGGATCCGGGCCTGGTGTCGGACATGGGCTTGACCGAGCAAATCCCCGTGCATGCCGGTGAAGTGTTTGCTCCAAATCTGAGCCTGGGCAACGGCTACAATGGCATCTCGAATTTTGCCATCCCGCTAGGTCCGATCCAGAACATGGACTACCACCTGGATCTATCAAAGGTGATGGGCAACCACACGCTGGGCGCAGGCGGCATGTATTACCACGTCCGCAGCTTCGACGACGGATGGGGCATATCAGCCAACTTCTCCTCTGCCGGTACCGCCCAAGACGGACTTACCGCAAACGGCACCGGGTTCACTCCTGCCAGCTTCGTGCTGGGGACGCTCGATCTTTATGCCCCGTGGGTAGGTGAAACCGCGGCGGATCAGACCGAGAATTGGTATGGGTGGTATGCCCAGGATCAGTGGCAAGTGACTCGCAACCTGGTGCTCACCGCCGGCATTCGCTGGGACTATGTTTCCCCCCCCAATTATCACCGCGTCGAATCAGGACTCGACATGGCCACCGGGCAAGTTTGCATCACCGGAGCTGTACCGCCCCAATTTCCTAAGGCAACCTGTCCGAGCGGCTACTTTTACAGCCAGTACAACGGGTGGGAGCCGCGTTTTGGCCTAACCTACAGGGCAGCGAAACGCACAGTAGTTCACACCGCGGTCGTCATCCTCGACGATCACAACAACACTGTAGTACAGGAGAACCAAAACATTCGGCTCTCCTGGCCCGATGCGGCACTGCCGACCCTCAGCAGTTTGGATATTGGATTGCCGGACAACGCCTATTGGCACGCCCTGCCGGCTGCAGCATCGTTTCTCGGGTCGAACAACCCGTTTGGAGTTAGTTACGGGGCAAACCCGCACAATAAAATTCCCTATTCCATTGAGTACAACCTTGGCTTTGAACAGCAACTGCAAGAGCATTTGACGTTGGACGCCGACTACGTCGGTTCGGTCGGCAGGCACGGCTACACCGCTTCAACTACGAATACGGCGGTTACTCCCGGTCCTGGACCAATCCAACCGCGTGCGCTATACCCGCAATATGGTACCTTCAGCTATTCGCTGAACGGAATGCCTTCCAGCTATAACGCTTTGCAGGTGTCACTCAACAAACAGATGTCTTCGGGGTTGAGCTTTAAGGCTTCGTACACCTGGTCTAAATCGCTGGACTGGCAGTCGGACCCATACTCAAACTTCGCCGGACCAGTTGATTTTTACAATATGCGCGCGGACTGGGGCCCATCCGATTACAACCGGCCACAGATCTTCGTATTCAGCGGCATATATCAACTGCCGGTCGGAAGGGGCAAGCAATTCCTCAACAGCGCGAACGCCTTCACAGACGCTGTCCTGGGTGGTTGGAGTGTGGGAACCATCATCACCCATAACTCCGGTGCTCCTACAAACGTCGCCGCCAATGGGGACGTTGCCAACACGGGATGGGGTGGCCAAAGGGCCCAAAGAACCGGCGCGAGTCCATATATGTCCGGCGGAGGAGGGGGAAAAGCCTTGAAGCAGTGGCTGAACCCTGCCGCATTCACGCAGCCCGCCGCATTCACACGCGGGAATGAGAGCCGGAACGACCTGCATGATCCGTCGTTCAATAACGTGGACTTCAACGCGACCAAGATCTTCCCCTTGTTTGAAAGGAGCAAACTGGTCTTCAAGGCGGAGATGTTCAACATCTTCAATCACACAAACTACGGAACCCCAAGCAATACTGTGCAAAGCAGCGGCTTCGGTCAGATCAATAGTGCTAACGGTTACGGCCGCCTGATTCAATTCGGTTTGAAGGTTCAATTCTGACACTTTCGACCGCTCCCATGTTGAGCATAGGCCCGCCGCTAGCGGCGGGCCTTGCGCTATAGTTGCAGGAAGCCAAAAAGGGTTGGGGAAGTGACCACGGAACTGAGCCAATGAATATCTCCCGCCGCCGGATGTTTTCTTATCTATGTGGAACCGTATTTGCACCGCGGCTCGTTGCGCAATCAGGCATGGCCTCGCGCGGATTGACGCAACGGCCCCGACCAGCGCTGTCAGGGCGGCCGTTTGCGGCTCACTTTACAGACATTGCCGCGAGCGCGGGCTTGGTCGCGCCCATAATTTACGGTGGTGTCGATCACAAAGACTATATCCTCGAGGCAGACGGCTGCGGTTGCGCATTTATCGATTACGACGACGACGGATGGGTGGATATCTTTCTGTTGACCGGCACCAGGATTACGGGCGCGCCACCTGGAACATCGAACCGGCTGTACAAGAATAACCGTGACGGCACATTTACGGATGTAACCGAGAAAGCCGGCCTTCGTCACGTCGGCTGGGCAAACTCCGTGTGCGTTGGGGACTACAACAACGATGGCAATGAAGATATCTTTTGCACCTATTATGGCGCGAACAAGCTGTATCGAAACAATGGCGATGGAACGTTCACCGATGTCACTGAGCAAGCAGGATTGTCTATCGCTTCGGATCAGTTCAGCTGGGGAGCCGGCTGTTCCTTTGTCGACTACGATCGCGACGGAAAGCTGGACCTCTTTATTTCAAATTACATTCGCTTTGACTTGAACAAGGTTCCAAAGCCTGGCGATAGCCCGTATTGCAACTGGAAGGGAGTTTCCGTGAATTGTGGACCGCGCGGGCTTCCTCCCGGATTTCCTAGCCAGCACGTTCTCTTCCACAACAACGGCGACGGTACGTTTACAAATGTCACCGAGAAGGCTTCTCTGGCGGGACCGGCGCAAGGCTATGGCATGACCGTGGTTGCGGCTGATTTCGATGAGGATGGCTGGCAGGATATCTACGTCGCCTGCGATTCGACTCCCAGCCGTCTTTACATGAATAACCGTGATGGGACTTTTCGCGAGGAAGGGATTCTGCGTGGTGTGGCGCTAAATGACGACGGCGAGCAACAGTCGGGAATGGGAGTGGGAATCGGCGACTTCAGCTTGAGCGGACATTTGGATCTTTTGAAGACTCACTTTGTGGAAGACACGTGCGAACTGTTTCAAAATGATGGAAACGCGAACTTCTCAGATGCCACGCTCTCGAGTCGAATCAACATTGAGACGAGCTACACATGTTGGGGCGCAGGAATTGTCGACCTTGATAACGACGGATATCCGGATATCTTCATTGTCGCCGGAAGCGTATATCCGGAGGTGGAGCAGAAGATTCCCCGATACACTGATAAATGCCCCCGCGTTCTCTTCCGGAATCTTGGGAACGGCACCTTCGAAGAATTGGGCAAGGAGGCCGGCCCGGCCATCATCGAGCGACATTCAAGCCGGGGCTGCGCCTTCGGAGACTTTGATAATGACGGTGATATTGACATCCTCATCGTGAACATGAATGAACCGCCTTCCCTGCTCAGGAACGACGTCCGCGGAACAAATCACTGGTTGAAGGTAAAGCTCATTGGCACGCTATCTAATCGCAGTGCAATTGGGGCACGCGTCGTGGTGCATTATGGTGCAAAGACCCAAGCACAAGCAGTCACGAGCCAGTCCAGCTTCTATTCGGCGAATGACATGCGACTCCATTTCGGGCTCGGTAGCGCGGCAATCGTGAGCCTCGATATCTTCTGGCCAAGCGGGCATAGTCAGTCTTTGAAGGATGAAGCCGTGGACCATCTAATCACGGTGGTCGAAGGAAAAGGAGTCGTATCGAGAGAGAAGTTCGCAGTCAAAACGCAGCCCAGCGTGAGAGGCTGAGAATTCGACGGCCAAACTTTCCGATCATGCAACAAATTCGCGCGCACAGCTTGGAAGGTACTGCATGAGCTTGGTAGATAGACGCAAAGCTAAACGCCACTCGCTCCGCGGGAGTTCCAGGTACGAGGTAAAGGCGCCCACCACCTTCTGCAGGCTCTCTCGCGTTGCAATTGCGTTTTTGTGCATCGTTTTTTCGGGCGCAGGATTGTGGTGTTCTCCACAAGGGCCTGGTTCCACGTGCGATGTGCAAAGTGTGTTTCGATTAGCCGATGCTGAATTGAAACGCCAACAATACGACCAGGCCGAACGGGAACTCGACCGGCTGCTTGGTTGTAAGGCATTGTCCTCACTCGACACGTTTAACCTTGGGTGGCTTTACGGGCGAGCGCACAACTTCCAAAAAGCATTGAGCGAGTTCAATTCAATAAGTCGCGACGTACCCAACGCGGCAACCCACCAGTACGCAATCGCCCTGGCTCAATTCGAACTCATGGATTACGAGGCAGCTGTTGACACGCTAACCAATACCCAGGGGCCCGACCTGAACCAGGAATCGGCGAACCTCCTGGCCGTCAGTTATTCGAAGCTGGGGCTCTATCAGGAATCGTATGCGGTCCTGACAGACGAAATCCATCGCCATCCGGATGATCGGCTCGCTTACCTGAATCTCGTTACGCTCTTATGCGACCAGGGCAGGCTTGCTGAAGCAGCAGACATCGCGGATAAGGCAGTATCGGCCTTTCCACGAAATGCGGATGTGCTTGTCGTGCGAGGCGCGGCGCGCACCCTGGTCGGCGAAACTGCCGCGGCTCAGGCAGATTACCAAGCTGCAATCAAGGCATCGCCCCTGAACGGGCAGTCACGATTTTTGTTGGCAGTATCGGAATACAAAGAAGGTAGGTACGCAGATGCCCGCGACGAAATCTTGGGCGCGATTCAGGCAGGCGTGAAGGACCCCGACTTGCACTACCTCCTTGCGGAAGTGACCCTGCGGATTGACCCGCGTAACATTGAAAACGCCTTGGCCGAGCTCAACCGTGCGATCGCCATGAATCCGAGGGAAGTTCATGCGCTTTCGCTTCGGGGCAAGCTCCTGCTGCAACGGCATGATCTGAAGGGCGCGGTGAGCGACCTCGAATTGGCTCACAGTATTGATCCAGCTTCTGCGAGCGCCGCTTACAACCTGGCACGTGCATACTTCGCCATGGGCAGGGCGGAAGAGGCCAATTCGCTTTCGAAGCGGCTGGCATCCTCGGGCACAGATGCGGTGAATGAATTGAACGATCAAAAGCTCAAAGGCGCGCTCGGCCTGCAACCCCATTAAGCCGCACGCATACCGTCGTAGAGGAAATGGTTCGTGAACACAGGGTTTGTCACCAAGGTTTTCGGTCGTAGCGCTCGAGTGATTCATCTGAGTGAAAACCGATGTCGGCCACATGTACCTCCCTCGGGGCGCGTTTGAGAATGCCATCTGCCCCGCCGCCGTGTGGACACCGATGCACGAAAACATCTGAGCTCTATTTCATCGAAAGTTTGAAAGAAGGCCAACTAATGAACTCACAGGATACGCCAACGGTATTCATCGTTGATGATGATAACGATGTGCGTGAATCCCTTCAAGAGTTGCTGGAATCTGTCGGGTTGCTTTCAGAGTCTTTTGGAACTGCACAAGAGTTCCTGTCTAGTCCGCGCAACGACGGTCCCAGTTGCCTCATTCTGGACGTCAGGCTACCTGGTATCAGCGGCCTAGATCTTCAGCGTGAACTGAAAAGAGGGAGAATCAGTATTCCCATAATCTTTCTTACAGCTCATGCGGATGTTCCGATGTCGGTCAAAGCCATGAAGTCAGGCGCAATTGAGTTTCTTACCAAACCATTCAGACAACAGGATCTCCTTGATGCGGTCCACCGATCGCTCACTCGAGCTCGTATCCTCCGAGACAAAGAGCAAGAGTTAGCGGAGCTGCGAAATCGCTGTGAAAGACTCAGCGTTCGCGAGCGTGAGGTAATGAACCTAGTCGTCTCCGGGATGCTTAACAAGCAAGTCGCAGCGGAACTCAGTGCAAGCGAAGCGACGGTCAAAATGTATCGCAGCCAAGTCATGAAAAAGATGCAGGCTAAATCCCTGCCCGAGCTTGTCAGGATGGCGGATAAGCTGAGGTCTCTATAGCCCGTTGAGTTCTACCTGCTCATACGGAATTGCCAACGTACCGAAAGTAGCGGCCTAACCTACCAAAGTATGGATTTGTCCGCCCAAAGTTCGATTGCTCCAGATTGGGCAGTCACGCTAAGCTCGAGGAATGCCGGTGGACCGAACCTCCCAATTGATTGCGATCATTGATGACGAGGAGGCGATGCAAGATTCGCTACGCGACCTCATGGAGGCGGCCGGGCTGGTCGCTCGTTGCTTCGGAACCGCGGAAGAATTCCTCGAATCCGATTTGCGCCGCAAGGCAGCGTGCTTGGTCGTTGATATCCGTATGCCAAAGATGTCAGGCCTGCAATTGCAAGCCAGGCTGAAAGAAGAGGGATCCAACGTGCCCATCATCTTTATTACTGCACATGGAGATGCCAGGGCGCGGATTCAAGCAATGAGGCAGGGGGCGGTCGAGTTTTTTGCAAAGCCGTTCGATCATCAACTGTTGCTTAGAAGGATTCGAACTGCACTTGAGATGTGAACAACCTGGGGTTTTGTAGTCGCGTAGGGGTCCCATAAGGTAGAGGTGTTCCGTGGGAGATCATGCAGAAGTCACCAATGCCGGGGTTGGGGATCAGTTCGATCGAGCGTTCGAGCGGATCATAGGTGATAGTGCTGCGCTCGATTCTGTTCTCGTCCAAGTGGAGCAGGTTGCACCCACAGATTCGACTGTCCTCATCGAAGGGGAAACCGGCACAGGAAAGGAACTCATCGCGCACGCCATTCACAATGCAAGTCAGCGCTGCGGACGTGCTTTCGTGAAGCTAAATTGCGCCGCGATTCCGCTGGATCTTCTGGAGAGCGAGTTGTTCGGTCATGAGAAGGGCGCCTTCACGGGAGCCATCGCTCAGAAAATCGGGCGTTTCGAGATGGCCAACAAAGGCACCCTGTTTTTGGACGAGGTAGCCGACATTCCTCCCGTTTTGCAGCCAAAATTGCTGCGCGTATTACAGGAACAGGAGTTCGAGAGATTAGGAAGCGGTCGCACTCACAAGGTAGACGTTCGTCTCATCGCTGCAACCAATCGGGATCTCGTCAAGATGGTCGCGCTCGGACAATTTCGCGGTGATCTCTACTATCGTCTGAATGTCTTTCCCATCCTGCTGCCCGCGCTTCGGGAGCGCCGGGAAGACATTCCTTCACTTGTAATGCATTTCGCGCGAATCTTCAGTCAGCGCATGGGAAAGCAAGTCCCCTCGATCTCACCGGAAACCATGGCTGCTTTCCAGTGGTATTCCTGGCCGGGCAACATTCGCGAGTTGCAGAATCTGGTGGAGCGCGCCGTCATCCTCGCCCGGAATGGCGTGCTTCCGAACCCGCTGCACAACGGACGAAGGGAGGTTATGACTCCAGCCCTGTATTATGCGCAGACTTATCACTCGTCAATGTCTTCGGAAAACTCAGACAGCATTTTGATCCTGAGAACCCTTGAGCAGGCTGGCTGGGTTGTAGGCGGACCACGCGGCGCAGCAGCAAAACTGGGACTTAAGCGAACTACCCTGCTCGCGAAGATGAGAAGATTGGGGATTTCGCGGCCAATTCCTCAGGACGGAATAGCCACGCGCGTCATCGGAAAAGAATACGCCAACGTTTGAAAAGTCGGCTGACATGAGAAGTGGAGCGGTGGTTCAGATCTCTTCACTTTTCGGGATTTACTCCTCCGGGAAAGAAAAGCGGAATACGTCGACTTCGGATGAAGTGATTGCGTTTGCCGATACAATTGAAGCGCTCTGAAATTGCTTCAGGGTCTGGAAACAGTTTCTGCAACGAGTCGTGTCTTGCAAACTCTAAGGTCGACCAGATTTTCCGCATTCTATACCACTAAGGCGGAAGGCAGCGGGATGGGGGTAGCCTCAGCCGCTCGATTGTGGAATCGCACGGTGGCTGCTTCTGGGCGGCCGCCAGCGCCGAACAGGAGCGACATTCCATTTCACGTTGCCGATCCAGGTGACGGAGTCAGCTGCTCGTGGTTGTCTGAAACACTAAGGTCGCTCGGAGTTGGAGGCTGGTGTGAGATTTTTCGATCGCCACCGCATGCAACGAAAACTCAAGTTTCGGCCTACTGCGGTTTGGGCTCTTGCCATCATGTTTGCTGCATGCCGCGGGCTCGCACTTGACCCGAGCCAGCCGGCCAGCAGCTATATCCGCAAGGTTTTCACCATTGAAGATGGGCTTCCTGCCAACGCAGTGCATGCCATTCTGCAAACGCAGAACGGATTCCTTTGGGTCGGAACTGGTGCTGGACTAGCCCGATTCGATGGAGAGCGTTTCACACCGATAAATATTGGGCGTGGAGTGGCACAGCAGATCCCAGTCCGATCCTTATTGACAACCCCGGAAGGCGACCTCTGGGCGGGAACCGACGCCGGCCTTGTACTTATACCCAGGGCCGCTCTGGATCACTTCGATCGTGCGCTTGTGACCATGTATCACGTGGGCGTGGGTCAGAGTGATCAGATTTTATGTCTTCACCTAAGCCGCGCCGGAACGCTCTGGGTTGGAACAAGCGGAGGCTTGTACCGATTCGATCGGGGAAACTTCGTTTCGATAATCCCGCACGACATGGTCAGCCGAATCGAGGACAGTTGGGATGATCATCTGCTTATCATCACGGGCCGCGGATTTGTGGAATGGGACGGGGCGCGGATCATTCCCCATCCGGAGGTAGCCCCACAACTGGGTGTCGCCACGAATGGAGTTTTTCACGTGTATGAGGATCACAAAGGGGTTACCTGGTTTTGCACGAGCAAAGGCGTCGTGCGTAGCGTCGGCGGACGTATCACGTGGCTCGAACCTAAGGGATTACCTCACGGCGCGGCGTGGCGGGTATATGAGGATCCGCAAGGGAGTATCTGGGTCCTTACCCAATTGGGCCTCTTCCGCGCCAGTGCGACCGGTCTTGAACCCCTGTTGCAGAGCGGAAATTCAATAGGTTTTGCCTACTCCGATCGAGAGGGCGACTTGTGGATCAACGTTGAAAGCGAGGGGCTCGTCCGATTCAAAAATCGCGCTGTCCGGATGTACACGACGTTTGATGGACTTCCGAATAACCGAGTCCGTACCGTGCTGATGAGCCATGACGGAACGCTCTGGGTCGGCAACAACTGCGGTGGAATCTCACGTTTTGATGGAAGGCGTTTTCAAAATTACAACGAGAAGGACGGACTCTCGAACTCATGTGTGTGGGCCATGGTTGAGGACACCGAGCACAACCTGTGGATTGGAACATGGGGCGGTGGGCTGTACCGTTTTCGGGACGGTCATTTCACCCAGTACAGCGAACAGCAGGGCATGCCCAGCATGGTTGTGATTTGCATTGTCGCCGCACCGGATGGATCACTCTGGATTGCGACTGACGCCGGCTTGAGCCACATGCAGAATGGGCATTTTCGCAATTATTCGGTAGCTGATGGGCTTTCAAGCGATAGCATTACGACCGCCTATCAGGATCGCAGCGGCAGCATTTGGGTGGGGACGAGTGTGGGCGTCGATCGCCTCGTTGGCGACCGCTTTGTGACTGTTCCACGGGACGCCGGGTCCAGTAATGCAATGTTCCGTAACCTACGAGAGGACTCATCGGGTGATCTCTATGCACTTTCAGAGATCAATGGAATTAGCCGCCTCGAGAACAATCGATTTGTCAGCGTGAGCGAGACACTCGCATGGGGCAGCATGATCGAATCCGGTCGGCACGACCTTTGGTTCGCTGGACGACAGGGTATCTTCCGGGTTGCCGCAGCCGCTCTCCGCCATCTCGAGCAGGATCGCGAGTCACCGCTGGACTATAGCTCATTTGGCACGGATGACGGGATGAACTCGAAGGAATGTGATAGCTGGGGCCAGCCTAACATGGCCATAACGTCCGACGATTCTCTTTGGGTTGCGACGGTGAGGGGCCTGGCAAGACTGGACCTGCTCCGATGGCACCGCGGAATTCACAAACCCGCGATCTATATGGAGGAGATCGATGTGGGGCGAACAAAAGTATCGCCCGGCCGGGAACTCGTACTGCCTCCAGGCACATACCACGTGGGATTCCACTTTACTGGTGTCGATCTGGTATCTGCAGAGAAAATCCGCTTTCAATATCGGCTGGACGGTGTCGACCCCTTATGGCTTGACGCTGACTCCACTCGAACCGCGATCTACAACAGTGTTCCGGTTGGCGCTCACTCATTTCACATACGGGCCTGTAATCGCGACGGCGTGTGGGATCGTGACGGCATCGCCTACAGTGTGATTCAGCAGCCGTTTCTTTTCGAAACAACTTGGTTTCGAATCAGTGCCTTGGCTCTAATTGGCTTAGTGGTGGCCGGCATTTTTCGATGGCGCCTCCAGCAGGTAAGGGGTCGGGAAAGAAATCTTCGGAACGTTGTGGAAACAATTCCGGCGATGACTTTCACTTCTTCGTCTGACGGCTCCAACACATTTGTGAACAAGCGCTGGACCGAATTCACCGGGCTCTCTGTCGAAAGGACTTCAGGCGCAGGTTGGCAGCGTGCGATCCATCCCGAAGATCTAGTGCGCCATTCCGAGAAGTGGCGCGTCTCCGTTACAACCGGACAGCCTTTCGAAGACGAGGCCCGGTTCCGTCGTGCGGCCGATGGGGAATATCGGTGGTTTCTAGCGCGGGGTGTCCCTCTTCGGGACCGCCATGGAAAGATTGTCAAATGGTACGGAACCCTCACGGACATTGAAGATCGCAGACGTGCAGAACAAGAACGCGAGAAAATGCGTCAGCTTGAGGACGATCTGGCTCACATGAATCGCGTCAGCATGTTGGGGGAAATGGCCGCGTCATTGGCGCACGAAATAAAGCAGCCCATCGCTGCTGCCATCACTAGCGCCAACAGCTGCAAGGAATGGCTCGTGCACGAACCACCCAATCTTGACCGGGCGCTTGCGGCAGTCACGAGAATCGACAAATACGGCAATCGGGCGGCGGAAATCATCGATCGAATCAGGTCGCTCTACAAGAAATCTCGTTCACAACGGGAATTGGTGGACGTGAACCAAGTGATCCAGGAGATGCTGACGCTGCTGACCGGTGAGGCAATGCGATGCTCTGTTGAGATGCGCAGCCAACTCGCGGCCGAGTTGCCCAGAATCTTGGCCGATCGTGTGCAGCTACAGCAAGTCTTCATGAATCTCATGCTCAACGCCATCGAGGCCATGCAGGACTCGGGGGGAGAGCTTACGGTGAAGTCGCAGCTGCAGGATGGTCAATTGTGGCTCTCCGTCAGCGATACCGGCACAGGATTGCCGGCCGAAAACGTGGATCAGATTTTCTCCGCGTTCTTTACCACCAAGCCGCAAGGCAGCGGGATGGGGTTAGCTATCAGCAGGTCCATCGTCGAGGCGCATGGTGGCCGGTTGTGGGCGACTGCCAACGACGAACGAGGCACAAGCTTTCATTTCACCTTGCCGATCGACGTACGGGAGTCTTCTCATTTGGCCACCTAAATACCGAGGCATCGTTACAGCACAACACCGTCACTGCAACGCACTAGTGCTTTGGTGCTCGAATCTCCGAACCGCTGCCCCTCGCTCCCGCTTTCACCATCACGACTCACAACCAGTCAAGCCTCTCTACGGTCAAGGTCAATCGAGGCGTCTGCAAGACTGGTGCCACGCTAAGACCGGCTGGTTGTGTCTATAAGGGCTTTGAGATTGAGGATTCCGGTTAGGGCTGTTCGAAAATCGAGCTTGAGAACGCGGAAGGAGTTGCGGGAAGTATGAATCGTTTGGGATGAAAGGCTTTTGGTTGTGATCAAGGAATTTGACGCGTTATTGACATGTCAAGGCCATGACACGGACTGATCGCCCAAATCCGAGCAATTCCTTCTTGGAAACTCCCGCAGCCTGCGACGCTGGCCTTCGACATCGTCGATGACATTGTGAATCTCCGGGAAGTGCTCTCAAAACAGAGTCGGTTCGACTGCTATTGCAGTGGGTATCTCGCGATCGCGCAGCGCCATTGCCGGGAAGCCTCTGCTTACAGGTGATTATCTTTGAGGCGTGTCTCCGGCGGTTGCAACTCGTCCATGGTAGTTGCACGTGTTAACACTGCGTTTCTCTCTTATTTGTCGGCAAAGGGTAAGACGAACAGCAAAATGTCATAAAGCATAGGCGTGGCCATACGCTCCTTTGGCATGCTGATTGCAAATTCAAAGGCGGCAGATGTTTCACAAGGAACGTGGGGTAAGTAAAGCCATCCTAATCGACGTGCACTGCGAGAACTTCAATAGGCCTCATCATTCCAGTTCACACCGGAGGAAAGGATGGAAGGGTGGAAAGATGGGCGATAAGGTCCTGGACCTTTTGTTGAGGAAGTTTCAAGAAGTATTCAACGAAAGAGACCGATGCGTCATCAGCCGTCGCTACCGGAGAGCAGCATGACCGACAAACTCGACGAACGAGTCCTTGATCGATTGTTCCGGACAGCCCGCACGCGTAACGCGTGGACCGAGCAGGCGGTGACTGAACAGCAGCTATGGGAGCTGTATGATCTGATGAAATTCGGGCCTACTTCGGGAAATTGTTGCCCGGCGCGTTTTGTCTGGGTCCGGAGTGCCGAGGACAAGAGCAAACTTGCAGCCCTCGCCGCGCCCATCAACGCGCGAAAGATACTAGCCGCGCCGGTCACTGTCATTGTCGGCTATGATCAGGACTTCGCCGAACAATTGCCAAAGCTGTTTCCCGCGCGCGGCAAGGACATGCAGGCGTATTTTTCCGACCCGCTGATCGCGCAAGACACCGCTTTTCGCAATCGCAGCCTCCAGGGCGCCTACCTGATCATGGCGGCGCGGGCACTGGGGCTGGACTGCGGCCCGATGTCCGGCTTCTGCAATGAAGTAATGGATTCCGAGTTATTTGCCAATACACGGATAAAATCCAATTTCATTTGCTCCATCGGGTACGGATCCGATGACAACCTTCATCCGCGCAACCCCAGACTGACGTTCGAGGAAGCAGGACGCTTTGCCTAAAGGAGGGCAAAATGAATGGAAGCAAAACAGCCCCAAAGGCTGAGCCCGCGCGTCATTGGATCAATGGCGAGTGGGTCACCTCGGCAACGGTTGCAACATCAGTAAACCCTTCCACCGGTGAGGTGCTTGGGCAGTACTCCGCAGGCGGCCGAATCGAAGCGGCTGCCGCAATCACCGCCGCGCGAAAAGCCTTTGACGCCGGAGCATGGTCTCATGACCAGCAGCTTCGATCACGGGCAATTTTTGAACTCGCCGATAGACTCGTTGAACGAGCCGATGCGATTGCGCTGATGATTAGCCGCGAGATGGGCAAGACACTTGGTGACGCGACGCTCGAAGCCACCTGGAGTCCGTCCACGCTTCGTTACAACGCAGGCACTGCACTATCGCAGACGGGCACGTCAGCTGAGGTTGCGCCGGGCGTATTCGCGACCGCCATGCGCGAGCCGATTGGCGTCGCGGGAATTATCGTCCCCTGGAACTCCCCTCTCGCGCTGCTGCTCCGCGCCTTGGGGCCGGCCCTAGCAGCCGGCTGCACCACGGTTGTCAAGTTGCCCGGCCAAACGGCGTTGTCTAACTCTCTCATCATGGAGGCGGTCGCGGCGACCAAGAGTTTGCCGAATGGTGTGGTGAACGTCTTTACAGAGGCTGGCAATGAGGGGGCGCCGCTGCTGGTCGAGTCGCCTGACGTGGATGTCATCAACTACACGGGCAGCACTAAAGTAGGCCGGCAGGTTGCCGAAAAGGCGGCGCAGACATTGAAAAGGGTCTGCTTGGAATTAGGCGGTAAGACGCCGCTGGTGGTTTTTGACGACGCTGACATCGACGCTTTTGCCCCTCTCGTCGTCAGCGCATTGACTAAGTTCAACGGTGAATTCTGCATGACCGGATCGCGAGTCCTCGTTCAGCGAAGCGTAGCGGAAGCGTGGAGGGAGCGAATCGCGTCCCTTTTGGAGAACGTAGTAGTCGGGCGAGCTGATGACCCGAACAGCCAGATGGGGCCCGTAATCGACAAAGCCAATGTCGAGCGCATCAACCGCCTAGTCGAAGATGCAAAGCAGTATGCCGGGATAATTGTTCGTGGCGGCCCGATCATGGACGGTCCCCTGGTGGCCGGTGCGTTTTATCGTCCCTCCATGCTGGAGACGGAGGCGTTGGACGTTCCATTGATTCAAGAGGAGATCTTCGGCCCCGTGCTGAGCTTTGAGACTTTTGCGACGGAGGAGGAGGCGATCGCCCGCGCGAATGCGACCGTCTTCGGTTTGGCCGCCGCGGTCTTCACCAAAGACTTCGATCGCGCACACAGAGTCGCCCGCGACATCAAAGCTGGCACCGTTTGGACTAATACTTGGGCAATTCTCAGCGACGCTTTCGAAGAGGGCGGCTTCAAGTACAGTGGCATCGGACGCGCGCGGGGTTCTCGAGCCATGGAGGAATTTCAGGAAGTGAAAACGCAATTTCATGTCGTAAGGGCATTGGGTGGATCATCCCAACACTCAGGCACCATGGCACCGTAACCCTCACAGGAGAAAACCCATGACCATTCCCAGTCTACCCAAACTCGGCACCCCGCCTGCCCCTGCGCCCTTACGCAAAATCGCACTTGAGGAGCACTTCGGTCACCCCATTGTGTTCATGAAGGATAGCGAAGGCCGGTTCGAGACGGGTAAAGAAGCCAACGTGGGCCATCTCGGGCCAGAGTATTTTGCACTCGTGCAGGAGCGGCTTCTGGACTTTGACAAGACACGTCTTCAAGCCATGGACGACGCGGGCGTCGACAAAGTGTTGCTTTCCTTCGGTGCGGGGTTTCGCACCTTCGGAGTGCAAGGCATCCTCGACCCTGTCGAAGCGCAGAACACTGCTCGCATTGTGAATGACTTTCTCGCCGAACAAGTGCGCGCGCATCCTGACCGTTACATCGGTATGGCCACCCTCGCGCTCCAGGACCCCGACCAAGCCGTGCGCGAGCTTGAGCGCTGCATTACTAAGCTCGGCTTCAAAGGGGTCATGATAAACGGGTACACCCAAGTCGAGAGCCAAGACAATTTGATCTATCTTGACGATGCGCGGATGACACCGTTGTGGGAAGCGCTGACGGCGCTTGATGTGCCGCTTTACCTCCACCCACGCGCGTCGCACAACGCCGCCATGTACGACAACCACCCGGAGCTTACCGGCGCGAACTGGGGTTTTGCACCGGAGACCGCGACACATGCGCTGCGCATCGTCTATAGCGGCATTTTTGATCGCTTTCCGACTGCCAAGCTGGTGCTGGGACATCTCGGCGAGTCCCTACCGTTTCTAGCCTGGCGCATTCAGCATGGCATCAACTTCAGTCCGAATGGCCGCTTTACGAAGAAGCGCCTGGTTGACTATCTCGCGGAGAACATTTGGGTCACCACAAGCGGTAACTTCAATACCCAAGCGCTCCACTGCACGATCCTTACCATGGGCGCCGATCGCATCCTTTTTTCGAATGACTACCCGTACGAGGATTATGCCGAGGGCGGAGAATTCATCGATACCGTGGCGATCAGCGAGAGCGACCGTCGCAAGATCGCGTACGACAACGCCAAGGCGCTGTACTCGCTTTAGAGGGCGCCAGGGTCCATGGATCCAACGAACTGCCTGCCGCCGCGCTACCTGTCGCCAGCGGGATGGATTTTCCTGCAGAACTAGAACGAGTGAGATGAGCGAATTTACAAACAAACTCGAAAGTCTGTCGGTGTTTTAGCGGCAATCGGTTGAAACCAAGCTCCGTGGCCGTATTTGAAGGCGAGCCGCGGCGTGATCGTCAACACCGCGTCGCTTAATGCCTTGATGAGTTTCAGGCTAGGCGTCCTTCCGCAACGAAGATCAAGGAGATTATTAGTTCATGGCGACCGACATCATTCCAATAGCGGGTGCCACTTCCATTGAGGTCGGCCGGGCCTTTCGTACGGCCTTGCTTCTTGTGGGAACTACTGCGACAGCCGAAGTGGCGGTGCTGGGAGGAATTGATGGTTGTAAAGACCTATCCTTCTACGACCTCCTGCTGCAGACAGTGAAGTCTGCGATTCGGCTACGAGCGAGATCGCGTCATGCCTCCGACTACTCTCAGCAGAGTGGCAGCGCGACTGGGCGCGCGAGGCGACGGTAGCGGGGCTGTCCCAAATCGTCGTTGAGCACTACGGTGCCGCCGGCACGTCATTCCTCTGGGAACAGCAACTGCTCAATCAGGGCGGATCGAATCGCCGATAGGAAGGAGATCCACCATGTCACGAGTCCTTCAACAGTCCAGTCGTTTTGCCGCGACTACCGGCGCCGGTAGCGGACTCGGGCGAGATATTGCGCTTTGTCTGGCTGCAAGGGGCTACCGCGTCTTTGGGACAGCTATCACACCAGAGGAAATCGCTGACCTCCAACAAGCCTCTGGCGGCGCCGTTACACTGACCAGCTGCGATATCACCGATGAGCAAGCTGTCAAGCGTTGGGCTCGTGCAGTGAGCGCGCAGACAGATGGCGGCCTCAATCTTCTCGTCAGTAACGCCGGAATCTTGACTCCCGGACCTATCGAGGCGCTCCAACTCGACTCCATCAGACGCGAATTCGAAGTGAATGTTTTCGGCGCTCTGTCCGTGGTGAACTCATTCCTTCCGGCCTTGAGGAAGGCGCGCGGTCGTATTGTGCAGGTCAGCACCTGGACAGCACACCTGCCACTTCCGTTCAACGGTCCATCGGGCGCCTCAAAGGCTGCAATGGAGGTATTCGCAACCGTCTATCGAGAGGAACTGAAGCGCTTCGGTATCGATGTCGTCGTCGCGGTCGCGGGAAATATGAAAACGGGGGGGCCAGCCAAGACGGCCGCCGCGCTCGCGCGCACAGCGGAGAGAATGACGCCTGAGGAACACGAGCTCTATGGCCAGGCGTTCAACGGATTCGCCGCAAGACTCAACGGCATGCAAGGGAGCGGCCTCGCGTCGATCGATGCCGCCAAGCGTGTGATCGAGATCGCCGAGCAGAATCCTGCACCGCGCTTTGCGCCGGTTGGCCAAGATGCGGAAGAGATTCTTCGCGTTGTCCGCGAGAAATCCGACGATGAGCAAGACGCTCTTCGTCTCCAAATCGTAGGGCTGAGATAAGAAATCCAACAAATGGAGAAACTCATGATTGAACTCATCGAAGCCACCGACAGCCGTGCTGTCCGCAACATGAACAACGTCCTCGCGCTGTACGATCTGATGATCAATCAGAAGCGGTCCGAAGAGGCGACAGCCAAATTTGTGAGTCCGTCATACATCCAACACAACCCGCTGATTCCGGACGGCTCTGTTGCACTGGGCCGATTTTTCGCCAAAATTACCAGTGAGCGGGCTCGGGCACGCGTCGTGGTTCACCAGATCATTGCGGTCGGCGACTACGTGTGGGCGCATTTGAACTTCCTCAACCTGTTCAACGATGATCCCGACGACACTGGCGTTGCTGGCGTCGATATCTATCGCATGGACGCTGAGGGGAAAGCCATCGAGCACTGGGATACGTTGCAACTCGTGGGTACGCCTCAAAACTCCGCTCCGATCATCGCGCCGAACATTCCGCGTGCGAATGCCAACGGCATGTTCTGATCGCAAGGCGGACAAGGCTAAGTAGATTCGTTCGCCACGAACTTAAAGAGGAAGGAGGAACTATCTCATGTCGACCAACTTGACCGCTGTGCTTCAACAGCTTTTGCAGAACACATCGAATCTCAAGGTGCTCCAGCAACTCATGACACCGGACGCCACCTACGTTTCGTTGAACTTCGACAACCCTGAACTGAAAAAAGTTGAGCCCTGGACCGGCACTCACAAGGGGCCTCAAGCGCTATCCGAGGTCTTTGCGGCAATCCAACGCTTCTGGACGACACTTGATTTCAAGGTCACCGACAGCATTGAGCAGGGTAGCCGAGTCGCCCTTTTCGGCTCTTTTACTTACAAATCGAACGTGACTGGGAAGGACATCACATCTCCGTTTGGCCTGTTGGCGCGCTTCGAGGGGGGCAAGGTGGCCTACCTCCAGTTTCTCGAGGACAGCTATGGCACTGCAGGCTCGTTCAAAACAGGGGGCGCTACACGGTTCCACAGCGATCCTTCGGGAAAAGAGGTTGAGGTTTAACGCCGATCGCCACCTCACTACTGGGAAATCACATTTAGATCCTGGGAGTTCAAAGTGGTCGACGTATCGAATGAGAAAAAGCAGTTTGTACTGGACCAACCGTCTGCACGCCGTTTAGACCGCCGCGAATTATTCTCGATGGTTGGAGCGGCGTCATCTGTGAGAGAGGGACAATGGATATGGTCGTTTCTGCACACTTCGGCAACTCGACCCAGATGCGGTATATGGAGCACGATTCTCCGTCCGAACAGAATCATTCGGGATGCGTGCTGGCGAATCTGCTGAGTCAATCCCTGGCAGTGTATGTCGAACTGGAAAATACCCATTGGCATTTAAGGCTCAACCAGGCAGGCCACGCCGTTAAGTTCCAATCTGAGGGCTCCACGGAGATTGCCAGAGAAGTCTGTACGATTTCTTTGCGGTTGATTGCTTCAATATCTCGTCTACAACGCGTCCTTGATCCCAACGTCGGCGCTGAATGTGCTGCATTGTGTGCCATGGTCGAGGAGAAAATTGCCGAGAATCACGAACTTGCGAGCGACAGGCAATTTGACCCCAGGAGGGACATCGCGACTCTTGAGTCCCCAGGGCCACGTGATCCATGAAAGTCACACGGAGGTGCAACCCCATGTGGCCACAGCCCTCTGCAGTTCAAACTGGACGGAAAGAGCAGCGGTTCACGCGTGCGGAATACCAGGTGGAAACCGAAAGCTCTCTTCCGAGGGATCTGGAGTGTCAGGCAAATGACAACCAAGGGTTGGCTCATGACGGCTGCATTGCTTTTGCCTGCGATGCTCCCTGCCAGTCTCATCGGTCAAGGGCGGCATTCGCACCCAGTATAGCCATGTGATCGATCTTCTTCCCACCACACTTGATCTGGTTGGCATCAAGATCCCTGAAGAAATTCGCGGCATCAAGCAGCAGCCGATTGAAGGAAAGTCTCTGGCCTACTCAATTGACGACGCCAAGGCGCCCAGCCGTCACACGCTGCAGTACTACTACATCTTTGGATCGCGTTCGATCTACGACGGCGGATGGAAGGCCGAACTGGCGTATCCCAACGCTCAACGTTGGCTCTTACCTTCCGCCAGTCCACTATCCGCGGTCTTCGACACCCGATGTGGCTTTCCGGTCCGTCTCGATCATGAAATCCTCTCCGTCGTGGCGTAAACCACTAATGCCATTCGAATCATTGTCCAGTTATTGTTGCTCAAGATTGGGTGATGATCTTCAACCCCTTTCCTTCGGGATCATTCCGCACTTCGCAAGGCGCATCGAAACACATCGTTGCGCGGGTATCGGCCGTATATGCTGGCCAGTGCGGCAGACTGCTGTGGTTGGGGTTCCCAGTCCGCGCGAAACTCACCCACGCCGTGCTCATTTGTTTCGACAGTACAAAGGCGCCCAGATCACCGGCACTGTAGTGATCGCAAAGCTCGGCATTGTCGAACACGAACGAGATTTCAGCAGCGTGGAAGGAGCCGGGACGATCATCCAATACAGGAGTCCGCCAGGAATAGATATAAGCGTATGCCGGCGCCGCACCTAAAGCAGCCTTCCGGGCGGCTTGCGCGAATGCCGGTACGCGCCACCGGGAAGTAGCGATGGCGGCCCAGAGGCCGAATGGAGTTGCCTTGGGATAATCGTGACGGTAAGCGGCGATGATCGCGTCGCAATCGCTGCCGTAGGCCTCACGGACGCGTTTGTTCATTTCCTCGGGGGTCATCGAAGTGACGCCGGGATGGTCAACGCCGTTGACACTCTCGTTGAGGTTCGTTCCCGTGATCAAAGGAACATCAGCTGAGATTGCGGGGGCCCCGGGGTCGAACGGATGTGAAGGAAGAGTGCGCCCGTCGACGGTGGGTCCCCATCCAACTGCGGTCTCCCATCCATAGCCATCGCGTAGGGAGATGGGAGGCTTAGCCATTTTCTTCATCGCTTCTGCGGCAGCGCCCGACAGCCGGTCCACGGGAATCTTCTGCAGTTCCCGCACCTGCGATCTGGATAATCCAAGCTCCGCCATCAACAGTTCGGCTACCTGTTGAGAATAGTCCGGAGAGAGCGCTTTCAGGAACGGACCGCTTTGGATGATGGCGCGATGAAACAGGCCTTTGGCAGCCGGCATCGCCATCAGAGCATTGACTTTTCCGCCGCCTCCCGACTGGCCGAAGATGGTTACGTTCTCAGGGTCCCCGCCAAATGTCGCGATGTGTGTGCGAACCCACTCGAGAACGGCAACGATATCGAGCATCCCAACATTCGCGGAGCTCACAAACTCTTCACCACCAATGGCGCCAAGATTGAGGTAGCCATACACGTTGAGACGATGGTTGTGGTTCACCGCGACGACATCGTGATTGCGCGCGAGGTTGTCGCCTTCGTAGGAGAGAAGGTCATGCCCGGAGCCACCGGAAAATCCTCCGCCGTGCATGTAGACCATGACCGGACGCTTATGAGAACCGTTGATCTCCGGGGTCCAAATGTTGACGCGTAAACAGTCTTCTCCCGGCACCGTGACAGCTTCCCCGCGATGAAGCAAGAATGCGTCTTCGTCGGCGTTCGCCAGGTTCTTCCCGTCCATATTGAAATGCGCCGAATCCTGCTGTGGACAAATCCGGCCATATGCCAGCGCATTGCGAATTCCTGTCCAGGGCTCCGGCGCGCCCGGTGGCATGAAGCGTCCGGCGGCCGAGGTTGACGCGCCGTACGGCACGCCTTTGAAAACGTACACTCCGTTGCTCTTGAATCCACGAACTTTTCCGGCGTTTGTCTCTACAACTGTCGCCGTGTCCGAGGCAATGACCTTGCTGCGGACGCACGGGGCGGCAGGAGGCGTACCGGAGGGTAGAGTGGCTGAGGACAGCCCAAGCAGGTTCGTTGGCACGAGGGCCGAACCGGTCAATCCTGCCCATGACGCCGCCATGGCGCGAAGGAAGGTGCGTCTTCCATTTGAAACGGACGTCCGGCGATTATCGAAAACTGTGGCACGCGTTTGCTTCTTGAACTCGCTCACGACTTCATACCTCATCCGAAGAATATGCAGAAATCCTAGAGCCCATCTCCTAGTGGACGTTATGACCTACGTGGGTCGGACCTACGAGTCTCATTTACGACCATTGCCAGATCATATCTCGTGCGGAATAAAAACACAGGGTTCCCGGTTTACATCCGTGTAGAAGTATCAAAATGACGCGCACGTTTGACTACGCGCCAAGCTCGCCTGCCTATTCTGGTGATGTGGGCACTGGATTCCAGTGATGTGGGCAGGGCGTCGGAGCGAAGCGACGCTGGTTGGTTTTTACAGTGGTGGGGCTGCCCACATGAGGCCAAGACGAGTGTAAGTAGATATCGATTAGCATCATCTCGTTTCTTGAAAGTTTCGCAGATAACCGGAGTCAGAGCGTGCGCCGAATTCCTGGCCGAGTATAAGTAGACCTTCAGATCGTAAGCCAGCGGTACTGAGCGATGAAAGTCGGAGTTCGTTGAGGGTGTTTTGAATTTTGTGTAAAGCGTTTGTTCCTCGATACTGGAGGAACGGATGGGAATCGACAAAGAGTTAATCGATAAATTGCTGGCCGACTACAAGGGTCCGGAGGATCTGATCGGCGAGCAGGGTCTATTGAAACAGCTGACGAAGGCGTTGGTGGAGCGAGCGATGCACGCCGAGCTGACCCACCACCTGGGGTATGAGAAGAACGACTCCGGGGGCAAGGGCAGTGGCAACTCGCGCAATGGAACAAGCACCAAGACGCTAAAGGGCGATTTCGGGGAGGCGGTGATCGAGGTTCCTCGGGACCGCAATGGCACCTTCGAGCCGAAGATCGTACCCCGGCACCAGCGCCGTTTCAGCGGATTCGACGACAAGATTCTGTCGATGTATGCCCGGGGGATGACGACGCGAGAAATCCAGGGTCATTTGCAGGAGATCTACGGGGTGGAGGTGTCGCCATCGCTGATCTCAGAGGTCACCGATGCGGTGATCGAAGAGGTGAAGGCCTGGCAGACGCGCCCCCTTGAACCTCTGTATCCGATTCTGTTTCTTGATGCCTTGATGGTGAAGATGCGCCACGAGGGCCGGGTAGAGAACCGCGCGGTCTACGTGGCCATCGGCATCGATCTGGATGGACGCAAGGACGTGCTTGGGCTGTGGACCTCGGCCAACGAGGGCGCCAAGTTCTGGCTGCAGGTGCTGACTGAACTGCGCAACCGCGGAGTGAAGGACATCTTCATCGCCTGTGTTGACGGGCTGAAAGGCTTCCCTCAGGCTATCGAGTCGGTGTTTCCTCAGGCGCAGGTGCAGTTGTGCATCGTGCACCTGGTGCGGGCCAGTCTCAACTACGTCGGCTGGAAAGAACGCAAACAGGTGGCGCAGGATCTGAAGTCTGTTTACCGTGCCGCCACCGAAGAACAAGCCCGGCGGGAGATGGCCGCCTTTGCTGAGCGCTGGAATCCAAAATACCCCACCATCGCAGCGCTTTGGCAAAGGAACTGGGAGAGAGTCATCCCTTTCTTTGCATTTCCGGCCGAGATTCGCAAGATCATCTATACGACCAATGCGGTGGAATCACTGAATATGTCCCTGCGCAAAGCGCTCAAGACGCGGGTTGCCTTCCCCAGCGAGGAAGCAGCGCTCAAGGTCATGTATCTGGCGCTCCGAAATTTGATTGCGAAATGGGAAAGCCCATTGCATTGGAAGGCGGCTTTGAACCAGTTCACTCTGCTCTGGGAAGACCGGATCCAGATCGTGACCAGAGCGTAATCCTTGTTATCCTTTGCCCCGGATAGAAATCGATAAGGCCGGTGAGGACCGCCGTCAAGGCTCGAGATGAACTCGCTGCGCTCGGCCTTGACGGCGGCCCTCACCAGCCAAATAATTCCAACTATCCGGGGCATAAGGGTAACAAGCAAAAACGAACTTGCCCCGACCACCGAGGCACTAACCAGGGGAACGGCGTTTACACAAAATCGCGGACACTCCCAGTTCGTTCGGTCTTTCTTTTTCTAAGACGCTATGCGCGAGCTTACAACCAGCGCGTCGATTTTGTGCATCGCCTTGTTCCTTCGGCGTCTCAACGTGTGGCGATCCCCTTTTGAGGTGTTTCTTTTTTACCCTCAGGAAATGTGGCGCTCGGGCTCCGCGTAGAGCCCGAACTCTGCAATCCCCGGAGGCTTACCCGTCCCACGTAGGCTCAAGCGTACCCGCTCCGCAGAGGTCGGCTTCACCCAGTACACCATCTCCCTCGGTGACTCGCCAGCAAACACTGTTTGCCACTGCCCTCCGCTCCGCGCTTCGACACGATACGAAACGATGCGGCTGTCGGCCCCGTATTCGCCGAGATATGTCGGCTCAACGACTGCGACCGTGTTGAATATGGTCGTATTCTCGAGACCAATCTCAACCCATCCCGACGTTTGCCCGATATCGCACCGCCAGTACGTTCCCGGCTGATCATCGTTCGCCAGGTCCGGCCCTGTCGTATCGGCACTGCTGCTCGCATACGCGGGCCGCGCAGACGCAAGGTTCGGTGTAGTGATCTGCCCTACGGTTGCAAGCCGTGGCGCAGGCGTTCTATCCCGCCAGAGCTGCCCAATTTCATTAAGCCGGGCCGCCGCATTCTGGTCGAACCGTCCCTCTCGGTTCGGCGCTACGTTCAAAATCAGATTGCAGTGGCGCGCATTGAACGGGATCAGCCACTCCTCCACGATTTGCTTGGCCGAGCGAAGTTCCTGCGTCGGATAATCCAGCTTCCAGAACCAGTCGCTCTGTAACGTCGTTGCCGACTGCGACGGCACTTCGCTCCCGGTCGGAATCGTTTGCCCCGCATGCTGCTCATACTGCTTCACATCGGTGTAATAGAGCGCCGGTGCCGGAAACCTGCCCTGGTTGTAATCGCTCAACAGACAATTCGGCTGCAGTTGCTTCACATGCCTGTAGATCTCTGGAAACGGCATCTCTTCATAGTTCAATCGGCTCCATGCCGCGTTCCATCCGTCGATCACCAGCGCGGTGATTTCTCCATAGTTTGTCAGAAGCTCGGTCAGCTGTGCCTTCACCTTGTCGATCTTCTCTCGCGTCACACAATACGGCCGGATGTCGCCGCGCAGATCGAGAATCGAAAAGTAGAGACAGGTCTTGAGCCCCTCCGCTCGGAATGAGTCCACATACGCACGCACAATATCCCTCTTATAGGTCGCATCCTTCACGTTCGCGCTACCGGTCGCGGTAGGCCATAAGCAAAACCCGTCATGATGTTTTGTCGTCAGGCACCCATACGCCATCCCTGCCGAGCGGGCAGCATGAGCCCACTGATCGGTGTCGAGACCTTTCGGATTAAACAGCGCAGGCGAAGCATTCGGATCTCCCCACTCCCGCTGCTCGTAAGTAGCCATGTTCAGGTGGATATACATCCCGAAGCGCAGATCGAGGAACTGCTGCTGCAACTCCGTCATCGACAACTCCGAGACATTTCCGGGAAGCAATCCGGCCGAGGCCTTTCCCATTACGGGATACAGCGCTGCAGTGGCCAAGCGACCTGTAAATTCTCTTCTGTTCATCCTGCCGCCTTCTTACAAATCCAGTTTCCGCCCACCATGCCCTGATTCTTTGCAATCCCGAAAACAACCTGCGTCGACGCCGCTAGACAGCAGCCGGCCACGGCAAGAACAGTAGATTAGCACCTTGCAAGTGCTTAAAATGAGCTTGACTGTCGCATTTTGCTCAAATTACCATTTCGGATCGAGATTTGAGCACTTGAATATGCCGATAACCTCTGCACTTTCGGCGGATGGCCTAGTGAAAGACAACCTGGCGGAAGAGCTGCGGAAAGAGATTCTAAGCGGATCTTTGAAGCCAGGCATGAGGATCATCGAAGGGAAGTGGGCGTCGAAGTTCGGCGTTGCGCAAGGCTCCATCCGCGAGGCGATCAACATTCTGGCGCAAGCCGGCTTTGTCACCAAAGAGGCAGGGCGCAGTGCCCGGGTCATTCATCTGAGCGAAGGCGACGTTGCTAATATCTATCAATTGCGTGGCGCCATTGAAGGCTTGGCCGCGCGGCTGGCCGTTGCTGCAAAGCCGAACCTAGACGTGCTCCAGGCCACAATGGATATTATGCGCGAGTCGGCAACTGCTGGAAACCGCGAGGCCCTGCTCGACTGCGACCTGCTCTATCATCTCGAACTCTGCGAATTGTCGCGCAACCCCTACCTCATAGCGCATGCACGGCGGATCCTTCTTCCTTTCTTTGCTTTCGTGCGTATGCGTGTTTCTGCCAGCGGACAGGAGTCATCGGCCTGGGTTAAGGACCTCGAAGCCCATCAGCAGATCATCGATCTATTGCGCGAAGGCGAGGGTGAAGTTGCGGAACAGTATGTGAGGAAGGTCATGGAACGCTTTGCAAAGGCTGCATACGACATCTGGGAGAAGCGAAACTCGGATGCCGGCTGATCTTTCGGGAAAGATCATTATTCTGACCGGCGGCGCCGATGGGATTGGCCGCGAGTGCGCTCTTTCCTATGCGCGCGAGGGCGCCAATGTGGTAATCCTCGATCGTAATATCGACGCCGCGACCTCCACGGCAACGGAACTCGGTCCGGGCGCCCTCGCATTGTATGCGGATGTAGCCAACGGCGCCGCCGTCGAGGCCGCGATTGCTTCAGTTCTCACCCGCTTCGGACGCATCGACGCGGTGCACAACAACGCAGGCATCTCCAGTCCTTCAAAGCCGCTGCATGAAACTTCGGAGCACGAATGGGACGACCTGCAGCGCATTAATGTGAAGTCGGTGTATTGGACGACAAGGTTTGCATTCGAGGCCCTCGCAGCAAGCAACGGAGCGATTCTGAATACAGCCAGCATGGTCGGCCTCATCGGGCAGGAGAATCATGCGGCTTACGTCGCCAGCAAGGGCGCAATGATTTCGCTCACCAAGGCCATGGCCGCCGACTATGCGCGTTACGGGATTCGTGTGAACGCTGTTTGTCCTGCAGGCGTGTGGACACCAATGCTGGAGCGGTGGTGCGCCGAACAACCGGATCCTGCGAGTATCCGGCAATACCTCGACGATATACATCTGCTCGGTTCGTGCCCGCACGGGGACGTCATTGCCGACGCGGCGGTTTTCCTTCTCTCCTCCAGGGCACGGTTCATCACAGGGTGCATCCTGCCAGTGAGCGGCGGCGCAGAGCTGGGCTACAGGAGATAGAGAAAAGGCGAAGAATGCCCAACTGCACTATCCAATCCGTCTCATCCGTCGATGCTCGTTTCGCATTGCCTGACGGGGCAGGCACCGACTCGGTTCACACCAACTCTGTGTATTGCATGGCATTGACCCGGCTGGCGACCGACAAGCCGATCTCGGGAAGCGGACTTGCACTCACGCTGGGCGATGGAAACCAGATCGTGTGCGAAGCCATTGACCAATTGGCAAGATTGCTTGTGGGAATGGAAATCGATGAACTGATGTCGCACTTCGGGGCAACATCGCGTCGGCTGGCGGATGATCCATCGCTGCGCTGGCTCGGGCCGCACAAAGGGGTCGTTCACCTTGCGCTGGCTTCGATCACCAATGCGTGTTTTGATCTTTGGGCCAAGAGCCGCGGTGTCCCTTTGTGGAAACTGCTGCTTGGCCTCTCGCCCGAGGAAGTCGTCGGACTCCTCGATCTCAGCTATGTCGAGGACGTTCTGAACGAGGAGGATGCTCTCACCACTCTGCGCGAAAACCTTCCGACTCGAAGCACGCGGGAATCAATCCTGAGGAGCGGTTATCCAGGCTATGACACATCCGTGGGATGGATGGCGTATGGCGACGAAAAGGTGCGCGAGCTCACAGCTCGCGCCATTGACCGTGGCTTCAGGGCCTTCAAGTTGAAAGTTGGGTCGGCTGATGAAGCGCGCGACCTGCGACGGGCTGCGATGTTGCGTGCGGTTGCCGGCGATTCAGGAAGCGTGATGTTCGATGCCAATCAGCATTGGAACCTGCCAGAGGCTCGACGCATGTGCGCGGAGCTCGCCCGATTCAAACCTCTCTGGATAGAAGAGCCGACTCACCCCGACGATGTGTATGCCCACCAGGTGCTCTCGCGTGAGATCGCCCCGGTGAAGTTGGCCGCAGGCGAACACATCCCCAATCGAGTTCTCTTCAAGAATTTCTTACATTACGGTGGTATCCATTTCGTCCAGGCAGATTGCACCCGCCTTGCGGGCGTGAGCGAGTTTCTTACGGTCAGTTTGATGGCGAAGAGATTTGGCCTGCCTATCGTGCCCCACGTAGGAGACATGGGCCAACTGCACCAGCACCTGGTGTTGTTCAATCACATCGCTCTCAATCATGAATTGGTTTTTCTTGAACACATTCCTCATCTCAAGGAGCATTTTGCTTTTCCTGCTCAGGTGACCGACGGTTTCTATAAAACACCTCAGGAGCCGGGTGCATCGACAGACATGATTCTCAGCGCGGGCGAGGACCGCTAGATGGCGCTTTCGCTTCCGATCGGGATTGGCCTCACGCTGCTTGCCGGCCTCATGTCCGGCAACTGCATGTTGCCGATGAAATTCAACCGATACTGGAAGTGGGAGAACACCTGGCTGGTTTTCAGCGTCGTCTCTCTCGTGATCCTTCCCTGGCTGCTCGCGCTGGGTCTTGTCGATCGCCTGTTCGAGACCTACCAGACCCTCTCTATGCCCGAGATCGCTATCCCTTTCCTTTTTGGAGTTGGTTGGGGGATCGCGCAAGTGCTGTTCGGGATTTCGGTCCAGCGCCTGGGCCTCGGACTTGCCTATGCCATCATTGTCGGCCTCAGCGCACTGCTCGGCACGCTGGTGCCTTTATTTTTTCAGCATCATAGACCGCTGGGTGAGCACGCGCTCCTTGAGATTCTCCTGGGCGTCGTCGCGATGCTCATTGGAATCACCCTGTCCACATGGGGCGGTCAAAGCCGGGAACGAGACGCCCTTCCACGACCAATCACTTTGGACTATAAATCCACGAAGGCAATTCCCAGTCCATCCAGCGGATACTTTGCGGCTGCCCTGCTCGCGATCCTTTGCGGAGTGATGGCGCCCATGCTCAACTTCTCATTCGCCTTTGGCCAGGACATCGCACATCAAGCAGTGCAATTCGGAAATTCTGAACTCCGCGCCGCGTATGCAGTCTGGCCAATCGGGTTGGCTGGTGGTTTCCTGCCCAACATCGCCTACAGCCTCTACCTGCTCCGAAGGAATCGAAGCTGGCCGGCGTTCATGCCTGCTTCGCCAGAGGCTCTCCTGCCGATCCTCATGGGCGTGCTGTGGATGGGAGCCTTTGCGCTCTACGGCATGAGCGCAGCGTTTCTTGGCTCTCTTGGGACCTCGATCGGCTGGGCACTCATGCAATCGTTCATGATCATGACTGCGACGCTGTCGGGCGTATGGACAGGCGAGTGGAAGGGTGCTTCGCGTACGTCCAGAACGCTACTGGTTTCGGGCCTGGTTTGCTTGACCTGTGCCACGGCGCTACTTGCAATGGGAAACCAATAAGAGAGCACTTGGACCTTGCTCTCACTTTCGGCAATCGTGCCCGAATCTGATACAGTAAGGGTGACGTTGCTTGAGACGGCAGGCCTCTTCTTTATCCCTCTCTAATCCTGTTACCATTACCTGGCGCTGGCCGTCGGCATTTCTGGAAACTACCCAAAATCCTAGAGGCCCCCGCTTTCTCCAGGATTCAGCATGTCAGGCGATTGAGTTTCCCCACATACTGCCCATTGGGTTCGGCTGCCTAGCCAAATTGTCATCCGCCGGGTCTTCGGCAACGTACTTTATACGGCGCCTTAGCGTATATCCATTCGCGGGCTTTTCCCGCTTCCTTCCAGGAGTGGCGGTCAAGTCGCAGCGGAGTTACCGAAGCCTTTGTAGAGTCCGCGTGGTGTCCACGTTCCTGCGAAATACGTACCAAAGGATTGAACAGCTTGAAGGGGTTGAACGGATTGAAAAATACGAAATTATCGTGTATTCAATGGATAGCGGTATCTCATTGAAACGGAAGGCGATGCAAAGATCCGAAGGTTCGAGTCCCCCTCTCTCGGCCAGAAATATTTAGAATCAGTAACTTACATTAAAATAAGCAACTTACGGATTCTCCCAAGTCGCTATTTTCGCCCACAATCGCTGTTTTCCACACTTTTACCCTGCTAAATGAGATTTACCCTGCTAAGCGCTTCTGCCCCATCTGTGCGGATTTTCGGGGGTGAGAGCTCAGCGGTTCGCCGGCAACTCACCTACACCCGCGGCGATCTCGATACGATGTACCAGTGGCGTCCATCGATCAGATTTCAATCGCCTGCTTTTCTGATCCAACGACCGTTGCCGAGCTGCGCTGAACACGCTGCGCGAATATGCCCAGCCATACCGGCATCTATCTGATCGAAAGAGGCGCCGAAGGCGGGTAGTGTCTCAGTTTGAAATATCCGCCTTGGGTGAAAGCAGACCTCTGGTTATTGGTCACACCGACACCGGGGCGCGCAGATGCAACGTCAGCTTAGGCTGTCCTGAAGAACCAGGGATGGAGGTTTTGTAGCATGGCAAAGCTCGTGTATGGATTGAACCAGTCCCTCGACGGCTATGTCGACCACATGGAACTGGGGCCACCCAGTCCGGCGCTCTCTCGTCATTTCATTGAGCAGGCGCGCGGCCTGACGGGCGTGGTGTACGGTCGCGTCATGTACGAGATCATGCGCTATTGGGATGAGGACCTTCCCGACTGGGACGCAGAGGATCGCGACTTCGCGGCGGTGTGGCGGAGCCAGCGGAAGTGGGTTGTGTCGCGCTCGTTGAAGTCGGTCGGCCCCAACGCCACACTTATCGACGATGACCTCGAGGCGGCGATACGTGGGCTGAGGGCTCAGTTGGATGGGGAGATTGACGTTGCCGGACCAAACTTGGCAGGAAGTCTGACCAATCTTGGTCTGATCGATGAGTATCGACTCTATCTCCGCCCCATCGTGCTTGGTCGTGGCACGCCATTCTTCGCCGGCCCCCGGCCGCCGCTCCGCCTGGTGTCGAGCGATCGAATCGGCGAGGACGTCATCAGGTTGACGTACGTTCCTGCTTAATCGCGCGACTCGCCCGACGGAGTGCGCCGACTCGTCAGGCGGCTTTGGGTCGGAACCCGACTTTCAAACTGAGACACAACCCGAAAATAGAGCGCGTGGCGGCGCCGGTACACGATAGCCCTTATTTAAGGTCTGGACATGCCTTATAACATCCTATATATTGGACCACAAAGCATGGTACGGCTTTATGTATGGAGCCTTATTGGATGAGATCCAATGTACAAGATGTCCTGCCGCCCGCCGTCAAGCGGTCACTGAAAGAATTCGGAGGCGATCTTGCGACCGCGCGGCGCAAACGTGGACTTACGGTTCTTGCTGTCGCCGAGCGCATGGGCGTCGCCAAGAATACCTATCTGCGCGCAGAGAAGGGCGATCCTAAGGTCGGCCTTGGCGTTTATGCCATGGCGCTTTTTGTCTTAGGCTTCGGCAGTCCTCTTGGCACCCTTATCGACGTGAGCCGCGACGATACCGGTCTTCTGCTCGATGAAGAACGTCTTCCCAAACGTGTGCGCATGAAGAAGGCACGGGGACCGCAGTCATGAAGCGGACCATCGACGTTCTGCTGGGTGAGGGACGGCAGGTCGGCACGCTCCGCTACGACCTGCAAGGGCGGCGCGAAAGCGCTGCTTTCGAGTACGGCGCAGGCTGGCTCGGCGACCCCGCGCGTTTTGCCCTGGGGTCGACGCTTCCGCTCCAAGTGGGCCCACAGTTTCATCGCAAATCGAAAGACGGTTCTCTCTTTCCTGCAGCGATTGCCGACACCGAGCCTGACGGTTGGGCAAGGCGCGTCATCATTCGCGATCACATCAAACGCAGACAAGAATTGCGCCGTGAGGGAAAAGAAGAAGAGGCGCAGCCGCTCAACGCGCTTGATTATTTGCTGCCTGTGGATGATTTCAGCCGTGTCGGCGCGCTCCGTTTTCGCGACGAAAACGGCGTGTTCCAGCGCGCTCAGGAAGAAGGGCGCCGGACGGCTCCCCCACTCATCGAGCTTGGACATTTGCTGAGCGCGTCGCGCGCAGTCGAGGCGAATAAGGAGACGGCAGCGGACCTTGCCTACTTGCGCGGGCGAGGCACGTCGCTTGGCGGAATGCGCCCGAAGTGCACGGTCATTGACGATGACGGAGCGCTTAGCATCGGCAAGTTTCCCAGCATCGCGGACGAGCGCGCCGTTACCAAGGGAGAAGTGCTCGCTCTGACGCTTGCCAGAAAGGCCGGGATCAATGCTGCCGCGGCGCGTATCGTCCAGAGCGAAAATTTACCGGTTGCGCTGATCCGCCGCTTCGACCGGCGAGGCAACGGACATCGCGTAATGTATGTCTCCGCCGCGACGATGTTGGGCGTTGAGGTGACGGAACCCGAGGAGCATACCTACACCGAGATCGTGGACGCAATCCGCATACACGGGGCCGACGCACAAGCCGATATCGAAGAATTGTGGCGGCGTATTGCCTTCACGATTCTGATTACGAATGTTGACGACCACCTGCGCAATCACGGCTTCCTGCATGAAGATCGGGAATTCTGGCGGCTGTCGCCTGCCTTCGACATCAACCCGTCGCCCGAGCGCGTGCGCGAATTGAAGACGTGGATATCCGAGGACGCTGGCCCCGACATGACCATCGACGCCCTCATGTCTGTGATTGCTTATTTCCGCATCACGAATGTGCGTGCCAGGGAGATATTGAGCGCAGTTGCGCATTCTGTGGAGAGTTGGCGTACGACAGGACAAAGTATTGGCATGAGCGACGAAGAGCTTGAGCCTTTTGTAGACGCCTTCGAACACGCCGAACGCAGCGCCGCGAAGAAGCTTATCTGAAGATCAAAGCCGATTAATTTCCGGTTGCCAGATTTTTCTGACGCGTCTGAAAAGTGCGGAGGAGGAGCCGTATCGAGGAGAACCGTTCGTGGCCCGATCGTGACCCCCGGTAGCTGAGCAGCCTTAGGAATTTGCGAACTGGATCTTCGAATTCCTGATTCAGTTTGGTCTCGAGTTGTGCTTCTCGTTGCGCATCCGCCGGGTCTGAGAAGTGTTGGTCGATCCTGGTTGCCGTAGTCGGCGACGCCTTCCCGATGGAGCCCTTCCCTTCGCGTACTGCCACAGTCGCCTGGACTTGGTTTTGGGATCGTCGTAGGCGAATTGGTCCGGCAAGAATCTGGGGACCGTGTGAGATTTCATTACTTAGTTGGTCTCACTTTTTACTAGTCAGCAACCGGTGCCGGAGACTCAGGCGGCGCGAGCTTCGGCATCGGAAAAGGCGGCGGTGGCGGCGTCAGCTCTAGTGAAGGCGCGCAGGTAGTCCACTGCGCGCTGGGCGTGGGCGGCGGCCTTGAAGATGAAGCGCGTGTCGTTCTTCAGAACTTCCATCCAGTTGGCGATGTAGGAGGCGTTCTCCTCGCGCGCCTCGGTCGCCAGTTCCAGTCAGCGCATAGAAACGCAGCGCCCAACTCGGCGACGAGCTCTTCCTGCGCGTAGCCTTCGTCGCCCCACTGCTTGCGACCCAGATCTCGTGCAAGGCGTAAATGGTGCTTTGTCCAGTGGGTCATCTCATGCCGCCGTTCGAGTCCTTCCGCGATGCCGAAAGCTACTACTCAACGCTCGCGCATGCCGCGTGCGACAGAACTGGACTCCCAGATTGGTTTTGCACATTTTCCTGTTCGTCATCGGCTTCATCTGGTTCTGCCGGCTCATCGCCGTCGCCACTCTCGAGTTGGTTCGCGTCCGGAATGCGGCCTGCGGCGCGACCAGTAGCCGAGATCACTCCTGGAGCATCGAACAGGCTGGCTGCCTCCGGCTTCTTCACCTCTTGCTTTTTGTCCTGGCGCGCGAGCACTATGGCGAGGACGTGCCCTACGGGCTTGTCATTTATGCGGACGAGACTGTTCGAAAGGTGATTCCGACTCCGGAGAACCTGGCCTGGTTTGCCGAAGTGGTGCAACAAGTGCGATGGGCGCGTGGCATGGAGCAAATCGATCGGAGCCATCAGCAGCGTAGCCGTTGCCGCGGATGCGGCCTCAAGCCCAATTGCGATCAGTCCTTGGAATGCTAGTCGTCAGGGGCTTATGGTCGGTATGAATCCGAATCGGGCGTAAGGTACTCACCATTTCTGAACGCTTCCCCTTCCTTCTTGCTTTCACGCGTACGCAACAGGCCAAGATCCATATGCTTGACCTCGTAAAGAAAGTTGCTGAGGAACTCAATCCGCTTCTCGGGGAAGCGACGAGGAAACATGCCGCCAGCGTGACGTGAAAGAAACTTGCGCAGTTGCTCGTCGGAGACGACAAAGGAGGGCTTGCCTCCATAGGTCACCGGGATTGCTTCAAGCAACCCCGTGTTGATCCAGCGCTTAACAACCTCCACCCGCACGCTCAGCAGCTTTCTCAATTGGTTGAGCCCGTAGTGACCGGAGCAGTGACCGACTTCCCTTCCCTGCCGTTCCATCAAGGCATAAAGTGCTTTCCTGGTGCAATCGAATCTCTCCGCTGCCTTCTCGTACCCATGCTCCATTACGAACTCGACGACTTTTTCATCCCATACTCTACGTTTCCCCGAACCCGGCCGCTGCACGCCGAAACGTGCCAAAAACCTCCAGCACGCATGGTCGCTGAAACCGGTGAGTTGGAGAAGCTGATCGTGGAGCAGGACAGCATGCGAGCTCTTGTCCTGCGTACGGAGAGACCGTGCCACCAAGCGTTTGGCTTCCTCCGGCCAGATATACCGGCCTCGTTTCCGAGGGTTCGTTTCCATCGCCACTTGACAATCCTCCGCTCTCGCTAATATGCATAAGAAGCTCCAAAATGGAAGCATCATATAGCGACATCGTTTTCATGAGACCAAACATCGTTTGATCGGCTTGCATATCTGGGGCTGATGGCCACCCCTGTAAAGATAAAAGGCACTTTTCTCTGAGGATTGTCTGTGGAAAACCAGCAATTAATTCTCGCAACCCAAGGGATCGCGAATTGGACGAATCGCGACTTTGGCTATACTCTTTCCTTACTCGAAACGTTCGTCAGTCGAGCGCGCAGGGCCCGAAAAGTCCTGCACGTCTTTCCCCCTGACGGTGTTCCATGGCGACTAAGACTTGTAATCCAGACCCCCTTTGGAGATGGAAAGACTCCCTGGACGAAGGGCTTAGAGACAAACTCTCGAAGGCGGTCGAGGAAACTTGGGCGTATGCCAGGTTTTCTACCTGGTCGTATTTGCATGACGAGTCCATGGCCGCGGAGATCATGGAGGAGGCACTCGATGTTGTGCGCGATTATGCGCTTCGTTGTTCGCCACCCCCGACCGTTGAAAAGCTGACGGGGCGCTTATTCAGCCAGTTTCGCAGGATCACCAAACGCAAAGCACGTCGTCTGCAGAAAGAGTACGCGGCCGGGTCGCTTCGCGACCTTGCATTGTATTCGCCCGTGGTACACGATCCCGATCCCACGGACATTCTGTTGCTCAAACAAGTTCTGGAATTACTGCCTCCCCAGGCCCGCGAAGTTGCCGAATGGATTCGTATGGGGTATTCCTGGCGGGAGATCGGGAAGACGTTCGACGTAAACCACAACACTCTGAGGTTCGCCTTTCGCTGCGACTTGGACGCCGCTTTGATCCGGCTGGGAGGAGGTATCCGTATTGGCCGCCAAAACCGGGTCAGTTAGACTTTCCGCTTGTGCGTTGCATTTGTCTGGAACGAGCACAGGGATTTACTAAACAGGAATGTGCCTAAGAGGACGAAACATTGAAACTCGGCAAGAATTCCCCAATCGTCAAAGTCAACTCAGAGGACTGGTTCGCAGAGCTTTATCGCAATCTACCCGTCGACGAGTCCGAAGTTTTTCTGCGATGCGACAACTTCGATGAAGCTTTTCTTCGCGAGCTTGTTGGTTCATCTCAAAAACCCTCGCTCCTTGACCCTCGCGTAAGCCACGTTTCCCACTGTTCGTGGTGCTTGCACCGGCTGATGGAATTGCGCCAGCAAGCACCGCGCCTACAAAATCGAATCAAGATCGCCATGATTCTTGGGCCAGCCTTGGTTCTGATCCTGCTCTTCGCCGCCGCGGTTACCGTATTTGTGCGCAACCGGCACAACCCGGATCAGATTGCTACCGCATCCGCGCCCGCAATGCCCCTGAAGCAGACGATTGATCTCTCCAATTCAGCGACCACTCGAGGCGTTCCGGCACAACTCTCGCTTGTCACGCTTCCCAAAAGAATGATTGACCTGACGGTAATCCTGCCCGTTCTCAGCCAGACCGGCACATATACGATCGCAGTAGACAAGACCAGGGAAGGAACTGATCGAGTTGCAGCTGCTACTGGATCTGCAACCCAACAGGGCCAGCAGACGAAACTGGAAGTCGCGTTGCATTTGGAAGGAGTCGCGCCCGGTCTCTACTACCTTTCGACGATGCACGAAAGTGACGATGCGGTATATTACTATCCCTTGAAAATAGTCCCTTGAACCATCCTCTTCACCGCTGCCACAATCGCCTCATAACCGAAGCCTCAGCGCGAAGCCGCAATCAGGGGGGAAGATATGCGCCCCGTACTTTTTAACAATGCCGCTCCCAATTCCCCCCACGGCTAGTAACTCCCCTTCGTTGCTTGAGGCGGTCTTTGCGCCACCAAGCAGCCCTCGCTCTCCAAAGATCCTGAATGCCGGAATGCATCCTCGGGCTCCAGCACTTAAGCTTGCGGGAGGTCCGGTTTCCGCTCAGAAAATAGACGCTCTTCAGCGTTTATTACATACTCGATCCACCGCGCGATTTGTCGCTGACATAAACCGCACAGAGCCATATGGATGAACTTGCGGGAGAGAAGAAACCTGTCAGGGCTGAATGCAAAGTGTTTGATCTCCTGATCCGAGTAACAAACCAGATCCTCTTGGGTCAATGGAGTATTGAAAACGGATGCTCGACCTTGGAGGATGGCTGACTTCTGTCCTGCAACGACGTCTGGCAGACTCACCGTTCGATTGCCGGCCTTGCTCCATAGCGAATCATCCGCAACCCAATAGTCTTCAAGCCTGGCACTCGCGTTGATGGCCAGGTAGCGAATCGCAGAAGGGCGGTCGTCGATCACCGCGTCTTGATCGACATAGGCCGCAATCGCTATGTTCGCAAGAACTACGATCGCCTTATCGGGATGTGAATCAGCCGATACTGTCAGGCGCAAGACTTTATTCTCCGCAATTGCCCGGAAGACTGAGTTGGCGCCAACTCGTTCCAAGACCTGCGTATTGAGGGCTGGCACTCTGATTGTCAATCCGGGCGGATCCGTCCAAGCCGAGTGATCCTCCATGTACATCACCGGATCAAACAGCAATCGAAATCCTCCTTGCGGTCGGCCACGCCCCGCAACTCGTTCATCATGTGCAGAAACCAGCTCAGTTCTTTGTCGGTGAAAGTCGCGGCTGCCTGTCGCATCTCTCGCCGGCGATGGTACTCGAAACAATCCATTAAGGTGCCGGCGAGAGCGAAGTCCTCCAGCGGTTCGATGTACTATGCCGGATGCTGCGTAAAAACGTCCATTGGTTCTCCCTCGAACTTGCGATGGACGTTTATGCCATGAGGTCAGTTTTCGGTCAAATTGCGCGCAAATCTGCGCTATTTCCGATCAAACGAATCAGCGAAGCGGTTGTACCGTTGAGTGCAATGAGGGCTGTCCCGCGTCCGGAAACAGATTCGGCGGAGCGAGCCTTGATGTTGCCCCGGTTCCCAAGTCCCGGAATCCTGGTGTTCCCCTGGCTGACGAAACAAATCCTGGAGTGGCAGGTCTGACAACAGCATCCTTCACCCTAAAGATCGGGGTATGATTACCGATGCCGAATGGCTCGAGCTGCCTGAGCTGTTCAAAGAAGCGGCGGTCGGCCGTGCCGAGATCGAAATCAGCGTCTGCTTCGCGGACTTCTATCCGTTGGGGCGGGTTTTTGAGAATGAAGGTGTCGAACTCCCGCCGGAAGGAGTCAATACATTCAACTGCTACCGTCAATCCAGCTGCCTGATCATGGCCACCGAAGCGATGGAGCTGAGAGCGACAGGCGCGCAGAGCCTCAATGAGGCTGAATCCATCAACACTCCGCGCGGAACCGACTGCCATGCCTGGACGTGAATCATGCACCAAAACGACGGTAGGCACGCCGTACCGTTCGCGCGCCCGGCTGGCGAGTATACCGGCGATTCCCTTCTTCCACTTTGGTCCGTAGATGACCAGGCTGGCCGGAATATGACTTCCGACCATCGTCGAAAGTTCTTCGAGCGCCTCCCCTTCAAGGCGGCGGCGTTCCTGGTTGAGCCGGTCGAGCGCGAGTGCCAGCTCGATCTGTTCGTCGGCGGTACTCGCGCTGAGCATACGAATCACTTCGTTAGGGTGTCCGATCCTGCCGGCGGCATTAATCCGCGGCGCGACACGGAAAGCTATTTGTTCTGAACTGGGTGGCTGACCCGGTCGCACGCATGCCCATTGCAGCAGTCTCTGCAAGCCTGCATGAGTGGTCTTGCCGAGTTCTGCCAATCCAATTCTGGTCAGGATGCGCGTGGGACCAGTCAACGGAACGCAGTCAGCGATAGATGCTATCGCTGCAAGGCGGCTGAGACTTTTCAGCACAGTAACAGTCTCAACCTCCGAAACATGGGCTCCTTCGAGCAATGCCCAGCACAGCATTAGCCCCAAACATGCGGCGCAATACTCCTGGGACCAGACGCAGATCGCTTGAGCGGAGACTTCGATGTGATGATGATCGACGACCACTACATCGATTCCGAGCCTCCTCGCTAACTTTATCGGCCCGGCGGCATTGATCCCGTTATCAATGGTGATTACAAGATCGGTTCCACCCAGAGAGAAACGATGCACTGCCTCATTCGTGAAGCCGTATCCTTCATCGCGGTGCGGAAGGTAAATCACAGGGCGAGCCCCAAATCTGCCCAATGTGACCTGGAGGATGGCAGCCGATAGTGCTCCGTCGCAGTCATAGTCGCCGAACACCGCAACTCGCTGTTTCAACCGGATAGCCAAGAGAATCCGGTCGACCGCGTCTTTCATCCCTTGGATCTGGAGCGGGGCGGGCATATCGCTCCATTTCGAAGGTGCGAGAAATTGTTCGGGGTCTTCGATGCCTCGACTCATCATGACATCGGCAATTGGGGCACAAAGAGGCATCATGGAAAAGTCTCCGCCGGTTGAATTGGAAGTTGAATGCGATGAATTGAACGGAACCATTGATGGCGACGAATCATCTCGCGTGATGCACAATCGGCAAGCAACGGCGTGACCTTGGTTCACTCTTTCACTCGATTCGCCGGTATCGCGGATGGCGAGCCGGATCAGTCAACTTGGATAGAACATTCGGCCGAGTCATGCCATAGTAAAGCCATGAGGCCATCTCTCCATTCGCTTAGAATTCTGCCTGCAATTGTTTGTGCCCTAAGCACAACCCTGGTCGCGCAACTGCCCGTTGGACCGCGTTTACAAAAGGGCTTCAACGCAATCGAGGAACGCGATCTGCGTTCGAACCTCACCTTCATAGCGGGCGACGGTCTTGAAGGCCGCATGTCGCTTCAGCCTGGAGATGATGCGGCTGCTGAATGGGTCGCCTCGGAATTCGCCAAGGCGGGCTTAGAGCCCGCTGCCACCGACGCTTCCCAAAAACCGTCGTTTCTGCAGGCAGTGCCGCTGGTTGAATACAAGCCCGATCCTTCCGCGACTACCCTGAGCCTATCCCGCCCGGGTGGTGCGCAGCAACAATGGCATGCGCCCGAAGTCACTTGTACGTTTCGCGACAATGTGGATACGGCCGGAGGGTTGGTTTACGTTGGTTACGGAATCACGGCGCCGGAGCTCGGTTACGACGACTATGCCGACATCGATGTACGGGGCAAGATCGTACTGCTCATGGAGCACGAACCGCAAGAGAACGACCCGAAGTCAATTTTCAACGGCACAGGCAACACACGCTACGCGACCAGCCGCGTGAAGCTATTAAACGCTCAGAAGCACGGAGCAGTTGCCGTTCTTCTGATGCCGGAACCAAACGCGACCCATGTCTCGTCGGCAAAGCGGCTGGCCAACATACTGGTCGGAGTTACCGCCAAACGCCTTACGCCAATTCCACTTCAGGCCATCGTCAACGATGAGGTGGGGATCGCGCTCATGACCGTACCGCTCGGAGTTGCGGATGAGCTTCTCAAGAACTCCGGAGTCACGGCCAAAGAACTGCAGACTTCAATTGACCGCGACCTCAAGGCGCACTCGTTCGAGCTCGCCGGAATTGAGCTACATCTGCAGACGAAGAACAGTTCCACGCGCACGGCCACGACCTACAACGTCGCCGGCCTCTTGCCTGGGATCGATCCGACACTTGCCGCAGAGGCAGTCATCGTCAGCGGTCATCACGATCACAATGGTTCATCGGAGGTAGAGGAGCAGGACGGGAGGCACCATCTCGACATCTGGCACGGCGCTGACGATAACGGTTCCGGCACAGTCGGTGTCGTCGAACTCGCCCACGCGTTTGCCGCTAATCCTGTTAAACCAAAGCGTTCCGTGCTTTTCATCGTATTCGCATCAGAAGAGCGGGGCCTTCTCGGCTCCTACTACATGGCGCGACATCCCTTGCGGCCGCTCGCTACGACGCGGGCCATGGTGAACTTCGACATGATCGGGCGTGATGAGAAGCCAAGCCCGCAGACCGACGGCGTCATTGACATTCCCGGCGACACAACCAACCGCCTAAACCTTATCGGCACGCTCTATTCGCCCGACTTCCTTCACACCATCGAACGCGAAAACGAGCACATTGGGCTGACCCTGGACGATCGCTTTGAGAGGGATACCGCGCTCGGCATCTTCTTCCGTTCCGACCAGTTTCCGTTCATCCTTCATGATGTGCCGGCGCTCTGGTTCTTTACCGGCTTTCACCCGGACTACCATCACGTCACGGATACCGTCGACAAGATCGATTTCACCAAGATGACGAAGATCGTGCGCCTCAGCTACCTGACCCTCTTCGCAATC